>WNFD01004007.1_pt1 | contig 18328 bp, 19 predicted proteins | sample 5400491 | NCBI WGS metagenome assembly WNFD01 (sample SAMN13153343, study PRJNA577476) | soil metagenome | isolation source: 120 cm saprolite under Douglas fir tree site 2 hole 2 replicate 2 | place: USA:California | collected 2015-04-18 | reverse complement strand
TAGACATCAATGAAGTGGACGCGGTGATCGCGCGCCAGCCCGACGTGCATGCGCACAAGCCGCGCGTGATCAGCATTACCCAAGCAACCGAGTTCGGCACGGTTTATAATCGCGATGAAATCGGCTCCATCGCTGGACTCGCGCGGAAGCGCGAAATGTTTCTGCACATGGACGGCGCCCGATTCGCGAACGCGATTGCCTCGCTCGGTTGCTCGCCGAAAGAAATTACATGGAAGATCGGCGCGGATGTTCTCTGCTTTGGCGGGACAAAGAATGGAGCGGCCGCGGCCGAACTCGTGATATTTTTCAAAAAAGAGCTTTCTCGCGAATTCGATTATCGCTTGAAGCAAGCCGGCCAGCTCGCATCCAAGACGCGTTTTTTAGCAGCGCAGTGGCTGGGCCTTTTGCAGAATGACGTTTGGTTGCGGAACGCGAAGCACGCCAATGCGATGGCGCGCAAACTGGCCGAGCGTCTTCGCGCAGCTGGAAAGATCGAAATTGTGCTCCCAGTTGAAGCAAATGCCCTCTTTGTTCGTTTGGCTGAACAGCTTGCTCACGATCTGAACTCGCGCGGCTGGGATTTTTACAAGTTCATCGAGCCCGATCTTTATCGTGTCATGTGCGCGTGGGCGACGACGGAGACAGAAATCGATCAATTCGTTGGCGATGTGTTGCATTGGAGAAAAGGCATCGTATGAAACCGCGATGAACTGGATCCGCTGGGCGGTTGCGCTGATCGCACTCTGCTTGGTTAGTTGCGAAACAGCGCACGAGATTGGCCGCGCCGTGACCGCGCCAGTGCGCTACGTTTTTAAGGAACCGGAGCCTGCCCGTGGAACGGCCACGTCCGATGTGACTAATCCAGGCCAGCCTGTAGCCGTCCCTTCTCCAACAGCCACACCGCGCTCCGCTTCACGCAAATCAAATCGACCATCGACGCCTGCAAAGTTGCCAGTTGCGGCAAACAAGCCGCCGGCGAAGCCTTCGCCATCCCCGCAGAAGTCCGTGAGTGCGACGCAATTTCCAGTGGCCAGACCCGTCCCAGGCAGGCCCGGTCTCGTTTTTAATCCATTCAACACCAGCGGCGGATACATCGACGTTAGTGGGTACGCGCCGGGGAGCAAAGTAAAGGATCCTGATTCTCAACAGATCTTCATTGTGCCTTGAGTCGGCATCCATGAAGGGTTTCGAGCAACCGGCCGTGCGCGTTTCATAGAAACGCGACTTCGGGGGTGGGGCAGGGTTTTTTGTGAATTCGCGGCGATTTTCGAATGAGCGGAAGCTTCCGTGGCCGTCCTTTTCTGCTCACTGCGCTTTTGCACCACGAATAGAGCGGCGCCAATCCCGGCAATCACGATGAACGTAAGTAACCCGCGCATGTCAGATTTGGCAGCATGATGCGAGCCAGGTTTCGTTGCTGCAAAGTTCGGCCAATGGTAACTGTGAGGATGAGTTCGTGGCGGCCGTTATCGATTGCACTTTGTGCGATTTTCCTCGCGCCCTTGGTTTCCGCCCAAAACTATCAGGGCCGGGAGCTGGTCAAAGCTACGCTCCTAGCCGATACGTCGGCAATTGTTCCCGGCAAACCATTCACTGCCGGCTTGTTCCTGCGGATGGCGCCGGGCTGGCACACCTATTGGAAATTTTCCGGCGACGCCGGCCTTCCGACTGAAATTAAATGGAAACTGCCGCCCGGTTGGAAGGTTAGCGAAATTCAATGGCCGATCCCGGTCAAAACGAACGATCCGGGCGACATTCAAACCTATGGTTATCAGGACGAGATCCTGCTGATGCAGGAAATTACGCCGCCGGCTAAGATCGACATCTCGCCGGTAAAACTCTCCGCGGAAGCGAATTGGCTTGTCTGCGAAAAAATCTGCATTCCGGGCGGCGCGAATCTGGAGCTGGAGCTGCCAACTTCGACAACCACCGAACCGAAAAACACTGATCTCTTCGCGCGTTACCGCCGTTTACTTCCGCAAAAATTCCCCGATTCAAAAACTGCGACTGTCACCTGGAACCGCACAGCTTCCGATCTCCACCTCAAAATCGTGAACGAGAATCTGGCGAATTATCCGACCATCGATTTTTACCCGCTCCCGCAAGGGAACATCGTTGTCGGTCATCCCAGCGTCGAATCGCGTAAGCCGAATGAAATCATTTTTCGAATTCCAATCGAATCGCCCGACAAGAATTTGTCGGCGATGCCGGGGCTGATCGTTTTTTCGAAATTTCCGAACGGCAACGACCGCATAGCCTGGCAGCTTGAAACACCGACGATCGCTGCGGCCCAAGCTGCGCAGCCTGCGCGCGGAATCTTTACGTTTCTGCTATTCGGTTTCGTTGGCGGATTGATTTTGAATCTGATGCCGTGCGTGCTGCCGGTGATATCGCTCAAGATCTTCGGTTTCATTCAGCAAGCGGGGCAAAGTCGACAGAAAATTTTCCGGAGCGGTGTCGCTTTTACTGCCGGAATTTTCGCGTGGTTCCTCGCGCTGGCGTTGCTGCTCATCGCGCTCAAAGCCGGCGGTCGCGACGTGACCTGGGGCGGGTTTCAATTCACCAATGCCTATTTTGTTCTTGGTCTGAGCGTGATCGTTCTTGTCTTCGCGCTGAATCTTTTCGGTGTCTTCGAAATTTCGCTTCCGCAGAGGATGACTCGCGGTTTGCTAACGAGCTCCGAGCGCAAAGACAATCTCGGTTCATTTTTCCAAGGCGTGTTCGCGACCGTTCTCGCTACGCCATGCACTGCGCCTTTTCTCGGAACTGCTCTGGGCTTCGCATTTACGCAATCACCGATCATTATCTTGTCGATGTTTGTCGCCGTCGCTGCCGGGATGAGCGCGCCTTATCTGTTGCTCAGCGCCCAACCGGCGTGGATGCGATTTCTACCGCAGCCCGGCCCGTGGATGGTGCACGTAAAACAGTTCATGGGCTTTCTGCTGCTCGCGACGTTGCTCTTCCTGCTCTACGTGCTCGGCGCGCAACGCGGCCTCGACGGCGCGATTTGGGCGAGCTGCTTCTTGCTCGTCGTCGCCATCGTGTGCTGGATGAAAGGCGCGTTCGTCGTGCCGGCCGCATCCGCAGCGAAGCGAGGAATTTCAATCGCGATCATGCTCGTGCTCGTCATCGCCAGCAGCGTTTACTTTATCGGCGACAAGTTTCAGTCAGCCAAGGTCGACATTGGCCAGACAAATCTTCCCGGCGAGTGGCAACCGTTTACCCCCGAGCGCTTGCAAACCGAGCGGGATCAGGGCCACGCCGTTTTCATAGATTTTACCGCGGCCTGGTGTCTAACCTGCAAGTTCAACGAGAAAAGCGTGCTCGAGAGCGCCGCTGTCCGGGAAGCATTCCAGCGGCACGGGGTTGTGAAATTGAAGGCCGATTGGACCAACGGCGACCCGGTCATCACGAAATTACTTCAACAATTTGGCCGGCCGGGTGTCCCATTATACGTGCTTTATCCGGGCAAATCCGAGGAGCCGATTGTGTTTCCGGAATTGCTCACCAAAGGTATCCTACTCGACAAACTCGAAACGATTTCAACCGCAGCTTCACAATAACCTATGAAAACTAAACTCCTTCTCACCACACTTATCGCATTCGTCACCAGCGCACTTTACGCGACCGATGTTCCACCGGTCGGGAGCGCCGCGCCCGACTTTTCCGCGCCCGACGCCAGCGGCAAGACCCAGTCCCTTTCGCAATACAAAGGCAAATACGTCGTGCTCGAGTGGTTCAACCCGGAATGCCCGTTCGTGAAAAAACATTACGGCAGCGACAACATGCAAAAGCTGCAGGGTGAATACACTGGCAAAGGCGTCGTCTGGCTGACGATCGATTCCAACGCGCCCGGCACCGAGGGCAATATTACGCCGGAGCAGGCGCAGAAAATCATGGCCCAGTGGAAAACAAAGCAGACCGCACTCCTGCTCGATCCTGAAAGCAAAGTGGCCAAACTTTATGGTGCCAAGAACACGCCGAACATGGTCGTGATTAGTCCGGAAGGTAAAATCGTTTACGAAGGCGCGATCGACAGCAAAGCATCGCCCAATCCGGCCGACATTCCGAGCTCGACTAATTACGTCAAGGCCGCGCTCGACGAATCACTCGGCGGCAAGGCGGTCTCCAACGCCCAAACCAAACCGTACGGCTGCCACATAACTTACAAATCCTCCTAAATTTGTAGCGACGGTCTCCGACCGTCGGAAGATTTCCCAAAGCGGCGGTCGGATTCGACCGCCGCTTTTGTTTTAGCGCTTCGCGCCCAATCGCCGCGCTAATCGCAAGATCGGCATCGGCGTGATCCGGACGAGGAACATGCCGAGTTTCATTGCGAGTCCCGGAATGACGATGGGCTTGTCGGCTTCGACCGCGGCGAGGGCATCACGTACTGTTTTCTCTACTGACACGTAAACGAATTCTGGACCGCGCTCCGGTTCACCACCAGGGCGCTTGGCGACGTCGCCGAATTCAGTGTGGACCGGACCGGGGCAAAGCGCAGTCACCGTCACGCCGGTGTCGCGTAACTCGGCGCGAAGCGATTCCGAGAAACTTGTCACGTAGGCTTTGGTCGCAGCGTAGACGTTGAATTCTGGAATCGGAAGAAACCCGGCCGACGAGCTGACATTCAAAATCGCGCCTCGCTTTTGCGAAATCATTTGCGGCAGTAATCTTCGGGTCAGATGAGTCAGCGCGACCACGTTCACCTGCAGCATTTCATCGTTGCGTTGCGGAGGTGAAGTCGCAAACGGGCCGACATCTCCAAGACCGGCATTGTTGATCAAAAAGTCGATCTCGATCTTTTCCCGAGCGAGCCAGCGAATGAGTTCATCGATCTGTGATTTCTCGCAGAGATCTACAACCCGCACGTGAACAGTCAGTTGCGCGTTGCGATCCCGAAGCTCGTTGCGCAACTCATTCAATCGCTCCTCGCGCCGCGCGATCAAAACCAATGATCGCGCACGAGACGCCAGTTGCCGCGCAAATTCCCGGCCGATTCCGGCGGAAGCGCCGGTGATCAGTGCGTTGCAGCCGTTAATTTTCATTCCTTTGCACTTTCATGAGCAATGCCAACGGCACTCCGCCGATGATTCCGCCAACGTGACCAGCCATGCTGATGCCGGGAAGCACTGAGACAGCGAATCCCACCGCGAGCACAATCCAAAGCGACCTTCGGAATCGATCGTCGCTGTTCTGGCGATATGAAATTATTAACCCTGCGCCTAATAAACCGAAAACACCGCCGGACGCGCCGACCGTGGCGCCTTCTTTCGGATGCCAGTTATGCACGAGGAGAATTACAGCGGCCGAGCAAAGCACGCTGACAAAATAGATCAGCGCACCTCGTGCAGTGCCGATTTGTTGCTCAACAATTCGACCAATCCAGAAAAGCAATCCGACATTTAGAAGCAGGTGCAGCCAATTGAAATGAAGAAACGAATAGGTAGCGATGCGCCAGAATTCGCCCCGCAATTGGCCATCATCCGGCAATGCGCCGAGTTTTAAGAGCGCAGCGTCGTTACCAATACTATTGGTCGCGATCTCGATTCCAAAGCCAACCGCAATGGTGAGCATAAGGACAATAGTTCCGCGATTTCGCTCGAGTTTCATTTTGCTTCTATCATTCCGAGCGAAGTCGAGGAATCTCTAGATGTTTCTGGTAATCCGCGCGCTTCCTAATCACCCCGTCGTTAGTCAGAAATAGTAGAGATGTCTCCACCTTGGTCGACATGACAAAAAGTGCCAGTCCGGCTCGCTCCTATCGGTGCTGCTCGATAAATCTTGTTCCGTCGAGCCAGCCGCGCGTGTTTTCGCGATAACCCGGACCGATAAAGGGCGTGATGAATTCGCGCATTTCAAAATGGAGATGGGCAAGGTAACGACCGTTGGCGGTGCCAACAGTCGCGATTTGCTGGCCGCGTTTCACGGTTTCGCCCGGATGCACCAGCAGATCTTGCACGTGTCCGTAATACGACTCCACATACTTTCGTTCGCCGTTTTCGAGATAGGCGTGGAGCAAAATAACGATGTTGCCCCAGCCAGGGCCGCCGTCGCGCGCGAGCAGGACGCGGCCGTCGGCAATCGCGTAAATCGGATCACCGAGGTCGCTGTTTTCGCCACCGATTCCGTTTAAATCATCGCCGAGATGCTTGTTCTCGGTGAAACGCTGCGCGTTGTAAGCCATCGCGCCGTTTTCGTTCCCGAGTGGAAAATCAAAATGCGTCGCGGTCGGAATTGAAGCGAGCTCGAGCGGCGACAGCATCCGAAATGCGGGATCGATATATTTAGGGCGCGTGAGTTCTGGACCAATTTTCCAAGCAAGTATGACGGCAAACGCTAATACAAATGCGAGCGCACTCAGCCAAATCGCGCGTTTCATTAATCACGAAGATCACGAAGAACACCAAGGTTGCGAGGTACAACCGTAATTTTCTTCGTGCACTTCGTGTCCTTCGTGGTTGATCTTCTGCACACATGAGGATTCTCGTGACCGGAGGCGCTGGATTCATCGGCTCCCATCTGGTCGAAAAACTACTGGCTGATGGACATGACGTCGCGATCCTCGACGATTTTAATGATTTTTACGATCCGCGAATCAAACGCGCAAATATCTCCAGCGTCGTGAAGAATATCGCGGTTCACGATATCGATCTTCGCGACGGCGACAAAGTTGCAGATTTATTTCGAAAAGAAAAATTCGACGTGGTTGCGCATTTAGCGGCGCGGGCCGGAGTTCGGCCATCGATCCAACAGCCGCAGTTGTATTACGACACAAATATTGCGGGAACGCTGCATTTGCTCGAAGCGGCGCGCACAAACGGAGTCGGACGCTTCATCTTCGCGTCGAGCTCATCGGTTTACGGGGCGGCCAAGAAGGTTCCATTCTCAGAAGAAGAACATCTCACCCAAACGTTGAGTCCTTATGCGGCTACGAAAATCGGTGGTGAGTTTCTCTGCTCGACTTACTCGCATCTCTACAAAATTCGAATCGTCGCGCTGCGCTACTTCACCGTTTACGGAGCGCGGCAACGTCCCGATCTCGCGATCCATCAGTTCACCCGAAAAATTCATGCGGACGAACCGATCGATCATTTTGGCGACGGCACGACGCGCCGCGACTACACTTACATCGACGACATCATCCAAGGGACGATGGCCGCTTTTAAATACGATGACCCGATGTTTGACGTTTTTAATTTGGGCGAGAGTGAAACGATTCAGCTCAAAGACTTGATCGCCGCGATCGAAAAGGCACTCGGCAAAAAAGCAAAGATCAACCGGTTGCCTGAGCAGCCGGGCGACATGCCGTTGACCTGCGCCGACATTTCCAAAGCGCGGAAACTTCTCGGTTACAATCCGAAGACGAAATTCCAAGACGGTTTGCCGCGCTTTGTTCATTGGTTTCTGAAATCGCGCGCCGCGAAATAACACCTGCTGTCATCCCGAATCCCGCAATGCGGGATGAGGGATCTCTCAAGAGCAGATCGATCACGCTCCTTAGATTGTGTGATGTAGGCTCCGACTGGGAGACCCCTCGCTCCGCTCGGGATGACAACGTTGAGTGATTGAAGAACTCGGCGCTAAGTCGCACAATTAAAAGTGCCGATGGAAAATCTTCCATTTGATCAGCGAGCTTGCTTCATTGCCGGCCAGGCCAAGTCGGGGACGACACTGCTGGGGGCGTTGCTCGACGGTCATCCCGAGGTTCTCGTTCTGCCGCAGGAGACTGCTTATTTCCCAACTGTTCTGACGAAATATCGGAACGCGGGCCGGCGCGTACAATTTGATTATCTAACCAAGGAATCGTTCTCGCGCGTCTTGTTCGGCGGGGAACCGAAATGGCGCGAGCACGAATACACGAATTTTCCGCAGCAAAAATTCTTCGAAGCATTCGAGCGCGTTGCATTCGATCCCGCGAACGGGCAGCGCGATTTACTTGCGCTCATGGCGGAATCGTACGCCGCGACGATCGGCGTGCCGATCGATCGAATAAAGCGCTGGATCGAGAAGACGCCGGCGAATCGGAATCATGTCGATGAAATCTTCGCGCGATTTCCGGAGGCGAAATTGCTGGTCACATTGCGCGACCCGCGCGCGATTCTGGCGACGCAAATCGCGTTGGAAAAAACGCGAAGAACGAAACGGTTCTCAGTTTACTACGTGGTCGCGCACTGGCGCGTGGCCGCGAAGTTGGCGCGACGCGTGCGCAGCGGAGACGTTCCTGGTTTGTTCGTTCAGTTCGAGCAGCTGGTGAGCGAACCATCAGCCGTGATGAAAAATGTATCTGACTATCTCGAGGTCGCTTTTGATCCCAACATCGTTCTTAGACCGACGAAGATTGGTCAGCCGTGGGGCGGCAATTCCGCGGCGCAGATCGCATTTTCTGAAGTGACTGCCGAGCCGGCGTCGCGATGGGAGCACGAATTGTCCGAAGACGAGATCGGCTGGGTGGAATGGCATTGCCGCGATCTGATGCCGGAATTTGGGTATGAGCCGCGGCTATGTGCGCGTGCGTTACTGCACTTCGCCAAGCCGATTCGCGGGGAGCGGCCACCCGAATACTTGAAGTCGCGCGCCTTCTCTATCCGAGACGCTTGGATTCGTTCTTAGGATCGACATTTTGTTCCACTTGCAATCGCCAGCCTGGCAGGCGATAATCGGCCCGTAGATGTCGGGAATCTATTTCGATCCTCCGAGCATCCGTTTTCAAGCGAGGCTAAAAGTATGAAGCGAGGTTTCTCATCTTCGCGATTTGATTCGCTGACCACGGCGGGTTGCATCTTAAGACGATTCTATTTCCGACATGACGAGGCGGAGTTTCCGGCGGCGTCACAGACTGCTTGCAATTTGTGGACCTCTCGGGGTTCGCGCGCCGCGGACCGTGCATCGTTGGATGCGCTCCGCCCATTAAACAATTGGGACAATATTGAGGATCAACATGAACTCTCATCAACAAGGGAGACGCCAGCGCCATGGGCGCGGCCGGTCTCGACGACGAGGTGGCGGCGGGCGTTTCCAAGAGCAGCGCGCGCCGGCTCCGAAACAGAAAACATTCTGGCAACGAATCGCCGCATTTTTTGGAACCGGCGGCGATACACGAAAACCAGCCACACAATCACGCAATGGTCAGCAACAGCAGCACCAGCGGTCGCAAGAGCAATCGCGGCCGTCGCGTAAACCCGAATCAGTCGAAGTCACTTCGCCGCGTCTTTACGTCGGCAATTTATCCTTCGACGCAACCGAGAGCGATCTCTTCGAGCTCTTCAACGGCGTCGGCCATGTGCAAAACGCCGAAGTAGTGAGCTATCGGCACAACCAACGCTCGAAAGGTTTCGCCTTCGTCCAAATGCAGACGATCGAGGAAGCCAAGCGCGCGGTGGATGAATTGCACGATAAGGAATTCCTCGGACGCAAGCTCGTGGTCAGCGGCGCGAAATCGAGCGAGTACTCGCAAAGTTAAGCGCAGCCTGTGATTTCAGTCGGGAGACGTAGCGCTCGTTAAGGCGCGCGCGTCTCCCGATTTTTTTATGCGCGACGTCCTCTTCATTGTCGGTCCGACGGCGACCGGTAAATCGGAGATCGCGGCTGACGTTGCGCGCGAGCTCGGCGGAGAAATTGTGAGCGCGGACGCGTTCCAAATTTATCGCGGGCTCGATTTGCTGACGGCAAAGCCGGATACCGCAACGTTGACAAAAGCGCCGCATCATCTGATCGGCACGATGTCGATCTTGGAAGAGATGAACGCCGCGAAATTTCGCCGACTTGCGCTCCAAGCCATCAGCGAAATTCATTCAGGCGGCAAGTTGGCGGTCATCGTGGGCGGGAGCGGGCTCTACGTCAAAGCGTTGACGCACGGATTATCTCCAGCAGTCGAATCCGACCCGAAGACGCGAGCCAAGTTAAATAAATTGAGTCTCGATCAATTGAGGCTGCGACTTGCCGAGCTTGATCCGGAAAGCGCGCGCAAGATCGACCTGAAAAATTGGCGGCGTGTCATGCGCGCATTGGAAATCTGTTTGCTCACTGGAAAATCCGCCTCGGCACAGCGCACTGGGTGGAAAGCTGTAGAGGCCGCCGTCTCGGCGGCGCCGCCCCATTTGCCGCTGAGGACGGCGGCCTCTACAGGCGTGTTCGTTTTTCGTGACCGCGATGAACTCTACGAAAGGATTAATCGCCGCGTGGAGACGATGTTTGAGAATGGCGTCATCGAAGAAGTCCGCGCGGCTGGCGCGATGAGCGAAACGGCATCGAAGATGATCGGTTTGCGCGAGATTCGCGAATTGCTCGACGGGAAGATGTCGATCTTGTCCGGTCGCCGCGGCGACACGGACTCGTCCCGTGGCCAGCAATGCGTGGCCTCGATTCAACAAGGGACGCGACGTTATGCCAAAAGGCAGTTGACCTGGTTTCGGCGGCAAACTAATTTTAAACCGCTGAATTTATCGCTTCTAAGTCACAACGAAGCCGTGAAACGGATTTCGCAACTCGCGAAATCTTTCGGGGTCGCGCTTAGGGAATGATTGAAACACGTCCGAAGAAAACGCACGAGCGCGCTCTTTTAATTGGTCTCGAGAAACAAGGCGTTTCGAAATGGGACCTGCAGGATTCGCTCGAAGAACTGGCCGAGCTGGCGAATTCCGCTGGCGCGGAAGTCGTCGATACCGTCACCCAAAAACTGCAAAAGCCGACCGCGCCGTATTACATCGGCAAAGGTAAAGCAGAAGCGATCAAAGATTCGTTGCAAGTTCAACAAGTCACTTCCGTGATTTTCGACGACGAACTTTCGCCCGCACAGGGCCGCAATCTCGAAAATTTGCTCGCGCGCAAAGTGCTCGACCGCACCCAACTCATTCTCGATATTTTTGCGCAGCGCGCACGCAGCCGCGAAGGCCGCTTGCAGATTGAGCTGGCGCAGCTGCAATACTTATTGCCGCGACTGACACGCATGTGGCACCACCTGTCGCGACAAACGGGCGGGATCGGCACGCGTGGTCCGGGTGAAACGCAGTTGGAAGTGGACCGTCGTCGCGTGCAGGAACGGATCGCACGGCTCGAGCGCGAACTGGAAGCGGTCCGCAAAACACGCGCCGTCCAGCGCCAGGGGCGCAAACGGCATCAATGGCCGGTTGCGGCAGTTGTTGGCTACACCAATGCCGGCAAATCGACCCTTTTGAATCTGCTCACCGGCGCGGACGTTGTGGCCGAGAACAGACTTTTCGCGACGCTTGATCCGACCACGCGCAGTTTCGTTTTGCCTAACAAACAGCGGGTGCTGCTTACCGACACCGTCGGATTTTTGCGAAAGCTTCCGCACACATTGATCGAATCCTTCAAAGCGACGCTGGAAGAAGTGAGCGAGGCCGATCTCCTCATTCACATTGTCGATCTTAGTCATCCGCGGGTGGATGATCAGATGGAAGCGGTCGAGGGCGTGATTAAGGAACTTGATGCATTCGGGAAGCAAACGCTGATCGTCTTCAATAAGATCGACAATCTCGCCAATCGTGAGCTGGCCGAGACCTACACGAAACGATATCCGGCAAGCGTAGCGATCTCTGCGCGGACCGGCGAAGGCGTGAACAGGCTCGTGCAAGCCTTGCAGGATGCGCTCAGTGCGTGGCGATTGCGCTCCCGTTTCCGCATTCCGGCAAGCGAGTCGGCGTTGATCGCCGAAATTCATCGGGTTGGTCATGTACTCGAGCTGCGGTACGAAGGCGAAGGCGCGCTGATTGTCGCGCACGTTCCGCCAGAGCTGGCGCAAAAACTTGAGCGTTACGCGGAGCAGGCTTAGTTCTGTCATCCCGAGCGGAGCGAGAGATCTCGCAATCGAAGCATTGAGCACGCAAGCGTAGTTAGCGTGATCAATCAGCTTGTGAGAGATCCTTCGCTTCGCTCAGGATGACAACGCAAAATAAATGAAAGCCAGTGAACGGGTCGCGCAGTTGATAAAAATCTGGCCAAAAGTTTACCCAAACGCGCACACCGAGCTGAATTTCAAGAATCCGCTCGAGTTGTTGATCGCGACGATTCTCTCGGCGCAATGCACCGACAAACGCGTAAACATGGTCACGCCGGCGTTGTTCAAGAAATATCGGAGCGCGAAAGATTACGCGAAGGCGCCGCAAGCTGAGCTGGAGAACGCGATCAAATCGACCGGATTTTTCCGCAACAAGACCAAGAGCATTCGCGCGGCAACGTCGACAATCGCGAAGAAATTCGGCGGCAAGGTCCCCGATTCGATGGAAAAACTGCGCGAACTGCCGGGCGTGGGTCGAAAAACGGCGAATGTTGTTTTGGGAAACGCATTCGGCATAAACGAAGGGATCGTCGTGGACACGCACGTGATCCGTTTGTCTCAGCGGCTCGGTCTAACGAAAGAAAAAGACCCGGAGAAAATCGAGCGCGATCTGATGAAGCTCGTGCCGAAAGAGCACTGGACGAATTGGAGCCACTGGTTGATCTGGCACGGGCGCCGCCGCTGTTTCGCGCGCAAACCGGATTGCGCGAATTGCGAAGTGTTTCGGCTTTGCCCGGGCGGCAAGGTTTTTCTAAGAAGGGGCGTGGCGCGAAAACCAGAGATTAGCGAACAAACTCAGCGCAATTTTCTCGGCTCGGCATGGCGGGACGGTTGAGTTCCGTCGCGCTCGGCGTTTGTTCGAAGTTGTTTGAATTGCTCTTCCAGCTTCTTCAATTCTTCGTCGGAGAGATCTTCCAGATCGACCAGTTCATTTCGCGCCTTCTTCAGCGCACGAATGATTTCGTCGAGCTTGAGATGCATCGCTTTGGCGTCGCGGTTCTGGGTGTTTTGGATCAGGAACACCATCAGAAAAGTGATGATAGTGTGGCGGTATTGATGATGAGCTGCCACGTATCGGAAAAATGAAAAGTGGGGCCGGTGAGCAGCCAAACGGCAATCACCAGCACGGCTCCGGCAAAGGCCCACGCGCTGCCGAGCATGAGAGCGGAGCGGCGGGCAAAGAGGCGAAAGGCGTCGTTCACCACGCAAAACAAGTATCGCTCCTCTTCGTGCTCTTTCAGGTTTTCCGTTTGGGTATGATTCACAAGCGTCCCTTTATTTTCGCGTCTAGCCGGGAAAGCGCGCGCATGGAAGATGTTCACCACGGCGAATCCGTCCTTTGGCGGATGGATCTTGGAATCCCGTCGGATATAGCCTGGGATTGATTTTCCCGCCGATCTGAGGAAAATAAAGCCCCCGCAGTCCCATGCAGCACGTCACCGCATTCTCGCGTCCGCAAACTGTGCCGCCTGTGCCGGCTCTTGTGCCGAAGCGCAATGTCTGGATTCTCGACAGCTGGCGCGACTTGATCCTTTACGTTGGGACGCCGCTCTTGCTGGTGCCGTTGTTCGCGCTGATTCAAGCGCGCTGGAGCGCCCAGGACATTTACCTTTTCGTCGCCGCGTTCGGCGCGATGGGCCATCACTTGCCGGGAATGATCCGTGCATACGGCGACCGCGCGTTGTTCGAGCGATTTCGGTGGCGATTTGTCATCGCGCCAATTTTTCTCCTTGCCACCTGCGTCACATTTTATTGGTGGGACGCAAAGGGCATCGTGCTGATCGTTTTTCTGTGGGGCGTGTGGCATGGCATGATGCAGACCTACGGCTTCTGCCGCATTTACGACGCGAAGACCGGATCGTTCGAAGCGCTCACCCGCCGATTAGATTTTGCCACTTGCGGAATTTGGTTCGCGACGGCGATTGTTCTTTCGCCCGCGCGAATGACCGACGCGCTGGACGGCTTTTATGCCAGCGGCGTGCCGTTTATTTCCCCAACGATCATTCGTTTTTTGCAGCAGGGATTGCTCGCGGCTGCGATTGCGGTCTCGATCATCGCGGTCGCCAATTTCATCTGGATGTGGACGGCTGGAAAACGACAAAACCCGGTCAAGCTCGCGCTCCTTGTCACCAGCATCGCGTTTTGGTGGTATTGCAATAACGGTGTCACCAATATTTTGGCCGGCATCGCGTTGTTCGAAGTTTTTCACGACGTTCAATACCTGTCGCTGGTTTGGATTTACAATCGCAACCGGGTGGAGAAAGACAGCTCCATCGGCGGCTTCATGCGCTTCGTGTTTCGCCGGAGCGGATCGCTTATCGGACTCTACATCGGATTGGTGTTTGCTTACGGCTCGATCGGTTATCTGAACTCGCACATCGGGATGGACACGGTAAAGAAAATCCTCACCGGCGTAGTGGCCGCTTCAGGCTTGCTGCATTTTTATTACGACGGGTTCATTTGGAAGGTTCGCGAGAAATCGACCCGGCAGTCTCTCGGAATTACTGGCGGCACGGCGGATGTGGCGCTGGGCGGTTTTCTGCCAGGTTGGATGTTGCACGGTGCAAAATGGGCGGTCGCGTTTGTGATCCCCTTGAGTGCATTGTGGATTGGCCAGGTGCGCGGGACCACGCCTGAAGTGACTCGCTCATCCTGGGTCGTAGCGGACCTGCCGAGCGGCGCGCGCCAGCATTACAATTACGGCGCCGTTCTGCAAAAAGAAGGCCGGCTCGACGAGGCCCAGCAGGAGTACTACACCGCGCTGCGATTCGATCCCGATTATGTGAAAGTGCACATGAATTTGGGCCAGCTCTTCATGTCAAAGTCGAAATTGGACGAGGCCAAAAAACATTACGAGAGAGCGATCCAGCTGGAGCCTCAGGCTGGTGAAATCCATTCTGGCTATGCTTATCTCCTCGAGCGCCTCGGCCGGGCAGACGAAGCGCGCGCCGAGTACGAGAACGCGATTCGTCTCAGCCCGAAATCGGCGCGTCTGTTCTACACCTACGGCGCCTTTCTCGACAAGAAAGGCGAGCTCGATGCGGCTATCGCGCAGTATCAGCGCGCCTTGCTGGTGGATCCCAATCTCGCCGACGCGCATTCCGAGCTGGCGACAGCGCTGTTCACCAAGGGCGATTTGCCGCGAGCGGAAGCGCATTATCTCGAAGCGGCTCGGCTCGATCCGAAACGCGCCGACGTTCACAGCAACTTCGGCAGTTTGCTTTTGCGCGAGGGCAAAACCTCACAGGCGATCTTGCAGTACGAGGAAGCGTTGCGCCTCGATCCGAAGCTGACCGAGGCTGAAGAGAATCTTCGCGTCGCGAGAGCGAGTGACACACGGTTCAAGGCGCATACGCCGAAATAATTCTTCTGACTCGCGCTCTGCATCTTAATCTCGACGACGCGTGGCGAGATGAGCCACTGAACTTGCCAGCGATCGATGCGCGCAACTGGGGCGCGCGACTGCGCTTCTCTGCGCCGTCGAGATTGGTCAAGAAATTTCATGACGAATACGCGCTGCGGCTCGCGCCGTTTATACTGTACGGCTCGGGCGACTTTCATTATTTGACCGCGCTTTGGCTTCGTCGGCTGAGTGAAGCAGTCGTTCTTGTTTCATTTGATAATCATCCGGACTGGGACGTTCGACCGCCGAAATGGGGTTGCGGCGGCTGGATCAATCGCGCGCTTGAGCTTGCGCACGTCCAGCACATCGCGATTTGGGGCTGCGGCAATTTTGAGTGCTGGTGGCCACACAATATTTTCGCAAACCGCGCTGGTGAACGCGAAGGGCGGCTCGAAGTTCATCCGTGGGCCGACAATCGCCCGATGAAACATCGACAACGTCGCGGCGCGATCTTGCGGGACAATTGGCGCGACCATTTCGAAATGTTCGTTGCTAGTCTCGGTAGGGCCGATGTTTATGTTACGATCGATCTTGATTGTCTTCGAATCGAGGATGCAGTCATAAACTGGGAGAACGGCCGCTTCACAGTCGCAGATCTTCAATGGGCGCTTGGGAAATTGCGGGAACGTGCCCGCGTCGTCGCCGGTGACATTTGCGGCGCGTATTCGGAACCGAAATACGCGCGGTGGAAACAGCGTTTCGCCTCAGAGTGGGACCACCCTAAGCTCGATCTGCCGAGCGCGGATGAAATTCGAAAAACAAATTTCGGGACGTTGGAAAGATTGTGGCCCGCATTAGCTCATTGAAACCAGCACCACTCCGGCCGTGATCAGGATTGCTCCGATCATCAATCGCCAGGTCAGCGTTTCTTTCAAGACCGCGGCCGCAATTAAACTGATGATAATGACGCTCAGTCCCTGAAACGGGTAGAGGTAGCTTAGATCAAAGCGTTGCAACAGGCCGAGCGTTAGAAAAAAAGAGATCGTCATCAAAAGAATGCCGACACTGAGTCGGACCGCGACGCTCGATTTCTTAAAGCCGGCTTGGCTGGTCGATTCCATGGCGTGCTTTAAAAAAATCTGCCCGGCCACGAACGTGACTAGCGCGAGCAAGATCAGAGCGAGGGCAAACGGCGTCACAGTTTCTCCTCAAAGTGGGCCACTGGTTTTGCGACCAAGGTGAGTCCGATAATTACCAGCGCGATGCCGCACCAGCGCCGAGTCGAAATAATTTCGCCAAGAAAAATCCAGCAGCCGATTGGCACCAGGACATCGACCACGCGCGACAGTGGAAACGCGACGCTGAGCGGAATGTATCTCAAAACATAGAGCCAACTGGCGAAGCTGACGATGATCAGAAGGATCGCCCACCAAACGAGAGGCGAAGTCAGGCCGTTGATGCCGGTCCATGACAACGCGCTGTTCGGGTCCGCGACTTCGGTGGCGCCGCGCTTCAAAAGCAATTCGGAAGCGAGCACGCAGAGCACGCTCAGCGCAAGCTGCAGCCATGCGTTAGCAAATCCGGACGGGCGGTCACGCATGTTGTCGATCTTACAATGCCAATACAGCTCGGACCTCGAAGCTGATCTGCGTCTTTGTCATGTCGAGCGTAGTCGAGACATCTCTAAATAATTCTGACCGGCATTTATATCAGAGAAACAGTTAGAGATTCCTCCACTTCGGTCGGAATGACAAAAACCGGCTCGGACTCAAAGCTGACCTGCGTTTGGGAATTTTTTCAAGATCGGATCGTGCCGGGTAGGTTCCAGGTATTTCAGTGCGACGGAGAAGATCGGATTTAGCCACGCGCGGGTGTGCAACACATAGAGATCGAGCGGCGCGAGCTCGTGGCCGAGATGCAGTTTCGGATCGTAGTTGAGCGGACCGCTGCAGTAGTAGCGCAACCGCTGATCGATCGCCCAACGGATAACGTCGCGCATGGTGTAGAAATAAAGATGAAGATCGAGCGCGACATCGTAGTCGAGCCCGAGGCATTCGTCGTAAATCGTGTCGCCGCAAACGAGACACAGACTGAAGGCGATGATCTTGTCCGTTTCGCGCCAGATGAAAAAGCGCGCCCGCTCCGGCATGACCTTGGCGACACGGCAAAAAAATTCGTTTGTTAGTGTTTCAAATTTCATTAGCGACCGTTCGTGGACTTGAAGATAGAGCGGATAAATCGTGTCGATTTGTGGCGTGATGTCGTTCACGACTTCCATGTCGATCTTGACCGCCCGTTCCGTTTTCCGGAATTTCCGGCGCAGACTTTTGCGGCTGATGTAACCGAGCGTTTGCAGATATTCGTCGAAATTTTGAAACGATAGCTTCAGGCGCGTCATCGGCATGCTCGGAACGCGCGCATAGCCGTGCTCGGAAAGAATCGCAAGGGTCGAGCGATATCCGGCCGGAAAATCCTTGAAAACGACGAGCGAGGCTCTGTTCTCGCGCGCGTACTTGCGCAGCGTCGCGCTTAACGCTTCGGCCACGAATTGTTCATCTTCTGGATTGCACGCGCCGAGCTCGCCTGCGCCGGCGGCGCAGCCGATCATCAATACGCGCATTGTTAGAAAACGCGGAAATTTCTTTCGGATAAGATCGACAATCTTGCGGAAAGCTCCCCGCATTCCTTCGATCAGATTTTGCCGGACGAAGAAGATCGGCTGAATGCCACGAATATTTCCCGAGCCGTCTTCGAGCACCGCGTAATGATACTCGAAATCGTTCGCCAGCGTCTCCTCGACCAGCTCGTAGTAGCGGTGATCTTTGCATTTGTTGTGAAAGGCGCGTTTCCACGCTTCCAAGTCTCGCAGGCCAGAAAGCGTCAGGATTTTGGCCGTTCCTTGAGCAAAAGGAACGACAAGGTCATCGCGCATGTTCGCCACGGGACGAATCCGTCCGACTGGCGGATCGATCTTGCGCCGCGTCGACGTTCTGCACCTTGAGCACGCCGCTGCGGATGTGGAGATCGCGTTGCGGATTTGGAATTTCGATGCCGGTCGCGCGCAGATGTTTGTCGATCAAAAAATTCAAATCGCTCTTGAACCGCCGCGGCCGATAACTCATTTCCATGCTCCAGACCACGAGCTCGAAGTCGATCGTGCTGTCGCCGAACTTGTCGAGGAAAAC
>WNFD01002546.1_pt1 | contig 18328 bp, 11 predicted proteins | sample 5400491 | NCBI WGS metagenome assembly WNFD01 (sample SAMN13153343, study PRJNA577476) | soil metagenome | isolation source: 120 cm saprolite under Douglas fir tree site 2 hole 2 replicate 2 | place: USA:California | collected 2015-04-18 | reverse complement strand
CTTGGTCGGGGGTGGATTCCATACAACACACCGTGTCGAATCGGCGGTGAACGAAGCTCCCGGGCTGCCCGCATGTGTTCCTTCTGGCCCTGATTAACTACGACCGGTAGAAGGCGCGCGAGAGTATCATCCGAAGCACTCGTGCCGTTGCTGCGATCCCTCCTCTCATTTTCTGTTTTGCTATGGCCTTCAGTCGGACTCTCCGCGACCGCCAGGCCCAGCGTCGCCTTCTTCTACGGCCATTCGATCCCGATCGCCCAATTGTCTCACTTCGACTGGGTTGTGGTGGAGCCGGAAGACGTCAACGACAAGGAACTATCTGCATTGCAGAGCAGGAAGGTCGAGGTCTTTGCCTATCTCAGCGTGGGAGAGGCCCACCGAAACAGGCGCTGGGCCAAGGACCTGAACCCGGCATGGATCATCGGATTCAATTCCGCTTGGAACAGCGACATCGTCGATCCCGCCCAAGCCGGCTGGCATCAAATCATTCTCAAGCAAATGGAAAACTTCTGGCGCGCCGGGTATCGCAGTTTCTTTCTAGACACCCTGGACAGTTATGAGTCGGTATACAAAACGGACCGGGACCTCGACATCCGATCCCAGGGAATGGCCACCCTGATTCGCGCGATGCACGAGAGACTTCCCGGAGTTCGCCTCCTGCTGAATCGGGGCTTCCGCTTTCTCTCTCAAGTTTCGTCACTGGCCGTCGGAGTGGTGGCAGAGTCCCTGTTCGAGACCTGGCGCCCGTCAGAAAAGCGGTACGCGACAGCCCAGGCCGAGGACACCGAGTGGCTGCTCGAGCAACTCAAGAATGTATCAAGCCGCGACCACCTTCCCATTATCGTGATCGACTACGTTCCGCCCGGCGACCTGGTAAAAGCGAGAGCCATTGCGCGGCGGATTGCCTCGCTCGGCTTCATCCCCTGGGTGGCAACCTCGTCGCTGGACTCGATGGGAGTCGGTTTACTGGAAGTGGTTTCCCGGCAAATTCTCGTCTTGTACAACGGTGAAGAACAACCGACGCCCTGCTCGAGCGACGCCCATCAAATGGTCGTCCCACTCTTGGAGTATCTCGGATACGCGGTGGACTACCTCGACCTGAGAGGCGAGCTCCCCGATCAGAACCTGATCGACAGTTACCTCGGTTTGGTGACCTGGTTCTCCAGCGACACCGTTCCCCAGCCCAAAAGATATCGCGCTTGGTTGTCGAAACAGATTGTTGGAGGCCTTAAAGTTGCCATCTTTGGACGATTGGGGTTCGAGCCCGATTCGGCCCTCTTGAAACAATTGGATTTACGGCCAGTGGCCAGGACGCCCCGACCGCCGTTCTCCGTCGGCGCGAGCAGCGAGCTGATGGGCTTTGAAGCGAAGGTTCTCCCGCCGTCGGAGATCTCTTTCCCCTGGAACGCAGGACCATCCTTGCGCAGCCACCTGAATGTCCAGGACTCGCTCAAGCAAGAGCTCAGCGCGGTGGTTACCGGCTCTTGGGGAGGAATCGCCGTCGACCCTTTTCTCCTCGAAACCCTGGACGAACATAAGCGGTGGATCTTGAATCTGCCTGAGTTTCTCCGACTCTCGCTCCAGCTTCCGATCATTCCCGCCCCGGACGTCACCACCGAAAACGGCCGCCGGATTCTGACCATTCACATCGATGGAGATGGGATCGGCAATCGAGCCACCATGCCGGGTACGCCACTCGCTGGCAGGGCGATTCTAGAGAAAATGCTTCAGCGATTTCGTCTTCCCACCACGGTTTCGGTGATTGAAGGCGAGGTATCAAGCGAAGGCATGTACCCGGCTCTCGCTCCTGAGCTCCAGGAGATCGCACGTGAGATTTTTGCGCTCCCTTACGTGGAAATCGCCTCTCACACTTTCAGTCATCCGTTTGAATGGGAGCACCTGCCGCAGGGCAAGCTTGTCGAAGAGGTGAATCGGTCGCGTCCTGCGGGGCAGAAGGCAACCCTTTCGATTCCCGGTTACCGATTCGATCTGGATCGGGAAATCTCGGGATCGGTCGACTTCATCAATAGCCGCCTGGCGCCCGAGGGGAAGCGGGTCAAAGTCTTTCTCTGGAGTGGGACGGCGAATCCATTGCCCGACGCATTGGCCAAGACCGTGCAGGCGGGCTTGCTCAACGTCAACGGTGGCAATACCACGATCACCGAGGAGGCGGCCTCCCTCACCGAGATCGCTCCGATCGGTTGCCCGATGGAGGGAAACTATCAAGTCTACACTCCCGTTCAGAACGACAACATCTACACGAATTTATGGACCGGTCCCTTCTACGGCTACAAGCAAGTCATCGAAACATTCCGTTTGACGGACTTGCCTTACCGGAAAAAGCCCATCTCTCTCTACTATCACTTTTTCTCCGGCTCCAAGGTCGCTTCATTGAAGGCCCTGGAGAGCGTTTACCTTTGGGCCTTGTCTCAAAATCCTTTTCCGATCTGGCTGAGCGAATATGCGGTGAAGGCTCGCGATTTCAATTCGGTCACTTTCGTTCGAAGACTGGACGGCGCGTGGGAGGTCGACGGTCTGGACAACATCCGGACGCTCCGGCTCGACCCGGTCCTGGGTTGGCCCGATCTCGAGAAATCGGAAGGGGTGATCGGGGTCCGAGACATCGCGCAGGGAAGATACGTCAGCGTCGTCGGTGGGCGGATTCGCCTGGCTTTGACCGATCATCCGCCCACGGCTCCCTATCTGGAATCAGCGAATGGCTCCGTGCTTCAATGGGATCGCCAGGGTCAAAACATCGGCTTTCGCATCCGCGGACATTTGCCAATCCAGGCGCAGTTTGCCGGGACCTCTCGGCTCTGTCAGGTCAAAGCCGGAGGTCTGACGATCAAGGGCGTGTCCAAGGACGGACACCAGTCCTTCCACTTTGCAGCCGCTGACACCGGACCGGCGACGCTCACGTGCCGGTAGTCCTCTCACCCAACTTGCGCGACGATGAGCGGCTCCTCAACCCGCTCTCGGTGACGGTGATGGTGGTCGCCCTGGGAGCGCTCCTGGTGCTCCTGTTTCCCAGCGATCAAATGGAGGAACGCCTGGCCCAGTTCGAGGTGGCGGACGAGATCTCCGCCAAATACCTTCAAGTCTGGCTAAGGGTGGAGCCCTATGACAGCTCAGCGCGGCTCTTGTTGGTTCGCCACTTGCGCGCGCTGGGTCACACCCACCAGGCGTTGGCCGAGCTTCAACCGCTGCTCAAACAGAAGGGTCCGCTGGGAGCTCAGGCACGCCAGCTCTCGGTTCATCTTCGGCTGGTGAAATGGCAAGCTTTAGCCGTCGATGAACCCGAACGTGAAGCATTGACCGGGGAGCTGATTGCATCAATTCGGGGATTGTCGAAAGAGGAGCTTGCCCCGGAGGAAAGGGTTGAGCTCGCCGTCGCCTGCTTGTGGATGGAACGACCCGAGTTGGCGGCGAACATCTACGCCCAGCTGGCATTGGAACAGCCAGCTCGAAGTTTCGATCGCTGGTTGGAGGCAGGCCGATGGTATCTTGCCTCCGGGCGCCCCGACAAAGCAGCGAAAGCGTTTGATTCCGCGGCCCGTTCCACGAGCTCGGCGGTCGAAGCACCCAGAGCCGCGGTGCTGGCGTTGGACGCGTCTCGCGCTTCAAACGACGCACTGGAGCGGGCCCGGGTATATGCGGCGGCGTTCGCCAATCAGCCAACCGTTCTGGATCGCGCGGTGAGCATCGCCCTGGCTGCGAACAACCCTCGTCTCGCGTCGATCTGGATGGAGGCCCGAGCGCGCCTCGATCCAGAGGATCAGTCTGTCCTTCGGCGGAAGCTCGAGGTCGAATTGGCCGCCGGCCATCTCCAAGACGCCTTTTCGACATCCCTCGAGCTCGTCCGTCTGGAACCGAAAAACAATGCCTACCGCCTTCGATTGGCGGAAATTTCGGAATGGGTAGGGCAACCGCAGCAGGCGCTGACGCAATGGACCTGGTTGGCCACTCATTCCCCCTCCACCCACGCGCAAGACAAAGCCTTGTCCCTGGCCAAAGCCCTCTGGGACTGGGACGCGATCGTTTTGCTGACGGACTCGCGCTCGCGCCGAACCGGCCTGTCGATCCCGGAGTTGCTGCTCGCCAATCGAGCCCTCGAGGAGTTGGCCGAGCCCGATCGGGCTGAGAGCTTGACTCAGACATATCTGGAGCGCCGTCCCGGGGATAAAGAGGCCTGGGAGTATCTGGTTTCCTTGCGGCGCAGAAAACGCGACCTCGAAGGCGCACTGCAGACCCAGGAGGCGATCGATGCCAGGTTTGGAAAACAAACGAAGAGCCTCGTCGTGCAGGCCCAGATTCTACGGCAGCTTCGCCGGCCGGATCAGGCCCTGGCGCGCCTGCGGGACCATTCCAGAACAGCTGATCCGAACGAGGCTGACTTCTGGGCGTTGCTCGGAGATCTGGCCTGGATGGGACGCGATTACGCCACGGCCGAGCAGGCCTATCTCTGGGGATGGAAGGCAGGGGTTCTGGACGAGGTTTCCACCGAGCGCCTGATCGAAGTCTCGATGCGAACCGGTCCGCCCTCCAGATGGCTTCCGATCGCCGAGAAAGCCTGGGAGAAATTTCAGAAACCCACCGTCTTGTTGCGCGCAATGGATGCGCTGGCTCGGACCGAACAGTGGGACAGGCTCGCCTTCTTCATTGGACAGATCCGTGCCAATGAATCGGCGTTTTCAGGACATGAGCTCTATTGGCTTGCCAGGGCGCGTCTGGCCGCTCATCAGCAGCGCTACGCCGAGGCGTTTCAGGCATTCCGCCATGCCCTGTCGATCCAGCCCGGCTCGGAAGTCGCCAGATCCGAGAGGCTGGCTTTGGCCCTGGAGCACGGAAGTCGCTCGGAGCTGGCGAGTGCCGCGGACCCCTATGGCCTGAAACTGACGGACGATCCGGGAGAGCTGGCGCTCTACGCGGATTCGCTGTCGCGGCTCGACCGCCGATCAGAAGCGCTCTGGTGGTTCCGCCGCGCCGCGATGGCCAACGACGCTCTGCCCGGGGCCAGACTGGCTTACGCCACCCAACTCGAGCAGTCCGGCTACCTCGAAACAGCCAATCGGGTGCGAGGGGATTCGCGGCGGCGTCTGCACTCCACCGTTTCCGTCCCTCGCCTCGACCTCTCCTCGGCTCAAGCCCGTCAGTCCCTGAGGTTGTATGCCGAGCTGGTTTACCGCCGGGAGGGAGTGGCTCCGGCAATGCGATGGCTGCAGCCGCTCTTGGCCGTTTCGGATCCCGAGGCGCGAGAGTTGGTGATCAACTGGCAGGTGGAGCGCGGCAACATTCCGATGGCGCGATCGTTTGGCCACGCGAAGCTTCATCCCTGGACTCGCCTCGCCCTCGCCATGGCAACCCATCAATCGGCGGAGATCCGAAGAATCACCACCGAAGAGGGAGACTCACTCTCAAGCATGGACAAGGTCGCCGCTCTACGGCGTTTGAATGAGCCCGATCGCGCGCTGCGATTGACGCGATCCTCGCTCGCGGGGGCGCGTGGCGCCGATGCCGAGGCACTCAACGTCCAGCTCCAAGACTTGAGCCGCGAGCTACCATCGTCGGCAAAGGTCACCTCCACCCTTCACCAGCTGGGGCCTCTGCGCCTGCTCGGGGTGGCGGCCGACTACGACCAACCCACTTCCTCCACCCATGCATTTGGATTCACCGCGCAGTTTGCGCAGCTCACTCTTCGGGGAAGCGAGGGCAGCCTGAAAAACGACGCGGGAGAGGCGCAATTCGCGCTTCGTTCCCACTGGCGCACCACGGCCGGCGATTCTCTTCTGATCGCGGGGGGGAATCTGCGCGACAATCAGTGGCTTTGGACGGGGAAGGCTTCCCATTCTCAAACGCTCTTCACCCCCTCACTCGAAGCGACCGCCCTCGGCGCGTTCAACGAGACCGCGGACGAGAGCGGCGTCCTTCGCATGCAATCCACCCGGCATGAGATTCAAGCGGGCTTGAATTTCAATCTGACTTCGCGCGAGTTGATTCAAACCAGCCTCGGTTATCGCCATTATCAAGGCCGTTCGGGCGGCCGGCTGGCGGATGGATTGCTTCTTCGCCTCGATCTGGTGGAGCGCCTGTTCCTCTCTCACCCTGACTTGCGCATCCGTCTGGACGGTTCAATCGCCGCCAATCGTCCGAGCAGTACGCTCCCTTCCGACTTTCTGGCGTACGTTCCTCCCGGGACGCCGCCGAGCGCTCTGGTGCCGGCGAGCCTCAACACCGTCGGGGTCGGCCTTTCCTGGGCCTGGGGTCCGGCTCAAAGCAGAGGTTTGATTCAAGCGCTGAGATACGAAATCGACACCTGGTGTGGCTGGATCGGACCTCCAGGACGTGTTGGCTATAGTTTCAAGGCCAGCGCGGGGCTACCTGTGCTGCGGATGGGAGAGATAAACATCTCTGCTTTCCACGGAACCTACCATGGCGCTCTCCCCGGGCAGACAGACACCTCGGTAGAGATTGCCTATCTCCAACGTCTGTTGCTGTAGAATCCGAGGCTTGGGGGTTTATCGCGTTTTCATGAACCGAGTCATCGCTTGGAACATTGTTTTGCTCTTGAACCTGGGATGCGCCGTGACCCAAGTGTCGCGGGGCCCCGCAGTGGATCTGAAGGCACATTGGGTCCAGCTCCCAATGCTGAATTATTGCGAAAACCCTCACGCCGGTGAAAGAGCGGAATCGATTGTGGGCACGCTGCTGCGCGCACGCGGAGTGGCTGATTTGTCGCACTATCCCGCCTCCCGGGTGGACAATGGCCCTCCCGACTTCGACGAGCAGCGGCGCTTCGAGGACAGCCTGGCGTGGGCCCGCACCAAGGGTTTCGTCTACGGCTTGACCGGCACCGTGGAAGAGTGGACCTATCGCACCGGGCTGGATGGAGATGCGGCCGTCGGGCTTACGCTTCAAGTGATCGAGCTGGAGTCGAACCGGGTGGTCTGGTCGGCATCCGGCTCGAGATCTGGATGGGGACGCGAAACTCTCAGCGGAGTCGCCCACAAGCTCATGGACTCGCTGCTCTCTGAGCTCCGTCCATGATTCATTCGAGGCTCTTCGCCGCGCGATCGGAAGCGGAGGATCCTCGCCCACCTCCCCGATGGCTGGCAGTGGTCGAAACGGCGGTTCTGACCGGAGGCATCACTCTTCTCGGGTACGGACTTCATCACGGTGATCCCTTCTTCCTGCGAAGCCCGTTTGCCTGGTCCGCGGTGGCTCCTTTCCTGGTGGGCCTGCGCTACGGGTTTCAGTATGGATTCGCCAGCGCGCTGGCGTTGACGCTCGGAATCGCCCTGAGCTGGAAGAGCCATCTCCTGCCGATCGACAGATTCCCTGCCCACTTTGTCGCGGGCCTGGTGGTGTTTGGCATGCTCGCCGGCGAGTTTTCCGACACCTGGACCAGGCGTTTGCGTCGGTTTGGAATCACCGGCAATTACCTCCAGATGCGCCTGGAGGAATTCACCCACGCCTACCATCTCTTGAAGATCTCACACGATCGGCTGGAGCAGCGCGTGGCGGGAACACCGGTCAGTCTGCAAGAGGCGTTGAAGACGACCCGCCGGCAATTGCTCTATTCGCGCGATGGGCCACCTCCAGTGTACGGCCTGGAGAATCGGATTTTACAGCTGTTCGGGGGTTACGGATCGGTCCAGATCGCATCCCTCTACGCGGTGGAGAACGGTCGGCTCGCCGCTCTTCCGCTCGGCCACCTCGGTGCAGGCGTGGAGGCCAGTGGAGACGATCCGATTATCCGGCAGGTACTCGAGACCGGGCGTTTGATCACCGTTCGAGATTCAGCGGTGTTTCATGACGGAACAGGCTTGCTGGCAGCGGTTCCCATTTCGGATGTATCGGGCCGCATCTGGGCGATCGTGGCGATCCGGGACATTCCGATGGTGGCTTTCACTCAAAAGACCCTGCAGATCTTGGGGGTCATCGCCGGCCACATCGGGGATCTGCTCGCCTTTGGACCTGCGATGTCCAGCACCGATGAGCCCTCGACGATGGAGTTCGGGCAGCATCTGGCAAGAGGCATCGAAGATTGCCGGAAGTATGACTTGCCCACGGTTTTGCTGGTGATGACCCTGGATCCATCCGATCGGGCGGAGGAGGTCGAACGCTTGATCGTCGATCGCCGAAGGCGCCTCGACCAGCTGATGCTCGCTACCAATACAGCCCAACAACGCGTGTTCTTGATGTTGATGCCACTGACCGACGTCCCGGGCGCTTCGACTTATCTGGCCCGCATCGATGCGCTTTTGAAATCGCGGCTCGGCCTGTCTGCTCAGCAGCTGAATCTGATCGGGCAACACTATTTGCTGAAGAAGAACGATGACCCTGAGAAGCTGTTGGCCCAGACTCAAGCGCGTTTGTTGATCGAACCGTCCAGCGATGCTCGCCTTCGCGCTGCTTCTTGAGCTGCTCGGTGGCGTGCTGCTCGTCGCGGGCAGATCGCTTTACGCCTGGGAGCTGCTCTTCGTCCTCCTTCAATGCCTCTCCAGCGCGGCGATGACCGTGTTCGTGGCGGACGCCCTTCCCGACAATGAGCATCGACACCGGCGGCCGGAGCTGTTGTTCTTGTTCACGCTGGCGGTCCTGGTTCCGGTCATTGGACCTGCGGCGATGGCCGCGGGAATTCTCATCCCGGTGAAGAACAAGAAGAAACAAGATCCGATCAGCCTGCTGATCGACCTCAAAGCGCCTCCCCTGCCCTTTCGCGCTCCCGAGGTCAGTCAAGAACCGATGTCTTCGGAGGGCCGGCTGCTTTCCGTTCTTCGTCACTCGCTAAATCCCGACCAGCATCTTCGCGCGGTGGTGGCCACCCGATTGCTTGCCGATCAGGACGGCGTTCTGATCCTGGCCGATGCGTTGAAATCCCAGTTCGACGACGTCCGTCTTCTGGCCTACGGCCTGGTGGATTCAAAACAGAGGAGGCTGCTCGGGCGCATTCAGAAGATCACCAAATCGGCGCAGGCCGCGGAGGGGCGCACGCGAATCGGCCACCACAAGCAACTGGCGTATGACAACTGGGAGCTGGTCTATCTGGGGCTCATTCAAGGCGAGATGCTGCTCCCCGTATTGGCTTCCGCCGCGCAATTCGCCAGGCTCGCGCTGGAAGGCCACCCTCGTGACGCATCCTTGACGTTGTTGTTCGGTCGAATTCTCCTGCGACAAGGCGAGCTCGCAGATGCGGAACGAGCATTTCGCCACGCTTTGGATCTGGGCCTGCCGGGCTCGGCGGTGAACCCTTATCTGGCGGAGGTGGCTTTTCGCCAAAGGCGGTTCGCCGACATCGCCGGGCACTTGCAGGATGAGTCGAATGAGTGGGCCCCGGAGAAATTGACGGCGATGGTGACCTTTTGGACCTGACGGCTTCAGCGACCGGCGGAGCCGGGGCGGCCGATGTCGCTCTGTTGCTGGAGGGCACGTATCCAATGGTAAGCGGAGGGGTCTCCAGCTGGGTGCACCAGATCATCCAGGGGTTGCCGGAAATCACCTTTGCTCTGTATTTCATCGGCAGCAGCCCGGATGCCTACGGGAAACTCAAATACGACTTGCCGGCGAACGTCGTGCATCTCGAGAGACATTATCTTTCGACCGCGCTGGAGTCCGGCTCCCCGAAAAGCTTCCGTTCCTGTCCCGCCGCTTACCAGCGCAGCTCGCAGCTTCATGACTACTTACGGCAACCCAAGCAAGGCCTGCCCGGCGATTTGATCCAGGCCTTCTTCAAAGAGCTGGGTGGACCCACGGGTCTGACCCGATCCAACTTCCTGCGCAGCAAGGAATCGTGGGATCAGATCGTGGATAACTACAGACAGCACTGCACCGACCCATCATTCGTGGACTACTTCTGGACGATCCGGTCGATGCATACGCCGCTGTTCTTCCTCGCCGATCTCGCGCGCGGCATCCGGCCGTGCAAGGCATTTCACTCGATTTCCACGGGATACGCCGGATTCGTGGGCGCGATGCTACGTCATCTCCACGCGCGTCCGCTGATCCTCACCGAGCATGGGATTTACACCAAGGAGCGGAAGATCGACCTCTTCCAGGCTCCGTGGATCAGGGACACGGCAGAGGTTTTCAGCGATCAACTGACCGATGACATTGGTTATCTGCGGCGGCTGTGGATCCGATTTTTCGAGGGCCTGGGGCGGATCATCTATGACGCGGCAGACCCGATAGTCTCGCTTTTCGAAGCGAACCGTGAGCGACAGATCGCCGATGGCGCCTCGAGGGAGAGGACCCATGTCATTCCCAACGGGGTTGACGTCGCGCGCTTCGCGGCTCTTCGAAGCAAGCGAACCGATCCTTCGCCTCCGATCGTGGGCCTGATCGGCAGAATTGTCCGGATCAAGGATATCCAGACGTTCATCCGCGCGATGCGCCTCGTCTGTAGTCGCATTCCGGCCGCCGAGGGCTGGATCATCGGCCCGGAGGACGAGAACGCCGAATACGCCGAAGAGTGCAAGGATCTGGTCCGGCAACTGGGTCTGGAGAACCGGGTCAAGTTTCTTGGGTTTCGTCGACCGGAGGAGCTGCTTCCGCAGATCGCTCTTCTCTGCTTGACCTCGATCAGCGAAGGACTTCCTCTGGTGCTCCTGGAAGGCTTCGCCAGCGGGGTCCCGGCGGTAACCACCGACGTCGGCTCATGCGCTCAACTGATCCGGGGTATCGACGAACCGGATCAAGCGCTGGGAGAAGCGGGTGCTCTGGTGTCGATTGCAAATCCCCAGGACACCGCCGCGGCGATCGTGAGCCTGTTGCAGGACCCCCGAGCCTGGAAATCCGCCCAGAGCGCGGCAATTGCACGGGTGGAGAAGTTCTACACGCAAGGGCAGATGTTGGAGCGCTACCGGGACATCTACCGGCAAGCGATCGACAGCTAAGCAATGGCGGGCATCGGTTTTGAATTACGTCGCCTTTTGAGAGACCAGAGTTTTCTTGGGCTCTTGCGTGGCTACGGGTATGCCGGGCTGATCACCTCGGGTCCCTGGGTGTTTTCGATCTTGGGGGTGTTGCTGATCGGGATCTTGAGCGTGGGGAAGCTCATTCCCAATCCCAAGATCGCCCTGTTCCTGGTGTCGATCAACTACCTGATCGCGATCTCGCTGATCTTTACCGGGGGCTTTCAGATTCTGTTCACCCGCTACATCTCCGACCGGCTTTATGAGAAGCGGGACGATCTGGTCATACCCAACCTCGCCGGCGCTCTGGCTCTGGTTGGATTGAGCGGGGCCGCCGTCAGCGGCCTGATCCTGGCGATCTTCTTCAAGGAGGATCTGGTCTACAAGCTGTTGATGGTGGGGACGTTCGTGACTCTTTGCGAGATCTGGATCGTGGTGGTGCTGGTCTCCGGCTTGCGCGTTCCGGAAAAAATATTGGGCAGTTTTTTCATCGGCTATTCTCTCTCGGTCGGCGGCGCTCTCGCTTTGCGCTCGTACGGAGTCAATGGCCTCTTGGCCGGATTCTTGTTCGGCCAGGTGGTGATGTTCTACCTGATGCTGGCAGTCATCATCCAGAATTACCCATTGGAGAAGCTGGTGCAGCTCAATTTCCTGGAGCGCAAGAAGATCTATCTGAGCCTGGCGGCGACGGGATTTTTCTTCAATGCGGGAATCTGGGCGGACAAATTCATCTTCTGGATCAATCCTGAAACTTCCACGTCGGTGATTGGACCGCTTCGGTCCTCGATCATCTATGACTTGCCGATATCCATCGCGTATCTGTCGATCATTCCCGGGATGGCGGTGTTTCTCGTTCGCATCGAAACCGATTTCGCCGAACAGTATGAAGCCTTCTATGGCGCGGTCCGCGAGGGGGACACGCTGGATCACATCCAGAAACTCAAGGCGAGCATGGTCTATACGATTCGTCAGGGGATCTATGAGATCTTCAAAGTCCAGGGCCTGACCGTGCTTCTTTTGATGTTGGCAGGCCCGGTCATTTTAAGATTCTTCGGGCTTTCTCATCTCTACCTGCAGCTGTATCAGGTGGATCTGGTGGGAGTGGGCGTTCAAGTCGTGATGCTCGCGGTCTTCAACGTCTTCTTCTATCTCGACCTCAGGACGATCGCCTTCTGGCTGTCGATTCTGTTCGTGACCGCCAACATTGGACTGACATTGCTCACTCAGTCGCTCGGGCCGATGTACTACGGCTATGGTTTCGCCGTGGCCGTTTCTCTCACCAGCCTGGTTGGGTTGGTGATCCTCTCGAGGAAGTTGCGGACCCTGGAAATCGATACCTTCATGATGGCCGGGTAGGCCAAAGCGAGGGATCACCCGGCCGGCACGACTAGCGGAACTTGCTGATGGGATCGTCGCGCAGGGGTTCGTTCGGCGACCCGGCCATCAGCGGGCGCTCGGTGAGCTCGCCGGCCAGAACCCCCTGGAACTCTTCCGCGAAGGCCTGCCGCACCATAAAGGCGCCCGCGCGAGTTTCGATCCGAACAAGCACTTCGCTGCTTTCGCGAGCCGCGTCGGAAGAGATAAACGCGCTCGTGCACGCCAGGAGTCCGCAAGCGATCAACAATCGTCTCATAGCCACCTCACAGAATGACCGTCGGGGAGTATTTACTATCCGCGAAGGAAAACAAGCCTCCGATGCCCCGCGGTACAGGGCCGATAATAGGCCGGGAGATCGCTATAATTCGAAGTCGAAGCCGTCCTGAGGGGGGGTGAATGTACGCGCGCTGGAAGAGTTCCGTCCTTGCCAGGTGTCGGCGAAACGTATGAAGCGCTGTGAGGCCGGGCGTCGTCGCAAGCGGAGGGTTCGACGATTGAACACGTGCTCGCCAGAATTTGTCCCAACGCATGGCCTCGGCGTTGAGAATTTTCCCAACGAGACCGAATCAGGCCTCAGCGTGAGGCTTCGGCGTAGAGAAGAATTCTATACGTATAGAATTTTTCTCTACGCTTTAGGAGCCTGTTGCCTTTCGTAGCACTTGACATGTTCGTCGGATCAAGCACTTCGGTGGGGACAGCAGCGCGCCTAGTTCGGAGGACGGTTCGAACGACAGCTCGCAATCATTCGCCCGTGCTTCACCTCAAGTTTTCAGAATCGTCACAGTTCCGACATTTCGACATGGTCGCGAGGTGTTAGAGGGGCCGAGCATCAAGGCCCCCCATTGACGGGGAGCCCTTAAACGACTGGGGAGGCGATGTGAATCGGTTCACTGCTTGGAGTGCAGCTCTTGTCCTCTTCTTCGCCGCGGCGGCTTCGGCGCAGTCCGCGGCTTCGGATCGTCCTTCGGCGCCTCCTCCGACCACCACCGAAACCATTCCCCCAAAGGCGCCGGCCGGACTTCCTCCGGTCACGTCAAAATGGGCGGCCACCTTCTACGGGTTTGTGGAGGCGGACTTCATTTCAGATTCGACGCAGAGCTTTAACGATCTTGCCGGCAATGCCGCGATCGCCCGTCCAGGAACCTTTCCGGCAGGATTCAAGCGCTTGACTTTTGGTGTCAGAAACTCGCGCCTCGGGTTCAGGCTCAGCGCGCCCACCTACGCCGGGATCAAGTCCAGCGCGCAGGTCGAAATGGACTTTCTTGGCAACCAGCCACCGAATGCTTCTGAAGCCTCCTTCTTTACCAGTCCGACCTTTCGAATCCGGCACGCCGCGATCAAACTGGAGAGTGACTACATCGATGTCCTGATCGGCCAGTACTGGCAATTGTTCGGCTTCCAGCCTTACTTTCATCCCAACACGGTCGATCTCCAGGGAGTACCGGGTGAGATCTACTCCCGATCTCCGCAGCTTCGCCTGTCTCACATCTTCAAGATGCCGACGGTGAGCGTCGAAGTAGCCGCGGCCGCGTCCCGACCGCCGCAACGAGACTCGCACACTCCCGATGGGCAGGCGGGAATTCGGTTCATCCTCAACGACTGGAAAGGAGTTCACACCGCGGGCGGCGCCGGTACGTCTGCCGATGCACTGGCGATCGGCTTTTCGGGCGTCCTGCGGAAATTCGACGTGGCCGAATTCAGCGCGACTCCGACGACGAATGTCTCCACCACTTCGAACGCTTATTCCATCGACGCGTTCATCCCGATCATCCCCGCCTCGATGGAAGACCGAGGCAATGCATTGTCATTCACCGGCTCCTTTCAGAATGGATCAGGTACTGCCGACCTCTATACCGGTTTGAGCGGAGGCGTCGCTTTCCCAGCGCTTCCTGGAGGCGGGACATACACGCCGAATGTCGACAATGGACTTGCGGTCTTCTATTCCGACGGAACCCTTCACACCGTGGATTGGCGTTCTTACATCGTCGGCCTTCAGTATTACCTGCCCCCGTCAGGCAAGATTTGGGTCTCCGGAAACTTCTCTCAAATGTACTCTGGCAATGCGCTCACGTTCGGCGCGCCCTCGAGGATTTTTGATCGCTCCTGGTGGGCGGATGGCAATCTGTTCTTTGACATCACTCCCGCGGTTCGGCTGGGGCTCGAATACGCGTACTTCCACCAGACCTACGGCGACGGAGTGGGCGCGTCAAACCATCGGTTTCAACTTTCGGCGTGGTACATCTTCTAGCGTCGGCTTCTGGCGCCCCGTGCTGACGCCTACCGCGCGGTCACCCAGGATGGATTGAGCGCAACCGATATCGTCGACACCCGTGCGGAGTGGTCCCTGCTTCCAAACGCGAGAGGCGCGCTAGAAGACTGTCACGGTAATCCGCTCCGACGGTTGCTTTCCCAGGTCCAGGGTGTATGAGACGGTCCAAATCCTGGCCGCGCCGTTCCGGTTGAGCCTTCTCGATGGCGTCCTTTCAAAAGACATTTCAGGTCAGAACCTCGGAGCACAACCAGGTGGTGGATGTAACCGAGCAGGTGCGGCGGGTCGTTGCCGAATCCAAAGCCGAGCTCGGCCAATGCGCTGTCTTTACGCCACACGCCACCGCCGCGGTGACGATCAACGAGAACGCCGATCCAAACATCGGCGCCGATTTCATGAACGCGCTCCGAAAGCTGATCATCGAGCACGACGGCTGGTTGCACGACCGCATCGACAACAATGCCGCCGCTCACATCAAGTCGGCGCTCGTCGGCCCATCGGTGGTGATTCCGATTTCCGCCGGCGAGCTGGCGCTGGGCACCTGGCAGAACGTCTTCTTGTGCGAATTCGACGGCCCGAGGACGCGGCGGGTGATCGTCTCAGTGCTGTCCTAGAGTCCAGGGAGCGCGAAGCGAATACGACCCACGAGGAAGGCGGTTTCCGCCGAAAACACCACCCTGCTGATGGGTGGATCCGAATCTGCGGCAAACAATCGCGGACCGGCCCGTCCCAAAACGGTGAGACTGATGGTTCCCAACTTCTCATCCCCCTCGTAGGCGGCGGTCATCAACACCGCTGTATCAAATAGGTTGGGCTCAGACTCAAAGCCGAACGTGCCGGCGGCACAGTTCTCGCTGAGCGTCATCTCGATGGAAGTTGCTTCCTGACTGAAGAGAACACGGTCATCTCCCCAACCCAACAGGGTTCGGACCTCGACCCCCGGATCAAACGTCAAGGTGCAATCGCCAGCGGTGAGCTCTGTGATCACCGTAAAATCGGGCTCGGTGATTTCAAAAGGGGTCGTGCGGTCGAGGTAAGCAGCGTCGGATACCGGGATCGGCGTGAAGTCGTCGACCCCTGGGACAGCCACACCACGACCCGTGACAACCAGGGAGACTGCGGCGATTAGCAGGTACTTTTTCGAGGTGCCCATCTTCCCTCCCCTCTCGAGCGGGTTTGCCGGCGGCGCAAGCGTAAACAGCGCCGAGCCGCCGAGCAGCACGCGACCTTATTCCCCGGCAAGGCCGAAGGGAAGACCGAACCGCACTCGCAAAGAAGCGCCAATCGTCACAGATCCAACGTCTGAATCAGTTCTGGGCGTGAGTCGGCGCCGGGGTCCGATTCACGAGGATCGAAACTTCCAGCTTGTCGCTGCTCTTTTCCGGGGCGACCTGCACCGTGGCCTTCCAGCGGTTGCCGTCGCCATCGGCCATCGTCCAGTGGCTCTCGCCCCGCGACGAGCCGGCCGAAGTCCATCGCTCGGCGAGCGATTCCCCCACCCACTTGAGAACCTCCGGCGCCCCGCCTCCTTCGACCTCCCAGCTCTTTTTCCACCAGTGCGTATCTCCGTCCTGTTTCAACAATCGAATGCTTTTCGCCTTCTCTCTCGGAAAGGGCCACCGGAGGAAGCGAATCGGCTTGTCCGCAAGCGCGGCACGCGCATAGGTGGATTTGGGGTCCCAATTGTATTCCATTCGCAGCGCAACGGCTTGTGCAGCCCCAAAGCCTCGCATCTTGCTGACCACGTACAAGGCGCCATCGATTCCCGAGGACAGCCCAGCCGTGGTGATCACCTTGCCGTTATCGACGTACCGCTTGTCGCTGACGACTTTCGTGTTTGGCGCCGATTCTCTGAGCGCGTCAATGACAGCGTAGAAGGTCGTGGCGGATTGCCCTTCCAGGAGGCCCGCCTTCGCCAGCCAGAAGGCGCCATTGCACACCGACATCACCTGCTTGGATTTCGGCGCGACGGTCTTCACCCACTCGACGACAGCGGCATTTCCGGTGTCGACATTTCCACCCGGCGTCACCAGAACCTCAGGGATTGGCGCATTATCGAAGGTATAGTTTGGAGTGACCTTCATGCCCATCGAGGTGGTCAACGTGCCTGGCTTTTCCGCCACGGTGTAGACATTGAATCCGGCCTGGCCGAAGACCTCGTAAGGGCCGGTGTAGTCGATGATTTGAACGCCCTCGAAGATCAGGATGGCGACTTTCTGCCGGTCGTCCTGGGCCGGGCTGTCGGTCCGCATCGCCAACCGTTTGCCGGTGTTCACGTCCACGAAGGTCCCTGGGCTTTCCTTGAATCGCCCGATGCAGTGCTCGCTTGCTCCCAGGTAGATGCGGCCATCCACCACGGTGTGGAGCTTCTGGGTGCCCGGCATCGAATCGCTCAACACGCATTTCCCGTTGAGCTGCAGGCCATACTTCTCCGGATCGGACGCGAACTTCGATCGGTTCTCCTCGGACTTGAACCAGTACCTGAAATCGCCCCGCTCGGCGGAGTACCGAGGCTGGCCTTGCGCCGTCTGCCCCTGAATGAGCTCCACCGGATCGAGCCCGTCAAGGGCGAGCTTGGCGTCGGATGCGGCAGCGCTCGCGGACAACAAGCACGCGGACCACAGGGATAGTCTCATGATTCACCTCTAGCTGGCAGCACGGCGTTTGGAGACGTCGGAAAATCGGCCCCGGTAGCTGCTTGGCGGCACGCGGAGGATGCGCACGAAGGCGCGGCGCATCGATTCGGCGGTCCCGAAACCGCACTGGGCGGCAATGGTATCCACGCCCTCGGAGGTCTCCTCGAGGCGACGGCGGGCGGCCTCGACGCGAAGCTGTTCCACGCGCCGGGCAGGCGTCTGTCCCATCGTTCGCGTGAACACCCGGGCGAAGTTGCGCGGGCTCATCGCCGCCCGGCTCGCCAGGGCCTCGACCGAAAGATCCTCCTCGAGGTGGTCCGCCATCCACGCCTGAAGGTCAGCGATGCGTGGGTGATCCGACAGTTGCTCCTCGAGTTGGGTGCTGAACTGGGACTGTCCTCCGGGTCGATGGAGGAAGAGCACGAGCTGTCGCGCCACCTCCCGCGCGAGGGTGATTCCATGGTCTTCCGCGACGAGACTGAGCGCGAGATCCATCCCGGAGGTGACTCCCGCCGAGGTGTAGACGCTTCCCTGCTGGATGAAGATCGGATCCGGCTCGACCGAGAGCCGAGGGTACTGCCTGGCGAGGCGGGCACAGCTCGCCCAGTGCGTGGTGACGCGCTTGCCGTCAAGCAGACCCGCTTCCGCCAGGATGAACGCGCCGGTGCACACGGAAGCCAGCCGGCGAACGCGGGGAGCCATCCGGCGAAGCCAGGCGATCAGCGATCGGTCTCGAACGGCCGAGTCAGTGCCACGGCCGCCGGACACCACCAGGGTGTCCAGACCACCGCGCACGTCCGAGAAAGCGCGCGAGGCGATCAGCGCCAACCCCGACGATGTGACCACCGGGCCGGCCTTGTGAGCGAGCAGCTCGACCACATACGCTGGGGGACCTCCTCCCTCGCGCGAGAGCAAACGGGAGGCGCGCGAGAACACCTCGAGCGGGCCCGTAATATCGAGCAACTGGGCTTCGGGGAATCCAACGGCGGCCACACGCCTGGTCGAGTACGAGCTCATGGTTGCATCCTGAGCGCCCGGCCGCTTGTCTGCAATGACAATGTCCCCACAGATTCTGCCATGCGCTCTGAGCGGTCCGAAGTTGCGTAAAGGCGCAGGTCCTACGGCTGCGAGCGCGA
>WNFD01006521.1_pt1 | contig 18330 bp, 17 predicted proteins | sample 5400491 | NCBI WGS metagenome assembly WNFD01 (sample SAMN13153343, study PRJNA577476) | soil metagenome | isolation source: 120 cm saprolite under Douglas fir tree site 2 hole 2 replicate 2 | place: USA:California | collected 2015-04-18 | reverse complement strand
ATCAGTAGAAACTTACCATCCTGCTCGATAACGACACCTGCCCCCAGCAGAGGAGAAATTTGTCCCAACGTAAGAAGAACGATCAGGCGGTAGGCCAGGCCGGCCAGCAGCCCTTTAATCTTCTCTTTCATGGTCACCTGCTTTCGTCGTTGTGTGGTGCGGTTTGGTGCTGCTTGTGAGGCCATTTTCGCGGCTCATTTGTTCGCTATTGTTCACTGTTTTTCGCCGTTGCTTGCCGCTTTTGCTGTCAGTTTTGCTGTCATGTCGGCTATGCCAACAGGGATTCTGGTTAGCCTCGGTTATTTGAGCCAGCAGGTAAGAGCTATCTGCTGGCTTGTTACTTCCCTCGTGCTTTTTGAGCCTGGTTGAGTTCATAGCGGAATTGTTGTAGTTCTTCTTTCTGTGATAGTAGGTATGCTACTGCAATAATGCTGTTGGTGTCAAATAGTGGTACCACGTATTGTCGCGCTATGTGTGGGGAGAGAGATGCGAAATTTTTGATCTTTTTGTGGCTTGAGTACTATACCGGTAGGACTATCTATTCTTTACTCAGCCCCAATTAGCCTTCAGAGTTGGCCTTAGGGCATTATTGTGTGTTCAAACCGATTGTATCCTGCGGTTTCTTCTTAATAGAGGCTCCTACTCGCTACTTTAGCCGAGTTGGAGAGCTTTTTCATAAGCTCGCCTGGCCTCTACATTGCGCTTGAGTGCGCTGAGTATCCAGCCTTTCCTATCATAGGCTTTGGCAAAATTGGGGTCAAGGCGAATGGCTTGTTCACAGGTGGCCAGGGCTTCCTCGTAGCGCTTGAGTGCGCTGAGTGCCCAGCCTTTGTTTTCATAGGCTATGGCAGAGTTGGGGTCAAAGCGAATGGCTTGATCGAGAGCAACCAGGGCTTCCTCGTAGCGCTTGAGGTTCATGAGTGCAAAGCCTTTGTTTTCATAGGCTGTCGCAGAGTTGGGGTCAAGGCGAATGGCTTGATCGAGAGCAGCCAGGGCTTCCTCGTAGCGCTTGAGTTCATCAAGGGCAACGCCTTTGTAGTGGTAGGCAAAAGCATCGTTGGGGTCAAGGCGAATGGCCTGCTCATAGGCGACCAGCGCCTCGTCGTAGCGCTTGAGGTTGTGGAGGGCAACGCCCTTGTTGTTGTAGGCAAGAGCAGCAAAACCATCGTTGGGGTTAAGGCGAATGGCCTGCTCATAGGCGACCAGCGCCTCGTCGTAGCGCTTGAGGTTGTGGAGGGCAACGCCTTTGTAGTGGTAGGCAGCGGCATAGTTGGGGTCAAGGCGAATGGCCTGCTCATAGGCAGCCAGTTCCTCATCATAGCGCTTGAGATCACGGAGGGCAGCGCCTTTGTTGATGTGGGCAAAAGGAAGGTTGGGGTCGAGTTGACGAGCCTGCTCATAGGCATCCAGTGCACGTCCTTTGTAGTAGTAGGCAAGGGCATCGTTGGGGTCAAGGCGAATGGCCTGCCCATAGGCGGCCAGTGCTTCGTCGTACTTCTGAAGACGATGAAACGTTCCTCCCTCGTCCAACCATCGTTGTGCCGTCTTCTCTAGCGCGTTGATGAAGGTAACAACGTCTTCATGCCGGTCAGTGTGTCGCACTGTGAGGGCTTTCAAGATGGCCTGCTCGATATGTGGAGGAACGAGTGGATTGAGTGTGCTCGGTGGAATGGGGGGATCAGTGCGAGAGTGGAGGAATGGCCTTTGTCCGGTCACCAGCTCGTAAGCAATGCACCCGAGCGCAAACTGGTCGCTCTTCTTGCTGACAATGCCCTGAAATTGCTCTGGTGCCATGTAAGCTGGTGTTCCATCAGGGTTGATAAAGGTGGTACCTTCGAGGAGCACAGCGATCCCGAAATCGGTCAGCATGACCTCCCCTTTGGCATTGAAGAGGATGTTTGCTGGTTTCAGGTCACGATGCACGATGTTATGTTGATGGGCATGGTGCAATGCTTGTCCGATCTTTGTAAGAATGCTGACGGCTTCTTCTACTGACAATGGGCCTGGATGTTGGCGTTGGAGATATTGCTTGAGAGAGCCATTGGGACAATATTCTACTACCAGATACGGTATTTTCTTCTCATAGATGCCCACATCAAGGACAGGGAGGATATGGGGATGGCTAAGATCATAGAGAAATTGTGCTTCTTGGAGAAATTCATCACTTTTCTGGTGTGAGGCAAGATGGGCATGTAATAGCTTAATAGCAACAGTATGCTTCTTCAGATGGAGATGTTCGGCGCGGTAAACACACCCAAAGGAGCCACAGTCAAGTTTTTCTGCTAAACGATAGTTACCGATTTCTTGGTTGATATAATTGTCTGCATCCATCAGCCGCCGTACTCCATCAAAAGCCAAATGTCCACCTGCACGAACGGACAGGAAAATACCTGGGTCAAGCCCTAGTATAAACCTGTTGCTAAGTTTTTATCAAGCAGACTACCCTGAAACCCTGAAAATACTACGAACTTCGGCACTGCTTGTTCCAGCGTGATTAGTTTAGGCTATTGTAAGATGCCATACCAAATTTTGTGTAATGGTACATAGCAGAACAGCCCGAAAGCCAGGTACGGATTGGGTTTAGCGCCTTCTCGTTGCAAAGCATTACACAAAAATCGATAGAGCATCTGCTCTCGGCGGTGCACGTGGAGATTAACTGTTCCAGAGCTTCCAGAGCCAGCGCCCAGACATCGACTCTTGTGATCGGTTACACATATTAAAAGTACCCCTTGCGAGAAAAACCATTGACCCGGACCATTGCAACTGTGTAAGATACCTCAAAGAGAAACAGAACCCATTTCATTGACGCGCAAACCTGAAGAGGGAGCGGCAGAAACCGGAATGTCTGCCAGGACTGCTCTCGCTTTTGACTCGCTTTGCTCGCCTTTGCGATGAGGGGCCAACACACTCTCAAGCATCTCTTGAAGCACAATGAGACTGGGTATCAGCGCTTCATGCCAGACACAAGCAGCAAGGAGTTGAATGTTCCATGAAATATTTTGTGACAGGCGCCACCGGCTTTATTGGCGGGCGCGTGGCGCGGCAACTGCTCGCGGCAGGGCATGAGGTCATCACGCTGGCGCGCACGCCATCCAAGGCGCAAGAGTTGGTGGCACTGGGCGTCAAGGTGCATGCGGGCGATATTACCGACAAAGAAAGCTTGCGCATACCAATGACGGGCGTTGGTGGCGTCTTTCACATTGCCGCATGGTATAAAGTGGGCGCGCGGGATAAGAGCCAGGCCGAGACGATCAACGTGGGTGGCACGCGCAACGTGCTGAAGATGATGAAGGACCTGGGCATCCCCAAGGGTGTCTATACCAGCACGCTGACGGTCTTCTCCGATACCAGGGGGCAGATGGTGGATGAGAGCTATAAGTACACCGGCACCTCCTTTCTGAGTGAGTATGATCGCACGAAGTGGAAGGCGCATTACGAGGTGGCGAGGCCTCTGATGCAGGCCGGACTCCCACTGGTGATTGTCCAACCAGGGCTGGTCTATGGGCCGGGCGACACCAGCGTCGTTCACGAGGCGTTGGTGAACTATCTGCGCGGGAAGCTGCCCATGACGCCCAGCGGCACGAAGTATTGCTGGGCGCATGTTGATGACATTGCGCACGGGCATATCCTGGCAATGGAGCAGGGCAAAGTAGGCGAGAGCTATATCATTGCCGGGCCAAAGTACAGCCTTGTTGAAGCGTTCACCCTGGCAGAACAGATCAGCGGCGTGCGAGCGCCGCGCCTGCATCCGGCACCCTGGATGATGAAGGCAACGGCAGCGATGATAGCACTCATTGGCGCCGTGTTCCCTCTGCCAGAACCCTACAGCGCGGAGGGCATCCGCAGCAGCGCGGGCGTCAGCTACCTGGGCACCAACGAGAAGGCCCGGCGAGAACTGGGCTACGCGCCGCGCACGCTGGAGCAGGGTCTGCCAGAGACGCTGGAATACGAGATGCAACAACTGGGAATGAGGTTCCAAAAGAGTTAGAGAGGAGAGGGCTCGATGGCAGCAAAGATTCGCGTGGCGTGATGGGGTGAACATTGGTGGCAACCCTATCCCTGCTTTTCAGACACACGATGCCTTTCAGGTGGTGGCGATTGCCGCCCGTCACCAGGAGTGTACCCTGGAAGCCGCGCAATACTACGACATTCCCCACGCCATCGCGGGCTACGAGCCGATGGAGAAAACGCGCTGGCGGTCCTGGAGGGCTTAGTCGTGGACCTTGATCCCTTAACGACTGCTTTAGGCAATCAGCCAGGGATCGCCAATGGGTTAGCCACCATCGCTGATCTGCAAAGCAGCCCGCCAGCCAGCTTGACGCCCGCGCAGGTTAGTGTCCCAACGGGCGATCAGCGAGCTCACCAGTGCTTTTTGAGGCCTTCGTTGACAGAGGCTGCCGTGTCGGGTAATAGCAGGCGGCAGCTTAAAATCCTGGTGCCAGGCCGTTCCAGAGCTTAACGTACAAAATTCCCGTTTCGATCTGGTCACCCCTTATTGCTGCTCCATGCCGCGATAGAGTTGGAGCGCCTCGGTCAGCCGCTGGCGCGCTTCGGGGGTGTAAGGCTCGCATTGAAACATGATGTGCTGCACGCCGAGTTCCGCATAGCCGCGCATTGCCGCTGCGATCTCCTGCACCGTACCTGTCAGGGGATTGTCGAAGAAACTCGGTTTCTTTGCTTCGAGATCGGGGAACCAGAGGCCGATGAGCGCCGTGACGCCAACCGTCGCCGGGTCGCGCCCGATCTCGCGGCACGCGGCTTCGATTTTGGCGAGCGGCTCGGCCATTGTTTCAGGTGTGCCCATATAGCCAGTGTTCCAGAGGTCGGCATACTGTGCGGTCAGCTTGAGCATGCGCGGACCTTCGCTTCCCACCATCAACGGCGGCCCTTCTGACCGCGGACCGCGCGGCACGATGTCGCAGTTTCGCGCTTGATAATACTGTCCCGCGAAATCGACATGCCCTTCATGCAGCAGTGGCTTGAGGATCTGCAAGGCTTCTTCGAAGCGGTCCACGCGATGATCGAAGGGCAACCCGAACGCCTGATACTCCGGCTCGTTCCATCCCGCGCCGACACCCAGGATCAAGCGCCCGTGGCTCACCTCGTCGGCGGTCGTCGCCATTTTCGCCAGGATCGCCGGATTGCGGAAGGAATTGCACAGCACCAGCGTGCCGATCTCCACGCGCTGTGTCGCTTCGGCCAGCGCCGCCAGCATGGTCCAGCATTCCCATATTCCCCGGGTCGGCTCACCAGGATTGCGATAGAAGAGGTGGTCAGCGAGCCAGATGCTATCGAAGCCATCCGTTTCCGCCTGTTGCGCGATTGCGCGGATCGTATCATAAGGACGCTTGCTGTTATTTTCGCGGTCGTTCGCCAGGAAGACCATCAGCCCAATTTTCACGGCTTGCCCTCAGCTTTCTTCGGAACACGATATCTCCCTACCAGAAGTGTACTGCTCTCGGGAGTGCTCATCCATCTGCTTCAATGGTACTCTGGAAACAGGAGAGAATCGTTCCTAATTGATCGTGTTTTGATACTGTTCAGATTTACCCTTGTCTGATAGACTGTGGACATGACAGCAGAAGAGACGATCGCCTCATTAGAAACGCGACTCAAGCAAGCCTTAGAGCGGCTGGAGGAAGTCAGCGAGCAATTGCGCGTTGCCCAAGCACACAGAGAGGAACTGGAGGAAGTCTTAGCGGGGAAAACTGTACGAAAAAATGTTATGACCCCTATCATAGCAAATACAACCCGATCGAACGTTGTTGGGGCATTTTAGAGCAGCACTGGAATGGGGCTTTGCTTGATTCTGTCGAGGCTGTGATCCGATATGCCGCTTCTATGACCTGGAAAGGCAAACATCCTATTGTTGAGTTGGTGACGACGACATATCAAACCGGCGTGAAACTGACCAAGGAAGCCATGGAAGCGGTGGAAACCCACCTTCAGCGATTACCTTCCCTGGAAAAGTGGTTTGTGGACGTTCGGTATGTTGCCTAGAAGGCAAGCTAGGGGAGGGAATACAGCTTGAAACCTTTAGATGGACTCTCCTAGTGAAAGAGAAGCCTATGAAATATCCATATCACATGGAGTATCTGATGGTAGGATCGCATCAAGTACCTGTGATGCGATTGCCACAAGAGATCGAGTTGGTAACAACATTTCTTTCTAGTGATGTTCAAGGGCCACTTGGAGAAATCTTTTTCTTAGAGCATATTGATCTTGTCCTACAAGGCAAGGAGTTATATCAAGAGGTAGGAGGCAATGTCTATGCTCTTGAAATTCGCCAAGATTTCACACGGGTAGTTGATACTCTGGCGGACGAAGAGACCTCCTGTGTCATAGAAACGGAAGAGCTGCGACAATTGATCGAAATCTGGATTGAGGAGACAAAAGAAAGCAAAGCCTATAATGCATCTCTCATCCCCCCACCCCAGGCTTCCCCAGTAAGAGACACACTGAGGAAGTGGACATCAAGTGTAAGACAGCTGTTTATGAGGCACCCTCTCAAATAGAGAGAAGTAGACGCTAAGAAGGCAACCAGGAGGAAATGACAGAAAACCATCCACATGAATGCTCTTTTCGCCTAATTTTCCGGTAAAAAGAGTAAAACAGGTTTTTCGTTGATCGTTGTGCGAGATTCCCGTGGGCACTACCATTGAAACAGATTGGCTTTACAAGCCATCTCATGTCTTAGCGTATGCTTCTCCCCGTTTGATACGGTGGCCCTTTGAAGGATGGGCAGATCCCAGCGTCTCAATCCAGAACTGTAGAGGCATTACTGGAGGGAAGACCTGTAGATGTGTTTCCTGCCAGGAAGTCGGGATAGTTAATAATTCTTGAGTCCCTAAGAGACGAGATCATGGCAGAAGAGAACCGCTTCCAAAGACCCACCCCCACCACTTCTCGAATCTTGCTCTTGTTTCTGACACCTCCTAAAAAAGCAGCTTCGGGGTTGCCTATTGTGGTTTTTTCTGGTATACTCTCTATAGGCAACCTGAGAGTTGCCTCTATAAAAAAAGACATACGCATTTTGCGTCACCTTGAGAGGAGATCCCATGACCCTTTCTGATCGTATCGAACGAACCATGCTTTTGCCCGTCCCGCGTGAGCGTGTCTGGGATGCCGTCACCAAACCAGAACAGCTTGCCCGTTGGTTTGGGGTGGTGAGTGATATGGATTTTCGCGTAGGCGGTGCCATCCAATTTACCTGGGAAAATGAACGTTGCCCCTATCCTGGCGTGATCGAGGTTATCGAGCCAGAGCAGCGTTTTGCCTTTCGCTGGCCTTCCTATGCTGTTAGTCATCCCAGGCTCACGTTTGCCACCGCACCCAGTACGTTGGTGGAAATTACCCTGGAAGAACGCGCCGAAGGGACCCTCTTGACGCTGGTTGAGTCGGGGTTTGCTTCCCTGCCTCAGCCTATTCCAACAGAGGAAGCCTATCGCGACAACCAGGATGGCTGGCAAGAGTGCCTGAACGGGTTGCGTGCTTACCTCCAGAGCCAGGAAGTCGTGTAGTGCCTGCGCGGTCCTGGTCCGTTTGTATTGCTTGTTGGAGGTGATGCGAAAGAGCATCTCGCCCAGAGGGGAGAAGAAACAGGTGATGACTGATGAACATTCGCAGCGAGTCTTTCTGGCTCTGGCTGATCCCACGCGTCGTCTCTTGCTGCAACAATTATGCGAAGAAGGCTCAGGGACAGCAGCAAGCTTCGCCACCCGTTTGCCCATCACGCGTCAAGCAATTATCAAGCATCTGGTGACCTTAGAGCAGGCCGGTCTGGTGACGGCCCACGAGATGGGTCGAGAGCGACGGTATGTGCCACGGCCAGAGGCGTTGCGGACTGTCACGAGCTGGATTGGGGCCATTGAAGCACAATGGGATCAGCGCCTGGCTGCACTGCGGAGCTATCTGCTTGAGGAACCAGGCACATCCTCCGCGCAGGAGCAAGGAACCAATGCCAGCGCGAATACACGAAAGGACGAGGAGTCCCTCAATCCATAGTCTGGTGGTAGCAAGAGAGCATGGCGCCCGCAGGAACGCCTGGCCACACGGAGCGTTTCGCAGAGAGGAAAGACTGGTTCTTCAGGACGAAGCGCGTGTCCAAATGGATTGGTGATGGATGGGCATGTCCCGGATGTTACCCGTCTTCGATGCTGTCTTTCCCATTGGGTATGCCCCAACTCCAGTTGAGGAAGGGCATGCCCAAAAGAAGGGCATTTCTCTCAACATATAAGAGATAGGAGAATGAATATGTTACTTGAGAACAAAAGTGCGGTGATTTATGGAGCAGGAGGAGCTGTTGGTGGCGCGATTGCCCGTGCCTTCGCCCGTGAGGGGGCAAAGGTGTTCCTGGCAGGTCGGCGGCTTGCTCCGGTCGAGGAGGTGGCCAGAGAGATCTCGGATGCAGGAGGAACAGCCTCTGCCGCTCTGGTCGATGCGCTTGACGAGCAGGCGATCGAAAGGCACTTGAGGACGGTGGCAGAGAAGACTGATGGCATTGATATTTCGGTCAACGCCATCGGGCTTCCTCAGCAAAAACTACAGGGAATCTCGCTCGTCGACCTGTCGCCAGAGCACTTCTCCCTTCCGATCACGACCTACCCGCAGACCACCTTCTTAACTGCCAGGGCTGCAGCGCGCTACATGATCAAGAAGAAAACAGGTGTGATCTTGACGATCACTGCGACGCCGGCTCGTATGGTTGCCTCCCTTGTAGGAGGGATGGCACCGGCATGGGCTGCGGTCGAGGCTCTCACCCGAGGGTTCGCAGCCGAACTTGGACCGGAAGGCATCCGTGTCATTTGCCTGCGATCACATGCCATCCCGGAGACGGAAACGATTCACGAGGCGAATAGTTCTCAAGGCGCTGCCTTCGGCATGTCACAAGAGCAGTTCACCGCTCAACTCGCAGGCATGACTCCGTTGCGACGACTCCCAACCCTTGGAGAAGTCGCGAATGTCGCGGCTTTTCTCGCTTCTGATCAGGCGAGTGCTATGACAGCGACAGTCGCCAATCTGAGCTGCGGCTTTATCCCCGATTAGTGTCTAACACCTGGCTTCATTGAAGGAAAGTCAGGAGAGCAGGAACTCATCATCACTCTCCCTGATGCAACGCATCTGGAGATGGTTCGTCAGTTCGGTCGAACGTTCATTATGTAGACCGGACGGATTGAGATAGTATCAGGTGCTCGTTTTTGCGATGAGCAGCCTGTTTCGATCATCAGAAATGAAAGGTTGATCCAGGGGCATGGTTCAAAAAAAGGCCAGACGCTTGGAGAACCCAAAGCGTTGTTTCTGAACAGAAGACAGAAATGAGCAATGGAAGGAGAGGACATGAGAAACAACCCTCATGGCATGAAGAATCATCCCATCGTTTCACACGATGCAAGGCTTTCCGCACGAAAAGCCTTGCTTGCAAAGGAGATGTCGTAATGGAACATTGCTCAATCAGCTTGTTACAAGCTTTTCGGGCAGGGAAGAACCCATGTTTTACAACACACCATTATCACAGGACGACAACATAGAACGATCTCATTTGCACCTGGAAAAGAGCAAGGTCGGAGAAGTTTTTTCTTTCTCTGCCAAGAGAATAGATCTCGTTGCAACTTGCAAGGAGAGAACCATGAGTCATCCCGCATTCAAGAGGGATAGGAAAGAAGGAGTAAAAATCTTATGAACATCACAGGCAAAACAATTTTGATAACAGGCACCAATCGCGGCCTTGGGAAGGCGCTGGTTGAGGAAGCCTTGAGGAGAGGCGCGAAGCAGGTGTATGCCGGTGCGCGTGTACCAATGGAACATTCAGATAAGCGCGTCACGCCTTTGACCCTGGATATAACAAACGCGGCCCAGATTCAGGAAGTTGTCGAGAAGGTCAAATCTCTTGATATCCTCATCAACAATGCCAGTATAGCGCTTTCTGACGACTTGAGCGATCGGACCGCGATCGAACAGCATCTCGCCGTCATCTTCTTCGGCACATACGACATGACCCAGGCCTTCCTGCCGCTACTCACTCGTTCTCGGGGAGCCATCGTCAATGTCCTATCCTTGGCCGCCTTGGCCGCCTTGCCGGTCGTTCCGCCCTACTCAATCGCAAAGGCAGCCGCGTTCAACCTGACACAATCACTACGCGCTTTGTTGGCTGGACAGGGCGTAAGCGTTCATGCCGTCCTACCCGGACCTATAGATACCGAGATGTCCCGATCCCTGGACGTACCGAAGGCCCCTCCAGAGTCTGTCGCGCGAGCTATCTTCGACGGAGTGGAGAAGGGAGAGGAAGAAATCTTTCCCGACCCCATGTCTGAGTCCTTGGCAGAGAGCTGGCGCAGCGGTGCGGTCAAGGAGCTTGAGCGCCAGAATGCGACCCTCGTAGCTGCAGAGAAGGGCAAGTCATGAGCAAATTGCCAGGCCGCCCGGCGAGACTACGAGAGCATTCATCGTACAGCCCCGACACTCTGTCTCATTGGTGATACCGATGAGCGGGCCAGGGCTCAGATCCCAGGATAGGCGGGTGACGTTTTCCCTGGAGATGTTGGGGCATATGGTCTCATTGGCACCGTGGAGACCATCCGCCAGCGTCTAGCCGCCTATGAGGCCGCTGGTGTCCAGGAACTCGTGATCTGTCTTTCTGATGCAACGCATCTGCATACGGTTCGCCACTTCGCTCGAGCGTTCATTGTGTAGACTGGACGTATTGAGATACGGTTGTATGCTCGTTTTTGCGATGAGCAGCGTTTTTCGGTCATCAGAAATGAAAGGTTGATCGAGGGGCAGGGTTCTACAAGGGTCGGGCCTTGTAGAACCCGAAGCGTTGTTTCTGAACAGAAGACAGAGATGAGCAATTGTAGCAGAGGACATGAAAAACAATTCAGACGGCATGAAGAATCATCTCGTCGTTTCACACGAGGAAGGGCTTTTCGCACGAAAAGCCCTGCTTGCCAAGAAAATGAAGTGAATAATTGCAGCATAAGAAACATTATCACAGAGAAAAGGTGAATGTTCTGCATCTTTTCCTCGTGAACTATGCTCATATATACCTTCAATTTGCTGAGCTTTAATTTTTTGCAACACTACTATCAAGATTGCCAGCCCAACCCAGGAGTTTGGAACACGAACCTTACGTGCTGCCTTGGATAGCAGTCCGTTGTGGGGAGCGGGACGAGTGGAAGACACCTGTAATCTCATAGAGCACGCGCCTCATTGTCGAAGATGATCCTGATATTGGGAAAGCCCTGACCGTTTTCCTCCGAGAGACAACGGCCTATCAGGTGATCCATGTGTTCGATGGGTTTGCGGCCCTCAAAGTCGCACGAACCCTCATTCCGCACCTCGTCCTGCTCGATTATCAGCTTCCCAGTATGAATGGTCTGGAGTGTTTAGACATGCTCCGAGCAAGCAAAGGAACGGAGCAAACACAGTCATTCTCATGAGTGCAGCGCTTCCCGAAGGGGTGCAGGCGCATCAACGTGTCCAGGCACGTCCTGATCTGGTCTTCCTTGAGATCAGACACCTCCTCCAGGAGAGCTAACGCGAACCTCTCTTTCTCTTCCTCCAATTTACAAGATATCAGTGAAAGAAGCCAGATGGAGAGCGGCTTTTCCAGGAATTTTTGTACCAGTGCTCACGATTGAGGGCAAATTGCCCTTTGCCAAAATGATTTGCCGAATCGTGCCATAAGTTTTGCCGCAAGTACTACAACATGGAAGCCACGTTGCTCTGCTCAAAAAAGTGTGTTACGCTTCAAAAAAGATCTGAGCAAACGTTGATCGAGAGGGGAGAAGGCCATGGCAAGACCTCTGGATGGCATTGGACTTCTTACGTACTGTCGTCGGTTAAAGCTTTCAAAAGAGGCGCAGCAACTTGTAAAAGAGATTCGCGATTCCCCGCCGAGTCGAACGCCTGGAGCGCGCCGAGGAAACATGCCTGTCTGGTATCCCTCGAAAAAGATGCAATGCATCATTAAAGCAGAAAGCCATAAGGTCGAATTCGCTTTTTTGTTGCAAGTCGAGCACGATGACAACGTGCTAGAGGTGTGGGATCAGCCCCCATCCATTGAGCTTGAGTATCAAGATCGGCGCGGTCGGACTCAGCGGCCACACCATACGGCAGACTACTTTCTGTTTCGATACAAAGAAGCCGGGTGGGTGGAGTGTAAGCCGACCCAGGAACTCATTCGCCAGGCTCGGACTCGCCCTAACCGCTACCGACTTGATGAACACGGGAAATGGCGCTGCCCTCCTGGGGAGGCATATGCCGCAAAACACGGTCTGTTTTACGAAGTCTACGCCTCAGATCAAATCAACTGGGCTGCGCAAGACAATTGGCTCTTTTTGGAAGATTACTATCAAAATTTGGACCGCTTACAGATTGCTGAAGCGGATCTCGATGTGCTCTCTCAAATCGTGCGTGAGCAGCCTGGCATCTTACTTTCTGATCTCCGCCTACAAGTGGAGGGCATGAACACAGATGCCGTCAACATTGCTATCGCCAGACATGCGCTCTACGTTGATCTGGCGACCTACCGGCTTTCGGAACCCTGGCGGACGCCCGTTTTTCCGGCCAGATCTACTGCGCGTGCCGTTGTCTATCATGCAGACCAGACCGCCGATCAGGCCACTTCTGCTCCTCGCGTCGCTGCCATAGCTGGCACCAGTGCTTCCTGGGCAGGGCAACAATGGCACATTTCCCATGTCACACCCACCGACATTACCCTCACCTGTGAGAAATCTGATCCATTTCCCCTGGCTCGCTCGGCTTTCGATGTGTTGATACAAGAGGGAAAGATCATTTTGCCTCGCCCTGAAACTTCTTCCAATTTTACCCACGAAGGGCAAGAATTGCTCGACCAGGCGCGCGATGTGGATCTCGCGACGGCTGTTTTTCGCAACCGGGTCATCAACCCTGAACAGTATCACGATGACGAGCAGGCACAGATCGCTGAGCGGGCTGCAACCATTCCTGTGCGGACCAAACGCTACTGGCGGCAATTGTATCGAGAAGCAGAAGAGCAGTATGGGAGCGGCTGGATTGGCCTGTTACCACACTTCACCCGCAGTGGAAGGAAATGGGAGACGAATGCCACCTCCCGAAAACTCATTCATGAGGTTCTTGAAACCCACTACGATACCGTGACGCGCAAGCCGAAACGGGGAGCTTACGGGGAGTATCTCAAACGCGCGGAGGAACAGCATCTGGCTCCCCTTTCTCCTCGCACGTTTTACCGTGAGGTCGAGTCCCACAAAGCGGCATATGATCAGATCGTCGCACGCGAGGGAGCTCGTGCCGCGTACCCATTCAAGGATTACTGGCGCGAACAAGAGCAAACCATCAGCCGACATGGGAGCTATGCCTGGGCGATGGGCCACCTGGACCACACGGAATTGAATCTGATCCTTTGTGACTCTAGGACTGGTCAGCCTTTGGGAAAATGTTGGTTGACACTCCTCATTCTCTCGCATCCCAGGCGTATTGCCGCCTACGCTCTGACCTTTGATCCTCCAAGCTATCGTTCCTGCCTCATGGTGCTTCGGCTCTGTGTGAAACGTTATGGGCGGCTTCCCACTGCGATCACTGTTGATGGCGGTCCAGAATTTCAGAGTGTGTATTTTGAACAGTCGCTGGCACTTTACCAGGTCCGCAAACATCAGCGCCCGGCTGCTGAGCCACGGTTTGGTTCGCCTCAGGAACGACTGTTTGGCACGATGGAAACAGAGTTCCTGTATCACCTTCTGGGCAACACCCAGGCCACCAGAGAGCCTCGGTTGAATACGCGGTCCACTGATCCGCAACGGCAGGCAGTCTGGACACTTCCCGCATTGGCGGAGCGCGTCCAGCAATGGGCCGATGAGGAATATGAGACCATGCGGCACCCGGCACTGGGAATGACGCCACGGGAGGCGTATGAACTCAGTCTGAAGCGTGATGGAGAGCGCCTTCACAAGGCCATTGAGTACGACGATGCGTTCCTGCGCGCAACCTTCCCGACGACCAAAAAAGGAACTGCGAAGGTTGAGCCAGGAGTCGGGGTGCGGATGAATTACCTGGACTACTGGTGTGAAGCCATGCGCGATCCAACCGTCGAAGGAACCCAGGTGAAAGTGCGTTACAGCCCGTTTGACGTGAGTGTGGGCTACGCCTACATTGATGGCCGCTGGCGAAAATGTGATTGTCCTTACACCGAATTTGCCGGGTGCTCTGAACGCGAACTCCAATTGCTGACCGAAGAATTGCGGAAACGAAACCGTCTGCACTATGGCAGAGAGCACATCGAAGTCACGCAAAAACAACTGGCAACCTTTCGTCGGGAAAATGCCGAAATTGAGACAGTCCTTCGCCAGCAACGCCATGATCGGGAAACCAGAGCAGCACTGACCGTGTTAGAGGGCGGAAAGAAAGCATCCGCATCACCTCCCACAGAGCCTCTGAAAACGGAAGAGGAGAGGCGAGAACCGCCGTTGTCTGAGAAGACGAAGAAGATCGATCCCTACAAAAATTTGCTTGTGCTCAGGCGGATCGAGCTATGACCGACGAAACGAATCAGCCAGAAGGCCGAGCACCAGCGCCTGAGTCTTTCCCACCTGAGTTGCTCGCACAACCTGTGGGAGCGCGCCTGGAATATTTTGAGCAGCGTTGTCTCATCTCACACCCTCGTCTGCAAGAAGCCTTAGAAACCATCATGCAGGCTATCTGCTCACCAGGGGAAGGCGCAAGCGTCAGACGGCCAGGAACGATGGTCCTGGTGATCGGTCCGAGCCGAGTCGGGAAGACCACCCTGATTCGCATGCTCGAAGAACGGTTGCTGGCGACGGGCAAAGCGTTGATGGCATCCGATCCCAGCTTCATCCCATTTGCCAGTATCCTCGCCGCAGGACCGGGCACCAACCGCTTCGAGTGGGCAGAGTATTACCGGGCGGTCCTGCGCGCGCTTCATGATCCGTTTGTGGATGGCAAGGTCGCGCAGATACGCACCAAGGAACTGCGCGAAGCCATGGAAACAGCATTACTGGAGCGCAAGCCCCTTGCTATCATTGTCGATGAAGCCCATCATCTGGCAGAAGCCGCCAGGGGTAGCCGCCTTCAGAGCCAACTCAATCACCTCAAGCATTTTGAAAATGCCACTGGAGTGAGCCATATTCTGGTCGGTACTTACGAGATGCGCCCGTTTCGGAAAGTCAATGCACAACTGGCATGCCGGAGCGTGGATGTCCATTTCCCCCGCTATGATGCCACCATTGAGCAGGATGCTCAGGTGTTTCAAAGTGTGGTCTGGGCCTTGCAGCGGCAGCTCCCAGTCGAGAAAGAGCCGCCATTAATCGACCACTGGGAATTTTTGTATGCACGCAGCATTGGCTGTATTGGACTCTTGAAAATGCACCTGAATCGAGCGCTGAACCTGGCATTGGCGGAAGGAACGGAAACGGTCACATTGGCTCACTTGCGGAAAACCGCTCCAGCAGAAACACGAGTAGAGCTGGCTTTACGCAACGCATTGGAAAGCGAGGCTGAATTGGCGGAGTCCGAAGGTGCCGACGAGCGGCTTTTGACGCTGTTGGGACTGCGAGGACGCCGGGAGTCGCAATCACCCAAAACACAGGAAGAAGAACACGGATCATCCCCGAAGAAGCAGGGGAGACGCGGCACACGCGCACCCGGTCGTGATGCCATTGAAGCAAAACCTGATGAGGATGGATCAATACCTCCCGCGAATGAAGAGCAGGCCGCAGGATGAGCATGACTGAGAGACCCAAGGTACTCGTCACGACCATACATCAAATCCCAGAAGAGCAGTTCATCAGGAACGAGACGCCTTCGCGCAGTAAGCTCTATGGGTTTGTGCCTGCTGGGTTAGGGACCGTGTGGCAAGAGAGCTTGACCAGCTACCTCAATCGTCTCGCATGGCATCACCATGTTCCCCCTCAACACCTGGTGGCACAGGAAATCGTCCCTCACCTGAATCACGGCTCTTCACGGCCACAGGTCCCTGTCTTTAGCCGGTCAAATGCGATGAGCGTCAACGGAAATGGATCTCTGGCACAAGAATGGGCGAGCATCCTTGAGGATCTCACCAAGCGCTCCGATCTTCGCTTCCTGACTTTCCGATGGTGGGTCGGCGATCTCTTACCTCACAAACTGCTGCGTGAAAAGCCCGCCTGGTGCCCTGCATGTTATGCAGAATGGCGCGGTCAGGCGCGGCCAGTTTATGAGCCGCTACTCTGGGGATGCCAGCCTGTGACTCTGTGCGGGAAACATCACAGAAAGCTGGAGAGCCATTGCCCGCGCTGTGAACGGCAACAACCCGTTATCAGACTTCAAGCTTCCCTGGACCAGTGTGCCCGCTGCAATGCGTGGTTAGGATCAGAAGCTTCGACTTCGGAGAAACCTGTGCCTGAAGTCATTGAGTGGCAGAGGTGGGTCACCCAGGTCTTAGAGGAATTGCACCTTGCTGGGATTTCTTCTGGTATTCCCCCTTGGGAACGCTTTTTTACGAATCTGAGCACAAGCGGCTTCGCGAGAGGAGAACAATCAAGATTGGCTGAACTGGCTGGCCTAGCACGAGGGCAACTGGCTACCTGGTTGCGCCGATCTCATACGCCTACTTTGGGAAGTATCCTGGAATTTTGTTATGTGTGCAATGTGACACCTCTCCAGGTTCTGAGAGGCGATCTTGCTCCGCTGAGACAGGTCATTGCCGAGGGCAAACCCTTTCGACCCCCTCGTTTACGTCGGCTCTATCGTTCAGTTGATCATGAACGATGCTTGCAACGCATCCAAGCCATTCTGGATGGTCGAGAGGAACCTCTTGGCTATGGCTCGCTTGCCCAGCAGTTGGGATACAGCGGCAGTGTTCTTCGTTATCACTTTCCGCAGGAATGTGCCTTGTTGTCGAAACAAATTAAGGAATATCGGCGACAGCGGGCAGAGCAGCGAGGAACACAAATCCAGGAAGAAATACGGCAAGCGGTGCTGGCACTCCATGCGCAAGGGGTCTATCCGTCTCACCGCAAGGTCATTGAGCAGATTGCTCACCCGATCAGACACCTCCTCCAGGAGAGCTAACGCGAACCTCTCTTTCTCTTCCTCCAATTTACAAGATATCAGTGAAAGAAGCCAGATGGAGAGCGGCTTTTCCAGGAATTTTTGTACCAGTGCTCACGATTGAGGGCAAATGCTTACGTTTGAGGACCAAACCTGCTCACTTCGTAGGTCATTTACCACAAGCTGTCTTCGGGCGAGGGCGTCGGGTCGCCGCTGGGATGGCTACAGCTCTCCCTCCGTTGCCCCCGATTCCTCCCGCGATTCTGGCATAGGCGTACTTACATTTGCCAGGGAAGCGACCACCTGCTCAGCGATACACTGAAAAGCCGCTGACACGGGCGATTCTGGCACACTCACAACCACCGGCTGCCCCTTGTCGCCGCTCAAAGCAGTAGCAGGATCAAGTGGAATAGCGCCCAGCAGGGGCAAACCGTCGAGCAAGGAGCGTGACTCGGCACTGGAGGGGAATATATCGACACGTTCGCCACAATGGGGACACACAAATCCAGACATGTTCTGTACCAGCCCCAGTACTGGTACGCCCGCATTCTGGAACATCGCCAGCCCCTTGGCAGTATCAATACGGGCGATATCTTGCGGCGTAGTCACCAGGATAGCCCCATCGATGTGCAGCTCGCGACAGAGGGTCGCCTGCGGTTCACCGTTGCCGGGAGGCAGATCAATAATCAAATAATCCAGTTCCCCCCAATTCACTATCGAAAGGAGTTCACGAATGAGCGCACCCAGCACATCAGGGATAGGCGCAACAGCCTGTTCTTCGCCGATAAAGAAGCCTACCGACATGACCTTGACGCCATAACGCCGCAGCGGCTGAAGCATGCGCTCTGGAGATAACTTCCCTTGATGCCCCAACGGTAGAGTAGCTTTCCATCCATGGCTCTCTCCGCGTTTGCGCACACCCAGCATCATTGGAACGCTAGGGCCATACGCGTCGGCATCGAGCAACCCCACCTGCGCCCCGCGTTTCCCAAGGGCAACAGCCAGGTTCACGCTGACAGTCGATTTCCCGACACCACCTTTGCCACTGCCCACGACAAGTAGATGAGCAACCTGATCCATACGTGCTCGTTGATAGTGTTCCTGCACCGCTTTTCTCCGTAAAATTTGTAATGATTAGTTTGATATCGTCTTTGCTAGTATAAAAGGGCTTTTTCTATTTGGCAAGGTTAAGAGCGCACCGGCGAAAGAAAAAGAGACCTACCTCCTTATAGTAGGGGCGAGGGTGGCGGCTGGGAGTGGGGCAAGAAAGATACGGGGTATCTTTACAAG
>WNFD01004787.1_pt1 | contig 18333 bp, 15 predicted proteins | sample 5400491 | NCBI WGS metagenome assembly WNFD01 (sample SAMN13153343, study PRJNA577476) | soil metagenome | isolation source: 120 cm saprolite under Douglas fir tree site 2 hole 2 replicate 2 | place: USA:California | collected 2015-04-18 | reverse complement strand
CTGATTTTTTTCGCTATCGATGCTGTCGATCAGCCGCACAGACATTTGCGTGCCTTGCTCAACCGTTATCTTCTGTGCTTGTGGTGGCGCCGGCGCTGACGCCTGTGATGGTGGGGGCGGCGCTTCGGCTGGGGGCTCGTCTGGCGGATTGGTTGGCGGCGCTCCTGAACTCTCGGCCACCGTTTTATTGCCAGAGTCGTTGTCCGTAGCCCTATCGGGTATGGAATAGATGTGATCGCGCTGTCGCGCTGCGGCTTTCTTCTCCATTGACTTCGATCGGGCGGGCTTGGTTTCGGCTACTTGCACCTCGGGTGGCGGGTGAGATACGGACGGGTTCGAGGCGCTGCCGACTTGCAGGTTGTTCACGACTTCCTTCACCCCATCGACCTCTGCAGCCTGCCGGGACGCGGCCTGGCGCTGCGCGTCGTTGTCCACGAAGCCGCCCAGCGTCACCACTCCGTTGCTCGCGTCCGCAGTCAGATGCTTCGTAGATAGTCCGGAGTCCTGACTGAATTTGCTTTGTATGTCGCTGGAAATCTTCGCGTCATCCGGCTTACGCCCGCAACCCAGGTTCAAGGCCAGGATTGCCGCAAGAAACATGGAAAATGGGGATGTTTTGTTCATGACGGGCTTTCTAACACTCATCTGGGATAGCAGCCATAACGCCCGTCTACAGTTTAATCACAAAACCGGATTCGCACAGGAAATCTCGGTCGCAGGCCGTACCCATTCCTGAAACGGCTGCCTATGATTTGGGAGACCGTAGGGCGCTTCGGCCCCGGCTCTTTGAAGCGTATCTTCTAGTGAATGAACTTGTAGTCGACGATCGACGCGGCCAGCAGGCCAATGCCTGGTTCTGCCTCTTTACGTGGCGGTTCCTTGTCTTGTGTGTCCTTGGAGCGGATCACGCGACCCTGGCAGAGCACATTGCGGTTCTTTTGTCCCGAGATCTCTTCGGGCATCTCAAATACCATCTCGATTAGAGCATTCACAGGCAATTGCTGCGGTCCGCGAATGACGCGGTACCGGAGCGCCATGTCCAGCTTCAGGCGGCGCGCACGCGGCGTCCAGGACGGCCGCTTCTCCCGCGTATGTGAGCGCCGTACGGGGGTCTCGGGCTTGCCATGCTCCACCCGCTGGGTGCGCCGCATGGTCGTCCAGTCATACTTGTACTCTGCAGCGCACAACAGACAAACTTGATAGTAGTCTCCGTCAGAACCGCGGCGAGGCCAGGAGAATTCGTGGGAGCAGCGCCCGAGCATTAAAACATCCATGATTTTTTGCGGCATGATGGTTACTTCCGGACCTTGGGAGCGCCGGAAGGCTCATCATCTCCCGAACTCAGGTTCTTGTGAAGGTTACTTTCGTGTCGGCTCATGGCGGAATCCGGAAAGCAAAGCGCGTTCCTGCACACTCTTACGCTGTGGAAAGTATTCTTTGGCAGCAAGATAGGAATGCCGAAGCTCTATTCCCTGGCAGCGTCATGTGTATGATCGAAGAGTGGAAAAGGGCCCTGCTCTTGACGTTACCATCTCGATTCTGGCTGGGGGCAAGAGCACGCGCATGGGTGCGGACAAAGCTTTTGTGGAGTTCCAGGGACGCACGCTGGTGGCGGGGTCGCTAGAGTTGGCCCGCTCAGTGAGTGCCGACGTGCGCATCGTGGGAAGCCGCGACAAGTTTGCCCCATTTGCCCCCGTGGTGGAAGATGAATTCCGAGACTGCGGACCTCTGGGCGGCATTCATGCTGCGTTGCGGGCTTCGCAGGCGGATATCAACCTGATATTGGCAGTGGACATGCCATTCCTCTCACGGGCCTTTTTGGAGTACTTGATCGAGCAGGCGCGGGGCGCACCAGACGCAATCGTAGTGGTTCCGCGTTGTGACGGCGGCAGCCAACCTTTGTGCGCCATTTACCGGCGGGAATTCGCCGCCGCGGCAGAGAACGCTTTGCGGGCTGGGCAAAATAAAATCGACTTGCTATTCGAGATGGTGCACACCAGAGTGATTGCGCAAAGTGAGCTGGAAAGCGCTGGATTTAAATCCGATATGTTCCGCAACCTGAATACGCCTGAGGAGTTGGAGGCACAAAAGCGAAGGGCCTGACAGCGTTTGCCGTCTAAACTTACCTTGTAGAGCTAAACAATGGCCGAAAATGTCCAAAAACCATACATAGAGTTCCGCGAAGTCTCCAAAGCTTTCGGCGAGAACATTGTTCTCGATCGCGTCACCTTCAACGTGATGCCCGGCGAGACCGTCTGCATCCTGGGACGCAGTGGCGTGGGTAAATCAGTCTCTCTGCAACTGCTGATGGGTTTTCTCAAGGCCGATTCTGGACAGGTGATTGTCGCCGGCGAAGATGTCACCCGTGCTTCTCAAGTCCAGATGGAAGCCATTCGCAAAAAAGTCACGATGGTTTTTCAGAACGGAGCGCTGTTTGATTCGCTCACGGTGGGCGAGAATGTAGCCTTCCCCTTGCGTGAAACCCGGGACCTGAACGAGGAACAGATCTACGAGATCGTCGACGGCTTGCTGATGATGGTAGGAGTGCAGGAGATGCGCGACTTGCTGCCTTCGGATCTGTCGACCGGAATGAAACGCTCAGTCGCTATTGCGCGGGCGCTCGCGGCGCGGCCAGAATGCGTTCTCTACGACGAGCCCACGACCATGGTCGACCCGCTGATGGCACAACTGCTCGGCGATCTCATCAAGCGGCTCAAGATTCAACTGAACCTCACCAGTATTGTCGTCACTCACGACATGCGCCTGGCCAAAAAACTGCGATCGTGCAGGAATTCCTGGAACTCGACGAACTGAAGCTGGGGGTGTAGAGGCTGTTCCCGTTGGCCTCCTGAGACGCTGGGCCTGCACTCGGCCTGCACTCAACGAAGGTAGCGGGTCAGTTTCCGGAGTCGGCCGACCAACCGGGAACTACTCCGTTCGTGGACACAAGCGCGCTTCCCAGTACCAAGCTGCCGAAACTTCCTACAAGCCGACTTCTGGCCCGGAATAACTTCCGGATTAGGCCGTTGGGGTGACTTTCAACTGGCGGTGCCAGGCCTTGCTGCTTTTCTTTTCTTCCCGTACGAAGCCCTCGGATCATTCGCCAGCGTCTAAAGTTGCTGATAGTCGGCGGCAGCGACTTCGATAAATCCACCCTGTGCTAGGCTCTCCGGAGAAGCAACGCCCACGCCGATCCTAGCCGGAAGCTTCTTCTGGCCTGTTTTCCAGTCAGCCTCAAAGATTCCGGTGAAGTAGCCAGCAACGCCGGTGTGCTTGAAAAGCAGGCCCGCTTCCCGGTTCTCGAGAACAGCCGCCTTGGACCAGTTCTGCGAACTGACGAGCACGGTTTCCCCGTCGATGATGATGAGCTTGTTGTGGCAGTGGACAAGCCGCGTCGTATCGATGTAGCGGATGTTCTGGCCGATCTTCAAGCCATACCTGGACGCCATGTTCGCCAGGTTTGCTTTCTCCTTCACTAGGTCTTTATCGCTGAAAATCTTACCTAGCACGATGCGCACGTCGAACTTCGGCTTGTTCTTTTTCGCATCGGCAATGGCCCGTAACAAGTCGGCGACCGGTGCATCAGCGCTGTGAATGTATTGCTGCTCGATCAGGACCGAACCCTTTGCTGCCTTCAGGACATCGGGGATAACCTGCATGTAATTGTCGGGAGTCAGGATGGTCTGCACCGACAACGGCTTGTTCAGGGAAAATGTCTTGCTCGGAAACAATTTGTCGGGGCGTTTCGTGGGGGCAGCTTCGACGAGCATCGGAGCGAGCGCGAGCTCAGCCGCGGCGATAGCCAGGGCCTGGGGCGTATTCAATTCCAACTTGATATCGTCGTCGAGAATCGTAGTCAGGAACTTCGCCAAGGCCTTGGAGCGCACGGCGACTCCCATATCGCGATTTCCCGTACGGAAGTGTCCGTCGGCCTTACCGTCCAGCACATTCATCGGGATGCTGTTCGGACTGTAGTTGCCGCTTTGCACAATACAAACCTCATCGTCGATGACGATGAATTTCTCGTGTGAGGAACGAAAGACCGTTGCGCTCTTGTTCGCGCTGGCGCACGAGGGGGCCGACACGCACGTCGCGCCCGCCTGCTTGAGTTCTTTGAAGATTTCATCCTCACCTTTGACGTGGTCCGTATCGAGCATGAGCGTGATCTTGACGCGGCGCGCCATGGCGTCCTTCAGAATCGTCGCCATGTAACTAGCCGTGAAATCGTAGATGCCAATGTCGATCGTCTTCTTTGCCGCGTCCAGCAGCCGCTTGGTGACGGCGAAGGTCGAGTCCGGAGAAGCAAAGGCGGTTATCTGGCCGGTGACCGTGAACGGAGGCACTTTTACTTTCTTGTAGGGAGGCTTCAGGGTGCAATTCCGCGGCACCATTTCGAGCGATACTTCAAAGCTGTCGGTGGCCAGGCTCTCGACCATCGCATCGGCGGCAGGGCCCATTTCCTTGACAATCATCGGCATAGGGTCGCTCCATTTGAACTGGTTTCGATTCGCGTACTTTCCACTCCTTAACCAGAAAGGCCGAGGAAGGACGTCACCAGTTAACTGAACTTTTACTGAACTTCGGATTCCGGCGGCGCAATCTGGACATTCCGAGACTCCTCGACGTGAGCCACCCCGGCGAGTTTCTTGAGTTGGTCAACTTTCTCGGACTCAATCGACCCGGTCACTACACCGGCCGAATGCAGCTCCTGCTCCACTTCCAGGCCCGTTTTTCTGAGCTGTTTCACGAGTTCTGCAAAACGCGGCCTGTCCGGTCCCGCCCGGCTGGTTAAACAATCTCCGAGCGCCGCTACGGAGCTTGTGTGATGCCCTTCCCGGCATCCCGCGACGGGATGGAGAGATGCCGCGCGTGCTGAATCACCAGTGCCCACAACCCCAGCCCACGTGCGTGCGGTTGAGATTCGGCAAACAGCGCCGCGATACCCGCCACGTGGGGTGTCGCCATGCTGGTGCCGCTGATCGTGTTGTACAGCGCGGGACGCGGCCAACTGGAGCGTACCGCCACCCCCGGCGCCGCAATATCGACCTGCCCGCCGTTCGGATTCAGACCGCCGCAAGAGAACGGGGCAACCCGGATCCGCTGATCCAGGGCCGCCACCGCGATAATAGATGGACAATTCGCGGGGTGACCTACCGGTGCAATATGCTGGGGACGTTGGCTCTCGTTGCCCGCCGCCGCCACGATTAAGGTACCCGCTTTCAGCGCACGGCTGGCCACCTGCTCAAACACCTGGCTGAAAGGTTGTCCCGGCTGGGTGGGAGCACCCAGCGACATCGAGACGACCGCGCACTTGTTACGAATCGCCCAGTCAATCCCGGCTAGGATCTGTCCATCCGACCCCGATCCCTGATTGCTCAGCACCTTGCCGGCGAAGATATCCGCGGCAAAGGCTACGCCATATCGTGGCTGCTTTCCCGGATTCCTCGGGCCACACGAAGTTCCGATGCAATGGGTTCCGTGTCCGTGGCCATCCTGCACCGCTTGACCAGGAACAAAGGACTGCGCGGTAACATTCCTGCCCGCGAAATCGGGATGGCCCAGGTCCATTCCAGTGTCCAGCACCGCCACCCGGATGCCTTTCCCACTGAAGCGTGATTGCGGAACAAGGGTTGCCTGGAGTCCCCAGGTAAACTGCGTCTCGTTCCACGCGGCTGGCACTACCAAGCCGGCCACCATTTCCTCGGCAGCCCCGGCCCGGTCAATGACCCTCGCGACGACATGATTCACAGCATCCCGATAACCGATCAAGTATTCCAGGGGCGATGCCGTCGAGGGCAGTGCCTGCCCGCCGACCTCTTCTTCCGGCAGAAACGGAAGCGAAGGCGCGGCGGAGAAAGCATAAACGTAGCGCTCGGCTTCCACGTGCAGAAACGGACTGGACTCCGTGCCCGCCTCGGCCGCCATGCTCTGCATCTGTTCGGGCGGGGAATCGACTACAGCCACGCCCAGAGTCTCATATACGATGCCCTCCGGTGCGGCTTTGGCCGCTTCCGCCGTGCTGACCGAGAACATCTCTGCTGCGCTCGCAATGCTCCGGCCGGTGGTCTTGCGTAATGCCTTAAGGCCCTCGTCCGTGGCGTCCTCGCGCAACAGCACTAAGTACCGCCCCGTCGTGCCGCCCGGAAGACCTCCCGCCCGAAATTCTAGAAGCGAACCCCCAGGGATACCAGCATCGATTTTTCGTACTTTCGGATTGTCACTTTCTGAAACCGGATTTTTCGCCATGTGTTCTCTCCTTTGCTCCGATGGAACGGCGTGGAACTGGTTGCCGCAGCCGCTTCGCGCGGTTGCTTGGGTTTCGGGGAAGATTGGTTTCCGAACGGTTCGTAGATGCCCGGCGGGTGTTCTTGCGTCGACAGACTCAAAAACCGATCGGCGATTGTGGGCCCGGAACCTGTCTCAGGGGGTGTGCACTGCTTCCCTGCGAGGGAACTGCTCTTCGGAGAGGCAAGTCAAGAAAGATTATCCTCCCCCCCATCTCGGTCGTCAAGAAGCTGTAAAAACCGGCAGTAAGGTAGCGAGACATGCTTCTGGTTCGTGAAATGTTTCGAAACGCTATTCGTGGACTTCGGTGCAAACTGTGGAACGCCTTTGACTCGGAATCTTGCGTTTGATGTCGTACAGGTACTCGGTTGGTAGACAGTAATTCGAAGCGGATCTAAACAGCATTCTCCAATAGCCTATAGAAATCCACGGAGTTTTGACGCCAGTCAGGCGCCAAACTCTCGCGCCTGTTTCACAACCTTCAAACTGGGCCGCAACAACGTTGCTGAAACTTGAGGAATTGGCGAGCAAACGAAACCAAGACGATTCTGACTAGGATTGTAAATTCGCAGGTAAACCCGTGAGGTAAATCCGTCGGTCCTTCGACACCTTGTCTCTCGGCCCAGAAACGGGCCGGATCGGTACCGAGAAGTCGGCTTGTAGCAGTGATCTCCGCGCTTGGCATCGATTCCGCCCGAGTCACTGGAAAACCTGAAACTGACCCACTGCCCGTCCGCGCTATTTCCCTTGACTTCCCCAACCCGCCGCGTTCTAATTGATTTAAAGCATTAGCTCTTTGACAATTAAATAGCAAAATGCTAACTGGTTCAGCCTCAATATTTTGCAGGTAACTCGTTAGCGGCAAAGATTTTAGCGGATCGCCAGAGAGGGCTGCCGCAACTCACTTTGTTGATTACAAAGCACTTAGCCTTTGATGATGACCTTGCAACCCGTTGATTCTAAGGATTTTAGCAACAACATCTTTATAATCAATATTTTAGCCACCACGATTTTTCTAAGTGACTGATTCCAGGTAATTTAGGCGGCGAGATCCGTATTTTTTTGCGATCCAGATCAATCAAGCAAATCGACCGCACGCAGTTCGCCTTAGGTGGAGTCCGACAACGCTTATCCATTGGGGGCTTGCCTGGCGTAGCCGCTGCAAGTCAGAACCGGAAGCCGCGGATATTTCTCAAAGCGGGAGTCGGTGAATGAAAGCTGGCACTGCAGAAATGTCGAGGGGCGATCCGATGTTATGAGCCGGGCGTGCGCGCAATGGGCACATAGACCAAGATTGTTTGCAGAGATCGGCAGAGGTTCGGACGTTCCGTCTCTCATGGGAATTGGCGCCGAGCATCACCGTTGAATCACTGACCACTAGCCACTGACCACCGGCACACTGCTTTTCAGAATCCTTGCCGCACCAACTCTTCCACGGTCAACGAACTCTCTGCGGGTTCGTTGGTCATCATCTTCTCGACGTACTTGGCAATCAGATCCGCTTCGAGATTGACGGGATCGCCGGGCTTGAGCGAGTGGAGATTTGTCATCTCCACAGTGTGGGGAATAACAGCAACGGTGCAGTTTCTGCCTTCGAGTTTCGCCACCGTGAGACTGATGCCCTCGATGCAGACCGAGCCTTTGTAGACGGTATACTTCTCGACATCGCCCGGTAGCTCGATGCGCAGCCAGAAATTGTCCGAGTCCGCGATGCGCTCCAGTCCAATAAACTTGCCGACGCCATCCACGTGTCCCTGCACAATGTGACCACCGAAGCGGCCGTCAGCTTTCATGGGCAACTCCAGATTAACCAGAGCGCCTTCATGGATACGGGAAAATGACGTACGCACCCAGGTTTCCGGGGCCAGGTCGGCGCAAAACGATCCCGGCTTGATGTCAAGCGCCGTGAGGCAGACGCCGCTCACCGCGACACTATGGCCGGACTTCAGTTCCGCCGGCGCGCGCTGCGCTCCAATGGTAATGCGGCGATTCTCACCGCGCTGTTCGATGTGAGTTACTCGTCCCACTTCTTCCACAATGCCGGTAAACATCATGAGGACCTCGCCAGCTAACGAAACATCATAAACCCACCACGGGGCACAGAAACACGGGAGAAGAACCTTTCTTGCCTCGTCTTTCTCCGTCACTCACTGTCTCCGTGGTGGAACAGAAGCTCACTCGCCGTAGGGATCGCGCAAGTATCCCTCGACTGCGAAGTCACCTTCGAAACGATGAAGGCGGAGGTCTTTTACCTGCAGGGCCTCCTTGCTTTGCGGGCGGCCGGCGCCGGTGGTGAATGGAATCGATCCGGTGGCCGCCATGATCTTCGGTGCGTAATACAGAAACACTTTATCAACCGTGCCGGATGCGAGTGCCGTTGCGTTTAGAGTCGATCCACCTTCGATCATTAGACTCGTGATTTCAAGTTGCCCCAGAAGGCGCAGAATCGAGTGAATGTCAGGCCGGCCGTCCGCGGCGGGTGCAACTCGCTCGACGCGAATGCCACGCGCCTCAAGCTCATGCTTCTTGCTTTCATCAGGAGAGGAGCAAAAAACCAGCACATCGTTCTCGGAAGTCTTGCCGGCGGTGACGCTCTGCAGCAGGCGCGACTCCAGCGGCAGTCGCAGATGCGAGTCAAGAATCACGCGCAAGAGAGGGCGCCGTCGTGGACAACCGCTGCGATCAGTGAGCATTGGGTCATCTGCAATGACTGTTCCCACACCGACCATGATCGCATCGCTTTGGTGACGTTGCTGCTGCACCTTGGCACGAGCAGCTTCGCCGGTGATCCAGCCGCCCGCAGGAGTTCCGGCCGCGCGATTCAAGCCCGTCCCCGGGGGCGGAGCGATCTTGCCGTCGAGCGTCATCGCGGACTTCAGTGTAACGAGGGGAACACCGTGGCGAATGTAGCGTGCGAAGGCCTCGTTCAGGCGGCGCGCTTCCGCCTCCAGGCCCCCAACCTCCACCTGCATGCCCGCTGCGCGCAGTTTCTCAAAGCCTCCCCCACTCACCTTGGGATTGGGATCGGGCATGGAAGCCACCACGCGATGAATTCCAGCGGCGATTAAGGCGTCAGTGCATGGGGGCGTACGGCCCTGGTGCGAGTGGGGCTCGAGGTTGATGTAAAGCGTTCCGCCGCGGGCTTTTTCGCCGGCGAGCTCGAGGGCGCGCACTTCGGCATGCTTTACGGCATCGTAGGTATAAACGCCTTCGCCTACAACGCTGTTACGCGAATCGACGATGACCGCGCCGACATAGGGATTGGGCGACGCTAATCCAACACCCTGTCGCGCCAAGTCGAGAGCCCGGCGCAGAAACTGTTCGTCGCTAGATTCGTCGGACATGGTGAGCGAGGACAAAGCCACATGCACCACGGAATCGCGGAGAAAGAGATTTAGGTGTGCTTTTCTCCGTGTCTCGGTGTCTCCGTGGTGACGGTATCTATTCGAATAGTGAATCTACAAACTCTTTGGGATCGAAGGGCAGCAGATCTCCGACTTTCTCGCCCACGCCAACAAATCGCACGGGCAAACCCAATTCGCGCGAGATGGCCACTACCACGCCGCCTTTCGCCGTGCCGTCGAGTTTGGTCAGCACGATACCAGTCACGCCTGCGGACTCCGTGAACAGGCGGGCCTGTTGTAAGCCATTCTGGCCGGTGGTGGCGTCCATCACCAGCAGGGTCTCGTGCGGCGCTCCTGGAATAATGCGTTGAGCCGTGCGCCGCATTTTTTCCAGTTCTGACATGAGGCTCGTTTTGGTATGAAGCCGTCCAGCCGTGTCAACGATCACGTAATCCGTTTTCCTGGCCGTTGCCGCTTGTAGAGCGTCGAACAGAACGGCGGCCGGGTCCCCGCCGGGTTTGGTCTTGATTACTTCCGTGCCTGTGCGCTGTCCCCAGATTTCCAGTTGATCGATCGCCGCCGCGCGAAAGGTGTCCGCCGCGCACAGCAGCACGTTCTTGCCTTGCGACCGGAATACCTGCGACAACTTGCCGATGGTCGTCGTTTTGCCGGTGCCGTTCACGCCCACAACCAGAATTACTTCCGGAGTTCCGTCTACTCTTTGAACAGCGCGGGTATTGGCTGCATTCAGAATGGCAAGCAGCTCTTCTTTTAACAACCGTTTCAACTCCTGCACATCCTTGATCTGTTTGCGGTCGGCCTTGTCGCGAAGCTTGCCCAGCACTTCCTGGGTGGTGGTGGTGCCGAGGTCGGCGCCGATCAGGGTGGCTTCAAGATCGTCCAGCGTGCCGCGGTCAATTTCCTTGCCGAAGGCGACGACTTCTTCAATGCGCTCGGCGAGGTTCTCACGCGTGCGCGTGACCGCCTGCTTCATGCGGTCAAAGAGACCTGTTTTATTTTCTTCGGTGCTGCCGAAGAGAGTCTGAATCATGCGGAGTCCTAGACTTGATTATAGCGGCCTGTCGTAATCGAACCGAGATCGGTGTTCGAAGATTGAAAAAGCGGAGTCTAAACGCGGGTCCTTTCGAGGGTTGCAACTTCCGCAGGGGGTGGTGCCGGGGCGGGCGGGGCCGGCGGGATATTCGGAACCGCATCCGGGGCCGCAGGTCGCTTGATCGCGATACGCTGGATGCGAATCTCGCCGCGCCCGTAAACCGCCAACAGCGCAGCCACTGGCTCAGGATCCAGCCGCTTTCCCGCTAAGTTCTGAATGATCTTCAGGGCCTCTTCAGGGGTATGCGCGTGCTGGTAAGGACGATTCGTGGTCAATGCATCGAACGTATCTGCAACTGCGATCACCCGTGCAAGCAAAGGAATTTGTTCCCCTTGAAGCCCATAAGGATAACCCCGCCCATCAAGAGCTTCGTGGTGAAGTTCAATGCCGGGGAGCATTTCCGCCAGTTGGGTTACAGGGCGGAGAATGTTGGCGCCTTTTGTGGTGTGAGTCTTCATCACCTCAAATTCTTCGGCGGTGAGAGCGCCCGGTTTCTTGAGGATGACGTCCTCAATGCCGATTTTTCCCACGTCATGAAGCTGAGCGGAAATCTGTAACGTCTCCATAAAAGACGCGTCGAGATTCAGTTCTTTGCCGATCATCAGCGAGTAGCGCGTGACGCGATCAGAGTGGCCGCGGGTATAGGGATCTTTCTCGTCAACCGCGCCCGCCAGCATTTGGATTGAGCCCAGAAAGAGGGCGCGATTTTCTTCCGCTGCCTGCTTCAAATCTTTGACGAACTGTTCAAGTTCCTCCGACATTGTGTTAAAGGTTTCGGCCAATTCGCCGATTTCAGTGCGGCTGCGCAAGTGAACGCGCTGAGAAAAGTCGCCCCGGGCCAGAGCGCGGCCGGACTCCGTAAGAACCTGCAGAGGATTGGTAATCCTGCGGGCGGCGAAAATGCTTACGCCAATACTCAGCAGCACTGCCAGCAATGCCAGCAGGCGCGCCGTGCGCTGCATCTCGTAAACCCCACGGTAAGCCTCGAACTGCGGCTTCTGCACCACAACCGCCCAATCGAGCGCGGTCACGGGACTGTAAGTACCGAGCATCTCCACACTGCTCCTGCCCTCACGCACATCAAATTCCTTGGTGGCTGCCAACTGCGCTTTGTTGCCCTCGTCAACAAAATTGCGGACGATCTCGAGGCTCTTCATGTCCTGGCCAGTCACGTATTGTGTCGTAGCAGCAGCCACCAAACGGCCCTGAGCATCGACCACATAGGGAATCAGGCCGCCGCCGCTGACTTCCTGCAGGCGCCGGATCAGGAACTGCAAATCTACAACCGCTCCCACTACTCCGAGAAAGCGCCCGCCGTAGCTGACCGGACTGCTCACCAGAACCACGGTGCGCGCGCTCTTGCCATCTTCCACCTGGAGCGCGTGCCCGTTGTAGGCGCGGCCATCGCGGGCGGCGTCATAGGCATGTTGTAATTCGCGCTGCAGGAAAGCGTCTGGCGCGATGCGTCCGGCAGAAATTCCTTTGGCTTCGGAGTTGAGCAGAGTCGCGTACGCGAGTTCATCGGAGGACGAGACAAAATTTTCCAAAAGCGCCCGTAACTCAGGCGCTTCGATGTTTTTAGCGCCAATGTCGCCGCCGCTCGCCACCTGGATCGCCGAGGAAAGGTTGGCCAGCATCATCCGCAGGGAACGCTCGTGCTGCGAGAGATCGTCGGCCAGCGACCGCGTCACCGTATTCTGCAGCAGCATTTCGTTGGTCTTCAGCCGGTCCCGATTAATGGCCTCCACTTGCGCCGAATAGAAGTACATGGGGACGATGCTGATCACCAGAAGCACGCCCAGAATTACATACAAAATCGGGATGCGCGCCCGAGTCGGTGCGGCGGCAGACAAGTCGCTCCCCTGGCTCACTTGGGAAGCGCCGTCGATTGAAGTGGCGGCGGCGGATTTCACGGGTATCTATAGAATTTTAATGTGCGAAGCAGTGAGGCGAGGCGAAAACCGTGAAATTCGCCATTACCAAAGTACCAATCAAACCGAACGTGGAGTGCGATCTGGCAAGAAGACGCATCTCCGGAAGCCCGGCTGCCGAACACAACTTGCGGCCTCAGCTCTCGCTTTTGCCGCGGCGAGTCATCAGTTCATAAATCGCCTCTCGCGGAGCTTTACCCTGATGCAGAATGGCGTGCATCTGCTCGGTGATGGGCACCTCGACACCGCGAGCACGCGCCAATCCTAATGCAGCTGTTGTGGTAAAGACCCCCTCGGCAACCATGCCATGCATGCCGGCGAGAATCTCCGGCAACTTTTGTCCGCGACCGAGCTCGACGCCGACGCTGCGATTGCGGGAGAGGCCGCCCGTGCAAGTCAGAACCAAATCGCCCAGTCCGGCAAGGCCCGCCATGGTTTCGGCTTTGCCTCCGCAGGCCACGACCAGGCGCGTCATTTCTGCCAAGCCCCTGGTGATCAAAGCCGCTGCCGAATTGTGACCCAGGCCAAGGCCCGCGCTGACGCCGGCGGCAATGGCGATCGTATTTTTCAGCGCGCCGCCAAGCTCCACGCCGACTGGATCTTCGTTGGTGTAGACGCGAAAGCTGGCGGTACTGAATTGTTGCTGGACCGAGCGCGCCAGTTCCGCGTCCCGCGATGCAAGGGTAATAGCCGTGGGATCTCCCCGCGCCGCTTCCAGCGCAAACGACGGCCCGCTAAGCGCGCCAATTCGGGGCTCTCGCTGCGCGCCGCGTTTAACCACTTGCGCAATCACCTCGGTCATGCGCAGCAGCGAGTTTTCTTCCAGCCCTTTGGTCGCGCTGACGATCATAGTCTCTGCGCGCAGGTGCGGGAGCATTTGCTCAAACAGGCGGCGGCAATGTTGAGAGGGCATCACGCTTACCACGATGCCCGCGTTCTCAAGCGCTTGCGCAAGATCATTGCAGGGCGTCACGCAGGCTGGAATGAGTTGGCCTGAAAGAAACTTCTCGTTCACCCGCCTCTGCGCAATACTTTCGCAGACTTCTTTTTCGTGAGCCCACAGTCGAATGCGGTGCGTTTCGGTGCGCCCCAGAACAATCGACAGCGCCGTGCCCCAGGCTCCCGCGCCTATAACTGCGATTTCGCTCATGCGCTCCTTGCCCCCACACGGCTTTCCGTTCCGGCCAGCAGGCGACGGATGTTTTTATGGTGCCGGAAGATGATGAGAAGGGAGGCGATGGCCAGGAGAGCCAGTGCCAGCGGAGCATCTCCATGCTTCGGCATTCCGTAAAGAAAGAGAAGCGGAAAGGATGCGACCGCGAGGATTGACCCCAGCGATACAAAACGAAAGATAATAACTACCACGAGAAAAATGCCCACCGCTACCAGCACGGCCTTAGGAGCGATCATAATGAATGAGCCCAACCCGGTGGCAACGCCCTTGCCGCCGCGAAACTTCAGCCATACCGGAAACACGTGGCCGAGAACGGCAAACAAGGCCGCTATTGCCATCGCGCGATAAGGTTTAACGCCGCCGGAGATTCCGCCCGATAGGTAGTTTGCCAGCACTACAGCCGCTGATCCTTTCAGCGCATCGAGCAGCAGTGTCATTCCTCCCAGCACTGGCGATTTGCGGGACACGTTTGTGGCTCCGATATTCCCACTCCCGCCCTGGCGCACATCTTCACCGCGGAAGATGCGTACCAGCAGATATCCGAAGGGAATTGAACCTAGCAGGTAGCTAAGTACGGCGATGATGGGTAGCGTTGGCAAGGTGCTGATATTCCTGTAAAGCGACTAGCGCAGATCGAATCCCGCCAGCTTCGTGTACTTTGAGCCGCCGGGCGAAAGTTGGCTCTGGTAGAGAAAAAACTCGCGGGCCGTCATGGTACCAAACTCTGGCGTAGCCAGAGCTGCCAGTTTTTCCTGCAATCGCCGAAAGCTGCGGTTCGTACTATCGCCCTTTTGTTTGCGAGGCGAGCCCGAGCCTCCCGCTCCGCGTGCGAGTGTGAGATGCGGACTGAAAGTATGCGCTTCTTTCGGGATGGCAAGCTCGGCTAACTCCTCATCTACAGTCGTTGCCAGAGAAGTCAGGGCCGTACCCGATTCAATTCCTATCCAAAAAACTCGCGGGCTGCGCGTCCCCGGAAAAAATCCATAACCGCGAATATTCATCTCGATCGGTTTCGCCACAATACTCTCCAGCGTCCGCCTGATCTTCTCCACCTCCACCTCGGATTGCTCCCCGATGAATTTCAGTGTGAGGTGCAGCGATTCGGGCCTCACCCAACGGGTGTCCGGGACAAATTCGCGCACGCCGTCTAGGAAGCGCCTGATTCGGCTGCGGATGCTGTCGTCAATATCGAGCGCAACGAAAAGGCGCATAGAATCAGCTTCTAGCTACTAGCTTCTGGCTCTTCCGGTTGGCTAGCAGCTAGAAGCTGGCAGCTTTTTGTCACATCAACTTCCTCCGAACCATATCCAGCGCGAGTGTGGTTGCGAACCGGCGGATGCGTTTGCGATCTCCGGGAAAGTTCCGTTCGATCACGTCAGTCCCGCCATCGCTGGCCAGGGCATGGAACACCAATCCCACAGGCTTCTCGGGGGTTCCTCCCGTTGGCCCGGCAATGCCGGTGATGCCCACGCCGAAAGTCGCTTCGCAGCGATACCGGATCCCCTCCGCCAAGGCGGCTGCTACTTCGCGGCTCACCGCTCCATGGCGTTCGATCATGTCGGCAGGGACGCCCGCGAGGTCGGTCTTTACCGCATTCGAGTAGACGATTGCGCCCCCGGCAAAGTAGCGAGAGCTGCCGCTTACCGACGTGATACGTTCTCCGAGCATTCCGCCGGTGCACGACTCCGCCACTGCCAGTGTGGCATTGCGCATCTGAAGCCAGTAGCCAACAATCTGCTCGAGCGACTCGCCGTTGCGCGAGAATACCGCATCATCGAGTTCGTCCTCCACCGCGTCGGCCGCTTCGTCCACACGAGCCTGCGCCGCATCGAGTGTTCCAGCGCGGGACTTAAAATGCAGTTGAATTTCCCCCGGCCCCGCCAGTATCGTGGTCTGGACCTCGGCAAAGCGTTTGTAGATGGGCGCCACGCGTGCATCTACGTGGGATTCTCCCAGCATCGCGACTTTCAAAACTCGGGTTGCCAGAAAAGCCGGAGGCAACTTTGAGCGCAGGCGCTCCCGGCATTCAGCCTCAAACAAAGGTTTGAGTTCATGGGGAGGGCCGGGCAAAAGTATTACGATGCGCTCGCGCCCGTCGAACTTCCCACTCAGCCACTGTCCCGGGGCGGTTCCATTGGGATTGGGCAGTACCATCGCGCCCTCGAGCACGTCTGCCTGCTGGGCGTTGTTGGGCGACATTTTCCACCCCCGCGCCGCAAAACGCCGCTCGATGCCGGCGAGCACAGCTTCATCGCGCCGCAACCCAACTCCCAAAGCTTCGGCCACAGCCTCGCGGGTAAGATCGTCTTCAGTGGGCCCAAGGCCGCCGCTGAAAATCACGATCTCCGACCGGAGCAGAGCGTGCTGCGCGGCCGCAACCAGACGCTTGAGATCGTCGCCGACCACACTCTTGAAAATTACTTCAACGCCCAACTGGTTGATCTGCTCGGTGAGAAAAAGAGAGTTTGTATCCATGCGGTAGGGAGTCAGTAGCTCGGAGCCAACCGCAATGATCTCAGCGTTCACGGCTAGAAGTGTAAATGAAAACAGCGGAAGGCGCGGATCGCGGATCGCTTACTCCAGTTCTCGCTTTTAGTTCTCATTTTCTGCAACGAAAGGTTGAGTTGTCTGAGAACCGAGAACTGCGCTTAGCTACTCCGGCAGCAACGGCAGTCCCGGAATGTTCCAGGCAAGATGGTGAACGGCATCGGTGGTCGCCAGAATCACGCTTCGTCCCGGAGCAAAAGCCAGGCCCACCAGACCGTGACCAGCGACTTCCAGGTTGGCCGTGCCCTCTGGGGTGATCTTCACAATGCCGCGCTTGCCGGAGAGCGACGCCGCCACATACAGGTTCCCCATGGAGTCGAAAGCCAAGCCCTGCGGGCGTCCCAAGCCACGAAAGAACTTGTGCACGGTTCCCTGCGGATCAATTCGGTGCACGCCGTCAAAACTCGACGTGGTAGGCCCGGTCACAAATAAATCGCCCTGCGGACCGAACGCGAGGTGATACGCCGAAACGCTTGGTTCCAGCGTGGCGAATACGAATACTTGCTGGTCACGGCCAATCTTAAAGATAGTGCCGCTGCGGTCGCCCACGTAAAGATTCTGATTCCGATCGAAGGCAATACCAGTGGCGATTCCCATTCCCTCGGCATACGTGGTCATGGTTCCGTTCGGCGCCACTCGATACACCGCACCATCGTGGCGCGAAGAGACATACATCTGCCCCTGACGATCGAAAGCGATTGAGGTCGCGTTCATCAGCTCCGCGACAAACGGCTTCACGGTGTAGTTGGTATCGATTTTAAAAATCGCTACCGGAACCTTTTGGCCGCGTGAACCGGAGAACGTCGCATAGATATTGCCCTGAGGGTCGACCGCCGGATTGGTCACCGGATGGAGATTCTCGGCGATAGAAACGGCCACCTTCACGCTATGCGCATTGCTGACATGCCCGTCGGCGGCAACCACTACCGGGCCTGAAGTGGCTCCCTCGGGAACGCGGGCGACGAGAAACGAATCTGAACTGACCACAACGCCGCCCTCGACCTCGCCAAACTGTACGCGAGGGCGCTGCCACTGCTGCGAACGCAATCCCGAGCCTGCGATGCGGACCTCGCCACCCGCCAGCGCGAGCATCGGCGATACCGACTCGATGTGCGGTCCACCGTTCACGTTCTTCTTACCGAGAATGCGGTCGGAGAATCCCATGAGGAAAATACCCGCACTACTTTAGAAGACCAAAGCGCAGAAAGAGATGCATGACCGCCAAAGCGTAAAGACCGGCGGCAACGTCGTCCAATACGATTCCGGCGCCTTCGGGAATCGCCTCCAATTGTCGCACCGGCGGCGGTTTTACGATATCGAAGACACGAAAAAGTATAAAGCCCGCGAGAAAAGATTTCCACGCCAGCGGCACGGCGATTAGAGCTACGAGTTGACCCGCAACCTCATCGATCACTACAAACTGCGGATCCTTAATTCTGGAACCGCGCGCGATCTGCGTAGCCGCGGGGATGCCGATCAGCGTCACCATCGCTGCCAAGGCAATGGCAACTGGTATTCGCAACGATAAGGGAAGAATGTAGGCCAACGCCGCCCATAACAATACGGTCGCTGCCGAGCCCCAACTGCCCGGCCCGGGCCGCATGCGTCCGATGCCAAGGAATGTGCCGACCAACGTGGCCCATAGCGGAGTTTGGCGGGACGCCCCCGCAGCCTGCCCTGAGCCTGCCGAAGGGACAGCCGGCGGGACGCCGGCGCTACCTTCGGTTATCGTGCGCTCAATCTCAGGCGTGTCTTTCACGATTCTTCGTCCGGATCTTCCGGCATGCTCTCTCGGATTTGTTCCTCGATATCCGTAACCGGCGACGGAATCACGTAAGCGCCGCTCGCCCACTTGCCCAGATCAATGGTGCGGCAGCGGTCGCTGCAGAAGGGAAATTCCGGGTCTCCGCTCTTTACGGCTTTTTTGCAGATCGGGCA
>WNFD01002544.1_pt1 | contig 18333 bp, 17 predicted proteins | sample 5400491 | NCBI WGS metagenome assembly WNFD01 (sample SAMN13153343, study PRJNA577476) | soil metagenome | isolation source: 120 cm saprolite under Douglas fir tree site 2 hole 2 replicate 2 | place: USA:California | collected 2015-04-18 | reverse complement strand
GGGACGATCGGGTCGCCCGCCACCGTCATCAACGCGGTGGTCGATGCTCTCGCCCATCTCGGCGTAAGTCATGTCGACATGCCGGCAACGCCGAGTCGAATTTGGAGGATCATTCACAACCGGGCCAATCGGCTGCGGGCGGCAGAATAGGAGAGGGCGATGAAGGATTTTTCGTATCACAAGCCATCCAGTGTCTCCGAGGCGGTCGCTCTTCTGGCTGCAAGCGGCGAGAGCCGCCCGCTGTCCGGCGGCATGACGCTGCTGCCGACCATGAAGCAGCGGCTCGCATCGCCGCGTGCGCTGATCGACCTCACTGCGCTGTCCGAACTCTCCGGCATCACGATCGAGGGCGGTAACGTCACGATCGGTGCGATGACGACCCATGCCGAGGTTGCGGGATCCGCAGCCTTGAAAGCGACGATCCCGGCCCTGGCCACGCTTGCCGGCCTGATCGGCGACCCGCAGGTCCGTCACCGCGGCACCATCGGCGGTTCGCTTGCGAACGCCGATCCTTCGGCGGACTATCCGGCCGCGGCCCTCGGGCTCGACGCCACCATCATCACCGATCGACGCGAAATTGCCGCGGACGCATTCTTCACCGGCTTGTTCCAGACCGCGCTGGCGCCGGACGAGATTATCGTGGCCGTTCGCTTTCCGGTTCCAGACGCGGCAGGCTATGCGAAGTTCAAGAGCCAGGCATCGCGTTTTGCGCTGGTCGGCGTGCTTGCGGCAAGGTTCGGTGGCAGCGTGCGCGTCGCCGTCACCGGCGCCGGCCCCGTGGTGTTCCGATCCACGGATATCGAGGACGCGCTGGCGGCTAACTTCTCGCCCGCGGCGCTGACGCGGATCTCGATTGCGCCGTCCGGCCTCAACTCCGACATCCATGCCGACAGTGAATACCGCGCCCATCTGGTTGTGGTGATGGCCCGACGAGCCGTCGAGCAAGCCTTGTCGGGACAACGGCCGTCGTGACGCAACACGCGCGGCCAAGTCCGTGCTTCGGCACGGCACTCATTTGAACTCGCGCGTCCGCCTGTGACCGATCTGGTCGCAGGCTATCGCTTGTGTCGGTTACTCGGCCGCGTCCGGAAGCGGTTGTCTTGCCGCGTGATCGTTCGCAGTTTCCGCTGCGAATTCGATTCGGCCGGAGTCCGAGCCGAGATAGCTCTCGAGGTAATTGTAAAGAGCATCGATGGCCGCAAGATTTCGCCCGGCTGCTCGGTACAGCAGGAGTTCAACCGGCGGCAGAGGCGGAAACCCTTCATTTCCTCCGAGTTCGCGCAAGCCGGGAATGAGCGCGCTGCGTCCGAGAACAGTGACGGCCATGCCGGCGATCGCGGCCGCCTGAAGTCCAACCGCGCTGGCGCTGACGCAAGCAATCTTCCAGTTGCGACCGATGCGCTCGAGCGTGTCGATCGCATGCTCGCGATAGATGTTTCCGGGCGGAAGCAGAGCAAGCGGAACGAGATCGGCATGATGAGCGTCAGAATCGGTTCCAACCATCCAGATCAACTGTTCTTGCCCGACGACTTTCCCGCCGGAGAAGCCGTCCATCTTGGTGACCAGGGCGAGATCGATTTCGCCACGGCGAACGAGACCCACCAGCGGCGTCGACAACTCGCAGCGCAGTTCGACCTGAACTCTCGGAAAGGCCTTGCGAAAGCGGTTCAGGATCGCAGGAAGCACGAACGCTGCGTAAAGATCCGGCGTGCCGAGAACGACGGTACCTTCCACGTCTGGCGAGGCCAGCCTTTGCAACATCTCGTCGTGAAGGCGCAATATTGACTTCGCGTAGGATAGGAGAAGGTCGCCCTCGTCTGTGAGAAGTTGGCGGCGGCCAATGTTACGGAACAAAGTCGCGTTCGTGAGCTCTTCCAGCCGTTGCAGCTGCAGCGTAATCGCGGGCTGCGTCCTGCCAAGTTGTCGGGCTGCGACGGTAATGCTGCCGGTCTGGACCACCGAGACGAAGGACCTCAGCATACGAATATCGAGGCTTATCAATGGCATATCCAAGTCGCCCCCGTTACGAAAGGCCATGCACTTATTGTGCCATTGAACGAATCTGCCTGAACTCCTTTCCCGGCTTTTGTCCAAGTGAGGGTCGCACCGCAACCGGGCGGCTAGATCAGCAGCGGTGGCTGACATGCATGCGACGTTCATGCCACGCGGGTACAGCCGACGTGGCTCACAGCGACCGGCGCCGCGGCGGCATAAGCGACGCGGGTGACGCTTGATGACCGTTCAGCACGCCCCTGGGGGCGCGCTTTCGTCTACGGGATCGACGGCCGCCGCCGCAGGACCGAGAAGCGTCCGGCGTTCCATGAGCGGCGCGACCATGCCGGGGATGTAGGCGTCGGAGACGAATCTGCGGCAATGCTGTTCGAAGACATCCACCAGGCGGGATTTTCGTCCCTGCGCTAAGGTGAGTATTCCCATGACCATCGGCTTGTGGTCGCCCGAGAGGCGGACCCTGACGACCCGCCGTCCATCCAACGCGATCTCGCATCGCGGACGAACATTGGCGAGCGTATAGCCGTAGCCATTGGCCACCATCGTCCGGATCACATCCTGGTGGGTCGAACGCGACGCGATATGCGGCTCCAGGCCTTCCTTCATAAAAAGGCCGATGAAGTATTCGCGGCTGATCGGCAGATCGAGCAGTATGAGCGGCTCGCGCACCAGTTCCTGCAGGCTGACGGCGGAGTGGCGTGCCAGCGGACCCGCTTCGCTGACGACCACGTGCGGGGGAAGGCTTGCCAGCGGCAGGAATTCGAAGTCGTCCGGAATCAGAAGGTCATAGGTGATAGCGACATCGAGTTCTGCGCGCAGCAGCCGCTCAAGCAACTGTTCGTGGTCCCCCACCATCTGAGTGATCCGCGTCTCCGCGTAGGTCGCCGTGAACGAGTGCGACAGTTCCGGCATCACCATGGGGGCCAGCGTCACCAGGCAGCCGAGCGACAGCTGCCCGCGCACCCGCTCTCCGACTTCGGATGCGACAGAATAGACGTTCTCCGCCTGCTCAATGAGCCGTTTGGCCTCGACCAGAAGAACCCGGCCAGCGGATGTCAGCGACAGCCCTTGGGCATGCCGGCGTACGAAAAGCTGGGTTCCGAGTTCTTCCTCCAGGTGCGCGATCGCCGTCGAGATCGACGGCTGCGAGATGTTGACCCGCTCCGACGCCAGGGTGATGCTTCCGGTTTCCGCTGTCGCGATAAAGTACTCGATCTGGCGTAGCGTATATCGCATATGCGGCTTCTCGAACTCCGGAGAAAGTGACCCGGAGTCTTGCATATAGCGAGCCTTGCATATAGCAAGCCTTGCATACAGCAGGATCGACCTGCGCAAAACCGCGATGTCAGCCGTTCAGGCACCGGTTTCGCCTGCAACCCCGAAGCCGGGGGCTTCGGAGGGCAGCCGCGCACGCCTGACATAGTCTTCGACCTGAGGCTGGTAAACTGCCCATAGGTCGTGGAGGGCCGCGATCGGGTGATCATGCCAGTCCACCCGCAGGTCCACGATGGGCCACGAAACGTCTCTGACCACGCAAAGCCCCGCCGAACGAACAGGGCCAGCTTCTCCACCTTGGTCCAGCCCGGCCTGCAGGGCGGCAAGCAGCCGCTCGGCAAACGGCGCGCCGCGCGAGGCCCGATAGGCCTCTATCATTGCCGTCGGCACCTGCTCGTTCGCAAGAAGATTGCCGGCTGCGATTGCGCCATCGCCGCTGCAGGTCGCATGGACGCCCAGCGTACCGCTGCCGGAATAGAAGGCCGTCTGTCCCGCCGTATCGACGATCGCAAGCTGCCGGTAGGCGATGAAGCGCCCCGATGCGACAAGGGCATCGCGGACCGCCGTCGCGCCAAGGCCCCGGGCGAGCAGATCGAGGCCGATCTGGCCGAGTTCGGGATCGGTGATGTTCTGGCTCGCTACCGCGCCGACATCGGCTCGGACGTGCACACACCGCGCCGCAACGGCGGGCGACGATGATGAAATGACCATCCCCAGCATACCGGTATCGGGACAGCGCGCCGAGAGGGAAAAGGTCATGCCAAGTTCACCTTGCGTCGGGAATGACGGCCGTGGCGTCGATTTCGACGAGCCATTCCGGCCGCGCCAGCGCAGACACGACGAGACCGGTCGAGACAGGATGGACACCCTTCAAATGTTCTCCGACCTTGCGGTAGACCGCTTCGCGGTAACGCGGGTCGGTGATGTAAATCGTGATCTTGCAGATGTCTTCAACCTTCGCGCCGGCTTCCTCGAGCAAGGTCTTTATGTTCGTCATGGCTCTTTCGGTCTGGCCGGTCGGGTCGCCGATCGCAACGCTCGCCGCCGTGTCGAGATCCTGTCCGACCTGACCGCGCACGAATACAAGGCTGCCCTTGGCGACCACGGCCTGGCACAGATCGTTGTCGAGGCGCTGCTCGGGATAGGTGTCCTTGGTGTTGAACTTGCGAATCCGAGTGTGAGTCATCGAGCCTCCCGGTGGCCGTTGGAGAAATAGGATTGGCAGATGGCGCGGAAGGTTTCAACGAAGCTCTTCTTCGGACGAGCTATCTCGATCCGCTGGGCCTTGCCATAGGCCCGATCGGCATAGATCAATGCCGTGCCCGATCCCGTCGTCACAGATTGTACCTCGCCGATGAATATATGATGCGTGCCGACGCGTTCCGCCGACACCACGCAGCAATCGAATGCTGCTACCGCATCGGCCAGACGCGGCGCGCGCGAGTTGCCCTCGACCCATCTGGCGCCGGCGAACTTGTCGCCGTCCTCCAGTTGAACGCGGCCGCCGAAGCGATCGGCGATGTGGGACTGATCCTCGCGAAGCACATTCACGCAGAACGTGCCGTTCTCGAGGATGGCGGCGGCGGTGCGGCTCTGGTGATGGATGCAGACCAGAATTGTTGGGCTGTTTCCGTCGGCGGAGACCGACGACATGGCGGAAATCGTGACGCCCGAGCATCCTGCCGGACCGTCCGTAGTCACGACGCTGACGCAAAACGCCGCGCGGCTCATGCCATTGAGGAACTGCGCGCGAATGTCCGATTCGGCCGCGCGAACGCTGAAGGCTGGCACCAAACGCTCCTGTCTCGTCGCACCGGAACGGATGATCGTGTTACTCCGCGGCATCCTGGACCTGGCCGAGCGCAAACCACTGGCTGACGGCGCGGTCGCCGGCACGCCGCGGCTTCTTTTCGATGACCTTGTCGGACAAGCCTGCGGATTTGCGCACGAAGTCCAGCGGCCCATCCCAGTCGAAATTCCGGTAGACCGCGGCCAGGTGAGCGAACGGCGCGGACTGCGCGAACAACTGGAAGGTCAGGCGGTGGCCGGCATAATCCGAATTCAAGAGGTCGCGCGCAAAGGCCAGCAGCCGCCGCCTGTCCTCGGCAACCCATTGATCGTTGATGGTGTAGAACTTCTCCAGCCACGGCTTGGTCTCGGCGTCCTCGAACGCCGCCTTGTCCGGCGTGACGCAGATCTGTCCGCCGCACAATTCGCGCGCGACGTGCATCATCTCGTGAAGCTGCGAGCACGCCAGCACCCGCCCGGTGTAGAGCAGCGACTGGTTGGGCATCATCAGGCCGCCCGGGCTGCGCTCGGGCAGGGCGATCGCCGCCGTGAGATGGGCGTTGATGCCCTCGCGATAGATCGCGAGCCGGGAGAGCTTCTCCTGCACCGCCTGCTGCTTTTCCAAACCCGTCTGACGGACGTTGAAGAGCGCCGCGCCGATCAGCATGTCGGCGAGCTTCAGACTACGCTGGACGAACGCGAAAGCCGAGTAGCGATGCAGCGTGGCGCGGATGAAGGCGGCCGCCTTGGTGTGCCGGTAGAACAGCACGTTCTCCCAGGGGATCATCACGTCGTCAAAGATTACGAGGGTGTCGACCTCATCGAACCGGTTGGACAGCGGATAGTCGTCGGCCGGGGCGCGGCCGGCAAAGCCGGTGCGGCAAATGAACTTGAGCCGGGGCGAACTGAGATCGCAGATGAAGCCGACGGCGTAGTCGGAATAGGCGGAATCGCCCCAGTTGGCGATCGTCGGCTTGGTGAAGGCCTGATTGGCGTAGGCGGCGGCGGTCTCGTATTTCGCGCCACGCACGATGATGCCGGCATCGGTCTCCTTTACGACATGCAGCAGCATATCTGGATCCTGGTCCTGCGGCGCTTTGGAGCGGTCGCCCTTGGGATCGGTATTGGCGGAGACGTGGAACGGATCGGAATGGAGGACCCTGAAAATGTGATCGCGGATGTTCTTGGAAAATTGCGGATCGACTTCGTTCAGCACATCCTGGCCGTCGAACAGCGACCACATTTCGCCGACCGTTTCATCGCCGACGCGTGTGACAATGCCGCCGACCTCTTCGAGCACCGTGTCCGTCGCCCGTCGCTTATCCCACCAATCCTGCTGGCTCAGCGGCAGCTTGTTGTTGATGGCATGAACCTCGCCGTCTTCCTGATAGGTCATCAGGTGTCGCGAGGCCGGCTCATGCTGCAGGTCGTAGATGCGAGCGCGGATATCGACGAGCGGCTTGAACGCCGGATGCGCGGTGACGTCCTTGACCCGCTCGCCGTTGATGTAGATGGCGCGGCTGTCCCGAATGGAGGCCTTGTATTCTTCACCGGTCCGTATCATGTGCGCTCCTGTTCAAACGTATTGATGCCCGCTCGACTAAGTCCGGCCAGCACTATCGCGCATCGCGTGGTTTAGGAAAAATAGGACTTTCCGGCTCTCTGCTTAGTGGCGTCCGAAGCATCGTGTCGGGTTCGGACATGTGCCGCTTTTCCGTGAAGATTGCTGTTGCGTGGCGCTATGCGCGAAAAAGCAACCGGTCAAGCCGGCGTCGCGCGGGGGATTGTCGAAGCAGACGGCCGATGCCGCCGGCATCAGATCGAGGCGCAATCAGTGGGTATAAGAGGGGTCTTCGGCATCCAGAATGCGCTTCATCTCGTCGAAATGGGCGATCGAGAAATCCGTAAGCTGTTCCCAATCCTGCGCGGTTTTCTCGGCGACGTCGTCGGGCAGGACCTTCAATGGCTGACCGGTTGCATAAGCCTGCACCAGAACCTGGCAGGCACGCTCGATGGTGTACATGTCGTCGAAGGCTTCGCCGACCGAGCTTGCGATGATCAGAACACCGTGATTGCCCATCATCAGGCGCGATTTGTTGCCGAGCAGGCCGGCAAGGCGCGCGCCTTCCTGTTCGCTATCGGCCATGCCCGTATAACTTTCGTCGATTGCGAGGCGGTTGAAATATCGCGCCGTATTCTGGTCGACCGGCTTGATCTGTGGATCGGCGAGCGCGGCGATCGTGGTGGTGTAGGGCGGATGCAGATGCATCACGACCCGCGCCTGCGGGAGCAATTTGTGCATTTGTCCGTGAATGGACCATGCCGTCGCGTCGACATCGGGTCGGTTGCCGACGCTTTCCTCGGCGTCGAGATCGAACAGCACGAGGTCGCTCGCTTTGATCCGGGAGAAATGGCGCCATTTCGGATTCATCAGGAATTTCCGGCCATCCGCCGAAACGGCTGCGCTGAAATGGTTTGCGACGGCTTCATGGATTCCGAGCTTGGCGACGATCCGAAATGCGGCGGCAAGATCGATTCGCAATTGACGCTCATTTGTCGCCGATACGGTGTCTTTCATTCATCGTCTCCAAAAGCCTTCGCGCCTCAAAATGGCTCCTGCAAAAAATGGCACCTGCAATAGGCGTTCCAGTTCGAGGCAGCCGACGTACCGTCCTCGACGGATGGGGCAGGCGGGAGCTTCGGTTTATGGGCTCTCGCACGGGGGGTAAAATAAGAAAATCGTTGGCCGGTGGTTATTCGAAACCTAAGGCCCATCTTCGGACAGCGCCGAGGTCGGCCATTTGCAGTGACTGCCTGGCTTGGCAGCTACCATCAAGCTGGCCTTGCACCGAAGCGGGTCTGTCCCACGAGCGGCTCGGCGTTCCCACGAAGATGCGCGGCTGATCCTGACGCATCGATGGACTAATCAGTAGTCACATGCCGCACAATAATTCGCCACCGCGTTCGATTAGGCCTCGTCTAACCAAGGGGCTCGGATTTCGTAATTTACACTGTTCAGTCCGGAGAGGCTTACTCTGGGCGAGCTGACTTGACAGGACCCATGATGGACGCACTGCGCGCCTTTCCGCCTCTTCGACGCCGCCGCGGCGATGCGTTTCGGATGCCGTTTGGTGCTGCTTGGCGTTCTGCGCGCAATGAGACCGAGCAGGAGGTGGCCGAGGCGCCATTGCTGCGCGATACGCCCGAGCAGGCACGGCAAGCGTCACCGCGGGTCAAGCTGCACGTTCGGGGCGTATCAAAGGCCTACGGCGCCGCGATGGTGCTTCAGCCGCTCGAGTTGAAGGTCCATGCCGGGGAGCTGTTGGCTCTCCTGGGTCCCTCAGGCTCGGGAAAAACGACGCTGTTGCAGATCATCTGCGGCCTGACCGAGCCGACCGGCGGACGACTGGTCATCGACGGCCGCGACGAAACCGACAATCCCGCCGACAAGCGCGACATTGGCGTGGTGTTCCAGAACTACGCGTTGTTTCCCCATCTCACCGTGTGGGAAAACGTCGCGTTCCCGCTGCAGATGCGCAGAACACCGGCGCGCGAGGTGCGCGAACGGGTCTGCTCGACGTTGGCCATGGTCGGTCTGCTGGACTTCGCCAAGCGCTTTCCGCGCGAATTGTCCGGCGGCCAGCAGCAGCGCGTGGCGCTGGCCCGCTGCTTCGTTTACGAGCCGTCGCTGATCCTGATGGACGAGTCGCTGTCGGCGCTCGACAAAAAATTGCGCGACAGCATGCGGATCGAGATCAAGCGGCTGCACCGCGAAACCGGCGCGACGATCATTTTCGTGACGCACGATCAGGAAGAGGCGCTGGCGCTGGCGGACCGCATTTGCCTGATGAATGACGGTCAGATCGAGCAGCTCGGGACGCCGGAAGACATCTACGAAAGACCGAGGAACACGTTCGTCGCCGACTTCATTGGGGCATCGAACGTGATGCATGGATTGATCGCCCCTGGCGGCGGTTTGCGGACGGACGATGGCGTCTTGCCGCTGCCCGACGGCTGCACGGCGCCGGTCGACGGGAAGGGCGCTCTCGTTGTGCGCCCGGAAAAGCTCGTGCTCTGCGATCCCGATGAAGCGTTCGTGTCGGGTCAGGTCGAGGAGAGCATCTATGCCGGGTCCGAGACCAGGCTCCTGATCCGTCTTGCCAGCGGCACGCTGATGACCGTGCGCCGCCGGGCCGGCCTGGCGCCGGTTGCCATCGGCGAGAGCGTGTCGATCACATGGGACAAGGAGCAGGCCCGTCTCCTGGAGGGCCGTCCGGCTTCAGCAACAGCGTGAACATGTGCCGAAAGATCCTGTCAATTCATTCTTATTGCAGTCACCGATGAGTGCATCACTGAGAAACAGCATGTCAGCTATCGAGACGATCACGCGACGGAAGCTTCTGAGAGCCGCCGGCGTGGCGGCGACCGGCGTTGCTTTGCCGGCCGTCTGGACCAGGCGAGCCGGAGCCGCGGAGCAGATCACTGTCGCCGACGTCGGGGGCGCGCCGGCCCAGGCGCTGCGCACCGCGTTCTACGATCCCTTCGAGAAGGAGAGCGGCATTCGCGTCGTCAATGTCGCCCATGAGTCTGATCCGGTCACCCAGTTCAAGCTCGTCGTCGACACCGGCAGCAAGATCTGGGATGTCTGCATGGTGACGCCTGACGACGTCGCGCGGCTGACTTCGGAGAAGAACTATCTTGAAGCCTTGGACATCACACAGGGCGTGGACGACAAGCTGATCCCGGGTGCGCTGGTATCGAACTGGTTTGGATTCTCCGCCTATGCGATCGTGATGGCCTATCGCACTGACATTTATAAGAGTGGCGGACCAAAGGGCTGGGCCGACTTCTGGGACACGACTAAATTTCCCGGGCGTCGCGGCCTGTACCGGAGCCCGAAAGGCGTGTTGGAATCGGCGCTGCTCGCCGATGGCGTGGCGCCGAAAGACCTCTATCCGCTGGATATCGATCGCGGATTTGCCATGCTCGACAAGATCCGATCTGAGGTCGCGGTGTGGTGGACCAGCGGGGCGCAGAACACCCAGCTCCTGCAGAGCGGCGAGATCGACATGTCCGATACCTGGTCGGCGCGGGCCTTCGCGGCGATCGATTCCGGCGCGCCGGTGAACGTCGTCTGGAAGGGCCTGTATTCGATCGACGGCTGGTCGATTCCGCTGGGAACGCCGAAACTGAAGCAGGCGCGGGATTTCGTGAAGTTCTGCATGCATCCGGAGCGGCAGGCGGCCTATTCCAGCATCGTCGCCAACGGTCCAAGCAACCTCAAGGCCTACGAGTTCATCGCGCCTGCGCGCGCAAAAATCCTGCCCACCTATCCGGAGAATCTCGCCGGTCTCGCTCCGCGCGATTACGCCTATTGGGGCAAGAATTTTGCGGCAATCTCCGACCGTTTCCAGGAATGGTTGCTGATGGGCGGGCGCAAGTAGCGACAAGGCAAGCAGCGAACGAGTGACCGCTGAAGAAACTATCGAGGGACGATCATGAGCAAGAAACAGATGGTCATTGGCGCATTGATCCATGCCAACGGATCGCACGCGGCGTCCTGGCTGATGCCGGAGGCGCAGCCGCACGCCTCGACGGACATCGACTACTACCGCGCCATGGCACAGACCGCGGAGCGCGGTAAGTTCGATTTCTTCTTCATCGCCGACACGCCAGCGGCGCGCACCGAAAATCTGAAAGTCTGGAGCCGGTCCCCGCTGTTTATGAACGTGCTGGAGCCGATCACGCTGCTGTCAGCGATTGCGGGCGCAACGAGCCATATCGGCCTCGGCGCGACGGCGTCGACCAGCTTCTTCGAACCCTACAATCTCGCCCGGCAGTTCGCATCGCTGGATCACATTTCCCATGGGCGCGCGGCCTGGAATGTCGTCACCTCAGCCAATGATTACGCCGCGCGCAATTTTGGGCTCGATCGCCTGCCGCCGCATGCGGATCGTTACGCGAAGGCCCGCGAATTCGTTGAGGTTGTCGAGGCGCTCTGGGATACATGGGAGGATGACGCGTTTGTCTACGACAAGAACACCTGCCTGAGCTTCCTGCCGGAGAAGCTCCATGCGCTGGACCACAAGGGCGAGTATTTCACCGTGCAGGGCGCTCTCAACATCGAGAGGCCGCCGCAGGGACGGCCGGTCATCATCCAGGCGGGAGCGTCCGACACCGGCCGTGACTTCGCCGCCGAGTTCGCCGAAGTGGTTTTCGGATCGAGCGGCGCGCTCGCGCCGGCGAAGGCGTTCTATGGCGACCTCAAGGAGCGCATGGTCAAGTTTGGCCGCCGGCCGGACGACCTGAAGATCGCGTCGGGGATTTCCGTGGTGATCGGCGAAAGCGAACAGGAGGCCCGCGAGAAGCTCGAGAGCTGGCAGGAACTCATCCATCCCGACGTTGGCGTGATGCGGCTCGGCCAGGACCTCGAGACCGATCTGTCCGACCTTCCGCTGGATCAGCCGGTGCCGGAGGATCGGATCCCGAAATCATCCAACTTCCACAAGGCCTATTTCGACGAGATCGCCGGCATGATCCGGCAAGGGCTGACGCTCCGCGAGATCGCCCGCCGCTACAATCGTGCCAAGGCCACGTTCTGCGGAACGGCGATGCAGGTCGCCGACCATATGGAAGCCTGGATGGAGGCGGGCGCCTGCGATGGCTTCATGATTTCCTTCCTTGCCTTGCCGAGCAGCCTTGTCGATTTCGTCGACAAGGTCATTCCGGAATTGCAGCGCCGGGGCGTCTTCCGCACCGACTATACCGGCTCCACGTTGCGGGACCACCTGGGATTGCCTCGTCCCGAGAACCGCCATGTGTTGACGGCTCCGGTCGCCAAGCGGGCCTGAGCCGAAAGTCTGGAGCCGCGGAGGGACGGCCTGGGTGCTGACATCATGACCGATATTGCATCTCCCGCGATCGTCCCCGGGCAGGCACGGCGAAGACTTAAGGTCGATCCGCTGCTGCTCGCCGTTCCCGGCATCCTGTTTCTCGTCCTGTTTCTGATCTTCCCGACCGCACAGGTGCTGTCGCTGAGCTTGGTCGACAGGGTCACGGGCACGCTGACGTTCGCGGCATTTACCCGGATCTGGAACGGCGGGCCCTATCTCAGCATCCTGTTGACGACGTTCTCGGTCTCGCTCTCGACCGCGGCCCTGTGCCTCGTGCTGGGTTATCCCTTGGCGTACTGGCTGTCTCGGAAGCCGCCGCGGCAGCAGCGCATAGCCGCGCTGTTCGTTCTGTTGCCGTTCTGGACCAGCGCCCTGATCAAGAATTTCTCCTGGCTTGTCCTGCTCGGGCGGAACGGCATCGTGGGCAAGATCATCACCGCGATCGGCATGAAGGGTGGCGACCAGTTGCTGTTCAATCGCGCGACCGTCGTGTTCGCGATGACGCACACCCTGCTGCCCCTTGCGGTCGTGACCATGCTTCCGGTGATGAATCAGATCGACCGGCGCCTGCTTATGGCGGCGTCAACGCTGGGCGCCAACAGCGGCCAGGCGTTCTGGCAGGTGTTCTTCCAGCTCTCCGTGCGCGGCGTCGCGGCGGCGGGTCTTCTCGTCCTGGTCGCCTCGCTCGGCTTCTTCATCACCCCGGCTCTGGTGGGCGGGCCTCGGGACGTCATGATCGGTCAGTTGATCATCCTGCAGATCAACGAATTGCAGAATTGGCAGCTCGGCAGCGCGCTCGCCTCGATCCTGCTGATCTCGGCGATTGCAACCTGCTTCGCCTATGATCGGATCTTCGGCCTGTCATCGGTGTCAACCGGCGGGGAACGCGAGACGCGGGCGGACGGTCTGGCGCGCCGCGGAGGTCTTGCCGCCGCGCGGTTCATGGGCTTCGTGTTCGGCGGTTTCGAGGACATCTGGAGGCGCAACATTCGCGGGCTGGGTGGCGGCGTCTTTCTCTCGATCTACGCCTGGACGCTTATCGCCCTGCTGCTCGTGCCCATCATCGCCTTCGTCCCGATGGCTTTTACGGCGTCGACGTTCCTGTCCTTTCCACCGCCAAGCCTGAGCACGCGCTGGTTCGAGCAGTTCGTCGACTCGCCGCTCTGGCTCGGCGCGATGATCCGCTCCTTCGGCATAGGCTTCGTGACGGCTGCGATCACGGTCTTCATCGCATCGATAGCCGCGCTGGGCGTGGTCCGCACACGTAGCCGCTTCGGTGCGGCGGCATTCCTGCTCTTCCTGTCCCCGATGATGGTTCCGTCGATCGTGATCGCGATCTCGCTGTTCTACCTGTTTGCAAGGATTTCGCTCGTGGCGACGGATATCGGCATCATCATCGGCCACACCGTGATTGCCATGCCGGTCGTGTTCATGATCATGCTTGCGACCTTCAAGGGGCACGATTGGAGTCTCGATGCGGCGGCATCGACGCTCGGAGCAGGGCGCTTGCAGATTCTCCGGCTGGTCACGTTGCCGCTGGTCAGGAACGGCCTTGCCGTCGGTTTCGTGACAGGCTTCCTGCAGTCCTTCGAGGAACTCACCGTGGCGCTGTTCGTGGGTGGGGGGCTGAAGACGACGTTGCCCAAGCAGATGTGGGACGGAATCCTGCTTCAGGTCAATCCGGTCATTGCCGCGGCGTCGGTCGTCGTGCTCGTGGTCGTGATCCTCATGTTCGCGATCATCGAGATCGCGCAGGGACGCAGAGAACTCGCGCGTTAAGCTCCTGTGCTACGCGCTTTCGAGCTTGCCGCCACCGAACAGCGTCGGGATATAGCGGGGCGCGCCGATCGCCGTCATGAAGCGGTGCTTGGTCGACACCGGTTCGAGCACGGCCGGAGGCCGGACGACGTCGAGATCCGGCTCGGTCGCGAGCACGAGACATTCGGCGCTGTCGCGCGCCGTGCTGGCGCGTATCTTGGCGGCGAGTGCTTCCGGTCTTGCGATGTTGTCGGCGCGCGCAATCCCGGATGCACGGGCGAGTTGCGCCAGATCCAACGCCGCATTTGTCAGCGCCTGGCCGCCGGACGCGGCGTGCACCCCGTTCTGGATCAGCAGCACCGTCAGGTTGGCGGGATTGATCGCGCCGACCGTGACCAACGCGCCCATATGCATCAATAGCGCGCCGTCGCCTTCGACCACGATCACCGGACGCGTCGGCTGGGCAATCGCCAGCCCGAGCGCCAGCGGCAGCGCCAGGCCCATCGCATCCTCGAAGTAGAAATTCTCAGGCGCATGATGCAGCACGGCCCACAGATAGGAGGCGTTGCCAAGCGACGTCACGACCAGTGCCTGGGGCGGCAGGCTATCGGCAAGCGCCCTGTAGTAATCGGCTCTGGTCGGGCGAGCGGCCTTCACCATTGGACGTCCTCCCGCGACAAAAGCAGCGCAAACGGGCACGAGGCTTCTTCCGCATAAGTCGCGGCCTGCTCGACCTGCGGGCCGATCGGCCGGTGGCGGTCAACGCAGGCGTAACTGAGTCCGATGCCTCGGAACACAGGTTCTGTCACCCGGCCTTTGGGCACATGGTAGAACACAGGGTCTTCCGGTGTACCCCGATACGACACCAGCATCAGCAGCGGAAACTGATAACGCTGTGCCAGGGAGACCATGCCGGCGCCCATGCTGAGCACGCCCGCATTCTGAACCAGCAGCGCCGTGCGAACGCCGCCGAGGCGGATGCCGCAGGAGATCGCCAGCGCTTCCTCTTCATGGGTTGCCCGCACCAGGCGCATCGTCGGCTCCTGCTCGATGCGAACCAGCATCTCGCCGAGCCATCCGTCCGGCACCGAAACCACGGCGCCAAAACCGAGCTGCTTCAGCGTGTTCAAGACCTCCGACGGCCGATGCGCATCTGGGCGTTCTGCACATGACTTGGTCAACTAATGCCTCTTCCGGCAGCAATCGGTAGAAAAGATTCAACCTGTCGCGTTTGCCAACGCGACAGTAGGCGCTCTCCAGCGCAGCCCGCCGGACCTTATCGGCTAAAGATTCCAATGTCGACGAGATGAGCTCATTGCGAGCGTTGTCGGCACCGGTTTGTTGGTGCAGGATTGCGCCCGCCGGGGAGTAATCCAGCGACGCGGTCAGCATCGCGAGAGAGGGATTCGATATGGTTCGCTTTTGGCTTGCGCTTTTTGCTCTGCTCATCTCGGCGCCCGTCCAGGCGCAGGACAAGCTCGTCGTCAGTATCTGGGGAGGCAGTTGGCGCGATCTCGTCGCAGAGACAGTTGCCAAGAAATTCACGGCCGAGACCGGCGTGGGCGTCGATTTCATCACCGGCGGTACGATCGACCGGCTGAACAAAGAGAAGCTGGCCAAGGGCAATCCCGAGAGCGACATCACCTTCACGACCTCGCATGTCGGTTGGCTCTATGCCAATGACGGACTGTTCGAGACGCTCGACACGTCCAAGATCCCGAACGCCAAGAACCTTTCCGAAGAGGCGCGGATCAGCCCATATCACCTTGGCGCCTGGGCCTACGTCTACACGATCGGCTATCGCGCCGATCTCATGAAGGACGCGAAGTTCGAGAGCTGGAGCGACCTCTGGCGCCCGGACTTGAAGGCAAAGCTGGCGGCGCCGGATTTCGATCCAAGTCACATCATCGCCGTTTCAGCCATGCTATCGGATGCGGATGCCGCGCATTGGGAGAAAGGGCAGGACAAGCTCAAAGCGCTGAAGCCCAATTTCAAGGCCTTCTACACCAACGATGCCAACAGTCAGCAATTGCTTGCGAGCGGCGAGACGCCGGTGCAGATCGTCCTGTCGATGAATGCCTATTACATGATCGGGCAGGGCGTCCCGATCACGCTTGTAATTCCAAAGGAGGGCGGGGTGCTGGGCATCGACACCGTCGCCATCATGAAGGGATCGAAGAAGGCGGAGCTGGCCTACAAGTTCATCGACACGCTATACGATCCGGAGATTCAAGCCGAGATCGCCAGGCTCAAGAAAGGCAGCCCTGCGGTTCTCAACGCCAAGGTCGATCCGGAAATCGCCAAGCTTCCCGGCGTCTTCACCACCGCCGCGCAATGGAAACAGCAGATCAATATCGACGCCAAGTTGCGCGCCGAGAAGACGGCCGAGTGGCGCAAATGGTTTGCTGAGAACATCATGAACTGAACATGAACTGATTCTGCGCGCCTTGCGGCCGTCCGATGAACCAGCAGCCTTTTCTCCGCACCTTTACGACGCCGGCTGCGTTCTGCGCACTCGGCTTCGTGGCCGCGATGGTCGCGGTGCTGCAGTACAGCCTTCGCGCCTATGTGCCCGGCTCGCTCGATCCGGGCGGTTTCACGCTCACTAATTTCGCCGATCTGCTCAAGCCGCTTTACGCGCGTGTCTTCCTGAATACGGTGTGGATCTGCGCGCTGACGGCGGTGTCGACCCTGCTCGTCGGCTATCCGCTGGCTTATGCGCTGGTGCACATTGAAAATCCGCTCGCCAAGTCTGCGCTGCTCGTCATCGTCGTTACGCCGCTGTTTCTGGGCGAGGTCGTGCGCACCTATTCCTGGATCATCGTGCTCGGCAACAACGGATTTATCAATTCAGTCCTGCGCGGGCTCGGCCTGATCGAACAGCCGGTGCAGTTCATGTTCACGACCTTTGGCGTCGTGATCGCGCTTGTGCATGTGACGCTGCCCGTCATGGTGATCATGCTTGCCGCCGGACTATCGCACATCGACCGCGACTATCTGCGCGCAGCGGAGAGCCTCGGGGCCGGGCCGATCCGCGCGTTCCTGACGGTCACCCTGCCGTTGTCGATGCCGGGCGTCATCGCTGGCGTGACGACGGCGTTCGCCTGGACGTTCTCAGCCTTCGCGACCCCGCAACTGATCGGTGGCGGGCGCGTCAACATGATCTCGAACCTTGTGTATCAGCTCGGCTTTGCGAGCTTCAACTTTCCCTTCGCGGCGACGCTGTGCGTCGCGGGGCTTGCGCTCACGATCGCCACGCTGTCGATCCTGCGGCTCGCAGCCAGGCCATTCGAAAACATCGAGGCCCGCTAGATGACGCCGCGTTCGACCTATCAGCGGATGCTCGGATGGGGCGGACAATTCGCCATCGTCCTCATCCTCGGCTTCCTGATCCTGCCCGCCGCTGTCGTGACGATCGCCGCGTTTAACGACAAGGCGATCCTATCGTTCCCGCCGCAGGCGTGGTCGTGGCGCTGGTTTGCGCGGGCGCTCGCCTACCAGGATTTTCGCGACGGGTTTCGCAATGGCTTGATCGTCACCGCCTGGAGCTCGGCGACCGCCCTTCTGGTCGGCGCGATGTTCGCGCTCGTGATCGACCGCTACCAATTCCCGTTCAAGCGGGCGATCGAGGGCGTGCTGATGTCGCCGCTGGTCATCCCGCATTTCACCGTGGGGCTCGGCTTTCTCATCCTCTCCGCCCAGATCGGATGGAGCCGGAGCTTTGCGGTCGTCGTCGCCTGCCATGTTGTCCTCGTGCTCCCGTTCGTGCTGCGCAGCGTCTACGTCTCGCTGAAAAACCTCGACCAGAGCTATGAGCTCGCGGCGGCAAGCCTCGGCGCTACGCCGCTGCGTGTCCTGCTCACGATCACGCTTCCGCTGCTGCTGCCCGGCCTGGTGAGCGGCTGGCTGTTTGCAGCCATCCTATCATTCAACGAATTCACGGCGTCGCTGTTCGTCACCTCGCAGCGGACGCAGACCTTGCCGGTCGCCATGTACAACTATGTGCGTGAGTTCGCCGACCCTTCGATGGCGGCGCTTTCCGTGATGTATATCGTGGGTACGGCCGCGTTGATTGCCTTTGCCAACAGCTTCCTCGGCCTCGGCAAGGTACTCAGCATCGAACAGAGCCACTGACGGGCGAGACATGGATCAGCCAGCTTCGATGGTGGGACGGGACAACGCCGCGGTGCATTTCGACGCTGTCACCAAGCGGTTCGGCGACGTGGTGGCGCTGAACGAAGTGTCGCTTGCGATCCGTCGCGGCGAATTCATGACCTTGCTCGGGCCATCCGGCTGCGGCAAGACGACGCTGCTCAAGCTGGCCGCGGGTTTCCTCGGTCTGGATGGCGGATCGATAGCGATCCACGGAAAATGCGTCAATGACGTGCCGACCTACAAGCGCGAGATCGGCATGATGTTTCAGAACTACGCCCTGTTTCCCCACATGAGCGTCGCCGAAAACATCGCCTACGGCCTGAAGACGCGGCGCGTCCGGCGGCCGGAACGGCGGCAGCGCGTGGCCGAGGCGCTGGCGCTGGTCAAGTTGAAGGGTATGGAGGATCGCAAGCCGCGGCAGTTGTCAGGCGGCCAACAGCAACGCGTGGCGCTG
>WNFD01007968.1_pt1 | contig 18340 bp, 15 predicted proteins | sample 5400491 | NCBI WGS metagenome assembly WNFD01 (sample SAMN13153343, study PRJNA577476) | soil metagenome | isolation source: 120 cm saprolite under Douglas fir tree site 2 hole 2 replicate 2 | place: USA:California | collected 2015-04-18 | reverse complement strand
CGGGTCGACCCTCAGCGCCGCCTCTCGCACGGCGCGCGTGTGCGCGATCTGCGCGAGGCCGTTGGCGGCGTCGGTGGTCAAGGTCGGATAAACCAGCGCCACGCGCCCGCGATGGCCGTCCTTCTCCACGAACACCCGGGTGAGGCGTTCCGGGATGTCGCTCATCGCCACCGGCTCGAGCTTGGTGTGCTCCCGCAGCCGCCGCACCTCCGGGAGCAGTTCGCTGCGGGGCCTCTTGTCGAGCAGGGAGAAGATCTCGCGCAGGAGCTCCAGCTTGCGCGGCTGGTCCTTGGGGAGGAACTGCTGCAGCGTCACCACCGACTCGATGGTGCCGTCCGGACCCTGCTGGTCCTTCTCTTTCTCCAACGCCGCCGCCACGGCCTCCGCCTGCCCGGGCGAATCGGTCAGCACCACCGTGGGGGTCTGGTACGACTGCAGCACCGCGTCGACATGCTTGTCCCAGTAGCCCGCGCCCTGGTGGAAGCCCGAGCGGCTGCCCAGCTTGCGGAAGTCGTACTGGATGGGCTCCTTGGCGAACCGCATCGCCGCGTAGACCGACCCCAGCGCCAGCGTCGCCGTGAGCGCCGCCGGCCACGCAGGCCGCTTCACCACCAGCTGCGCGAAGTGGCCGGCGAACCATCCCGCCACCCGCAACTTGTGCGACGAGAGCTCCCGGGACGGCCACCACTTTTCTTGCAGTGCGAGGAGCGCGGGCATCATCGCGTAGGTGGCGATCCAGCAGAGCGTCATGCCGAAGAAGCCCATGAAGGCGAACTGGTTGAACCCGCGGAAGCTCGCCGCGCCCAAGGAGCCATAGCTTGCCGCCGCGGCGGCGCTGGCAGCGAACGTCGCCAGCCAGGTCGCGTCGAGCGCCACAGGCAGCGCCTGCTCGGGCGGCGAGCCGCGCCGGCGCTCCTCGTGGTAGCGCGCCAGGAGGATGATGCCGGCGTTGATGCCGTTCCCCACGATGATGCTCCCGAGGAACGCCGTGTTGGGGTTCAGGTAGTGGATGACGGCCCGCGAGAGCGCGAAGGTGACGGCCACGCCGGCGAAGAGCGGAATCGCCAGGAGCGGCAGCGCCCGCACCGTCCGGTAGTACAACACCAGCGCCAGGCTGACCGCGAGCAGCACCAGCGTGCTGGAGATCATCAGATCCCGCACCAGCGCTTCCTGCGCCTCGATGACCGAGCGCACCTCTCCGCCATAGCCGACGCGAATGCTGGGGTGGAAGCGCTTGACGTCGAGGCTCTTCACCACGCCGTCGACCGCGTCGAAGATGCGCTGGTCGTCCTCGAGGTTGACGGCGGCGCCGGCGGGGGAGAGGAGCATGACCAGCGTATGTCCGCCCTCTCCGGCGAGGTACCCGTCGGGGAACCGATCGATGCGGTGGTAGGCCGACCGGATGCGCCCCAGCACCTCGTCGAGGTTGATGGGCGCCGGCGGCTTCTCCGCCTCTTCGGCCAGGTCGACGAGCAGCGGATTGATGGCGGCGATCCGCGCCCGCAACGCATCGCGCGCCGCGTAGAGGTCCTTCAAGTCCGCGTAAAGCGCGCCATGCCGGTCGAGGAAGTCCTTCTCGGCGTCGACCCGCCAGTACACCGACGCCACCAGGGAGGGCGGCAGCGTCTTGAGTCGCCTTGCCAGCTCGTCGACGAAGCGCTCGCCCGCCTTGAGATCGTCGGTCTGCACCACGATGGCGAGGTGCGAGAGCCCACCGATGCGTTTCTCCAGCTCTTCGAGGCCGACCGCGGCCGGCGCTCCCTGCGGAAGCAGCTCGCGCAGGTCGGTGCGCAGATCGCCGTAGAGGCGGGCCGCGGCCGGGACGCAGAGGCCCAGGATGGCCAACCCGATCAGCGCGATGGTCCCGCTCCGCCGCAGCGAGAGCGCGGCCCACCACTGCCAGAACCGGGTCGTCCGCGATTCCACTCTCAAGCGGCCCCGTGCCGGCGCGCCACCGCCTCGATGGACTCGCGCAGGAGCGAGAGGCCGCTCAAGGCCGTGTCGCGATCGATGGTCAGGGCGGGCTGCAGGCGGATGGCGTGCGTGTAGCTCATCGCCAGAAGACCGCGGCGCAGCCCGTCCTGGAAAATCTCGCCGCAGATGCTTTTCTCCAGCGGTTCCTTGGCGGCGCGATCCGCCACCAGCTCGACGGCCAGGAAGAGGCCCTCGCCGCGCACGTCGCCTACCCAGCGCAGGCGATCGGGCCAGCCGCGCAATTCGTCGAGCATGGCCTTGCCCACCTCGCGCACGTTCTGCAGCACGTTCTCCTTCTGCAGCGTCCGGAGCGCGGCCAGCGCCGCGGCGGCCGCGAGCGGGTTGCCTCCGTACGACGACGACGAGCCGCTCGGGTTCGACCACGGCTTCGCTTGCGCCACCTCGCCCTTGGCGACCACGCCGCTGATGGGGAACCCCGCGCCGAACGCCTTGCCGATGGTGATGATGTCGGGCGTCACGCCGCTGCGCTCGCTCGCGAACCAGCGGCCGGTGCGGCCGAAGCCGGTGATCATCTCGTCAGCGATGAAGAGCGCGCCGTATTCGCGCGCCATCTCCTGCGCGCGCTGCATGAACTCCGGCGGAGGGATGACGTTCCCCGCGGTGCCCTGCATCGGTTCGATGATGACGGCTGCTACCGAGCCGGTGCTCTGGTGTTTGAGCTGGTCGCGCGCCAGATCCGCGCAGGCGATGCCGCAGCTCGGGTAAGTGAGCTTCAAGGGACAGCGATAGCAATTGGCGAAGGGCAGTACGTGTCCGGGTGGAACCGGCCCGTAGGTCTTCTGGTTTCCCGTGCCGTTGACCGCCAGCGTTCCGGCCGTCTTGCCGTGGAAGCCGCCCCAGAAGCCGACCACCTCATGCTTGCCGGTGTGGTTCTTGGCGAGGCGGAAAGCGCTCTCCACCGCTTCGGCGCCGCTCGAGTACAGCTGCACCTTGTCGACGCCCTTGGGCGTGAGCTTCGCCACCTCGTTGATGAGCGCGGCGCGCGGCGCGGAGGTGAACGAGCCGACGGTGGCTTTGTCGATCTGCTCGTGCAGGGCCTTGGTGTAGGCAGGATGACAGTGGCCGAGCGAGTTGACGCCGATGCCGCCGATGAGATCGACGTAGCGGTTGCCGTCGACGTCCTCGATGACGCTGCCTTGCGCACGCTCCACCGCGATGCCGCTGGAGAGCGCAAATCCTTGCAATCCCGGGGCAAGATGCCGCTGCTCGTACTGCACCAGTTCGCGCGATCTGGGCCCGGGGATCTCGGTCTGGATGTGGGGAGCCTTCAAGCTGGCCTCTCAATGGGGGTTCGATACCCGACCCCCGAACTCGTCGCGCGCGCACCCTCTAGCACAGAATCAGGCCTCAGGCCTCAGGCTCCGGGCCTCCGGCAAAAGTAACGGCCGGGCCGCTTTTCCCCCGAGCCTGAAGCCCGAAGTCCGGGGCCTCGCCTTCAGAAGGCTGGCAGTGAGGACGGTTTGTTGGCGTAGGAGAATTCGGAGAGCGCCTGGCCCGTGCGCTGCTCGGGGACGCCGCCCGGCCGTTCGATGCGCAGTTGGTAGCGATTTTCGTACGTATAGGCCATCGGCTCGGCCACGCTGGCGACGAGCAGTCGCGAGAGCGGCCCCAACTGATCGAGGATGTCCTGCTTGTAGAGCAGCTTCTTCGCCTCGATGCGCACCATGACCGTCTCGCCGCCCGCGCCGCGTGCCACCGCCACGACGCGCTGCGGAACGTCGTACTCGAAGTGCCCGCCCGACTCGTGGCGCGGCGCCTCGAAGGCGATCTTCACGTCGGACGAGCGCACCTCGGTCTGGCCGCCTTTGCTCGTGTACAGCCAGCCCTGCGGCGCCAGCCGCGATCCCTCGGGCGGGAAGAGCACCGCCAACGCGGCCGTCGCGCCGCTTTGGTCGTCGAAGGCCTCCATGCGGTACCAGAGCGAGGCGCTCTTGTACGACGGCACCGTGGAGTACGAAGTGTCGGCGTAGCAGAAGCCGCGCATCTTGCGCGAGCCGGTGCCGGCGCTCCACATCGTCCCGTCGAAGCGGCTGCGAAGGGCGAAGATGGTCTGGTCGAAGACGGCGTGCCCGCCCGCGCCGAACACCACGCGCCCGCCGCCTGGCCGCACCGCCTGCGTCTCGGGCAGCACGGTGGCGTCGACCACCAGCTTGCGGCCGGCGAAGTGGACGTGGTGGCTCGCGTCGGGGCCCATGGTGAGGCGGGAAGTGCCCATCTCGATGGCGCCCTCGGGCTGCACGCCCCATTCGCCCGACTCGAAGGCCTCGCCGTCCTCGGTGGTCTTGCCGTCGGCGGTGACCACCACGGCGCGCGCGGCCGCCTTGCCGTGCCCCTCGAGGCCCGCGTTGGAGACGAGGAATTGAACGCGCGCGAACGACCCGTCCTCGGAGCTGAAGAGGAACGAGTAGCTCTCCGAGTAGAACGCCTCGGGCAGCAGCTTGGGGAGGAAGCTCGTCTGCGTCACGTTGGCGGTGTCGGGCAGCGCGCTGGAAAAGCCGTGGACCTGCTCTTCGGCGAAGGGATCTCCGTAGGCGACGAAGAGCACCGCTATCGCCGCCAGCCCCGAAGCGAACGCGCCCAAAAGCGCCAGTGCCGGCCGCGGTTTTCCCGTCTGCTCGCGGAAGACGAAGTGGCGGTGCAGCGGCAGGTTCCAGCCCAGCGAGACCGCCACGCCCACCACCGCCGCGGCCACCAGCGGGTTCCAGCGCAGCCCCTCCGTCAAGAGAATCACGCCGACGGTGTTGAGCAGAAGCGACGTCAGCGAGATGGCGGCGTAGCGGGGCGCCTCGATGAGCATCGAGTTCTGGTGCGTCTTGAACGTGTAGATCTTGTTCAGGGTGAAGTTGGTGACTGCGCCCAGCAGCGCTCCGAACGCGCGCGAGGTGCCCGTGTAGACGCCGATCACCTCGACGAGGATGGTGAACGTCCCGTAGTCGACCGCCGTCGCGACCGCCGACGCCACCCAGGCGCGCTGGAACCAGCCCGACAGCTCCTCTGGGCTCGTGGCCGGAGGCTGCGGCGCCTTGCCCTCGCGCTTGCGCAGCTCTTCGTGGATGAAGGTGAAGCGCCGGATCGCCGTCACGTTGGCCATCACCGCGACGAGGGCCAGGGTGAGGAGCATGACGTAGAAGGCGGGATGCGTCGTCCCCGACTCGAGCCAGGAAGCGACGGTCGGCGAGATCACGCCCGCCGCGCCGATGTAGGTGGCGCGCTCGCCGCGGTTCATCGAGCCCATGCGCGCGTGGATGCCGCTGATCTCTCCCTTGGCGCGGGCGTACGAGACGAGCAAGGCGCCGCCCATCGAAATGAGCGTGAGCCAGAACCCGAGCGGGTAATTGCGATAATAGGCGGCGATGCCGGCGAAGGTGGCGATCTCCGCGTAGCGATCGACCGCCGCGTCGATCAGCTCCCCCGCATCGGAGGCGGTGCCGCGCGTGCGGGCCACCATGCCGTCGAGCGCGTCGAGCACCGCGCAGGCGATCACCAGCCATCCACCGACCGCGAACCGCCCCGTCGCGAACGCCGCCGCCCCGCCGATGCTGGCGGCGAGCGATGCGGCGGTGAGCTGGTTCGGCGTCAGGCGGAGGCGCAGCGCCGCCTTTTCCAGCGGGTCGAAGCACCAGTAGCCGAACTCCATGAAGAAACGGCTGAGGAATACGCTCCCCTGCTCGTTCTTCAGGCGCGGGTGCAAAAAACGGCCTTTGACGAGCACGCGGATCGAGTACGCGGCGAGGAGCGCGGCGACAGCGACGACGGAAACCAGCAGGGACAGGCTTCACCTCTCAGGCTTTCCGACCCGCTATCGGAGCGGGCGGGCACACGCGCCCACCCTGGTTCGGGGTCTAACTACCTTTTCCGTATCAATTTTGCAACGTTTCAGGGGTACTAAAGGCGCTTCCTCCGGCGGCGCTGCGGCCTCCGCTCGGTGGAAGGGAAGAATTCCTGTCCGGGCGCAACAGGCGGTTGCTCCAGCACCGCGCTCGCCCGGCGCGCCAGGGACATGAAGCGCTCCTGGCTGCGGACCGGTGCGGCCGGGGTGCCGTGCATGCCGGGTTGGACGCGCTCGTAGCGGCCGTCGGGCATGAGGATGCGCGCCTTGACGTTGTCGCTCAGGTGCGTGGCGAGTAGCTCGTCGACGAGACGGGCGCACAGCGTCGGATCCTCGATGGGGAAGGCCACCTCGACGCGCCGGATGAAGTTGCGCGCCATCCAGTCCGCCGACGCCAGCCACACCTCGCGCTTGCCGCCCGCCTCGAAGAACCAGATGCGCGTGTGCTCGAGATAGCGGTCGACGATGCTCACCACGCGGATGCGCTCCGACACGCCGGGCACACCGGGCCGCAGGGAGCAGATGCCGCGGATGATGAGGTCGATCTGCACGCCGGCCTGGGAGGCGCGATAGAGCGCCTTGATCACCTCGCTGTCGGCGAGCGAGTTCATCTTGGCGATGATGCGGCCCTTGCCCGTCTGCTGCGCGATTTGCGCCTCGCGGTCGATCATCTCGATGACCGCCGCCTTGAGGCCCAGCGGCGCCACCTTGAACTTCCGCCACTGCGTCGGGCGCGAGTAGCCGGTCAGGAGGTTGAAGATGGAGGTAGCGTCGGCGCCGAAGTCGTCCCGGGCGGTGAAGAGCGACAGGTCCGAGTAGATGCGTGCCGTGGTCGGGTTGTAGTTGCCCGTGCCGAGGTGGACATAGCGCTTCAGCCCACCCGCATCGCGCCGCACCACCAGCGCCACCTTGCAGTGCGTCTTGTAGCCGATGAGGCCGTAGACGACGTGCACGCCGGACTGCTCGAGCGCGCGCGCCCAGAGGATGTTGGCCTCCTCGTCCATGCGCGCCTTGAGCTCGACCAGCGCCGTGACCTGCTTGCCGTTCTCGGCCGCCCGCTGCAGCGCCCGCACCACGGGCGAGTCCTTCCCCGTGCGGTAGAGCGTCATCTTGATGGCCAGCACGGCTGGATCGTCGGCCGCCGCCTCGATGAAGCTGACCACCGGGTCGAAGGACTCGTACGGGTGGTGGAGGAGGACGTCCTTCTCGCGGATGAGGCGGAAGAGGTCGCGCTCGCCATCGCCGATGGCCGGTGGGATGACGGGGGTGAACGGCTCGTCGTGCAGGTCTTTCCGCTCGATGCGGCCGAGGAGCGGGAGCAGGTCGGGTATATTCAGTGGACCGTCGATGCGGTAGACGTCGTTGGGCCCCAACTTCAAAGCGCGCACCAGATAGTCGGAGAGGGGCTGCTCGGCCTTCCCGGCGATCTCGAGCCGCACCGCGCTGCCGCGATCGCGCCGGCGCACTTCGCGCTCTATGGTGACGAGCAGGTCCTCGGCTTCCTCCTCGTCGATGCTGAGGTCCCAGTTGCGCGTGACGCGGAACGCCCAGCATCCCTCGATGGGCATGCCGGGGAAGAGTTGCGAAACGTACTGCGCGATGAGGTCCTCGAGCAGCACGTAGTTGCGCCGGCCGGAGTCGGGCACCTCGACGAGACGCGGGAGCACGCTCGGCACCGGCACCACTCCGTAGCGCAAGCGAGCGCCCGGCGTGGCCGGGGCGAAACGCACCGCCAGGTTCAGCGACTTGTTGCGCAGGTGGGGGAAGGGATGGCCCGGGTCGAGGGCGATGGGCGTGAGCACGGGAAATACTTCGCGCGCGAAATAGTCGGCCACGAAGTGGTTCGCCTCGGCTGGGAGCTGGGAGGTGCCGAGCAGCTTCACCCCCGCGCGGTCGAGGTTGGGGAGCACGTCGTTGAGCAAGAGCCGGTACTGCCGCGAGACCATCTCGTGGACGCGGGTGGAGATTGCGGAGAGCTGCTCGCCCGGGCTCATCGCGTCGGCGCCGCCCTCCTCGACGTGGCCAGAGAGCTGCTGTTTGAGCCCCGCGACGCGGATCATGAAGAACTCGTCGAGGTTGGAGCTGAAGATGGCGAGGAACTTGAGCCGCTCCAACGCCGGCACTTGTGGATCCGACGCTTCCTCCAGCACGCGCTCGTTGAACGCCAGCCAGGACAATTCGCGGTTGATGAAGAAGCGCGGGTCGTTGAGGTTCTGTAGCGGTGGGAGAGTGACCGCTGCTTCCGGCGGCGGCACCACCGACAGCGCCGGCGGGGGCGGCGCAACAGGCGCAGTCCCGCTCGACGGCGTCGGAGCCGGAGTGGCTCCAGAGATGATGCTGTCCATGGCTTTGGGGGACTTTATACGCGTCTTCTCGACTTGACAACGCGACGCGGTGCGTTATACACGTTTGCAACGCATTGCGACACACGAAGGAGCCTCATGTTCACTACGGAGCAGTTGAACGATTTGCAGACCCGAATTCAGAACGCCTTCCAGCAGGCGCAGAGCCGAGCCACCGCCTTCGAGCAGGAGGCCCGCAAGGTGCTCGAGACGCTGGGCGACCGTGCCCAGGCTGAGGTGAAGGTCCTCATCCAGAACGCTCAGTCCACTTCGCGCGAGCAGCTCGGCGTCCTGGGACTGGAGCTCGAGAAGCTGGGCAAGCGCCTTCGCGAGATGGCCACGCAGTCCAAGCATTCCGAGCCCACCACGGGTGCGGGCGCGACCGACGGAAACGCCGCGCCGCCCCCCGCTGGAACCGTTCAGTAGTAGGAAAAAGTGCCCTGATGTAGGACAGGAACGCTGATCGGTTCCTTGCCCGACCAGCGATCCCGCTGTTAGCCTGCCCTATAGTCCTACCCCCAGGGAGGCCTTTGACTAGAGTCAAATCGTTCGCCATCGCGGGTATCTGCACCGCTTTCGTCGTCGCGGGAGCGGCGGCGGAGATAGTGCTTCGGCCTCGGTCCGTACCCAAGCTGGTGGCGATGTTCATGAATTCCGGCAAGCCCGCGACGATGTCGCAGGACGAGCTCGAGGCGTTGCTCGCCAAGGTCGCGAAATCACTCGATCCCGCTCTACGGAGCAAGCTCGCCGAGGCAGTGCTGACCGAATCGGCCCGAGCCGGGTACGACCCGCTCTTCATTCTCGCCCTGGTGGCGGTGGAGAGCCGCTTCCGCATCACCGTATCGAGCGAGCGCGGCGCCTACGGCCTCATGCAGCTCAAGCCCAGCACGTTTGCTTGGATCTCCGCCCGCGAGCCCGACATCGGCGCAGACGATGGGGCCGTGTCGGAGGACCCGGTCACGGATGTGCGGCTCGCCGTCCGCTACCTTCGCTGGCTGGAACGGCGCTTCCACAGCCGCAACGATGCGCTGATGGCCTACAACGCCGGCCCGAGCCGGCTGCGGGGCTACAAGAGGGCGGCCAGGATTCCCGGGACGGTGCGCGAGTATCCGCGCAAGGTGATGAGGGAGTACCGCCGCTTCGTCGTCATGGCCCGAGGCCCGAGCGGCCCCGCCAAAGTGCTGGTGGCCCGCAACTGATAGAGTGCGCGGCCCCGATGGCCAACGCGTACACGCTCCGCATTCCGCAGCCCGAAGCGCGCCGCATCGAGGTCGAGCTTTCCGTCGAGGCGCGCGGCGCGCGCAGCCTGGACGTGCGCATGCCGGTGTGGACCCCCGGCAGCTACCTGGTCCGCGAGCACCAGCGCCACGTCGACGGCCTGCGGGCGCACAACGGCGAAGGGCGCGAGCTGGCGGTCGAGAAGACCGACAAGCACACCTGGCGCATCGATTGCGCGGGCGCCGGCAGGGTTCAAGTCTCGTATCGCGTCCACTGCTTCGAGCTGACCGTGCGCACCAACCACGTCGACGCGACGCACGCCTTTCTCAACCCCAGCGCCGCCTGCATCTTCGTGGTGGGCCGCGAGGCCGAGCCGTGTACGGTGCGCTTGGACCTTCCCCAGGGCTGGCGATCGTGGGTGGCGCTGCCGTTCGAGGGAGACCGTTTTCGCGCCCAGGACTACGACGAGCTGGCGGACAGCCCTTTCGAGCTGGGCACGGAGGGCTCGCACTCCTCCCACACCTTCACCGCGCGGGGCGTGCCGCACGAGCTGGTGGTCTGGGGGCGGGGCGACTTCGACGCGCGGCGGGTGGTCCCTGACCTCGTCAAGATCATCGACGCCGAGGCGGCCATCTTCGGCGGGCTGCCCTACAAGGATCGGTATCTTTTCATCTTGCACTTGAACGACAAGGGACGCGGCGGCCTCGAGCACCGGCGCTCGTGCGCGCTGCTCGTGCCGCGGTTTTCTTTCGTGCAAAAACCCGCCTACGAGGACTTCCTGTTGCTGGTGGCGCACGAGTTCTTCCACCTCTGGAACGTGAAGCGCCTGCGGCCCGCCGCCTTCACGCCCTACGACTGGACGCGCGAGAACCACACCCGCCTGCTCTGGGCGATGGAGGGCCTCACCTCGACGTACGAGGTGATGGCGCTGCGCCGCGCCGGGCTGGTCACCCCCCGACGAGAGCACCGCGAATACCACCGTCTCGTACTATCTCAAGGGGAGCATCGTGGGCTTCCTGCTCGACCTCGAGCTGCGCCGGCGGAGCGGGGGAGCGCGCTCGCTCGACGATCTGGTGCGCGTGCTCTTCGAGAAGCACGGCCTGCCGCCCGGCCTTCCCGAGGACGGCGTGGAAAAGGCCGCCATCGAGCTGCTCGGCGGCGAGTCGGGGCTGCACGCCTGGTTCGAGCGCGCCATCCACTCCACCGAGGAGCTCCAGCTCGACGAGGCGCTCGCCGGCGTGGGGCTCCAGGCGATCCAGCACCCCGCGCGGAGCGCCGACGACAAGGGTGGCACAGAGGCCGACCCCAAAGGCGCGCCGGAGGTCACCTCGAGCCGCGGCTGGCTAGGCGCGACCCTGCGCGAGAAGCCGACCGGGCTGGAGATCGCCTCAGTGCTGGAGGGCTCGCCGGCGCAGGCTTCCGGGCTGGCGGGAGGCGACGAGATCGTCGCCACCGACGGCTTTCGCACCGACGTGAAGCAGCGTCTCGGCCGGGCGCAGGCCGGCCAGACGGTGCGGCTGTCGCTCTTCCGCATGGATGAGCTCATGGAGGTGGCCGTGCCGCTTCTGCCGGCCCCGCCCGACACGGTGACGTTCGTGCCCGACCCCAAGGCCACCCCGGAGCAACTCGCCCGGCGCGAGCGGTGGCTGGGCGCAAAGTGGCCCGCCATTGCGCAAGGCGGCGACGGCGAGTAAACACGCGCCGTGCGCGTGACGGAGATCTTCTTCAGCATCCAGGGCGAGTCGACGCTCGCGGGGGAGCCGTGCGTCTTCGTGCGCTTCACGGGCTGCGACCTGCGCTGCCAGTATTGCGACACCGAGTACGCCTTCTACGGCGGCCAGGCGATGACGCGCGAACAGATCCTCGGCGAAATCGCCAGGTACCCGGCGCGCTTCGTCTGCCTCACCGGCGGAGAGCCGACGCTGCAGAAAGAGCTGCCGCAGCTGGCGCAGGACCTGCTCGACCGGGGTTACCAGGTTTCGCTCGAGACGCACGGCCAGCGCCCGCTCGACGGCGTCCCGCGCGGAGTTCGCAAGATCGTCGATTTGAAAACGCCCGGCTCAAAGGAAATGCATACCGACTTCACCGAATTGACCAAGCTCGCTCCGGGCGACGAGCTGAAAGTCGTCGTCTGCAACAGCGAGGATTTTCGCTGGGCAGTGGATGTCATCGACGAGCTCGAGCTCTGGGGCAAGGTGCCGGTGCTGTTCTCGCCCTCGTACGGCGAGGTGGAAGCGCAGGACCTGGCCCGGTGGGTGATGGAGAGCGGCAAACCTGCGCGGCTGCAGCTCCAGCTCCACAAGATCATCTGGGGCGCCCAGGCGCGGGGGGTGTAGATGCGCAGACCGTGCTACGTGGTGGACGCGTTCAGCGCGCAGCCTCTGGCGGGCAACTCGGCGGGGGTGTTGCTCGACGCAGCCGACCTGGAGTCGAAGACCATGCAGCGCGTTGCCAACGAGCTGAAGCACAGCGAGACGGTCTTCCCGCTGCCCGCCCGCGAGCCCTCGAGCGCGTTTCACCTGCGCTGGTTCACGCCGCAGGCCGAGGTGGCCTTCTGCGGTCACGCCACGCTGGCGGCGTTTCACGTGCTGGTCGATGAGGCGCGGCGCATCCGCGTCGCCGATCACGGCGTGACGCGGACCTCGTTCACCTGCCGCAGCGGGAAGCTGAACGTCGAGCTGTCGCGCGACGCCGGCCGCCTGCGCATCCTCATCGAGACGCCCGCGAGCAAGTTCGAGCCCATGCAGGTCCCCGCCGAGGTGGTGACCGCCCTGGGGCTGGTCCCCGAAGCGCTCGATCCCAGATTTCCCCCGCAGAAGAGCGCAATCCTGGAGGGAAATCTCTACCTCGCCGTCCGCGACCGCGACGCGCTCGCCCGCTGCCGCCCCGACGCGCCTGCGCTGGTCGCGCTGGGAAAGCAGCTCGGCGTGGCGGGCTTCGTGGTTTACTCCGTCAATCCGAAGGCGGGAGTCGACGCGGCGGTGCGCTGCTTCTTTCCTGGCTATGGCATCCTCGAGGACCCCGTGACGGGCAGCGCGGCGGGGCAGCTCGGCGTGCTGCTGCAGATCGCCTTGCCGGAAGCGATGCCGCGCAAGCTGGTCTTCACGCAGGGCGACGAGATGAACCGGCCCGGCCGCGTCGAGGTGGAAGTGCGGCTCGAGAACGAGCCGGGAAGGGTGCGCGGATGGATCGGCGGCAACGCGGTGACCGTCCTGCGCGGCGAGTTGGACCTGTGAACGGCCGCAAGCGAGCCCCGTCCCGCGAAGCGGCGCTGCGGCGAGCAATGCCGGCGCTGCGGGACATCCACAGCGAGCGCGACACGCGCCGGCTCGCGCTCGACCGCGCGGGTGTGAAGGGGCTGCGCTATCCCATCTGCGTCCTCGACCGGCAGCACGGCCTGCAGCACACCGTTGCCGAGATCGACATGAGCGTCTCGCTGCCGCACAAGCGCAAGGGCGCGCACATGAGCCGCTTCGTCGAGCTGCTCAACCGGCACCGGCGCGAGATCGACATCCGCAAGTTCCGCGCCCTCTGTTCCGAGCTGCGCAAGGACCACGAGGCGGAGGCTGCCCACGTCGAGGTGCGCTTCCCCTACTTCATCGAGAAGCGCGCCCCGGTGACCGAGGCGGTGGGGCTGGTCGACTACGCCTGCACCTTCGCCGCCACCGCGCAGGAGAAGGGGTTCGATCTGTGGGTCTCGGTCGAAGTGCCGGTGACCAGCCTCTGCCCGTGCAGCAAGGCCATCAGCAAGCACGGCGCGCACAACCAGCGGTCGCTGGTGTCGGCGCGGGTCTGGTTCGAGAAGTTCTTCTGGCTCGAGGACCTCATCAAGCTGGTGGAGACTTCCGCGTCGTCGGATCTGTATGCGCTGCTCAAGCGACCGGACGAGAAGTACGTCACCGAGCGGGCGTACGAGCGCCCCCGCTTCGTCGAGGACCTGGTGCGGGAAGTGGGGACGCGCCTGCGCGCCGACGCGAACTTCACCCGCTGGGAGGTCGAAGCGGAGAGCTTCGAGTCCATCCACGCACACAGCGCCTACGCCAGCCTGTCGTTTTCGCGTCGAAAACCTTGACCGCACTCGCCTTTCAAGTGACGCTCTGATCCCATGCTGACCATCCTCCTCGCTTCCGTGTTCCTCAACGGAGTCAACGTCGACGGGCTGCGCCTGCAGACGTTCGAGAAGTGCCGGTCGGTGAAGATCGACGGCCGCGGCGACGTGCACCTCGACTGCCCCGGCTACCAGGTGGAGGGCGCCCCCGCCGCCGCGCCGGCACCCGCGCCGGCAGTGGCCGTGTCGGCCATCGCTCGCCCCGCCCTCGCCAAGCACTACTGGCTCGTCACCGAGCACAGCGACGGCGGCGCCGCGCAGTACGATGTGGACATCTTCGTCAACTCGAAGTGGATCCGGAAAGTGAAGAGCAGCGAGGAGCAGATCGTTCTCGAGATCACCAAGTATCTTTCTCCCGGGCCCAACAAGGTGCTCTTCGCCGCCACCAAGCACCTCGAGGCGGGGCGCAAGAGCGCCTCGCCCGGCGCCTACGTGAAAGTGATCGTCGGCGAGGGCGAGTCGGGCGGCAACAACGTCATGATCGACAACCCGCTCATCGAGTGCCGCCGCACCGCCGCCGAAACGGAGAACTTGAACGAGGAATTCACCATCCAGGGACGGTGATGCTGCAGGAAGACCCGCGCCGCACCCACGTCACACCCGATCCGGAGCGCATTGCTGCGCTCTACGAAGCCACCAACCAGCCGTTGGTTCAACCCGCGGGCCGCTCGGCGCAGCCGGCCCAGGCCATGGTGGTCGCGGTCGTCGCGCGCACCGGCTACGAGGTGATGGTCGCGCTCACGCTCACCGAGACGGGCGAGAACGTCATCTATGCCGGGCAGCCGGTGGCCGCGAGCGAGCTGGCCCAGACCATCGAGGAAGCGCTCACCTTCGCCGAGAGCATGGGCTTCATTCTCGACGCCAGCGGGTGGAGCAACCTGGACGCGGCCCGCCGCGCGGAATTGATCGACCGCATTCCCTCGTTCTGGCCGCCGGGGCCGAAGTTGGACCCGCAGCTCGAGCGCAAGAAGAGCGAGGACCCTTTGCAGGCTGTGGCGCGACTCTTCGCCGCGTTTGTCTTCCTCATGGCGGCGCTGGCCGCGGCCTGCAGCGGCATGACGGCCGAACAGCGCTCGGTCGCCGCGGAGATCCATTACCAGCTCGCCGACAACCTGCTGCACGACGGGGATGTGCAGGGGGCGATGCGGGAATACCTCGCCTCGATCGAGTACGACGACACGCCGGAGGCGCACAACGGCCTCGGCCTGATCCACGCGTGGTCGCTCGGGCGACCCCAGGATGCGGAGAAGGAGTTCAAGCGATCGCTCGAGCTCCGCCCCGACTTCAGCGAAGGCATGACCAACCTGGGCGCGCTCTACATCGCGCGGGGCAGGTTCAAGGAAGCGGTGCCGTTGTTGGAAAAGGCGGCCCGCGACCCGCTCTACAAGTCACGCGTTCTGGCCCAGAGCGACCTCGGCTGGGCGCTCTACAAGTCGGGCAACGCCGACCTGGGCGTCTCCGAGATCCGCGCCGCGCTCCAGGTGGCGCCGCAGTACTGCCTCGGATGGCGGCAGCTCGGCAGCATCTATTCGGACCAGGGAAAGCTCGCCGACGCCAGCGGCGCTTTCGGGCGCTACGCCGCCGAGTGCCCCGACGTGCTCGATGCGCACCTGCAGTCGGGCAAGGTGCTGGCGCGGCTCTCCCGCGCCGCCGAGGCGCGGGCCGAGTTCCAGCGCTGCGCCGTGGCCAAGCAGGAGAGGGACAAGCCCGTCGCCTCGGAATGCGCGAAGTTCCTCAAGGAGATGGGGACCCCCTGAGCTTCGGCGCGTACCTCAAGCAGAGCCGGGTGATGCGCGGGCTGTCGCTCGAGGAGGTGGCGCTCGCGACGAAAGTACCGGCGCGCATCCTCGCGGCGCTCGAGGCGGACGACTTCAAGGCCGTGGGGGACGGCGGGCACGCGCTCTTGATCGCGCGGTCGTGCGCGGCGGCCATCGGGCTCGATCCCGAGGAGACGGCGCTCCGCCTGGAGGAAGAACTGCAGCGGCAGAGGCCCGCGGCCGCAGCGCGGCCCTCTTCCTGGAAGCGGCTCTTGTCGGCGGCGCCGCGGGAGCCGCTGGTCTGGATCGTCGTCGCCGTGACACTGATCCTCTGCGCGGTGGTCCTGCTCCGCCGCTGATACACTGCCGTGGTGGATCTGCGCTCCCTTCGCTTCGAGGCGCTCGTGCTGCGGACCATCGCGTACGGCGACGCCGACGCGGTGGTGCATCTCTTGACGCGCGGGCGCGGGCGCATCTCGGCGTTCGCGCGAGGGGCGCGCAATTCGCGCAAGCGATTCGGCGGGGCGCTGGAACCGTTCCAGCTCGTCGAGGCGATCCTGGCGGAGCGGGAAGGACAGGAGCTGTGGGCGCTGCGCGAGGCGCGCGTCGTCGAGGGTCACGGCAAGCTGCGCGATGATTTGCACCGCATCGCTCACGCCGGGTACGCCACCGAGCTGGCGCACGACCTGAGCCGCCCCAACGAGCCGGCCGACGCGCTCTTCTCGCTGCTGGAGGATTTCCTCACCCGGCTCGAGCACGGCGCGGCCACCAGCGCGCGCCTTCGGGCCCTGGAGCTGGGCGCGCTGGCCGCGTCGGGGTTGGCGCCGGAGCTGGGGGAGTGCGCGAGATGCGGGAAGGAGGTCGCGCCGGGGCGGGCGGCCTTCGACCCCGACGCGGGCGGGACGATCTGTACAAATTGTGCAAAACCCGGCGGCCTCCTTCTCACCGCCGGGGCCCGCGCCGCGCTCTGGCAGCTCAAGCGCGGCGGCCTGGCCGCGGCCGAAGCCCCCGTCTCGGCCGACGGGTCGGGCCGCCCCGCCGACGCGCGCGCCTTCGAGGACGCCGCGGCCCAGGCGGCGAGGCCGCTGGGCGCGTTCCTGCGCCACCACCTGGGCCGCGCGCTGAAGAGCGCGGAGTTCATCGCCGACGTGGGCGCGCCTCAGTAGCGGAACGTCGAAGCGAGAAAGAAGTAGAAAAAGAGCTGCCGCACCAGCGCAGGCCGGAACCCCTGCGGGTCGACGATGCCCGTCGGGTCGTTGGCGACCGCGTCCTGGCCCGAGCCGTACGCGAGCGAGACGCCGAGCCGCGAGATGGAGTGCTGGCCGATGAGCCCCAGCGTCGCGGTGCCGCCGTAGAGCGAGACGCGCGACTGCCGGCTCGACCCTGGCGCGAGCGACCCGTCCGCTCGATGTGGTTCTCCACGCGCAGCCGGTCGGCGATGCTCTGCCTGACGTGGAACCGGTCGTAGCTCGTCCCCAGATGGCCGGTGACCTGCCCGGTGATGGTCCAGCGCTGCGCCTCGATGCGCGCGAACCCTATGCGCAGGAGCGCCGGCACGTCGGTGTGGCTGTCGACCTCGTTGGTGCTCTCCACGTGCGCCACGGTGCGACTGCCGGGCGGCGCTCGCGGATCCGCCGTCACATCCTGCACGTTGACGCTCCCGGCGGAGTGGACGGGAATGCTGGGGAAGCCCAGCGCTGCGCCGAAGACCCACTGGTCGGAAAGGTGGTATTTCGCGCCCACCAACCCGACGATGTTCCCGTTGAGAAAGCGCGCGTTGGCGTGATAGACGCCCAGGCGCGGCTCGGCATCGGCGCTGACAGAGAGAGCGTCCTCAGACGTGTCGTAGAGGCGCAGCACGTAGTGCAGCGCGAAGCCGATGTTGAGCTTCTCGTCGAAGCGCATCGCCATGCCGGCGGCGAGATCGAAGGTGCGGTCGAGCACCCGCGTGTGCACTTCGAACGGGTCGGCCGCGTCGACGCCGTAGGAGCGATAGGCCGGGACGGTCACCTCGAAGCCGTACGCGAAAGGCGTGCCGCGCGCGTCCAGCTTGCCCACGCCCTTGATCATGCCCGCCTCGCCGGGGATGACGTTCAGCGTGCTGAGGCCGGCGATGGAAAACGTGCCGCGGTCGAGCGTGATGGCCCCGCGGCTCTGGCGCTCGAAGCCGTAGAGCGAGGCCGAGACGCTGACGTTGAGGCGGCGCGTGTCGCAGATGCCGGCGGGGTTGTAGTAGAGGCCGCTCGGGTCGTCGGAGAGGGCGACGAAGGAGCCGCCCAGCGCGGTGGCGCGCGAGCCGACCGGGTAGTCCTGGTAGCGCGAATCGTCGGCGCGGGCCGGAAAGCACGCGAGCATCAGCGCCAGCGCAATCGCTTTCCAGAGAGCGATGGCCGCCGCCGCCGGGTCGGGCGAGCCGAGGACCGAGCGGATGCACGCGACGCCTCGCGCGCCGGCGTCGATCGCCTTCGAGGCGTTGCTCGCGTCGATCCCGCCCAGCGCATAGACGGGCCTGCGCGTCGCGCGGCAGGCCTCGGCCAGCTTGTCGAGGCCCTGCGCCGCCTTGCCCGGCGTGTCGAAGACCGGCGCGAACACGCAGAAGTCCGCCTCGGAACGCGCCGCCTCTTCCGGTGAGTGCACGCTTTCGCCGACCAGTTGCACACCGAGCGCGCGCGCATCGGCTGCTTTCAGGCCCCGCGCCGGCAAGTGCACGCCGTCGGCGCGCGCGGCCAGCGCCACGTCGGCGCGGTCATTGACGAGGAGGGGCGCCTCGAATTCCGTACAGATCTCGCGAAGCCTCCTGGCCCGCTCCAGAAGCAGGCGCGCCGGAACCGGCTGGCGCAGCTGCACTCCAGCCGTCCCACGCGGCAGCACGGATAGCGCCGCGCGCACCGCCTGCACAGGATCCTCTCCGGGCGGCGTGATGAGGTAGAGCCGCAGCACGCGGCCATGCTCTACCACGCCGCGCGCGGCGTGCTACCTGCGCCGGTGCGGGACGAATTGCAGATCACTTCGCCCCGATGACCCCCGCGAGCGGGCTGCTGGCGCTACCGTAGAGCTTGCGCGGGATGCGCCCCGCGAGGTGCGCCATCCG
>WNFD01002542.1_pt1 | contig 18340 bp, 15 predicted proteins | sample 5400491 | NCBI WGS metagenome assembly WNFD01 (sample SAMN13153343, study PRJNA577476) | soil metagenome | isolation source: 120 cm saprolite under Douglas fir tree site 2 hole 2 replicate 2 | place: USA:California | collected 2015-04-18 | reverse complement strand
AACCGGACGTTCATGCTCCGCGATGAAGACGATAGAACTCCTCCATTTCGTCCTCTGGGGCAAATTGACCTACATCGGCGGCATCGATCCCTTCGCGGACAGCCACTCTTTCTGCGTCCGACATGCGATAAATCCCAGTGCGGCGGGATTCAATTTCGCGCGCGACCTCGGCTATTTCCTGCTGATCCTCTTCAGGCCAAGACTCAATTTGCTTTAGGAAGCTTTTGTCGCTCATAGCTGAAGTATACCACAGGCCTTGATTTCGAGCACCAAAGATCAAAGGCGTTTGAAAAGGGAATGGCTCTGTTGAGCCATATAATAAGTGTCGCACAAGATTAGTTTCGCGACCCATATGGCGTTTGGTGGCTCAACAGAGCCATATTTTGATTTTGGGCTGGTGAATTCGACGTCGGCTGTTGAAGCAAAGACGCCTTTGAGGGGCGTGGTTTTTGACAGAGTTTGCTTTTTGTTTCGTAATTTTGAGTGCTGCGCTTCCCTAACGCTCGTATGGCACACAACACAATCTTTTTTGACAAAGTCAATGGGCCGCGTTTTTTCTATTCAAAGACTGAGCTAGGCACACGGTGTGTAATTGAGCTTATTATTGAATATAATTGAGAGACGCGGCGGTTCTTAAAAAATGGCTCTGTATATGGATCGTTTGGAATTTGAGGGGTCCGAAATTGAAGTCAGACCCCCATGTTTTTGAAGTCAGACCCCCAGGGTTCTGAAGTCAAACCCCCATAAGTTGAAGTCAAACCCCCATGGGCAGGAACTATCCCCCAGAGGCCATTGTGAGTTATCAACACATTTTAGAAGCTTCTTTTTGACGGGTTTAGAATGTGGTTGGTGCTGGTAAGCGTGAGGCGTTTATAAGCTTAAGAATAACACTTCTATGGCGATCATACAGAAGCCGGAGAGCACGCCAATTCCGATTGTCGTGAAGAGGGCTTAGCAATTGTATCCCGCAAAACGGCCAAGGCCGTTTTGCATTTTTAATAGCTTGGGGTGATAGGTTTTGTTTGGGCTCAGATGATCAACAGCAGGGACCATTGTCCCGTTCTACTTCCCTGTTGGTTGCTGCTAGTTAGGCTCTCTGGTTGTGAGCCATTGATCCATGGTTGGGATTCCAAATTGCTCGGCGACCATCTTGTCTCGTTCCATTCGCATAACCAGGGTACTTCCTTCTCGTCCCAGAATCCCGCCGCTGGCCTTTGCTCGTTCGGTAGCTGCAGCAAGTATACTCTCCTGGATATCGCCGGAAGCTGCGGCGAACAATTGCTCTGCCTTGTCCCGACGATATTGGTCGTAGGCTGCCTTATTGCGTTCGTCCTGCTCTTTCTGGAGACGTGCGCTGGCAGCCTCTTTCGCCTTGGCGATCACTTCCCTGTCCTTCAAGAAATCCGCATAATACGTCTTGAGTCCGGCCAATGTATTTACGTGATAGCCGGTTGTACGTGCTCGTTTCACTCCGTACTCCACGAAAGCTTGAGCACCCTCGAAAGTGAGTTCCTTTATCAGTGTGAGAGCATATTTCTGCTCACCCATGGTGACATGTGAGGCGGTGACCTTTTCGCCTGTGCGCTGTTCGTGAAAACGTCGGACCAGCTCCATAGGATGGCCAATACTTTCCTGCTCTTCATAGAACTTGAACTGTAGTTCGTTTTGAAAGCGTCCTTTGTAAAACCGGTTGTAGTCATCACGGAAACCAGAACCGGGAATAAAGGTAATGTTGAAGCCATCCTTTGCGGCGGTCTTCTCGATCGAGAATGATCGGAGAAATTTGTCAGCGACGAGAGCATTGAGATGCGTTCCGAGTTGCGCATTCAGAATCTTTGATTTGTGAGCGTGTACCGTCAAGCCGCCTAGCCAGGACTTGCAGATATCGTCGTAGCGTTTGCGCAATTGAACGGAGTTCTGTGTCCCCGACTCTGCAAGATTGCTGAAGTGGTGGAATAAACGTATATAGAGTGTTGCTTGAATGGTTGGCACGCCGCGGATGCGATTGTAGTTGAGGCAAGAAAAGAAACGATCATCAAGACTCCGTTGCACATAGTCTGGAATTGTAATTTCACAAGACTCAATGCCGCTGCCTTTTGGCTGGATGCCGAACTCCGATGGGATGCTGAAATTGGCGATGAATGGCTCGTCTTTGCTTGGTCGATAAAACGGCATGGTGATGCGCGTGTGCGCGAGCGTGTACAGCGAATGGATAAAATCTTTGCCGGTTCGACCGCCCCATGATCGATCAGTGAGGCGCGCAAGTTCCATCTGCGAAAAGTACACTTTGTTTGGGATGGGTCGGCCGTAGTCCGAAAGCTTTTTTAAAATCGCGAGAAAGACTTTGAAGTCAGCGGGCCCAGGTTGTCCGTAATTTGGGTTAGGTTCGATACTAATCTGTTTTTTCAGAACCTTGTCGATGTCGGTAATGGGCTCCGTATGCGTTACCGCCGCACGCGGATCATGGCAAAAAAGGTAGCCCATAATTCTGAGCAAATTATTTTCCATGAACAGGCGTTCAACTTTTTCAGGCGTCTGAATTGTACCTGCTGACGTAGAGTTGGTGTCCTTCGCGATCATCCATTTAAGTATACCCCGCTGCCGAAACCGGATGGCTTGAGGCAAGGTGTCTTTAGAAAAAACGCCGCGTGTTAAGCGGCGTGTTTTTCTTCGTCTGCATCTTTTGGTGAACGCAAAAGCGGTCCTAACATTCGTTGCAAACCTTGAGTGAGAACGTTCGTCTCTTTAACGCGATCGAGCAAAACTACTGTTTGTTCGCGCAAGAATGCGTTCTCTTGCTCGAGCTGCTGAATGTATAGATCTTGATAGTTGCGCCCTGGCGCGTCCGGGCGTTGCTGGGCGCTGGGGGGCGGAGGGGGCGCGACCTTTTCTTCTTCCGATATATCTTCTAGTTGGGGAGCGTCGGTGGGCGCGTCCGGCCGTGCCCCGACGCGGCCGGCCGCGGCCTGGGCGTCGAGTATTTGTGCTACGTGTCTCTCAATTGAAATGGCAGTGATGAAATATTTTTCACCAGCATCTGTTTCAAGCTTTTTGCAATCGAGATCGCCGCGAGCACAGTATTTTTGAATGCGACGAATAGTTCGAGGAATGCCAGCTTTTTCGTATTGGGCGGCAGCTTCTTCAACCGTTACTGAATAAATGGGGGCGTCGGTAGGCGCGTCCGGGCGCGATTGATTTATTTGTTCCATAGGTTGAATGATAGCGCGTTTCTGCTTCAAATTTTATGCGAGCTATCCCCAATTGCGGAAGGCTTCAGTGAAGCGAAAAAATGCCTTTTGCCGCGATTGGTCGGGACCAAAAAGTGGAGGGGCGCGCCCCGGCGTGTTGAGAGCGATTCGGTCGCTGTCGTTCCATTTTTTTGAGATGTCTCAGCGGCAAGAGTTATCCCCAGGCCCGGCCGCGGAGAAGGCCGTTTTGACACGGTGTTCCGAATTTTCTGTGCTTGGATGAACGGTACTTGACTGCAGATGAGGTTTGAGATCTCTCACTCTGTGGTAGTATCGATCCATTGGGCAAGACTACAAAACTGGCGACAGCGAAGTGGTCGCTGGTGACCGCGATTTGGGGCAACTAAACTTCATGTTTGAACAAGCATTCAGAAATATCGACGACGTGCTTCGCAAGGAATCCGGATGCACCACAGAGTTAGACTACACTGAGCAAACCTCATGGCTGCTCTTCTTGCGATACCTCGACGGATTGGAAGAAGACAAGGCGACGGAAGCAAAACTGAACGGGAAGAAGTATTCCTATATCTTGGAAAAGGAATATCGATGGGAAACCTGGGCTGCGCCAAAAGGGAAGGATGGTGCGCTCGACCACAACAGAGCACTGACCGGTGATGATCTCCGCGACTTCGTCAACAATAAGCTGTTTCCATATCTTAACGGTTTCAAGCAACGAGCCACCAGCTCCGATACAATCGAATACAAGACGGCGAGATATTTAGCGAAATAAAGAACAAGATTCAGAGTGGGTATAATCTCCGAGAAATCATAGATCATGTTGATGAGTTGCGCTTCCGCTCACAGAGCGAGAAGCATGAGCTGTCACATTTGTATGAAGCGAAGATCAAAAATATGGGGAACGCCGGACGCAACGGCGGGGAGTATTACACCCCTCGGCCATTGATCCGCGCGATGGTGCAGGTAGTGCACCCGAAGATCGGCGAGAAGATTTACGATGGAGCCTGCGGCTCAGCAGGATTTTTGTGCGAATCGTTCGACTACCTGGTCTCAAAAGGGAAGCTCACAACTAAAGATCTCAATACGCTGCAGTCGCGTACTTTCTACGGAAAGGAAAAGAAGTCGCTCGCTTACGTTATTGCGATCATGAATATGATTTTGCACGGCATCGAAGCTCCAAATATTTTGCATACAAATACTCTTGCTGAGAACCTTGCTGATATTCAAGAAAAGGATCGCTTCGATGTTGTGCTTGCCAATCCACCATTCGGTGGGCACGAGCGTCCGGAAGTGCAGCAGAACTTTCCGATCAGAACCGGTGAGACTGCCTTCCTGTTTCTGCAGCACTTCATCAAAATCGTAAAAGCAGGTGGGCGTGGAGGCATCGTAATCAAAAACACGTTTCTATCAAACACTGACAACGCATCAGTGAGTCTGCGCAAACTTCTTTTGGAAAGCTGCAATCTCCACACCGTGCTCGACCTGCCTGGCGGTACGTTCCAAGGTGCCGGGGTGAAGACCGTTGTTCTCTTTTTTGAAAAGGGAGCACCTACGCGCAAAGTCTGGTTCTACGAATTGGACCCTGGCCGGAACCTCGGCAAAACCAATCCACTAAATGATGACGATCTCGCCGAGTTTGTGAAGCTACAAAAGACTTTCGCAGACTCACCCAAGAGCTGGAGCGTGGATGCCAAAAGCATTGACCAAACCACTTTTGGCCTTTCCGTGAAGAATCCGGACGGCGGTGAAGAAATTGCCCACCGTAGCCCGAAGAAAATCATGGAAGAAATTGCCGCACTGGACGTCGAGAGTGCAATAGTACTTGAGAGGATCAAAGCGCTGCTATGAAGAACGGGTGGCAAACAAAAAAGCTCGGTGATGTGGCCACTCTTCAAAGAGGTTTCGACCTGCCAACGCAGGAGCGGGTAAGCGGTGACGTTCCGCTGGTGACCTCAAGCGGAATCACCGACACGCACAATACGAGTGCTGTTCCTGGTCCGGGTGTCGCCACTGGCCGAAGCGGAAGCATCGGCAATGTCTTCTTCATTGAAGACGACTTCTGGCCGCTGAACACGGTTCTCTACGTCAAGAAATTCCACGGAAACGATCCAAAATTCGTATTCCACTTGTTGAAGAACTTTGACCTGAAACGCTTCGCGACCGGCTCAGGTGTTCCAACTCTAAATCGAAACTTCGTTCACGATGAACTGGTGAGCGTCCCTCCGCTATCCGAACAGCGGCGGATCGTCAGTCTGCTTGACGAAGCGTTTGCGGGTCTCGCCACCTCCAAAGCCAACGCCGAAAGGAACCTCAAAAACGCCCGCACCGTCTTCGAAAGCCACCTCCAATCCGTTTTCACCCGGAGCGGCAAGGGTTGGGTCGAAAGGTCGGTAAAGGAGATAGCCGCGCCAACCAAAGGCTCAATTCGCACCGGGCCTTTCGGCAGCCAGCTCTTACATAGCGAGTTTGTTGATGTGGGGATTGCCGTACTCGGAATTGACAATGCAGTTGCCAATGAATTTCGCTGGGGGAAAAGCCGCTTCATAACGCCGGAAAAGTATCGTGAGCTTGAGCGCTACCGCGTGTATCCTGGAGATGTGCTGATTACAATCATGGGCACATGTGGTCGCTGCGCGATTGTTCCGGAAGATATCCCAGTCGCGATCAACACCAAGCACATCTGCTGCATTACGCTTGACCGGGAGAAGTGCCTGCCGGGCTATCTGCATATGTACTTCCTTCACTCTCCGCGGGCGCGAGAGTTCCTTGCTAAGCATGCCAAAGGCGCAATAATGGCGGGGTTGAACATGGGACTTATTCAGGAACTTCCAGTAGTGCTTCCGTCGACTGACGTTCAGGCGGCAATCGTCAAGGCAGCTGACGCCCTTCACGAAGAGACCGAGCGCCTAGCCTCTCTCTACGAAAGGAAGTTAGTCGCGCTGGAGGCGTTGAAGAAGTCGCTGCTGCACCAAGCCTTCACGGGAGGTCTATAATTTCTCTATGAATGAAGCCGAGACCAGAGCCGAGCACATTGATCCCGCGTTAAAAGCGGCAGGTTGGGGCGTTGTGGAAGGTAGTCGTATCTTGCGCGAGTACCATATCACTCAAGGTCGCCTCGAAGGCCAAGGTCGAAGAGCGAAAGCACAAATCGCTGACTACGTGCTTGTGTACCGTAACCACAAGCTAGCGGTCGTGGAGGCGAAGGCGTGGGACGAGCCACTGACCGCAGGTGTTGCGCAAGCTAAATACTACGCCGGCAAACTCATCATTCGGTTTACGTATTCAACCAATGGTCAGGACATCTATGGCATCGACATGGAGGATGGGACGGAAGGTGAGTTGCCGCAGTATCCGACGCCCGACGTACTCTGGAATAAAACATTCGCGACACAGAACAATTGGCGAGATCGCTTCGCTGCCGTGTCGTTCGAAGACAAGGGAGGCTCTTTAGGTGATCGGTATTTCCGGGACATCGCAATTGAGCGCGTGCTGGAGGCTGTAGCTACCGGCCAGCAGCGGATCCTGCTCACGCTGGCGACCGGCACCGGCAAGACTATGATTGCGTTCCAGATTGCATGGAAACTATTTCAAAGCCGCTGGAACTTGAGCCGCGAACCCTCGCGCCGACCACGCATTCTCTTCCTGGCAGATCGCAACATCCTTGCCGATCAAGCCTACAATGCGTTCTCGTCATTTCCGGAAGATGCGCTTGTGCGGATTGCACCGGAGGACATCAAGAAGAAGGGGAAAGTGCCGAAGAATGGAAATATTTTTTTCACGATCTTTCAGACGTTCATGAGCGGCCCGCCGAAGGATGGACACCCTTCGCCGTATTTCGGCGAGTACCCGCCAGACTTCTTCGACTTCATCATCATTGACGAATGTCATAGGGGCGGCGCAAACGACGAGAGTAATTGGCGCGGCATTCTGGATTACTTCGCGCCGGCCGTGCAGCTTGGCCTCACTGCCACACCGAAGCGCAAGGACAATATCGATACCTATAAGTACTTCGGAGAGCCGGTCTTCATCTATTCCCTCAAGGAAGGCATCAATGATGGGTTCTTGACGCCATTTCGTGTGAAGCAAATCTCAACCACGCTCGACGAGTATGTGTATACACCCGACGACAAGTTGGTTGAGGGCGAGATCGAAAGCGGCAAAAGATACACGGAGACGGACTTCAACAAAATCATAGAGATTAAAGAACGTGAGGCGCACCGCGTTAAGCTCTTCATGGACCAGATCAATCAGAAGGAAAAGACGCTGGTCTTTTGCGCTACGCAACACCACGCCCTGGCGGTGCGTGATCTGATAAACCAGATGAAGAAGAGCAAGGACCCGAACTATTGCCAGCGCGTGACGGCTGAGGATGGGTCCCTTGGTGATCAGTATCTGCGGGAGTTTCAGGACAACGAAAAGACTATACCCACGATACTGACTACCTCCCAAAAGCTTTCAACTGGGGTCGATGCCCGAAACGTCCGCAATATTGTGTTGATGCGGCCAGTAAACTCGATGATCGAGTTCAAGCAGATTATAGGTCGAGGTACTCGCCTATATGACGGAAAGGACTACTTCACGATCTACGATTTTGTTAAGGCGCATCATCACTTTAGTGATCCGGAATGGGATGGCGAGCCTATCGAGCCAGAGCCGAAGGAGCCAAAGCCATCCGCCGGTAGCGGAGAGCCGAGCGAGCCCGGTACCGGGGAAGGCGATACTGATCCGTCGCCGCCCAAGAAAAAGATAAAGATAAACCTTGCAGATGGTAAGTCGCGCACCATCCAGCACATGATGAGCACCACCTTTTGGCACACCGATGGGACGCCAATGTCCGCTCAGCAGTTTATGGAGATGTTGTTTGGAAGGCTGCCGGAGTTTTTTAAGGACGAAGCTGAACTTCGGACATTGTGGAGTACCCCCGAGACACGTAAGAATCTCCTGGAAGGCTTGGCTGAAAAGGGGTTTGGCCACGATCAACTAGTCGAAATGCAAAAGATTATTGACGCGCAAAACAGCGACTTGTTCGACGTTCTTGCTCATGTTGCGTACGCGATGCCCACTTTGACCCGAGAGGAACGCGCAGCAAGATCCAAGGTTTCAATCTGCGCCAAATTCAATAGCAAACAGCAGGCGTTCATCGACTTTGTGTTAGCGCACTATGTGAATGTTGGTGTGGGCGAGCTTGATTTAGATAAGCTGACACCGTTATTGCGGCTCAAGTACCACAACTCGATTTCAGACGCGGTCGCTGATCTAGGTGAGCCTGAGGAAATTGGATCGGTGTTCTCTGGCTTTCAGCGATTCCTATATCAAGAGGCCGCTTCTTCCTCTGCGATCTAATTATGAGACCGATCTCTAAATCTACATTTCTACAATTCCAAATGTGTCCCAAAGACACATGGTTGAAACTACACAAGCCTGAGTTGGTTGAAAGCTTTGTGCTGACTGAATTTGAAAAGCATCTTCTCGAGCAGGGCAACGAGGTAGAGGTTGAGGCGCGGAAGCTATTTACTGGCGCGGAAATGATTTCAGCAACTGGCGACCGTGCGGTGGAGGAAACTCGTCGCTTGATGGCCGACGGTACGGACGCCATTTTTCAAGCGACTTTTCTGGCCGATGGATTTTTTGCAAAATGCGACGTGCTGAAACGTGGCACTATGCCGGGAACGTGGGAACTGTTCGAGATAAAGGGAACTAACTCAAAGAAGGAAGGGAATGAAGATAGAGATCACATCTCAGATCTTGCATTTCAGAAGCACGTACTAGAGCTTGCTGGTGTCACGGTCGGTCGAACAAATATCGTGCATCTGAACAAACGATATGTGCGGGCAGGGGATCTTGACGTTCAAGCGCTCTTTACCATCGCGGACAGCACCGACCAAGTTGGAGAAGCCTCCGGCCGCGTGGTTGAAGAAATGTCTGCGGCGCGGGATTATCTCAACCAAGCGAGCGAGCCAAACATCGGATGTGATTGCCACTTGAGTGGGCGCAGCAAGCATTGTGGGACGTTCGCGTATTCCCATCCCGAGATTTCGGAATACTCGGTGCACGACATTGTGCGAATTGGGCAGAGTAAGAAGAAGCTCGAATATTTTATGGACGAACGCATCTTCGTTATCGACGACATACCCGAAGAGTTTGAACTCGGCGACGCTCAACAGATGCAGGTTCGCGCACACAAGAGCAACAAGCCATATATAGATGTGGAGGCGATCAAGAAAGAATTGGGATCATATACGTTCCCGCTGTACTTCTTCGACTACGAAACCTATGCGCCTGCCGTTCCTGCGTTCGATGGGTATGGTCCGTATGTGAGAATTCCATTTCAGTTTTCTTTGCACACGCTGCATGACGCTGACGCGGAGTTGGAGCACGTCGAATTTTTGCAGCTCGACCGGAGCGACCCCACTCGTGCCGTAGCACAATTGCTTGATCAACATATTGATCCGAAGGGAACGGTGATTGTGTGGTACGCCCCGTTTGAGCGGGGAGTGAACAGGGAGATTGGCGAGCGTCTGAGCGCTTACGCCAGCCAGATGGAACATATCAACGGGCAGGTGCGAGACCTGCGCGACATATTTTCCAAGCAGCACTACGTGCATCCGGATTTCCGGGGCAGTACCTCGATAAAGCACGTGCTGCCGGTACTTGTTCCGGATCTCTCGTATGAAGGACTCTCAATTAGGGAAGGGGCCACGGCGTCCGAACGTTGGTGGATGATGACGGCCGAGGAAACCGACAATGGCGAGCGAGGGAGTACTGCCGCTGCGCTGCGGAAGTATTGCAAGCTCGATACTTACGCGATGTACGCGATCTGGAAAAGGCTGCAGCAGATCATAGAGGGCACCCCACAATGAGGAGTGTCGGGGGCATGCCGGCAGCTTCGTAGAGGCCGAACGCGTATCGATAGTTAGGTGTAAAATCGCTGTCGTTGGTTGTCGCGACGGATCGTTGTTTTCCATGGGGTGACGATAGCGCATCAGCCTTGTGGCGGTGCTGGTTATCCCCATGCTTAAGTTGTAAGAGAAAGTGGTTGGCTCGCTTAGGTTGTCGGTTTACCAGAAAGGCGTATTATGAAGTCCATTATGAACGATCCGAGGGGCTCCACATGGCGTAGGTGGGATCTGCACATCCATACACCTGAAACACTGAAAGCTGACGAATATTCAGGGTCTACATCTGAAGAAAAATGGAATAATTTTTGTGTAAATATTAATAACAGTGACGCGGATATTGCTGTCGTTGGTGTGACCGACTATCTGCTGTTGGACAACTATAAGAAATTTCGATCCCTTGTTGATTCTGGAAAGATAACGAAAAGATTTGATCTCATAATTCCGAATATTGAGTTGCGTCTCGTGCCAGTGACAGGCACCGGAAGCGCTCTCAATCTGCACTTACTAATAGACCCCGACTTCGTCCCGCAGGTTGAAGAACGGATCTACTCGAAGCTAACGGTAGATACGGGCGCAGGTCGATATAACGCGACACGCGACGGACTCATCAGATTCGGTAAAAGTCTCAACGCAGCTTATGACGATGATGTCGCCTACAAAGAGGGGGCGCGAAAATTTGTCATTGACTTCGATACATTAAAATCAGTCTTCGACAACGATAAGGATCTTAGGTCGAGTTGCCTGATTGTCGTGTCGAACAGTTCAAACGATGGGGCCACTGGAGTAGTCGGTCACTCCAGTTTTTTCACTGATAACGGTTCGGATCTGGATGCGAAGAGGCAGGCAATATACCGGTTGTCAGACGCGATATTTTCGGCGACTCCTAGTGACCGGACGTATTTTCTCGCTGAAGGAGTCGATGATGTCGCTACAGTCGTAAAGAAATGTGGTTCGCTAAAGCCGTGCATTCATGGTTGCGACGCACATACAGATGAAAAGATCTTCAAACCCGACGAAAGACGATTTTGTTGGATTAAAGCAGACCCAACGTTTGAAGGTCTGAAGCAAATAATTTACGAGCCATCCGGCCGTGTCTTCATCGGTGAAGAGCCTGATATTGAAATTCGCGTCAGGGAAAATCAGCGAAGATATATCTCATCAATAAATGTTGGTCAGGTTGCCGACTACGATCAAAGGTGGGGTACATGGTTCAAGGAGGAAAACATTCCGCTGAATAAGGAACTTGTTGCGATTATTGGTAACAAGGGCAACGGCAAAAGTGCCCTGACAGACATTATTGGATTGCTTGGCAATAGTCACAACCAGAAATATCTGAGGGACGAAAAGCAGGAAGAGCTCTTTTCTTTTCTAAATAAGGACAAGTTTCTTAAGGGAAACTGCGCGGCTAGTTTTACGGGTGATTTGAATTGGTACGCTGGCGCTCCTGATACAAGCCCGCTCAATGGCCAGACCGATGAAAGCATTCCAGAAAATGTTGAGTACCTACCACAAAAATATTTGGAGAAAATATGTGCGAATATCGAAGATGACGAATTTAGGCACAAACTGAATGAGGTCATTTTCGAGTACGTAAAAGAGAGCGACAGATTTGAGCAGTCGAGCTTGGACGATCTCATAAAATACCTTACGAACCAGACAGCGGCCGATATAACTGTTGCGAAATCGGCACTCCACGACGCAAACGACAAAGTGGTTTCCATTGAGAAAAAGCTAACACCGGATCACAAAAAAGACGTTCAGGAGAAGATACGCCTGAAGCAGGCAGATATCGACGCGCACAAGGAATCCACGCCCAAGGAGGTGGAAAAGCCGAAGGAGGGAGGCGATGCCACTGTTCAGAGTGCAGCGGAAATAAAGGCGATCGAAGATCAGGTCGGCACCCTAGCGACAAAGATTCGGAATGCGCAGGCAGAAGCAACAACTTTGACGCGACAAGCAGAAGACTTAAGACAGGCGCGTCAAACCATAGGCCGACAAGCAAAGGCACTTGCGGATCTCGCTACCAAATATAAGGACCTTTTCGAGGGTGAAGGAATTGCGTTTGACGACGTTGTTACGCTTAAAGTGACACACACCAAAATCGATGTTGCTATAAAGAAAAAAGAGTCGCGACTGGCCGTGCTGAACGAGTCATTGCGAAGTGACACTGACGTTGAGGCTCTAGGCCTGTCGACGGAAGAAGAGAAGACGGCAAAAGAAAAAAGTCTGCACGTACAGAAGTCATTACTCGAAAACAAGAAGAAAGAAATAATCGACCAGCTTGATAAACCGAATCGGGAGTATCAAGCGTATCTGGCGGCAGAGACACAGTGGCGACTTCGTCAGAAGGAGCTTGAGGGCGAAACTGAAAACCCAGTGCAAGACTCTTTGAATTGGCTAAAGCTCGAACTCGTTGCGGTAACTAAAACGTATCCGGAAGCCCTCATATCGGCGCGTACGGAAAGGGCGAAAGCGAGCAAAACTGTTTTAGCAAAGAAAAAGAGCCTCGTTTCATTCTACGAAGCCGTAAAGCTTTCAATCGATGAAGAGATCAAAAAGTACGGAACCGATTTAGGGGAATACAATATATCGATTGAGGCGAGCCTCAAGTTCGATCAAGGCTTTCATGATGAGTTTTTTGGATACGTAAGTCAGCAGGCGAAAGGAAGCTTCCATGGTACCGAGGATGGTCGTGCGCATCTACGTAAGTTGATTGAGGCTGTACCTAATTGGGAGGATGAAGAGGCAGTCCCGACCTCGCTCGAAGATCTCGCAGCGTTTCTCCATACAGACCATAGAGCTGCTCAACAAGGCGATGATGCGGCACGCGACATCTTTAAGCAGATGAAGCAGAGAAAAGATCCCGTAGAACTGTATGACTATATTTTCGGGTATGACTACTTGGACACAAAGTACGATTTGAAGGTCGACGGGAAAGATCTTCGAGAATTATCGCCCGGTGAAAGAGGTGGCCTCTTGCTTATCTTCTATCTAATGCTCGATAGGCGAGATATTCCACTGGTCATTGATCAGCCGGAAGACAATCTCGACAACAAAAGCGTCTACGAGATTCTGGTAACTTTCTTGAAGAAAGCCAAGAAGCGCAGGCAAATAATAATGGTCACGCATAATCCCAATCTTGCGGTTGTCGCTGATGCCGAGCAAATCATACACGTCTCGATTAATAAAAAGGTGAAGAATGACTTTGATTTTGTATCGGGTTCTATAGAGAATCCTGTCATCAATAAGCTAGTCGTCGATATTTTGGAAGGCACACTTCCAGCGTTTGATAATCGAAGACTAAAGTATCGCAAGCAAGCTACGGTTGCCTAGGGCGTGGACTCATTAGCGCGCAGCCACAGCCTGATTGATGCAAGCTGGGGGGCACTTCAGCAAGTCGTAATCGAGGGATAACGGGGGCGTAAAGACGAAGCCGCCGATTTGGGGACCAGCAGTTCGGGCGCCCTGCCCGAGAATAGGCCTCGTCACCAGAGGCAGTGCGATTGATCGAGTGTCTAAAAACCATTCCGTGGTCCAACGTCGCCAGTTTCATCTTTGGTGCTGATTGCTGTTCAGCGCGTGTGATGCCGGTTGAAAGAAAGCACCTACTGCTCATCATCATAATGGATATGGATTTCAGCTGGATGTGGTATGGTTCTGTCGCACTTGTTACGCGCTTCAAGAGCACCATGCGGAGTGACGCCCGGCCAGTGCTGCACTATGAGGGTAATCGGATGGGCAACCATTGCAGATGACAGGCCAAGCATAGAGCCCCTGCAATTGCGGGGCTTTTTATTGCTTGGGATATTGGCCGGCTTTGTACAGCCTAAGTGCCTCAAACTTCATTTCCTGATAGCAAACTGCGGACGCTTCCTTAATAACAGGATCATTCAATGGCTTCGTCGGCAACTCGGATATTGGGATTTTATCGGCCAGCGCATTTGCGTAGCACCGGCAATATCCCACGAAGAGAGAGTTTGGCACAATTTTAGAATCTTCGTCTTGAACCTTTGCGCGCATACAGCCGTCTGAAGTACCTTTGATGAAGTCCTCGCGAGCTGATCCTTTCAGGTATTGCGAAAGGCCCGGTGCCGCGTAAAGAGACACCGAAGAAACGAGTGCTGCGATTAAGAATACTCTGTTCATTCTACTGCCCCTTCATGCCCCGCAACGCCGATTGAACGGCACGACGCCCGGCATGCGATAAAGCCCTGGCACATACCCGGTGCCGTCGGGATCAACCTTCCTCGGTTTCACCTTGTCCAGCTACCGCCGGCTGAACTCGATGACGCGCCTATCCGGCCCCCGCCACTGCTCTAAGTAGAAAACAGGGATATAGTGGGACTTCGGCAGCTTGGCGGGCGGGTCTGACATGTTCGATATCAATAATTCACGGGACTTCTACCAGAAACTGCTGGAGGATTTCGGTGATTATATGAGCCAACAAGACTCGGCCCGGCACGCTATGAACTGCGCCATCACGGCGCACCACATTGCGGATTGGGTCTGGGGCGATTTTGTAAAGGGTGACGCTGCGCTCAAGGCCAAGCTTGGGGTTAATGATATCCATGACTTCCTGCGCTGGATTGACACGCAGACTGTCTGGTACGGCTTGGTGCAAGGCATCTCGAACGGCAGCAAGCATTTCATTCGCAAGAACGCAGAAGGCGCCGTGAAGGTGCAGGGATTTGGGATGGGCGGGTGCGGACAGGGTCCTTATGGCATGTCGTACTTGGCTATCCAGGTGAGCGAGACCGACCCTAAGAACCTGCCGATCTCGCAGTTGTTGGAGGTCGTTATCCGTTTCTGGAGGGACTTTCTTCGCCTGCACTCGCCGTATGCTGCGGATATGCCGGTCGGTAAGATTCAACTCTGCGAACCCTAGCGCCTGGACTTGAGCATTTCGACCTTAGCCTCAGCCTGGCGAACTTCAACCATGTCGGCAACGGCCTGCTGACTCTTTACGCTGCGCAGGACGGTGTAGTGGCAGCAGCGCGCCGCGCCCAGGCCACCACAATGGCATCTGCGTCACGCGTGGACGGGGCCCCTCGTCATGCACACATCGGCGGTCAGGTTGGCAAGATACGGAACAAAGCGGCAACGGAAGTGTCAAAAAGCGCCAGTTCTGTCTAAATCAAAAGAGGTGGGTATCATCCGCGCTATTTTTATGATTTGTAGGTCATCATGAGTGACGAGGACACCAGCGACGGCATACCGAAGGACCGCACGAGAGTGCGGGACAAATGGGGAATCGTGGCTGATGCAGGACACCTCGCGCTGCCATTCGTCCTGCTGCTCAATCAAGCCAAGCTGGGCCTGACCGCCGAGGACATGAACGTTTTGCTGAATTATCTGGCGCACTGGCATGCGGCCGACCGGCAGCCGTTCCCGCACAGCATCACGATCGCGAAGAGGATGGGCGTCAGCCAGCGGACCGTGCAGCGGTCACTGAGGTCGCTGCAGGATGGCGGGTTTATCAAGAAGATCAGGAAGCGGCACAGGAAAGACCCTATCGCCTACGACATGACGCCGCTGGTCGAGATGCTGACCCCGCTGGCTGAGAAGCGAATCAGGATCTCCGTGCCAAAAACCTTCGACGATGTGCTCGACGAGACATTCCTCAACTCAGTCACCAGGCCGAGTGCGGCCGAGATGTTCAAGGGAGTGCCGAAAAACACACCGTTTTGAGTTCCGGCGTCGTTTAATGAAAGACCGCTCGCCTTTCGAGTGTCTTTTGGTTTCCTTCCACGGAAGCCCTGAAGATACGGGTGAGATGATGCAGGTGCAAGTCCTGTCGCCCGGCCCACATCCCCTTATTTCTGAGGAAGTTAACACTTCAGGACCGCGCCTAGGTGCATAGTGCCATTGTTCACCGCAACCGACGTACCGCCAGAACACGTCGACCCGAAGATGGTTGATGCCGCGAACCTGTTCTATGACAGGCTCGTCGCCCGCAAGGTGGACTCTTTTGAGATCGCGGAGCCTCGCACGGGCTATCGGTACAGCAACCTTGCGCGTGCCTATATGCAGTCGCACGTTCGGCGCTGCCTAAGCTTTATTGACTCTGGGTACGCCGAGCTTCAAGCCGGCAGGCTCCTGCCCGTTTACGCCGCCTCACGCTCGGTCTTGGAGACGGTAGCGGTGATGTGCGATTTCGTGGCCACGATCGCGCCACCCATAAACAACGCCAACTATATGGCTGCCGAAGAGCTTATTGCGTCACGAGCCCTGGCCACGCGCATTCCGAGCTTCGCTCAAAAGGGTGAACCGCTTTTCGCCGTTCAGATCCTCAACCAAATCGACAAGATGGATAAGCGTTATCCTGGCTACCGGGATCAATACGATCACTTGTCAGACATTGCCCATCCCAATGCGCTAGGTGCAGTTGTGCACTTCTGCAATTTCGATCGCGACGTGGCAGTGTTTGCCGACGGCATAAATGATGAAAGCAAGGCTGCCGTTTCGCTTGTCTTAGGAGCGTTCAAGCTTGGTTACGCTGTTGTTGCTTGCGAGGACTTAGAACCTCTCCTGCTCAAGTTGAGCGAGCGCGCACCTCTATCAGCGTAGCAGCAGTTTGGCGAACATCAGTGCGGTGGTCCCGGTGACCCCCGCATGAACGGACCCGAGGTGAATGAGAGATGAGCACGTAACTAATTCGCGGTAATCAAGCCGTGAGTGATGCCGGAACGTCGATGCAAACACTCTTCACAAACGCTTCCCATTTCTCCATCGCTTCCCGCATTTCCGGCAGGTAGGTGTACAGGTCGTAGGTCTCCTCCATGTCCGTGCGAGCGGAAATGTGATTGACCAGACGCTCTGCTATATCGGGACGCACTTTGAGCCGGCCAAGGGTGGTGCGGAAGGTCCGGCGCAAATCGTGCAAAGTCCAGGCGGCAATAGGCGCCAGCTTATCAAGCTCAGCTTTGCATTTGCTCCACCCGCTAAAAGGATTGTCCGAGCCAACCGCTTGAAAGAGCAGGGAGCTGGGACGTTCCTTGCGGATGTTTCGGGCCAATATTTCGGCTGCCATCGGCCCCACAGGAAAGGCATGCTCACGGCCGTTTTTGGTGATTTCGGCGGGTAGGCAGAGAATCTGCGCGTTGTCGCCATAGTAGGTATCCCGCAGTGCTGCGGTCTCGCCGCGGCGTTGACCCATCAACATTAAGAGGCGCACGATTTCCCTAAAGTGCCCCGTTAGCTGGTCTGTCGCCAGCCAGACAGTGCGCAACTCTTCGTCGGTTAGGATGCGCTTGCGCTTGGGCCGCTTGTGGGGCGTGAGCCCAACCGTGGGATTGTCGGTGATGTAGCGTTTCTTCTGCGCCCAGGTAAAAAGGGTCTTGGCGCAGGCAAGACGGTGGTTGAACTCCGATGGTGGCAGCCGCTTAAGTTTGCGCTCCATGTCCTGGTGGGTCACGTCGGCCAGCTGGCCCTTGAATCCAAGCAAGTCCAGGTGCCGCTTATGATCTTTAACCGTGCGCGCTTTGCGGCGCTCCCGCTTCTCGTCAAGGAACACGAGCACGGCTTGCGGATACGTTATGGACTGCGGCCGGATCTTGCCCAGCGTGAACTCAGCCATCATCCGCTTGGCTTCGGTGCGGGCTTCCGAGAGGCTTATGATCGGGTAGCGGCCGATTGTTAGAAACGTCTTGTTCCGGTTCACGATGAATGTCTTCGAGCCGCCTTGGGAGACGCGGCAGCCGAACGCTGCAAGCGTCGTATCCCAGACAACCTTTTGCCCTGAAGCAGGTGGCTCCAAAGACCGGATCGTCGCGTCGGAAAGGTGCGCCTTAGCCATCTCTTAGCCATCCGCAAAGTTGTTGGTGCCACTTTGTGGCAGGATGCGCCAAGACGCAAGTATTTCAATTACTTCAGGTACTTTTCGGGAATTACGTTCACCAAGTGGCGGCAGGTTCTAGCATAAAATCGGTTTACAAAACCGCTGCTCTACCGCTGAGCTAAACCGGCTAACACATTGAGAGCTTCTGATTTCGGCGGCTGGTTTTGCAAGCTTGGCGCTTGCCGCCGAATGGCGACCCAATGGCTTTGGTGCGCCTGTTTATGGCAGCCCGCGGTGCTCCGTCAACGCGTTCGGCGGTATCTTCTTGCATCCCCGCTGCCCATCCCCGGTGTCTCATGGCTGTTCAGGTCCCCGTATTCCCGGCCCTTGAACGAGCCGGCCGCTCGCCTCGCAACTTTGGGATAGGCGGCGGGGCGGTATCCGTAACTCTACGGGGC
>WNFD01003890.1_pt1 | contig 18350 bp, 14 predicted proteins | sample 5400491 | NCBI WGS metagenome assembly WNFD01 (sample SAMN13153343, study PRJNA577476) | soil metagenome | isolation source: 120 cm saprolite under Douglas fir tree site 2 hole 2 replicate 2 | place: USA:California | collected 2015-04-18 | reverse complement strand
CAAAAGCGCCGGCTTTGCAGCGAGGCGCGCCGACCGGAACATCGGCCACAACCAGCGCCGGATGACCTTCCTTTGCCGCATCGATGGACAATGAATTAGAAACCGTCATGGCTGGGCTTGTCACGGCCATCTCGCTTAGCGGGGCGCTGCGTCCCTAAGCGGGATGCCCGGCACATAGGCGTGCGAAAGCACGCCGTCCTTCGGACGGCTATGGCCGGGCATGACAATTTGACTAACCCTGAATTAACCGCAACTCACGTCCGCCATCTGCCTACACTTTACATCAACGCCAACGGCTTATTGCTGCAAACGGCCCGGTGGCGGAGTGGTAACGCAGAAGCCATGCAAGGTCTTCCAGCCTGGTTCGATTCCAGGCCGGGCCTCTCGCCTTCGCTGCCCTGCAGCCACGGCGCAGCAAGCCCCGTGCGAAGGCGATCGCGCCGAAGCCCGTAAGGCGAAGGCGGACCATCCACCGCTGATCCAAGCTTCACCCTTCCCTGCCCGCCGAATCTGGTCTAAGCACCCCTCGCGCGGGGCTTGTCCCCCGCCGGGGCGAGGAGGACGCGCGTAAGCGCGCCCTTTTTTTGTGCCCAGCAACCCGCGAGCCAATGCCGAAAAGAACCGACATCAAATCGATCCTGATCATTGGCGCCGGCCCTATCGTCATCGGGCAGGCCTGCGAATTCGACTATTCCGGCACGCAAGCCTGCAAGGCGCTGAAGGACGAGGGTTATCGGGTCGTTCTGGTCAATTCCAACCCAGCGACGATCATGACCGATCCCGACCTCGCCGATGCCACCTACATCGAGCCGATCACGCCTGAGATCGTCGCCAAGATCATCGAGAAGGAACGCCCCGACGCGCTGCTCCCCACCATGGGCGGACAAACCGCGCTCAACTGCGCGCTCTCATTGCGCAAGATGGGCGTGCTGGAGAAGTTCAACGTCAGGATGATCGGCGCCACTGCCGACGCCATCGACAAAGCAGAAGATCGCGAGCTTTTCCGCGAAGCGATGACGAAGATCGGTCTGCCGACGCCGCGTTCGCACCAGATCAAGACGCTGGCACAGGCGCTGGTCGCGCTCGACGACATCGGGCTTCCGGCGATCATCCGCCCCTCGTTCACGCTCGGCGGCACCGGCGGCGGCATCGCCTACAACAAGGCAGAGTTTATCGACATCGTCGAGGGCGGCATCGACGCCTCCCCCACCAGCGAAGTGCTGATCGAAGAGTCAGTGCTGGGCTGGAAGGAATTCGAGATGGAGGTGGTGCGCGACAGGAAAGACAATTGCATCATCATCTGCTCGATCGAAAACGTCGACCCAATGGGCGTGCACACGGGTGATTCCATCACCATCGCGCCGGCACTCACATTGACCGACAAGGAATACCAGATCCTGCGCGACGCTTCGATCGCGGTGCTGCGTGAAATCGGGGTGGAGACCGGCGGCTCGAACGTTCAGTTCGCCATCAATCCGGAGGACGGACGGCTGGTTGTGATCGAGATGAACCCGCGCGTGTCGCGCTCATCTGCGCTCGCATCGAAAGCGACCGGATTTCCGATTGCCAAAGTCGCTGCCAAGCTCGCGATTGGCTACACGCTCGACGAGATTGCCAACGACATCACGGGTGGTGCCACGCCCGCTTCGTTTGAGCCGACCATCGATTACGTTGTCACGAAAATCCCGCGCTTCGCCTTCGAAAAATTTCCCGGCGCCTCGCCGGTGCTGACCACGTCGATGAAGTCGGTCGGCGAAGCGATGGCGATCGGCCGCACTTTCCAGGAGAGCCTGCAGAAGGCTCTGCGGTCTCTCGAAACAGGGCTCACCGGCCTCGATGAGATAACGATCGAAGGTTTCGACGTCGCCAAAGGCATCGACGATACCGACAATAAAGCAGCGATCCGTGCTGCGCTTGGTACGCCGACGCCGGACCGGCTGCTCAAAGTCGCGCAGGCCATGCGGCTCGGCGCAACTGACGAACTCATTCACAATGCTTGCCGCATCGACCCCTGGTTTCTCGCGGAAATCCGCGGGTTGGTGGAGACCGAGGCCGAAATCAGGTCGAAGGGTTTGCCAACCACCGCAGGGCCATTCCGCCGGCTCAAGGCCATGGGCTTTTCCGACAAGCGGCTCGCCAAACTGACCGGTGGAGATGCCGAAACTGTCATGGCCAGGCGCCGCAAACTCGATGTACGGCCGGTCTTCAAGCGGATCGATACTTGCGCCGCCGAGTTCGCTTCACCTACGGCCTACATGTACTCAACTTACGCGACGCCGTTCGCCGGAAAGGTTGCCGACGAAGCGGCACCGTCGGACGAAAAGAAAGTCATTATTCTTGGTGGCGGGCCAAACCGCATCGGTCAGGGCATCGAGTTCGACTACTGCTGCTGCCACGCGGCCTACGCGCTGAAGGAAGCCGGCTACGAGGCGATCATGATCAACTGCAATCCGGAAACGGTGTCGACCGATTATGATACGTCCGACCGGCTCTATTTCGAGCCGCTCACGCCGGAAGACGTGCTGGAAATCATCGACACGGAGCGCTCCAACGGCACGCTGCACGGCGTGATCGTGCAATTCGGCGGGCAGACCCCGCTCAAGCTCGCCGAGGCGCTGGAAAAAGCCAAGGTGCCCATCCTCGGGACCTCACCCGATGCGATCGATCTCGCGGAAGACCGCTACCGATTTAAAAAGTTGCTCGACAAACTCAAGCTGCGCCAGCCGAAAAACGGTATCGCGACGTCGCCGCATGCCGCGCGCGCGATTGCCGAAGAGATTGGGTACCCGGTCGTCATCCGGCCATCTTATGTGCTCGGCGGCCGCGCAATGGAAATCGTACGCGACGGCGCGCAGCTTGACCGATATGTCGCCCGGCTCGCAGGCGATCTCGACCGGCCCGGCGAACTGGTGGTTTCGAAAAAAAGCCCGCTCCTGATCGACCGCTATTTGTCTGACGCTACCGAAGTAGACGTCGATTGTCTCGCTGACGGCAAGGACACGTTCATCGCCGGCATCATGGAGCACATCGAAGAAGCGGGCATCCATTCCGGCGATTCCGCCTGCGCGCTGCCGCCGCACTCATTGAGCAAGAAAACGATTGCCGAGCTGGAACGCCAAACTCGCGCGCTCGCGCTCGCTCTCAACGTCGGCGGCCTGATGAACGTGCAATACGCCATCAAGGATGGCGACATCTACGTGCTGGAGGTCAATCCGCGCGCCTCGCGCACGGTGCCCTTCGTCGCCAAAGTGATCGGCCTGCCTGTCGCCAAGATCGCGGCGCGGGTCATGGCCGGCGAAAGTCTCAAGAGTTTTAATCTCGCGCCGGCGAGCTACAAGCACCGCGCGGTGAAAGAAGCGGTATTCCCCTTCGCGGCAGCCAAAATCAACAAGGTGCTGGAAGGCCGGCCGCACATCGTGGATGCCATCAAAAACGGCGGTGTTCAGCTGGTTTTCAATACCACCGAAGGCACGGCGGCGCTGGCCGATAGCCGTTCCCTGCGCCATGCGGCCCTCTTGCATAAAGTGCCGTACTACACCACTCTTTCAGGGGCCGTTGCAGCGGCGCAGGGCATCAAGGCCTATCTCGAAGGCGACCTTGAGGTGCACGCGCTGCAAAGCTACTTCGGCGGCCGGGGCTGAAGGCCTTTTAGGCCCACATGACCCGGGTGGCGGCACGAGTTAAGCCGGGAAGTCCGTGGTCGCGGCAGCAGGTGAAGCTGGCCGCGACAGGGTTTTTTTGACCGGCCCTCGTTTCCATGACTCCGGTTTCGCGGGTGACCGTGGCCGGAGTCGTATTGCGAGTCGATTTGACGGGAATTCGAAAGGTTCTTGGCGGCGTTGAAAGTCGTTTTCAGGCGTCCGCCAGGAGGAGAAGAGACGATGGAAAAGATTCCAATGACCGCCGCCGGCTATGCCGCGCTCGAGTCCGAACTCAAGCATTGCCAGCAGGTCGAACGGCCCCGGATCATTCAGCAAATCACCGATGCGCGCACGCACGGTGATCTGTCGGAGAACGCCGAATATCACGCCGCCAAGGAGCAGCAGTCGCTCAACGAGGGCCGCATCGCTGAGCTTGAGGACAAGCTCGCGCGCGCCGATGTGATCGATGTGTCGAAGCTTTCCGGCGACGCCATCACCTTCGGCGCGACCGTGACACTCGTCGATGAAGATACCGACGAAAAGAAAGTGTGGCAGATCGTCGGCGAGCCGGAAGCCGATGCCAAGAAGGGCAGGATCTCGATCACCTCGCCGCTCGCCAAGGCCTTGATCGGAAAAACCAAGGGCACTTCCGTCGAGGTTAACACCCCGGGCGGGGCCAAGGCCTACGCAGTGAAGAAGGTGGATTGGAAATAGGCAAAGGCGCTACGGACAATGAGAGATCGTCATCGCCGGGCTTGTCCCCGGCGATCTCGCTTAGGTGAGCTCCTCATCAGCCGACCTCACCTATTATAAAGACCACGCCACGACGGATTCTCTTCCGCGAAACGAGCCTGTACAAATAATATTGCTTCAAGACCGGGGGTATTTAAGCGGGATGGCCGGGACAAGCTCGGCCATGACAACGTGGCTCGCTTCGCGTGTACCTCGGAATGACCGCTAGGTTTCCATCGGCACCATCGCCGCGTCTTTCGAATTGCGCAGCGTGAGCGACGTCTTCACGTTGCGCACACTCGGAGCGGCCGTCAGCTTCTCGACAAAAGCCTGGAACGTCTTCAGGTCGGGCGCGACGCATTTGAGCACAAAGTCGATTTCGCCCGAGAGCATCCAGCACTCGCGCACCAACGGCTGCGAGCGCACGAACTCCTCGAAGGTCACGAGATCCGTTTCCGCCTGACTCGCCAGATGCACCATTGCGAATACGGTCACCTCATAACCAAGCTTCTTTTCGTCGAGCAGGGCGCGGTAGCCCTTGATGTAGCCAGCTTCCTCCAACGCCCGAACGCGGCGCAGGCAAGGAGGCGCTGAAATCCCGACGCGGCTCGCCAACTCCACATTCGTGATGCGTCCGTCGTCCTGGAGCTCTTTGAGGATCTTGCGGTCGATGGTGTCGAGACGAGCGGGCACTGGGACGCCTCCGAGAAACGGGCCGAAAAACGCGAGAACATTCATACCGCGAAATATTATTACGCGAAACAATATTGCGCGCTCCGCAAGTGTGAACACGCAATTTCGCTAAGCTTGTGGGTCAGGGGGTTGCGTATCTTGCATAGCTCGTCCGGAAGCCATAGATCGAGCGAGGCAAAAGAGCCGGCGTGAGTCCGGCCGCCCCGGGCGACAACCGCCCGACGACGCCCATCCAGGGGGGCGTAGAACATGGCAAAGACTACCCACGCCAAAGTCGTGATCATCGGCTCGGGTCCCGCCGGTTACACCGCCGCGATCTACGCCGCGCGCGCCATGCTGGAGCCAATCCTGATCCAGGGTATCCAGCCGGGCGGGCAACTCACGATCACGACAGACGTGGAGAATTACCCGGGCTTTGCTGACGTCATCCAGGGGCCGTGGCTGATGGAGCAGATGCAGGCGCAAGCCGAGCACGTCGGCACCCGCATCGTCACGGACCACGTGAACAAAGTGGAGTTGGCGCGGCGGCCATTCCGTCTGATCTGCGATTCCGGTGATATCTATCTCACCGAGTCTCTGATTATTGCCACGGGCGCGCAGGCGCGGTGGCTCGACCTGCCGTCCGAGCAGAAATTCAAAGGCTATGGCGTGTCGGCTTGCGCGACATGCGACGGCTTCTTCTATCGCAACAAAGAAGTGGTCGTGATCGGCGGCGGCAATACCGCCGTCGAGGAGGCACTTTTTCTGACCAATTTTGCGTCCAAGGTCACGGTCGTGCACCGGCGCGATGCATTCCGGGCTGAAAAAATTCTGCAGGACCGGTTGTTCAAGAATCCCAAGATCGACGTCATTTGGGACAGCGTGCTCGACGATGTTACCGGCGGCGACAACCCACTCAAGGTCAGTGGCGTTCGCCTTAAAAACATCAAGACCGGTGCCGTTACCGCGCGCCGTGTCGACGGCGTGTTCATCGCCATCGGCCATCAGCCGGCCTCGGAGCTGTTCGCTGGTCAGGTCCAGATGAAACCGTCCGGCTATATCGTCACCGCCGGCCATTCCACCGCTACCTCGGTACCCGGCGTATTCGCCGCCGGTGACGTGACGGACGATATTTACCGGCAAGCGGTAACTGCGGCTGGCCTGGGCTGTATGGCCGCACTCGAAGCAGAAAAATTCATCGCCGCGCATGAACATCAACAGGCAGCGGCCGAATAGCCATGGCCGGGACCAACACTTCAATGGACTGGGACAAGCTCAAGGTGTTTCACGCCGCCGCGGAAGCCGGCTCGTTCACGCACGCAGGCGAACGGCTCGGCCTGTCGCAGTCGGCGGTCTCGCGGCAGGTCTCGGCGTTGGAGGGCGAACTTTCGGTATCGCTGTTCCACCGTCACGCGCGCGGCCTGATCCTCACAGAGCAAGGCGAGCTGCTTTATCGCACAGCTCATGAAGTGTTCATGAAGCTCGAGGCGGCCCGTACCAAGCTTACGGATAGCCGCGAGCGGCCGAACGGTGAGCTCAAAGTATCGACCACGCCAGGCATCGGCGTTCATTGGCTCACGCCGCGGCTCGGGGAGTTCCTCGACCTCTATCCGGACATCCACATCACCCTCATCACAACCGACGAGGAGCTGGATCTGGCGATGCGCGAAGCCGACGTCGCGATCCGGCTACGCCAGCCGACGCAGCCGGACCTGATCCAGCGCAAGCTTTTCTCGGTGCATTTCCACGCCTATGCCTCACCCGACTATCTCAAGCGATTCGGCACGCCGCGCACCCACGAAGAGCTCGACAAACATCGCATTGTCCTTCTCGGCGGCGGCGCGGTGCCGGCGCACCTGCAAAATCGGCGCTGGCTGCTGGAAATAAGCCGCGACGGCAAAGGTCCCCGCTCACCGCATCTCACCGTCAACAACGTGCTCGGCGTCTTGCGCGCATGCCAGCGCGGCCTCGGTGTCGCGGTATTGCCGGATTATCTGGTCGAGGAAAACGGCGGCCTGGTCCAGTTATTCGGCGAAGCCGACACGCTCGCGCTCGATGCCTATTTTGTCTATCCGGAAGAACTCAAGTCGGTCGCGCGCATCCAGGTATTCCGCGATTTCCTTGTCGCCAATGCGCAGCGCTGGCACTTCTGACGTTCGCGCCCGCAAAATAAGATTCCAAATTTCGGCAATTGACCGCCGTTCGTTGCTAACGCGCGGCACTAAAATAGAAGCGTCCGTGAATTGCGATAGCGCATGGCAGTCATGCGGCGATCGGCGTTGCCCGCATAGCATGTGCTTCGCATACTCCCACCTCGCTGTTGTGCCGGACGTATCCTCCCAGAATCGTTGGTACGCAGCATGTTCCCCTCTGGAAGATGTTGTCGGCCCCCACGCCGACAATTACTAAGCCGGGCCCCATTCGGGGCCCGGTTTTTTACGCATCGCCAGTCAGCGATTTCGCGGTCAGCGGAAACGCGCAATGTAGTAGGCGAGATCTGCAATCTGCGCGTCGTCGACGGGGGCGAGCACCGAGGCCATCACGCCGTCATAGCCATGCCGGATGTTGTCCCGATATTCGCGAAGCGTTTTCATCAGAAAATCCTCGCGCTGGTTGGCGATGTGCGGAACGTTTTCTTGACCGGCCAGATCAAGACCGTGGCAGCTGTTGCAGCGATTGTGGGTGATAATAGCGGCCGCCCTCTGCATGCGCGCAGGATCGCCGGGATCTGGCGCCGGCGGTGGCGGCGGCAATTTCGAAATAAAGTCGGAGAAATTTCGCAGGTCGTCGTCCGTGAAGCCTTTTGTCATCTCGGACATCACCTCGATCATGTGATCGTCCTTTAGGTACGTGGAAGCCCGCTGATTTTCACGAAACAGATAAAGCTGGATCAGCAGGTAGGGCGCGGGCTGCCCGCCAAGCGAAGGCACGGCCGGATGTTCGGACCGGCCTTTCTCACCATGGCAAGCGAGGCAAGGCGCGACGCGCTCGGCAAATGTTTCGGCTAGGAGCGGCTGACCGGCGGAGAAGAGAAGCAACGCCGCGACCACGATTCGACGCATGAAAATTTCAATCGACATGATTTTCCGTTGAACGAGAAAAATGGTCCGGGGGCAAGAAGCCCCCGGCCCGCATGAGTATGTCTTACTTACCGGCGACCTTCTCCTTGCCGTAGGTGATGCGATAGATCGCGCCATTCCAGTCGTCGGACAAAAGCAGCGATCCGTCAGCCATCTGTTGCACATCCACCGGACGGCCGACGTATTTGTTGTCGACCAGGAATCCTGTGATAAACGGCTCGATAGAGCGCACGGTTCCGTCTTTATTGAGCTTGATCACAACGACATCGCCGCCGATTTTCTTCGACCGGTTCCACGAACCGTGACGCGCAAGAATGATCGCATTCTTGTATTCCTTCGGGAACATGTTGCCGGTGTAAAAGCGCAGGCCGAGCCCCGCCGAGTGCGGACCGGTCAATGCGACCGGCGCCGTGAATTCGCTGCAGCTATGGCCCCAGCCGAATTCCGAATCGAGGATGTTGCCCTGGTAGCAATAGGGCGCTCCGAAATGCTCGCCGACTTTCGTCACGCGATTGAGTTCGTCCTGCGGGACGTCTTCGGAAAGCCAATCGCGGCCGTTGTCCGAGAAGTACAGCTGCTTGTTGACCGGATTCCAGTCAAAGCCCACAGAGTGGCGCACACCCCTGGCGACGACTTCGGCGCCGGTACCGTCAAGATTCATACGGCGAATCTGGCCGTGCGCGGCGTCGTGCAAAACGTTGTTGCCGGGTTGCCCGACCTCCACATAGAGCTTGTTATCGGGACCGACGGCAAGGAACTTCCAACCGTGCGCTTCGTCCTTCGGCAAATCAGTATAGATCACCGTCGGTTTCGGCGGGTTGTCGAGCACGTTCTCGATATTGTCGATCTTTGAAATCTGCGAGAGCTCTGCGATGTAGAGCGTGCCGTTGTGATAAGCGAGTCCGTTCGGACGGTAGAGTCCGGAGGCGACGGTCTTGAGTTCGGTCTTGCCGTCCTTCTTGACGATCGCGGTCACCTTGTTGCCGAAGCGGGTCCCCACAAACACCGTGCCCTTGTCGCCGACACGCAGCGAGCGCGTATTCGCGATGCCGCTCGCGTAGACCTCAATGTTGAAGCCCGGCGGCAGTTTGAGTTGGGCGGTCGGCAATTTGTCGGCTGCCGCCGGTAGCGGCGGCGCGGCGACGGGCGCGAGTTTCGCGGCAGCTTCATTGCCGTCCGGGCGGCCGATCAACGGTGATCCGGGCGGCAGCGCCGGTGCAGCAGCAGGTGTCGCTGCGGGCATTGCTGCGGCAGGTGGCGGAGCTGCAGGTGTTGCGGTGGCGGGTGGCGGAGCTGCAGGTGTTGCAGCAGTCGGTGGTGCGGACGGCGCAGGTTGTTGCGCGAAAGCCGGTACGGTAAGCAGAACACCGGCGATCGTGCCGGCAAGCAGCATGGAACGTTGAGCCGCGACACACGGAATCATCGTAGTCCTCCCTGATGAGGAGGCGCTTGACTCACGTGGTCCGTAGAGAACGGCCCCGGAGCGCGCCCCCTTCGCGTTAAGTCTCCACCTTTTCGCCCCCTCGGTGCAATCGGGAAGTCGGCAATTCGGCGTGATCAGGAACTTCGATAGCTATAGGCGGCGTCTTCACGCTTCGCCGCCAGTTGCTCGACAAGGGTGTGGTGCGGCGAAAGATGGCAAACCGGGTCGGCGGCGCGGGCGTTGCCCGCAATCAGGAATGCCTGACAGCGGCAACCGCCGAAGTCCAGCTCACGGCGGGAACAGGATTTGCAAGGCTCCTCCATCCAGCCGATGCCGCGAAACGCTGAAAATGCCGGCGAGGCGCGCCAGATTTCAGCAAGCGAATGTTCACGTACGTTCCAAAATTCGAGTCCGGGGATGACTTCCGCCGCATGGCACGGAAGTACCTTGCCCGCTGGGGTGACGTTGAGTGAACGACGGCCCCAGCCACCCATGCAGGGCTTTGGAAACCGCGCGTAGTAATCGGGCACGACCGCATCGATGACGATCTGTCCGTGATGCCTGGCGCGGAGCACCTCGACCTGGCGTACCGCCTCGTCCACCTGCTCCCGCGTCGGCATAAGCGCGGCACGGTTCTTCACGGCCCATCCGTAATATTGCACATGAGCGATTTCCACGCGGCTGGCACCGAGCGACTGGGCAAGTTCGACCATTTGCTCGACGCGGCCGATATTGGCTCGATGCACCACCATATTCACCGTAAGCGGCAAACCGAGACGGACGACTTCGCTCGCCAGAGCACGTTTGCGCGCGGAAGCACCTTTGTAGCCCGCAATGTGATCTGCGGACGGCTCATCGCTGTCCTGAATGGAAATCTGAACGTGATCGAGACCTGCTTCGGCAAGCGCGCCGAGAGTTTTCGCGGTTAGCCCAACGGCCGACGTAATGAGATTGCTGTACAGCCCGGCTTCACGCGCGGCCTTGACGAGTTCCGGCAAATCGCGTCGCGCCGCCGGTTCGCCACCGGAGAGATGAACCTGCAATATACCGAGCGACGCGGCTTCGCGGAATACGCGCGCCCAGAGCGCGGTCTCGAGTTCGTCATCCCGCTTGTCGAGTGCTAACGGATTCGAGCAATAGGGGCAGCCGAGCGGACAACGATGCGTCAATTCGGCGAGCAGGCCGAGGGGCGCGGGCATCAGATCCAACGCAGCCACACTAATGCTCCAATAACTTCTTGTCCGCGAGCGAACCGAGCAGCTTCACCACATCGCTATGGATACGCTCGCGTGGCGCCGCGAACGTTTTGGCAAGGTCGTCGACGATTGCGCCAAGTGTCGCCTCGCCGTTACAACGCTTCAAGATCTCGGCCGTGACTGCGTCTGCCTTGAACACACGTTCGGGCGCGAGCAAAACCCAGCCACCTTGCGCCTCGTTGTGGGTCAGCCGAACGCCGCGCGGCAAGCGCGGGCGGGCATCGTCGGAAATCTGCGCCGCCGACTGGTCCATTACTGGTCCTCCGGCACGAATGCACCCGGTGGCAGGTGTTTTGGCGCCACGTAGGCGTGGGAAAGCGCATCCAGCATAGCCCACAGCACGCCGCACTTGAATTCGAGGGCAGCCAATACCGCCTGTTGCTGCTCGGGCGTCTTGGCATTGCGTTTGACGTAATTGAGCGCGAAATCGACATCGCGTTGGGCTTGCGAGGGACGTTTGTCGAAGTAGCCCAGCGTCTCGCGCGTTACAAAGTCATAGTTTGCCAGCATTCCCGCCATACGCTCGCTGATGATGACCGGCGAAAACATCTCCGTCAGCGAAGATGCAATCGCTTCCAGCAAAGTCTTTTCGCGCACGAAGCGCACATAGGCCTCAACCGCGTATCGCGTGCCCGGCAACAGGCCGCGCAGCGACGTCACATAGTCGCGCTCGAGCCCAAGTCCATCGGTGAGCTTGAGCCAACGCGCGATACCCCCATCGCCCTCGCGCTCGCCGTCGTGATCGACAAGGCGCGAGCGCCATTCCCTGCGCACGGCGGGATCATCGCAGCGCGCGATCAGGCTCGCATCCTTGATCGGGATCATCGCCTGATAATAGTACCGATTGAGCGCCCAGGCCTGCACTTGCCCTTTTGTGCATTTTCCACCGTGCAGGAGTGTGTGAAACGGATGCAGGCGGTGATAGCGCCTGGCGCCGATATCGCGCAGCGCGGCCTCCAGCTCGTCAGGTGAGAGCAACTTCACAACGCGATCTCCATACCGTCTTCGGCGACTTGCCAACCGGCACTTTCAACCGTGCGGCGTTCGACCGAACCATCGATCAGAATCGGATTGGTGTTGTTGATATGGATAAAAATACGCCGCGCCGACAGTCCGTCCAGGGCGCGTAGGGAACCGCCCTCCCCGTCGATTGGCATATGGCCCATGCGGCGGCCGGTCTTTTGGCCTACGCCGAGCCGGATCATCTCGTCATCGGTAAACAATGTGCCATCGAACAGCACGGCATCCGCCCGCGCGAAGCGCTCGCGCATTGCGTCTGTCACTGCCGCCGCACCTGGCACTAACACGAGCCGTGCGCCTTCTCGCTGCAGTTCGATGCCGACATTGGCTGCACTTTCGACATCCAGTTCCGGCGTTTCGCCTTCGAGATAGAGTGGGAGCTTTCCTGGCACCATGAACAAGGTCGCCTCTATGCCGCCCGCCAGTAGAAACCGCTCGCCCGGATTGACCGCGCGGCGCGACATTGAGCTCATCGCCCCGAACACGGCGTTGGCCGCGACCGCGGCGTGGCTCGCAGGCGTGGCGTAAAGCGCAAACGGCGTACTCTCGCGCAATGACAATAGGCCGGCGATCTGGTCGATCTCGGCGCCGGTGAGCACCACCGCATCAATAGGGCTGCCGCGCAGCGCGCCAGCCGGGTGTAGCGCCGGTGTCGCTCGGATTTGCGCGGCGAGATCAGGTGAGGCGTTTATGAGAGTCCAGCGTGCGTGATCCGCAGACACAGCGATCGCGGCTTGAGTGCGCGGCTTGACGCGAGGATCACCGGCCCAGGCCAATTGGCAGACCGGACAGCGGCAATTCCATTGCGGAAATGCTCCCCCGCCCGCAGAACCGAGTACGATGGCGGTGAGGCGCCCCATCTAGAGGGGGTCGGAAAAGGAAAAACAGAAGATCAGAACTCAGCCGGCAAGTAGCCGTTGATTTCGAGTCCGATGCATATCTCGACGAGCGTGGGTGTCGTCCAAGCCATGGTGTTTCCTTTCGACCGCGTTTTTTTGCAGTGCGGTTCGCCGGCAAGATTAGCGCGGCGCGAAAACGCCGCAAGGGGCTGATTCGCCTCGCCAGCAAACGGGCATCACGTCTTTGTCATGCCGCCATTCTAGTTTGGGCGCCTGCAACCCAGCCTCACGCAAAAGTCATGGGTATAACCGGTGAAAACCGCATAGGAACCACGCGCCTTCCGGCCCGTTGCCTTAGGCTTCGCCATTCAGATTAGCCGGAATCCACAGTGAAACGTGCGATTTGGACGGGCATGCAAAATAGCCACAGTCGAGGTCTGTTCTGGTCTGGCTATTGGGAAAAACGTAACCGGATATCCGCTATCAGATAGAATGGCTTGGACACATAAGGGGCCGCCTGCCCCTGACAGTTTTGGGAGATAACGTGGTGAAAAGTGCTCGATTTGAACGCCTGTTGGCATCGACAGCCCTCGCGCTGGTGCTGGCCTTGTCCAGCCATGCCGGAATGGCGCAGCAAACCGAAAAACCGGCTGCAGCATCGGTACCGGTGCCTGACACGACGCTCCCCCCACCCCTGACCGCGAGGGACATTGAAGCGCCAGCGAAACAGGCTGCACCGGCGGCGATCATCAAAGATGAGCCCAAACAGAACGCGGCTGCTCCCGCCAGTGAACCACCCAAGACGGCGACGGCCAACGCTGCGCCTGCAGCGACCGACAATCCGGTTGCCGACAAGCTGCGCGAACTGATCACGGGCAAGCAGTTCGAGCGCCTCGTCAGCCGAAAGGCCGACCGTGCTGGCATCGAGGCTTACTACACCGCCCACAACTACGTGCCACTATGGGTGAGCAACAACGCCGGCAACGAACGCGCTAAGGCAGCAATTGGTTATCTCGCCCAGGCTGACGCTGTGGGCCTCGACCCGGCGGACTACCCGACGCCCGATTTCAAATCGGCAACAATCGCCGATTCCCTCGCCGAAGCCGAACTCAAACTCACCGCCTCGGCACTGACATTCGCGCGTCATGCACAAATTGGCCGCATCAATTACACCCGGGTCGGCGCGGACATTCAGTATGATCTGGTCGCGCCGGAGCCGGCGGACGTGCTAGCGAAGCTTGCCGACGGCAATGATGCCGGCAAAGTGCTCGACGGCTTCAATCCGCCGCTCGCCGAATTCAAAGCGCTCAGGGCCAAGCTCGCAGAACTGCGCAAGGGGCCGGCCCCATCGGACACCAAAGCTGAGGAGAAATCCGAGCAGCCGCGGGTGCATGTGGCCGAGGGCAAGATTATCCGTCCTGGGATGAAGGACGTTCGCGTTGTGGCGCTGCGCAAGCGCCTCGACGTCGCGGGCGATAAAGACAATCAATTCTATGACGACGCCGTGCGCGACGCGGTGAAAACTTTCCAGACCGAAAACGACATCGGTGTCGACGGCAATCTCGGGCCCAACACTGTGCGCGCGCTCAACGGCGAGCATAAGGAGGCGCGCCGCGCCTCTGCCGATCCGACCGACACCATCATCGTCAATATGGAACGTTGGCGCTGGGTGCCGCGCGATCTCGGTAACCCGCATGTCGTCGTCAATGTGCCGGATTTCACCTTGTCGCTTTACGATGACGGCAAGGTCTATTGGAAAACAAGGATCGTGGCCGGCAAGCCCGACAAGGCAACTCCCATGGTCAGCGCGGAGATGAAATTCATCACCGTCAATCCGACATGGAATGTCCCGCCGTCGATCATAGAGAAAGAATATCTCCCGGCGCTGCAGGAAGATCCGCAGGCGCTCGATCGCATCGGTCTCAAGCTGACGCAGGACGCAGACGGGACCATCCACATTTCGCAGCCGCCCGGCGCAGGCAACGCGCTTGGCCGCATCCGCTTTAATTTCCCGAACAAGTTCCTGGTGTACCAGCACGATACGCCGGACAAATACTTGTTCGCCAAGGACAAGCGGGCCTTCAGCCATGGCTGCATGCGCGTGCAGAATCCGCTCACTTACGGCGAGAAGCTGCTGTCGCTTGTGCTGCCCAACGAGCATTACACCGAGGCTAAGCTCGAGCACATGTTCGGCGGGAGCGAGATCAACATCAACTTCCCGAAGTTCATCCCTGTGCACCTGACTTATCAAACTGCCTTCGTGGACGAGAACGGCAAGTTGCAGCTGCGCGATGACGTCTACGGCCGCGACGCCAAGATGATCGCGATCCTCAAGAGTAACGAGCGTAAGGTGGCCGACATCGCTATAGAGCGGGCGCCCAATACGTCATCCAAGCCGGTGCGCATGCCGGCCGGCATGTATGGTGGTGGCGGCAGCTACAGCTACGGCGGCGGTTCGAATTTCTTCGACTGGATGTTCGGTGGGCCGCAAGGCGGGCCACGTCCGTATCCGCCACGCAACATCCCGACTAGTCCGCGCAATAACGGCCGCTTCACCGCACGCTGAACGCAAAATCGACAACCAAAATGAACCGCCGGCGACAACTTCGCCGGCGTTTTCATTTGGCAGTGGCGAGAGTGGATTTGGTACAGGCGGGTGGACTTGAACCACCGACCTCTGGTTCCACAGACCAGCGCTCTAACCAACTGAGCTACGCCTGCACGTCGATCGGCTTCGTTAATGCGCGATCCAAGCGGGCGGAACCTAGGTGCCGCCTGGCTTTTTGGCAAGCGGCCCGTTCGCAGTTGACCTGTCCCTGACGTAAACAAAAGCCCGGACATTACGGTCCGGGCTTTAAATGCCCTGCTCACGGAGCCGGGCGGCTAACGTGAAAAGTGGCCCGCGTCAGGCTGCTTTGCTGAAGGTGCTGCTGAGGCTTTCCTTGATCGGCTCGGCAGTTTCGGTCGCTACCTTCTGCGCGTGCTCCGAGAGGTCCTTGGCTTGCACGATCATTGCGTCGAATTGTTTGCGCAAATAGGCACTCGAAAGCTCTACGATCTCGGAATAAGATTTGGCGCTCAGCAACTCGTTCATCAGGTCGAAGGTGGCGTCGCTGTTCGCCCGCGCGGTCTCAATCAGCTTGACACCGTAGCTCGCACAGCCTTTTGAAGCCGTTGAACAAGTGTCTTCAAACACATCGGTCGCCTGCTCAGCCGCACTCTTGACCTTCTCGTAGTTCTCTTTCGCCTGCGCGATGCCCTTCTCGGCGAACTCGCGGAAAGCGACCGGGACCTCAAATTTCGGCATATCGAACTTGGGCATTTCGAACTTCGGCATGTCCGAAGCGGCCGCGCTCATGGCGGCCGGCTTCGGCTTGGCTTTCTGTGTGGGGGTGGAGGAAACGCTGTTATCGGCCATGACAGTCATCCTTGACTTGTGAGGGCATCATCCCGCGATCGAGCCGTCCGCCCTCACCGACCGGCCTACGCTGTGTCGAGCTCTGCCATCGGATTCTTGAAAGTTTGCCGTGGCAGACGATTGAATTGATAAGGCTTATACGCCAGTTTTTGATGCATTGCAATAAAAAATATTGCACTGCACAAAATCATCAAAGTTACTGCGGGCCCCGGGGGGGCACCCGGTGCAAACAACCCCAATTCCCGACAACGAACTCAGTGCGCCGTGCCTTGGCCGGTCATTTTCGTCGCGCGTTTGCTCAGTTCTTTGGCCTGCTCGGCGAGCGTCGAAATTTGGCTGCTCACGTAGTCCGCGTGCAGCGCCAGCACATCTTTCGGTTCGCGGGCTTGCAACAGTTTCTGCGCAAATTCGAAGGTGGATGCGATGTTGCGTTCGGCAAAACCTATGGCGAGTTCGCCGACCTCCTTTGCGCCAGCTTGCGCACTCGCTGCCCGATTTTCAGCAGTGCTGACTGCCTCTTGCGCTGCTGAAATAAAAATATCGAAAGCCTGTTTGGCCTGTTCGACGCTTTTTTCCGCCAGTGCGCGCATATCCGACGGTATGTCGAACTGCGCGCTGCTCTCTTTTGCCATGACTCGACCCTCCTCTTGCACGTCAACCACCGTTCTGCGGCGGCCTTAACTTTAATTAGGTCGCGAAATGGCACGTGCCAGCAATGGAACCCGATTCCATTAACGTTATTGCCGCTTGCCGTTGGATGGTTGTCTCCGCGTCGTGGACGTCGCCGGCCGGCGGCCCTATTAAGGCTTTATTAGCCCTATTTCCTGCGACACCGTGATGACGGAATCCGAAGTTCAGTTTGCATATCTGCACGATCCGCGGTTCGCGGCGCACGCGCTGAATCCCGTGCCGGTTTGGCTGTGGAGCGCGGAGGCCGATCGCATCCTTTGGGCCAATCCGACAGGCGCCGCAATTTTTGACGCGCCCTCACCGGGCGCCATCGCCACGCGGCGTTTCGATTCCCGGCATACGGCGGCGGCGCAAATTGCGCGGCTCGCCGGGACATTGCCGCAAGGAAGCGCGCCACGACTCGAGCGGCTGCGCGGTTTTGGCACGGGCATCGGTGGTACCCTGATCTGCCTGTGCTCACGCATTACGCTTGCTGACAACAGCTTGGCAATATTCGTGCAATCGACCGAACGCGCCGGGAGGGACATTGCCCTTCCAGAGCGTGCGCGCCGCTTGCTCGAAGATGCGCAACCACCAGCGGCGATCTTCACCGCCGATGGCGAGCTGATCGAAGCGCAACCTGCCGCGCGAGAGCGCCTTGGGGACCGGCGCGATTTAGTCGCGCTTGGCGCCGAAAAACTCGCACGCGAAGCGACCGTTAATGGTGCGGCCGAAGGCGAAATCAAAGCGGGCCATCTTAGCCTGCTTAAGCTTGGCGCAGGACCGACATTCGTCCTGTTCGCCGCGTTCGCGGATCGAATCGTCTCGAGCCGCGACGCGCGCAAGAGCGCTGACAGGCGCGCGCGTGTCTCGACAGCCACAGCTCAAACGGTGCCAAATCCTGCGGAAACGGACGTGCCGCCGCGTCAGCTGCCGTTTCGCTTTGTCTGGCAGACCGATGCTCAAAACCACTTTTCGCTCGCAAGCCAGGACGTCGTCGACCTGCTCGGACCGAAGACGTCCGCCGTGCTTTGCCACAGCTGGATCGAGATTGCGCAAGCATTAATTCTCGACCCGCTAGGTCAAATTGCGAACGCGCTCTCGGCTCGGGAGACCTTCAGCGGGATCGTCGTATCCTGGCCGGTTGATGGTGCTGACCCGGTTGACGGTGCCGATGAGCGCCTGGCGATCGAGATGTCGGGCTTGCCGGTGTTCGATCGCGAACGGGAGTTCAAAGGCTTCCGCGGATTCGGTATCTGCCGCGATGTCGATAGCCTTGCGAGCATCAAAAAACGTCGGATGCAGCCGTCCACAGAATCTGAATCAAAAATCCTGCCGTTTCCGTCTCCACCGCCTCCGCCAGACCCAGCGCTTAGCCCCCGCGAGCGCAGCGCATTCCAGGAGCTTGCGCGCGAGCTCAGCGAGCGGCTGAAGAAGTCATCAAACAAAACCGAGGCACGCGTCCCAGACGATTTTGGTGCTGAGCCGCCCGCCCCTGTTTCGGCGCCAGCACGCGAACAAGCAAAGCCCGGCCGCGACGCGCAGGAAAGCCGGCCCATTCTCGACCGATTGCCGGTGGGAATTCTGGTCTATCGACTAA
>WNFD01007003.1_pt1 | contig 18351 bp, 15 predicted proteins | sample 5400491 | NCBI WGS metagenome assembly WNFD01 (sample SAMN13153343, study PRJNA577476) | soil metagenome | isolation source: 120 cm saprolite under Douglas fir tree site 2 hole 2 replicate 2 | place: USA:California | collected 2015-04-18 | reverse complement strand
GACATATCATCCGCTGCTACTGCTCCAGCACCATCCGCCCGTCGGCATACGCGAAACGCTTCAGCTTCGACAGGAACGACAGGCCAAGCAGGTTCTCCGACAGCGCCTGGTCGGGCAGCACCAGGGCGTCGACGTCGCGCACCACGAGCCCGCCGACGTCGACCATCGGCAGCCGCGCGCGCGCCGCCTTGATCGTGCCGTTGGCGGTGGTGACGGTCGCGGTGTACTGGCCTGGCGTCGGGCGCAGGCCGAACCGCGCCGCCGAGGTTTCGTTCAGCGCCACCACGGAAGCGCCGGTGTCGATCATGAAGGCGATACGCTGGCCGTCGATCCGGCCTTCGGTCGCGAAATGGCCCCGCGCGTCGGGGGCAATGTTGAGGCTGCGGCCGCCCGTCTGCGACGGCGTCTCCACCGGCACGGCCTTTGCTGCGACGACCGTGGCGGACGCCGGCGCCGGCGTGATCTTGTCCGCCATCTGCGCCATGAAGGTGCCGAGGCCGGCCGTGATCGCCGCGGTGATCAGAATGTTACGCATGACGCCACGGCACTCTAGCTTCTTTTCAGCATGATCTCTTCGGAAAACCGGTATCCACTTTTCCGGATCATTGCTCGAGGACATACCTCGCCGAGTTCAGCATGCAAGACGCGACCTCGCGACTAAGCCGCGCCGGCCGAGACCGCCATTTTCGTCAACAGGATGAGTGAAGCGTTAACGCAAACACCGTCAGGTGCCGCGCGGCTTGACCCGGCGGGTCGGCAGCGCGGTGGCGGGGTCTTCCGGCCAGGGATGCCTCGGATAACGCCCGCGCAGGTCGGTCCGCACGGCGGCATAGCTGCCGCGCCAGAACCCCGGAAGGTCGCGCGTCACCTGCACCGGCCGCTGCGCGGGCGACAGCAACTCCAGCACCAACGGCACGGCGCCCTTGGCGATCGAGGGATGGGTGTTGAGCCCGAACAATTCCTGCAGGCGGACGGCGATGGTCGGCCCCTGCTCGGCCTCGTAGTCGATCGCCAGCATGGTGCCGGTCGGCGCCTCGAAATGCGTTGGCGCCTCGCGCTCCAGCCGCGTGCGCAGGTCCCAGGGCAACAGCGTCATCAGCGCATCCGACAGATCGCCCGCGGACAGATCCTTCAGCGCCGTCTTGTCGGACAGCACGGGCACCAGCCAATCGTCGCGGCGCACGGCGAGCGCATCGTCGGACAGATCGGGCCAGCTCTCGCCTTCGGCCTTGCGCAGGAACATCACCCGGTCGCGCCATTGCTTGGCGGCCTTCGACCAGGGCAGTCTGTCGAGCCCGGCGGCGAGCAGCCCCTCGGCGAAGATTTTCGCGGTGTCCAGCGACGGCGACAGCGCAAGCGGCGCTTCCGACAGCGTGATGGCGTGCAGTGTCCGCTTGCGGCGCGCCCGCAAGCCCATCGCGCCGCGGTCGAAGGAAATCTCGTCGGCAGTTTCGATGTGCCCTGCGAAGTGCAATTCGATCTCCGCTTGCGAGATCGGCGCGGCGAGCAGGATGCGTCCGCTCGCCGCGGTGCCGGTCAATTCGCCGACCGCGATATAGGGCGCGCGCGCCAGCGCCGAGGTCTGCTCCACCGCCGCGCCACGGCCATTGGCGAGCACGAAGCTGCCATTGCCCCGGTTACGCGCCACGCGATCCGGGAAGGCGAAGGCGAGCATGAGGCCGGTGCTGAGCTCCCCTCCCCCTTGCGGGGCCGCGACGGGCGAAGACGCCCGCGCTGAGGGGTCAGGGGTGGGGGTGCCCCGAACTCGAACCGCCGTTGTGGACCCCCCTCCCCGACCCTCCCCCGCAAGGGGGGAGGGAGAAGAAGAGACCTGCGCGGCCCAGCGCCGGGCAAGGTCGCGCGCGCTCTGGGCGCGCTGCGAGCGGTCGCGGCGGAACTGATCGAGCCGCACGTCGAGATCGACGCTGTCGCCGCCAAGCCCGCGCTCGGTGAGCACGGCCGCGATTTCGGCGGCAGCATCGGCCGCCCCGAACGCTTGCGAGTCCACGATCATTCGCGACAGCCGCGGCGGCAGCGCCAGCGCGCGCAGGCGCTTGCCTTCGTCGGTGATCCGGCCGTCGACATCGAGCGCGCCGAGTTCGCCGAGCAGGCTCCTTGCTTCCTTCAGCGCAGGCGCGGGCGGCGGATCGAGGAAGGCCAAGGTCGTGGGATCGCTGACGCCCCATTGCGCGCAGTCGAGCAGCAGCGAAGACAGATCGGCGCTCAGGATTTCGGGCTGCGTATAGGCGGGAAGCGATGCGGTCTGCGGCTCGTCCCATAGCCGGTAGCAGATGCCGGGCTCGGTGCGGCCGGCACGGCCACGCCGCTGATCGACCGCGGCGCGCGAGGCGCGCACGGTCTCCAGCCGCGTCAGGCCGATATCCGGCTCATAGCGCGGCACCCGCGCAAGGCCCGAATCGACCACGATGCGCACGCCCTCGATCGTGAGCGAGGTCTCGGCGATCGAGGTCGCCAGCACCACCTTGCGGCAGCCCTTTGGGGCCGGCGCGATGGCGCGGTCCTGCACGTTCGCATCGAGCGCGCCGAACAGCGGCACGATCTCGATGCTGGCATCGTGGATACGCTCGGCGAGAAAATTCTGGGTGCGGCGGATTTCCGCAGCGCCCGGCAGGAACGCCAGCACCGAGCCGGGATCGGCACGCAGCGCGGCCGCGATCGCATCCGCCATCTGCCGCTCCAGCGGCGCGTCGACCTTGCGGCCGAGATAGCGCGTCTCGACCGGAAACGCGCGGCCCTCGCTGGCGACGACCGGCGCGTCGCCGAGCAATCTTGCCACCCGCGCGCCGTCGAGCGTCGCCGACATCACGAGGATGCGCAGATCCTCGCGCAAGCCGGTCTGCGCGTCGCGCGCCAGTGCAAGGCCGAGGTCGGCATCGAGCGAGCGCTCGTGAAATTCGTCGAACAGCACGGCCGCGACGCCGTCAAGCTCGGGATCGCCGAGAATCTGCCGGGAGAAAATGCCTTCGGTGACGACCTCGATCCGCGTCGCGCGCGACACTTTCGAACCGAACCGGACGCGGTAGCCGACGGTCTCGCCGGCGCGCTCGCCCAGCGATTTCGCCATGCGCTCGGCGCTGGCGCGGGCGGCGATCCGCCGCGGCTCCAGCACGATGATCTTCTTGTTTCCGACCCATGGCGCATCGAGCAGCGCCAGCGGCACCCGCGTGGTCTTGCCGGCGCCGGGCGGCGCGACCAGCACGGCGGCGTTGCGGCCCGCGAGCGTGCGCGCAAGCTCGTCGAGCACGGCGTCGATCGGGAGCGGTGTGTCAAAGGATCGGGGCAATGACTCTCGTCCGTCATCACCCGCCAACCGGTCCGGCCTCCGGCCGGCCGGATGACAGGCTTCAGCGGGTGATCCAGTAAACTCAGACGTTTCTGATCACAAAGATCGAGCGTACTGGATACCCCGCATGCGCGGGGTATGACAACATCGTTGCCTCAGCCCCGCGGCACCGCCGGCCGCCCGACGCTTTCGTAGACGAAGCCGTGCGCGGCCATGTCTTCGGCGCGGTAGATGTTGCGCAGATCAACCACGATCGGTTGCGCCATCTCGCGCTTGAGGCGCTCCAGATCGAGCGTGCGGTATTGCACCCATTCGGTGACGACCACCATCGCGTCCGCGCCCTTGGTGCAGGCATAGGGATCGTCGAAATAATCGATGTCGGGCAACTCCTTGCGCGCCTGCTCCATGCCGACCGGATCATGCGCGCGCACTTTCGCGCCCATGTCGAGCAGACCCGTCACCAGCGGGATCGACGGCGCCTCGCGCATGTCGTCGGTGTCGGGCTTGAACGTCAGCCCGAGCACGGCGACGGTCTTGCCGCGCAGGCTGCTGCCGGCGGCGACGGCGACCTTGCGCGCCATGGCCCGCTTGCGGATTTCGTTGACGCTAAGCACCGCCTCGACGATGCGCAATTGCACATCGTGATCCTGCGCGATCTTCACCAGTGCGCGGGTGTCCTTGGGAAAGCATGAGCCGCCGAAGCCCGGCCCGGCATGCAGGAATTTCGAGCCGATGCGGTTGTCGAGCCCGATGCCCCGCGCCACCTCCTGCACGTCGGCGCCGACCTTTTCGGAGAGATCGGCGATCTCGTTGATGAAGGTGATCTTGGTGGCGAGAAAGGCGTTGGCGGCGTATTTGATCAGCTCGGCCGTGCGCCGCTCCGTGAACATCAGCGGCGCCTGGCTGAGCGACAGCGGGCGATAGACATCGCCGAGCGCCTTCCGACCGCGCTCATCCGCGGTGCCGACCACGATGCGGTCCGGAAACTTGAAATCGCGGATCGCCGCGCCCTCGCGCAGGAACTCCGGATTGGAGGCGACCACGACATCGGCGGACGGATTGGTTTCGCGGATCAGCCGCTCGACCTCGTCGCCGGTGCCGACCGGCACGGTCGACTTGGTGACGACCACCGTGAAGCCCGACAGCGCCTTGGCGATCTCGCGCGCGGCGGCATAGACATAGGTCAGATCGGCGTGACCGTCGCCGCGCCGCGACGGCGTGCCGACCGCGATGAACACCGCATCCGCCTCCGCGACCGGCGCCGACAGGTCGGTCGTGAAATCCAGCCGCTTGGCCTTCACGTTCGACGCCACCAGCGCGTCCAGGCCGGGCTCGAAAATCGGGATTTCGCCCCGGTGCAGGGCCGCAATCTTGTCGGCATCCTTGTCGACGCAGGTGACCTGGTGACCGAAATCCGCAAAACAGGCGCCGGAAACCAGCCCCACATAGCCCGTGCCGATCATGGCTATCCGCATGAAACACCCTGCCTCTCGAATGGTTAACGCGCCCGCCTCTTAAAGCATTTGGCAGCCTGGGGGAAAGCCGAAAACGGCATGTCGCTTGTATGAATAAAGGGGAAAGAAACCGGTCCGGCCCATGATGCCGCGAACCCGCGTCATAAGGGGACACCGATGACTGCAAACGGCACATCCGCCGCCACCGCACCTTCCACCGCGCTCCCTGTGGACGGGCGTGTCGACTGGGTGGATTACGCCAAGGGCATCTGCATCGTCATGGTGGTGATGATGCATTCGGTGCTGGGCGTGGAACTGGCCGCCGGCCAGACCGGATTCATGCATGCCTTCGTCGCCTTCGCAAAACCGTTCCGGATGCCGGATTTCTTCCTGATTTCGGGCCTGTTCCTGCCGCTTGTGATCGACCGCGACTGGCGCACCTACCTCGACCGCAAGGTGGTGCATTTCGCCTATTTCTATGTGCTCTGGGTGACGATCCAGTTCGGATTCAAGGCGCCGGCCTTCGCGGCCGACGCGGGATGGAGCCATGCCGGATATCTGTATCTGGAATCCTTCATCGAGCCGTTCGGCACGCTGTGGTTCATTTATCTGCTGCCGATTGTCTTCGTTGTCATAAAATTGACACGCGGCCTGCCGCCGGCTCTGATCTGGGGCGTGGCGGCGCTGCTGGAAGCCGCGCATGTCGCGACCGGCTGGACCGTGATCGACGAGTTCTGCGCGCGACTCGTCTACATCTATTCCGGCTATCTGTTCGCCGGGACGGTGTTTGCCGTGTCGGACCGTGCCCGCATGCATCCTGCGCTGGCGCTCGCGGGGCTCGGCCTGTGGGCCATCGTCAATGGCGGCCTCGTTGCATTCGGATATAGCGAATGGCCGGGGGTCTCGCTCGCGCTCGGGCTCGCCGGCGCCGGCGCCATCATCGTCTTCGGCACGCTGCTGGCGCGGATGAGCTGGCTCAATGTCCTGCGCTTCTGCGGCGCCCATTCCATCGTGATCTATCTCGCCTTCTTCCTGCCGATGGCCGCGACGCGCACGCTGCTGCTGAAGACCGGCATCGCTCCTGACATCGGCACGATCTCGCTGATCGTCACCATTGTCGGCGTCGTCGGTGCGCTTCTGATCTGGAAGGCGGCACTTGCGGTCGGGGCGAACTTCCTGTTCGAGCGGCCGGACGCGTTCTGGATCGCGCCGAAGAAGGCTGCGACGGTATTGCAGGCCGCGGAGTGATTCTCGTCGTCGTCCCTGCGAAAGCAGGGACCCATAACCACGGGCCTTTTTTGCTTGTATCAGGCGGTTGCTCCAGCCTGCTCAATAACATCTCCCTGGGGTTATGGGTCCCTGCTTTCGCAGGGACGACGGAATAGCTGTCCAAAATCCCATCACTGAGGCTGTCAATCGCCGCAAAAATTCTTAAATTGCGGCCATGCCCAAGAGTTCCGAAAAGACCTCCCAAAAAGCCGCCGCGAAACCCTCAGCGAAACCTTTGGCTGTCAAGGCCGCCAGCAAGGGCGACCATGTGTTCCTGGTCGACGGTTCCTCCTACATTTTCCGCGCCTATCACGCGCTGCCGCCGCTGAGCCGGAAATCCGACGGCCTGCAGGTCAACGCCGTGCTCGGCTTCTGCAACATGCTGTGGAAGCTCCTGCGCGACATGCCCGAGGACAACCGGCCGACGCATCTGGCGATCGTGTTCGACAAGTCCGAGGTCACCTTCCGCAACAAGCTCTATCCTGACTACAAGGCGCACCGGCCGCCCGCGCCCGATGACCTGATTCCGCAATTTTCGCTGATCCGCGACGCGGTGCGCGCCTTCGACCTGCCCTGCCTCGAGCAGGCCGGGTTCGAGGCCGACGATCTGATCGCGACCTATGCGCGGCAGGCCTGCGAGCGCGGCGCCAACACCACCATCGTTTCGTCCGACAAGGACCTGATGCAGCTCGTGAACGACTGCGTCACCATGTACGACACCATGAAGGACCGCCGCATCGGCATTCCCGAGGTGATCGAGAAATTCGGCGTACCGCCGGAGAAGGTGGTCGAAGTACAGGCGCTGGCGGGCGATTCCACCGACAACGTGCCCGGCGTACCCGGCATCGGCATCAAGACCGCCGCACAACTGATCGTCGAGTATGGCGACCTTGAGCAGTTGCTGTTCCGCGCGACGGAGATCAAGCAGCCGAAGCGGCGCGAGGCCCTGATCGAGAACGCCGAGAAGGCGCGGATTTCGCGCCAGCTCGTGCTGCTCGACGACAAGGTCGATCTCGAAGTGCCGCTCGACGAGCTCGCCGTGCATGAGCCCGACGCCCGCAAGCTGATCGCGTTCTTGAAGGCGATGGAATTCTCCTCCCTTACCCGGAGTATTCGCAGATCGATCCGTCGGCGATTGAGGCAGACGCGGGGAACAAGAATGGTGGCGGCGCTTCGTCTCTCCCGCTTGCGGGGGAAGGTGGATCGCAGAGCGAATCGGGCGGAGGCTCGCGCCCGGAACAAGGGGCGCCCACCCCGCCCGCACCGAGCAAGGGAACGGGCGACCGCAACGACAAGGCCGCGAGCCTCAAGGGCACGCCGGTTTCGCTTGCCGCCGCGCGCGCCGAGGCCGCGCGAAAACTGCCGGTCGATCGCAGCAAGTACCAGACCATCCGCAAGCTCGACGATCTGAAGGCCTTTCTCACCCGCGCGCGCGAGGTAGGCCAATTCGCGATCGAGGCCAAGGCGAACTCGATCGATCCGATGCAGTCCGACATCTGCGGTATTGCGCTGGCGGTCGCGCCCAACGACGCCTGCTATGTCCCGCTGGCGCACAAGCAGTCCGGCGACGGCGTCGGCCTGTTCGACGCAGGGCTGGCGCCCGACCAGATCAAGGAGAGCGACGCGCTGGAGGCGCTGCGGCCGCTGCTCGAATCCCCCGGCATCCTGAAGATCGGCTTCAACATCAAGTTCAACGCGGTGATGTTCGCGCAAGCCGGCATCACCGTTTGCAACTACGACGACGCGCAGTTGATGTCCTATGCGCTCGACGCCGGCCGCAATGCGCATGGGCTCGATGCGCTGGCCGAAAGCTGGCTCGGCCACGCCACGCTCACCCATGGCGAATTGACCGGCAGCGGCAAGAACAAGCTCTCCTTCGACCAGGTCGCAATCGACCGCGCCACCGCCTATTCGGCCGAGGACGCCGACGTGATCCTGCGGCTCTGGCGGGTCCTGAAACCGCGCCTGGTCGCCGAACACATGACCGCGGTCTATGAGACCCTGGAGCGGCCGCTGGTTGCCGTGCTCGCGCGGATGGAGCGCCGCGGCATCTCGATCGACCGCCAGGTGCTGTCGCGGCTGTCAGGCGATTTCGCCCAGACCGCGGCGCGCGTCGAAGCCGAGCTTCAGGAATTGGCCGGCGAGCCGATCAATGTCGGCAGCCCCAAGCAGATCGGCGACATTCTGTTCGGCAAGATGGGCATCCCCGGCGGCACCAAGACCAAGACCGGCGCCTGGTCGACCTCGGCCTCGATCCTCGACGACCTCGCCGAGCAGGGCCATGATTTTGCAAAGAAGATCCTGGAGTGGCGCCAGGTGTCGAAACTGAAATCGACCTACACCGACGCGCTGCCCACCTATGTCAATCCGCAGACCCACCGCGTCCACACCACTTACGCGCTGGCGGCGACGACGACGGGCCGGCTGTCGTCGAACGAACCGAATTTGCAGAACATTCCGGTGCGCACCGAGGACGGCCGCAAGATCCGCCGCGCCTTTGTCGCAACACCCGGACATAAGCTGGTGTCGGCCGACTATTCGCAGATCGAATTGCGGCTGCTCGCCGAGATCGCCGATGTGCCCATGCTGCGGCAGGCGTTCCGCGACGGGCTCGACATTCACGCGATGACCGCGTCCGAAATGTTCGGCGTGCCGATCAAGGAGATGCCGAGCGAGGTGCGCCGCCGCGCCAAGGCGATCAATTTCGGCATCATCTACGGCATCTCGGCGTTCGGGCTCGCCAACCAACTCGGCATCGCGCGCGAGGAGGCCTCGGCCTACATCAAGAAATATTTCGAGCGCTTTCAGGGCATCCGCGCCTACATGGACGAGACGAAAGAGTTCTGCCGCAGATACGGCTACGTCACCACGCTGTTCGGCCGCAAGTGCTACTACCCCGACATCAAGGCATCCAACGCCTCGGTCCGCTCATTCAACGAACGCGCCGCGATTAACGCGCGGCTCCAGGGCAGCGCAGCCGATATCATCCGCCGCGCCATGATCCGGATGGAGGATGCGCTGGCCGAAAAGAAGCTCTCGGCGCAGATGCTGCTGCAGGTGCATGACGAGCTGATCTTCGAGGTGCCCGACGACGAGGTCGCTGCGACGTTGCCGGTCGTGCAGCACGCCATGCAGGATGCTCCGTTCCCCGCCGTCGTGCTGTCGCTGCCGCTGCAGGTCGACGCGCGCGCGGCGGACAATTGGGACGAAGCGCATTGATCTGCGGCTGTCGACGGCGGAGCAAGCTTCGTCATCATCCCTGAAATATTCGACCATCATCCATGCCATCTTCGACATGGCATCGCGGCGCGGCGCACGTTAGATAACGGACACGTCCTGCCGTGAGTTGAAAATGCCCCAAGCCTCATCTCTCCTCGCCTTCGCGCTGATCTCGCTCGGCCTGGTACTGACGCCCGGCCCCAACATGATCTATTTGATCTCGCGCTCGATCACGCAGGGGCGCACGGCCGGTATCGTTTCGCTCGGCGGCGTTGCACTCGGATTCGTGTTCTACATGCTTTGCGCCGCGTTCGGCGTCACCGCGCTGCTGTTCGCAGTGCCTTACGCCTATGACGCGCTGCGCTTCGCGGGCGCCGCCTATCTGCTCTGGATGGCGTGGCAGGCGATCAGGCCAGGCGGCCAGTCGCCATTTCACGTCGAGGCACTCGCATACGATAGTCCGAAGAAGCTGTTCGCGATGGGCTTCGTCACCAACCTTCTGAACCCGAAGATCGCGATGCTGTATCTGGCGCTGCTGCCGCAGTTCATCGACCCCGCGGGCGGCAGCGTGCTGGAGCAATCGCTGGTGCTTGGCACGATCCAGATTGCCATCAGCGTCAGCGTCCAAACCATGATCACGCTCGGCGCCGGATCGATCGCGCTGTTTCTCTCCACGCGGCCGAGCTGGATGCTGGTGCAGCGCTATCTGATGGGCACCGTGCTCGCCGGGCTCGCGGTGCGGATGGCGTTCGAGGTGAAGCGGGCGTAGTCCGCTGCCCTCACTCAGCAATTGCTGTCATCGCCCGGCTTGACCCGGTCAAAGCCGGGCGACGACGGCGGTGGTTGGAGCAAGCAAAACTCAATCCAGCTTCGCCTCCATGCCGCGCTTCACGGCCGGCCGCGCCATCAGCGTCTCGTACCAGCGTTTGACGCTGGGAAAATCCGACAGCTCGACCTTGTGGCGCGGGTGACGCCAGGCCCAGCCGAGAATCGCGAAATCGGCAACCGAGAGCGGCCCCGCCACGAAATCATGCTCCGCCAGGCGGCGGTCGAGCACGCCGTAAAGCCGGCGCGTTTCCGCCATGAAGCGTTTCAGGCCGTAGGCGCGGTCCTGCTCGTCCTCAAGCGCGATGAAGTGATGCACCTGCCCAGGCATGGGGCCGAAACCGCCCATCTGCCACATCAGCCACTCATAAACCGGGATACGTTGAGCGAGCGGCTTGGGCAGGAATTTGCCGGTCTTCTCACCGAGATAGAGCAGGATCGCCCCCGACTCGAACACGCTGACCGGCTTGCCCTCGGGGCCCTCGGGATCGACGATCGCCGGGATCTTGTTGTTCGGACTGATCGCCAGGAACGAGGGCGCCATCTGCTCGCCCTTGGTGATATTCACCGCGATCACCTTATAGGGCAGGCCCATTTCCTCCAGCGCGACCGATATCTTGCGGCCGTTCGGCGTGTTCCAGGTGTGAAGTTCGATGGTCATCAAAACCCCTTCAGCTCTTGTTCAGGCAGGCGTCTGTAGCATCCAGCGGTTCGATCGGCAAAAAATGGGCTCGTCTTCTGACCCGCTCCGTTTACGGTGTTGGCGTTTTTGCCGCTTCCCGCTGTTGACGGGAAAGCGTCGGCGCTAGAATGTGCGTGAGACCGCCGATAAATTGTGAACTTGAGTGCATGATCCGGGAAGCGGCCTGCCGCGCGTTTGAATGAGCGGGGTGAACACCGGTTCTCCATCGCGACAGACGCGACGCGTTTGCGCGGAGATCACGCTCGAACGATAAGCCGGAGCGCGTTGACGATCGATCCTGACGTCATCGCGCCCTTGCCAGAAACCGGGATAAAAGACCTTGTCCAAATCAGCTTCCCGCGCCCGCCTCGCCGAGATCATCCGCCGCCGCTCGTTCGGCCGCGGTGAAATCACGCTCGCCTCGGGCCGCAAGAGCGATTTCTACTTCAACCTCAAGCCGACCATGCTGGATCCCGAGGGCGCCACGCTGCTCGCCGATCTGACTTATGAGACCTTGAAGGACGACGAGCTCGACTACATCGGCGGATTGGAAATGGGCGCCGTGCCGCTCGCCGGCGCCATCGCGCAGATCTCCTGGATCAAGGGCCACCCGATCGCGGCCTTTTTCGTGCGCAAGAAGCCGAAGGAGCACGGCGCACGGCTGGCGGTCGAGGGACTTGCGAAGGGCGAAAGCCTTGAGGGCAAGCGCGTCGTGGTGGTCGAGGACGTCACCACCACCGGCGGCTCGGCGATGAAGGCGGTCGAAGCGGTGCGCGAGGCCGGCGCCGAGGTCGCGCTGGTCTTGACCATGGTCGACCGCGAGGAAGGCGCCACCGAAACCTTCGCGCAGGCCGGACTGCCCTTCCGCGCGCTCTACAAGGCAGCCGAGTTTCTGTGAGATCTTGATTCCGGCATCGACCATGATGAGCCCGTCGTCCCCGGGCTCGTCGCGGGCATATCGAGCGCGATGAGATGAGATTGAACGCCATCACACTCTAGGTTTTTTGATCGAGCATGATCTCCGCGCAAACGCGTCGCGTTTGTTAGCTAAGGGAAAACCGCAACGCACTTTTCCCGATCATTCTCCTGGTCTTAACAAGATCGCGGCGAAGAGGATTTGGGCGAGCGGAGGCGGCGCCCTCCTTCGGCCGCCGTGCCGGCCATACGAGCGCCGCCCTCCATTTCTTTTGCCCACCGGCGGGTCGCTCACCGGTCATTTACCATCCCCCACTATGGTGAATCCGAACTTGAGGCACCGATCGCCTCGAGGAGGTGCGGTTCTCGTCGGGTGAGGTCAGCGTTTGCGTAACCAGTTGCCTGTTCAGCGCAAGCGGCGCCGCTTGATGCTTGTCGCCGCCGCGATCGCGGTTCCCGTCGCGCTTGCGCCGGGCGCTTCCTCCGCCGAAGGCCTGTTCGATTTCCTGTTCGGCGCTCCGCAGAAAGCCCAACAGCACCAAGCCTCCCCGCAAGCGAATTTCTTCGCCGACCCGTTCGGCACCAATCCGCAAGCCGCGCCGCCGCCGCGCGCCGTTGCCACCGGTTCCGGCCCGGCCTTTTGCGTGCGAAGCTGCGACGGACGGTATTTTCCGCTGATGCGCGGCAGCGCCTCGCCGGTCCAGATGTGCCAGGCGTTTTGTCCGGCAAGCCCGACCAAGGTGTTCTTCGGCTCCAGCATCGACAGCGCCTATGCCGCAAATGGCGAGCGCTACGCCGACAGCGAAAACGCCTTCGTCTACCGCAAGGAGCTGCGCGCCAACTGCACCTGCAACGGCCGCGGCCCGGCGGGGCTGGCGCCGGTCGACCTGACGCTCGACAGTTCGCTCCGTCCGGGCGACGTGGTCGCCACCACCAATGGGCTGGTCGCCTATTCCGGCAGCCGTGCCAACAGCGGCCAGGGCTCGAGTGGCCAGGGCTCGAGTGGCCAAGGCTCGGACTTCACCCCGGTCGCCTCCTATCCCGGGCTGACAGCCGACGTCCGCGCCCGGCTCGGCGAGATGAAGGTCGCCCCGGTGAGCGCGGAGATGATCGCAAGCGACGCGCCGCTGTCGAACGCACGCGTCAACGCCGCGCCGCCGGTCGTCGCAGCACCAAAGGCGTCACCGCTGCGGGACAAGCGCGCGGAAGCGAATTAGGCGGCAAGGTCACAATGGTCATTCCGGGGCGCGCGCAAGCGCGAACCCGGAATCTCGAGATTCCCCGATGCGCAATTGCGCATCTGCGGTCTGGTGCTAGCGCACCATCCCGGAATGACGTTGACCGCCTCACCGCCCGACGATCACCCCGATCACGTTCGGTGCAGAGAGATATTTCTCCTCGATCGCCGCCCGCGCCGCGGCGCGGTTGTCCGGCGTCAGCAGGCCGCGCTTCTCGGCGAGGATCATCCAGCAATAGCCCCACCAGTCGGTGAGCATGCCGTTGTCGTCGACGAGGTCATAGCCCTGCTCGGCGGCGAAGATGCGGGCATGCGCCTCGTCCAGCGTGTCGAGGAAGGCGTGGTCCTCTGTGGAAAACAGCTCGTCGCTGATGTCATCGGTCGTATAGCCCCACACCGACATGCAGACCGCGTTGAATTCGCGGTCGATCCGGTCGTCGTCGATGGGCCGGCGCCGGGAGGCCTGATGCAGCCGCGACAGCGTCCGCGCGAAGTCGGCGATGCGGGTGAGGGCGAATTGATCGAAGGCGATGGTGGACATGTAGTCCTCGCTAAGCTGGACAGACCATAGATGTTGTGTCGGCACTGCGCCGAATCGCTATGATATATCAAAGGCTTGCTAAAGTGTTCTTAATTCGTTCTATTTCTATTTTTGTCGTCCTGGCGGAAAGTAGGGACGACGCCGGAACGGGGTCCAGCATTAGCGTTAGCGATGCGCGGATAAGCCTCAACTCGCCGACAACAGCTTGTCGCCGCAATAGTTCGCAAAGAACTTGCCGCCGCACTGCTTTCGAATCGCGGCGCAGCGCGCGGCTGGCGAGGCGTCTTTCGCAACGCTGAACGAACAACTCAAGCCGTCGGCGCTGCGTGCCGGCTTGCCGGCCGCAAAAGCCGCGCTGGTGGCGGTGAGGCAGAACAGCAGCGCGACGGCGGCGATGATTTCGATGGTCAGTCTCATGGCGCGGACCTCCCCGAAGTTTCGCGACATTGCCTTAGGAGAGCATAGCACAAAAAGCGGTATCGGCGATCCGGCCCGGGATTTGCATAAAAATCATGCATGCGCCGCGCGGGGGCCTGGGGCAGATTTCGGGACGGAAGCGGCGTATCATTTTGCCAGGGGACTCACAAGGGATTCCCAAGGGACTCACAGTCGCAGGTTCGAAGTGCCAGATCCATCCTTCCACTCTCCCGCGCCGCCCGATCTGCCCGTCGACGAACTGGCGGTGGCGGAAATCAAAAGCGCCATTCTTGCCAAGCTCCGGCTCGCGATCGGCAAGGACGCCGGCATGGCGACGCAGCACGATTGGTATGCGGCCACCGCGCTGGCACTGCGCGACCGCATCGTCCACCGCTGGGTGACGGCGGACAAGGAGAGCTACGACGCCGGCCGCAAGCGGGTTTACTATCTCTCCCTCGAATTCCTGATCGGCCGGCTGTTCACCGACGGGCTCAACAATATGGGGCTGTTCAAGGTGTTCGAGACCGCGCTCGGCGATCTCGGTGTCGGCCTCGCCGACCTAAGGCAATGCGAGCCGGATGCAGCGCTGGGCAATGGCGGCCTCGGGCGGTTGGCCGCCTGCTTCATGGAAAGCATGGCGACGCTTGCGATCCCCGCGATCGGCTATGGCATCCGCTACGATCTCGGCCTGTTCCGCCAGATCCTCAATCACGGCTGGCAGCAGGAATATCCGGACGTCTGGCTCTCGTTCGGCAACCCCTGGGAATTCCAGCGGCCCGAAGTGGTCCATCACGTCCATTTCGGCGGCGGCGTCGAGCATGCCGACGACAAGGGACGCGACCGCGCGATCTGGCATCCGGCGGAAACCGTGCAGGCGGTGGCCTACGACACGCCGATCGTCGGCTGGCGCGGCCAGCACGTCAACGCGCTCAGGCTGTGGTCGGCGCGCTCGCCCGATCCGCTCAAGCTCGACGTCTTCAACACCGGCGATTATCTCGGCGCCTCCGCCGAGGAGGCCCGCGCGGAGGCGATCTGCAAATTCCTCTATCCGAACGACGAGAGCCTGGCCGGACGTGAGCTCAGGTTGCGGCAGGAATATTTCTTCGTCTCGGCCTCGCTGCAGGACCTGGTGAGGCGGCATCTCGGCGCCGACGGCCAGTTGCGCAGCCTGGCGCAGAAGGCCGCGGTGCAGCTCAACGACACCCATCCGAGCCTCGCGGTGGCCGAGCTGATGCGCATCCTGGTCGACCTGCACAATTTCCGCTGGGACGAGGCGTGGAAGATCACGGTCGCGACCTTGTCCTACACCAACCACACGCTGCTGCCGGAAGCGTTGGAGACCTGGCCGGTCGAGCTGTTCGAGCGGCTGCTGCCGCGGCACCTGGAGATCATCTACCGCATCAACGGCACGCATCTGGCGCTCGCCGAAGCGCAATGCCCCGGCGACGTCGATTTCCGCGCCTCCGTCTCGCTGATCGACGAGAGGAATGGCCGGCGGGTGCGGATGGGACAATTGGCCTTCATCGGCTCGCATCGCATCAACGGCGTCTCGGCGATGCATTCCGACCTGATGAAGGAAACCGTGTTCCACGATCTCAACCACATCTATCCGGGGCGCATCACCAACAAGACCAACGGCATCACCTTCCGCCGCTGGCTGATGCTGGCCAATCCGAAACTGACCGACCTGTTGCGCAAGGCCTGCGGCGAGGCCGTGCTCGACGATCCGAGCCAGCTCGCAAGCCTCGAAAGCTATGCCAGCGACAGCGCCTTCCAGCAGCAGTTCCGCGCCGTGAAGCATCACAACAAGATCGCGCTGGCCCGGCTGATCGGCGAACGCATGAATATCGCGGTCGACCCCTCGGCGCTGTTCGACGTCCAGATCAAGCGCATCCACGAATACAAGCGGCAGCTCCTCAACATCATCGAGACCGTCGCGCTGTACCAGGCGATGAAGGACGACCCGCAGAGCGACTGGGTGCCGCGCGTGAAAATCTTCGCCGGCAAGGCCGCGGCGAGCTATCGCTACGCCAAGCTGATCATCAAGCTGATCAACGACGTCGCCGAAATCGTCAACAACGATCCGGCGATCGGCGGGCGGCTCAAGGTCGTGTTCCTGGCCGACTACAATGTCAGCCTGGCCGAAATGATCATTCCTGCCGCCGATCTGTCCGAGCAGATCTCGACCGCGGGCATGGAGGCCTCCGGCACCGGCAACATGAAGCTTGCGCTGAACGGGGCCTTGACCATCGGCACGCTGGACGGCGCCAATATCGAGATCCGCGACAATGTGGGCGCGGAAAACATCGCGATCTTCGGCATGGAGGCGATGGACGTGATGGTCCGCCGCAAGCAGGGCCTGGACGCGACGGACATGATCCGCCATTCGCCGCAGCTTGGGCGCGCCATCAACGCCATCGGCAGCGGCGAGTTCTCGCCCGGCGACGCCGTCCGGTTCGAGTCGATCGCGCATGCGCTGCGCTATCTCGACCAATACATGGTGTGCGCGGATTTCGACGCCTATTACGAGGCGCAGCGCGGCATCGACGCGCGCTGGCAGGTGGTGCCGGCATGGACCCGCGCCAGCATCATGAACGTGGCGCGGATGGCCTGGTTCTCCTCCGACCGCACCATCCGCGAATATGCCGAGGACATCTGGAACGTGCCAGTGAGCCCGACGCCGGTCGCGCACCAGGCGGGCAAGCAGCGCGGCGCCGGCTAAGCGCGGCTGGCGGGAATCGATGACCTCGGACGTTATTGAAATCGGCCGATTAGCCGCGATACTGCGCGTTGCGGCCAACAGCGTCATTGCGAGCGAAGCGAAGCAATCCAGACTTTCTTCTCGGCCCTGGATTGCTTCGCGGAGCCTGTCATCCGGCGGCGCTCCGCGCCGACCGGGTGGCTCGCAATGACGGCGAGAAATCTAATGCATCTCCAAGCCCCGCACCTTTTCGACGACGCCACCCGCGTGACCGCGGGCGACAGCCGCTGGCAGGGGCGGACCAGCCCGGATTACTGGGCCTTCGTCGGCCCGTTCGGCGGGGCCACCGCGGCCACCATCCTGCGCGCGCTGATCGAGCATCCGGAGCGATCAGGCGATCCCCTGTCGCTGACCGTCAACTACTGCGCGCCGATCGCCGAAGGCGCCTTCGACCTCGACGTCCGCCTGGTCAAGGCCAACCGCTCGTCGCAGCACTGGTGCGTGGAGCTGTCGCAAGGCCGCGGCGAGGTCGCGACGCTGGCGACCGCCGTGTTCGCCGAGCGCCGTCCGTCATGGTCGCACCAAGAGGCGCAATTCCCGCAAGCAAAGCCGTTCGAACAGATCCTGCCCTATCCCAAGACCGCGGCATCCTGGGCCAACCAGTATGATTTTCGTTTCGTCGAGGGTTATCCGGATATCGGCGGCGCGAAACAGGATGCGCCGGCCAGCGCCTTTTCCAAACTGTGGATCGCCGACCGCGTGCCGCGCACGATCGACGCGCTGTCTCTGATGGCGATGTCGGACGCGTTCTTTGGCCGCGTCTTTCACGCGAGGGGCGAAGTCGTGCCGTTCGGCACGGTGTCGCTGACGACCTATTTCCACACCGATGCGGACGATCTGGCGGCAGAGGACATCACCCGCGTGCTCGCGCTCGCCGACGCCAAGGTCTTCCACAAGAGCTATGGCGACCAGTCCGGCGAATTGTGGTCGCCCTCAGGCCGCCTGCTCGCGACCACGACGCAGATTTCGTATTTCAAGGCGTGAGGGCGCGCGGCCTTTGACGCTTAGCTGCTCTGGGTCGCGCTGCCCTGGACCAGGCTCGTGTTGCCGGTCACGGGATCGGTGACCGCGTTGGCGACCGTGGCCTTGCCGCTGCCCGTCAGCGCGAATTTGGTGTCGCCGATGCGGAACGACGAATTGCCGATCAGCACCTGCTGATATTGCGTCGTCGTGCCGCTCTGGTACTTGACCTGGGCGCGGAAGCCGTTGACGTCGGAGATCGTCAACTCGAATTTCTGGTTGTTCGAATAGGTCCCGCTCCAGGTGCCCTGATAGCTCTTGGGATCGACGGGGGTGTACTTGGTGTTGGTCGGCGTCAGCGGCGCCGTTGCATAGGCACTTTGAAGAATGCTCATGATATCCGACATGCCGATGCTCCGCGCGGGTTGAGTCGTTATGTCGCAACTACAGACCGGACATTGTTAAGCCCAGGTTAACCCGACCCTTTTTCTGTGCCCACAGACTCAAAAAGGGCGGCTCGCCGCCGCCCTCATGATTGTCATTCCGGGGCGCGCGCCTGCGCGAACCCGGAATCTCGAAAACATAATCACTGGATTCCGGGTTCGCGCTGTCGCGCGCCCCGGAATGACGTTCTCGGTTATTCAGCCGCGAGCTTCACTTCGGGCGCGGCGGCGCGGACGTCGGCGTCGACGTGGCTCTCGAACTTGGCGAAGTTCTTCTGGAACATGCCGACCAGCGCGCGGGCAGTCTTGTCGAACTCGGCCTTG
>WNFD01003959.1_pt1 | contig 18353 bp, 14 predicted proteins | sample 5400491 | NCBI WGS metagenome assembly WNFD01 (sample SAMN13153343, study PRJNA577476) | soil metagenome | isolation source: 120 cm saprolite under Douglas fir tree site 2 hole 2 replicate 2 | place: USA:California | collected 2015-04-18 | reverse complement strand
AATATGATGATATGGCAAGGAAAGAGGTCCAGCGAGCCTTCGTCTACTCTTATGAAGAATCGGCGCGGACTCTGCTGAACAACTACCTTGATAACGTTGAAGCTTACTGCAATAAAACCAGGCTGCGCGACCCCATCACCGACGAAGAGATGGAGCCTGATGAGCAATTGATGCGTTCGATCGAGGAGCAAATTGGCATTACCGAAAATGCCAAGAAATCCTTCCGCGAGGAAATCCTCATTCGCATCTCGTCGCTGGCGCGTAGAGGGCAGACCTTCGAGTACACTAGCCACGAACGTCTCAAGGAAGCTATCGAAAAGAAGCTCTTCGCCGACCTGCGCGACGTTGTAAAGATCACGACATCAACTCGCACTCCTGACAAAGAGCAACTTCGCAAGATCAACGAAGTTGTGAACCGCCTGATGACGGAGCATGGATACTGCCATGTGTGTGCAAACGAGATCTTACGCTATACAGGTAGCTTGTTGAATCGATGATGGTTGGAGTGCAAGACCATGCCCGTCTCGTTGGCCGCAATGTATATCGGAATGTAACGAGCGGGCATCACGGGCGCAACAGGTCGCACATCAACCATTTCGCAACTGGAAGGAGTTTGTTCCATGTCTGTCTCCCAACATGACTGGTCATTGCATCGCAAAGGACAGGTTGATCAGGAACGTCATAAAGAGAAAATCCGCGAAGCGATAAAGAAAAATTTAGGTGATATTGTAAGCGAGGAGAGTATTATTCTCTCCGATGGCAAGAAGGTAGTAAGGGTGCCAATTCGCTCCCTGGATGAGTACCGTTTCCGCTATGATCCTGGTCGCCAGCAGCATGCCGGTGAAGGCAATGGAAAGAGTAAAGTCGGAGATGTCATAGCCCAGGAACCCCGACCGGGTAAGGGCAAAAAGGGTGATGCAGGTAGAGAAGCGGGCTACGACTACTACGAAGCAGAAATCACCATGGAAGAACTCGCAGAACTGATCTTTGAAGATCTTGGTCTTCCTAATCTTGAAGAGAAACGCCAGCAAGAACTCCAGACTGATTCAGTGCGCTTCACCGATGTGCGCAAAAAAGGTCCCCTGACAAACCTTGACAAAAAACGCACTATCATGGAGAACATGAAGCGAAACGCATCCAAAGGCGATGCAAAGTTCAAGGATATCAAGTCAGATGACCTGCGCTTTAAGGTCTGGGAACCGACGATACGCTATCAATCCAACGCTGTCGTGATAGCCATGATGGACGTTAGCGGGAGTATGGGAGAGTTTGAGAAGTATATCGCACGCAGCTTCTACTTCTGGATGGTGCGTTTCCTGCGCACGAAGTACAACAACGTGCAGATTGTCTTTCTCAGTCACCATACAGAAGCCAAAGAGGTTACTGAAGAGGAGTTCTTCCATAAAGGTGAAAGCGGTGGCACGCAGGTCTCGTCAGCTTACGAACTTGCTTTGGAGATTATCCAAGAGCGATATAACCCGGACGATTGGAACATCTATCCTTTCCACTTTTCCGATGGAGATAACTTACCCTGGGACAATGATCGCTGCGTGCAATTGGTTACCAGACTCATGGAGCTTTGTAACATCTTTGGCTATGGCGAAATTCGCGAGGGGCATTATCGCTCACCTAGCACATTGATGTCAGCTTACAATAAAATCTCCGACAGAAAGTTTACTGCTGTGACTATCTCAGATAAGAAAGAAGTCTATCCTGCCCTGCGGAAATTCTTCGCTCAACGCGACCCTGTTTCCACAAGGTAACTGTCTAGATAGAGGGAGCTTCCTGATGGCAGATAGCGAAATTGAACGTTTACGTGATTCAATCGATCAGGCCTGGGACGAAGCGCGAAATTTTGGGCTAGATCCATTTCCTACCCACTTCGAGTTAGTGCCCGCAGCTATTATGTACGAATTTGCTTCGTATAGCTTACCCGGTCGCTTTAGCCACTGGACACATGGAAAAGCATATCATCGACAGAAGATGCAATATGACTTTGGGTTGAGCAAAATCTATGAAATGGTCGTCAACACCAATCCGAGTTATGCCTTCCTGATGGAAATGAATAACTTGCTACAAAATACATTTGTAGCAGCACATGTCTTCGGCCATACCGACTTTTTCAAGAATAATGCCTACTTTCAACATACCTCGCGACGCATGATCGACAAGGTGAGTATTCATGCCGAGCGCATAGCCAGTTACGAGTTCGATCACGGCAAAGCAGAGGTTGAGCGTTTCCTCGATGCGGTCCTTTCGATTCAAGAGCATGTAGACTATAACCTGTTTATTCGTGATGATGAGCCTGATGAGAAGGAAGAAAAGTCTGTTGCGCAGGTAACAAGCGAGTATGACGACCTTTGGGGGCTGGAGAGGAAAGCGAAAAAGGCAGAAGAGGAACGTGAGAAACGATTGGGCAAACCACCCAAATTTCCAGAGAAGCCAGAGAAGGATATCCTACAGTTTTTGATGCTCCATGCTCCGCACCTTGAACCCTGGCAGCGTGACATCATCGAGATTGTTCGTTCAGAGATGCTTTACTTCGTGCCGCAAATGCAGACCAAGGTAATGAACGAGGGCTGGGCCTGCTTGGTTTCTACAAGTCTTGTACTTACTGAATGTGGACTACTACGATATGATGCATTGCATGAACTGCTTGCACAGGGTGAAACCGTTACAGTTGGCAGTGGCAATGGAGAGCAGGACAAAATCGCCGACCGTCATATTCGGCGTAACGCGCCTACTATACGCTTGCGTACTCGGCGTGGACTGGTGTTAGAGGGGGCTGAAGAACATCAACTCAGCATAGGGCCAGATCAATGGATTGCACTGAAAGATGTAAAGGTTGGACTGTGCGTGCCGTTGAGTGTCGGCGATAATATCTGGCCTGATCAACTTGTACCGCTTATACACCCCGTCCCTATGGTTTCCGCCACAGTAGAAGATGTAGCAAAGGTCGCGGGTGTTGGTGTTCATACCGTGTATCGTTCACTGAGTGGCAAGACGGATTACGCTAAAGACCGAATCGCAGTTGCTATTCAGAATACAGGCTATACGTTTGGCAATAGCGGTAAGCCCATACATTCTCTCCGGTTCCCGCTTGTGGCACCAACACATGTCACCGAATCATTTGCCGAGTTTCTCGGTTATCTCATCGGAGATGGCAATATCCATGTTACCAAGAACGCTATAGGCTATACGACAGGTGATCGCGAGTTAGCGGATCGTTACGCTTTGCTCGTACGAGAATTGTTTGCGATTGAAGCGACTCCATACTGGGATGGCAGAACGCTTAATGGCAAAGGCGGTAGATGGCGAGTCGTTTTCTACTCGGCCAATGTGCTCGACTTACTGGAATCGCTCGGTATTGATTTGCGTGCGAAGGCTCGACAGAAACGCATACCAGGCTGCATTTTGCGTTCACCTAAATCCGTTGTAAGTGCATTCGTGCGTGCGTACTTCGATTGCGATGGATGCGCATCTGTCAAACAGCGACGATATTGCTCAGACGCTACAAATTTTGCTGCTGAACTACGGCATTCTCTCTCGCCATCGTGGGGTGAACGTGTGGATTTGCGGCAAGTCGGCAGAGATTTTCGCAAAGGAAATTGGCTTTGGTCTTGCTCGCAAGCAAGCCAATCTAAGCCAATATCTTGCGAATCACAAGTGGTTTCTCAAGGAAGACCTGGCTGACGAAGTAGTCAGCATTGAGCATGACGTAGCTGATGTGTATGATATCACCGTTGATCGGACGCATCGCTATGTTGCCAATGGCATGCTGCATCATAATAGCCTATGGCACTCACGCATCATGCGAAGATTGGGTGATACTGGAGTGATCTCCGACTCTGAAACCGTTGAGTTCGCTCAATTGCACTCAAGTGTACTCTCTCCATCGCCAACTTCACTTAACCCGTACTACCTTGGCTTCAAGATGTTCGAAGACATTGAGAAGCGCTGGGATACTCCAACCAAAGAGGAGCAGGAGCGATTAGGTCGTCGAACAGATATGGGACATCAGAAGATCTTCGAGGTACGCGAGCTAGATAACGATGTCTCCTTCTTGCGTAACTACCTGACCAAGGATCTTGTGAAGGAACTTGACCTCTACATCTATAGGAAAGAGGGGGATGAATGGGTTATTGTGGAGAAAGACTGGGAAAAGGTGCGTGATGGTATTGTAGCCAGCTTGACGAACTTCGGTTATCCTTACCTGGTTATTGACAATGGAGACTATCGGGGGAATAGTGAGCTGTATATCAAGCATCTCTTCGAGGGTCAGGAACTCGATCTGGTATATGCCGAGAAGACGCTTCAGCATGTGTACCAGTTGTGGGGTCGCCCTGTGCATTTAGAGACGGTCTACGAGGATAAGCACATTCTCCTCACTTACGATGGTGAGAGGAACACCAAGAGTACATTGGAAAAGTAACCGAAGAGTGATTCAGAACAAACATAAGGGGACCCCCACACATACTTGTGTGGGGGTCTCTAAATCATTTGAGAGCAATTGCATAGATTCGCTATGCCTTGATCGGCTATTCTGCCTGTGATTGTCCAGTAGGAGGTATCTGGCTTGTAGGCGCCTCCGTACTAACTACTGGTGCCGGGTTGCTCAATGCATTTTCAGTACTTTCAATCCACCTCTTGGCAGCATCACGCCCTCCCAGGCCGAACGCAAGACCGAATGCAAGCGCAGCACCGAAGACAACGGCCCCAAAGAGTTCGACGACTAGCGCTGTGGCAATATTAAGCTGCGTGAGAGCCATCAAGGTCGCAAAGAGGATAATCGCCCAGCGCGAAATCTCAGCAAACACATTTGGATTCCCAATGCCAGTAGTAGCCGTTGCGCCTCGTACGATGTCAGCAACAACAGTGGCAAGCAGAGTACCCAGGAAAAGGATCAGGATTGCAACAAACACATTTGGAACATACGAGATAAGTTCGTTTAAGATGAGCGTTATTGAGGTGAGTCCGAGTGATTCCAATGCAGGTACCAGGAAAACAAGAATGATAAACCAGAAGACGATTTGACCCAGGAAATCAGCCGGATCCAACCGAATGCCCATACGCTGTTCAAAACGTGTGAGTCCAATTCGATTTGAAAAATTATCAAATCCAATCTTGCGCAACAGTACCGTGACGAGTTTGCCGAGGGCCCTTGCAACGAGCCAACCAACCAGCATAATGACAAGGAAACCAATCAGCTTCGGGATGAATTGGAAGATCAGTGCCAACGCGGTACTAAAAGAGGTAAGAAGTGCTTGACCCCAGTCTGTAATAGTTGTGATAGGTTGCATAACAGGTTCCTTTCTACCGTAGTATCTGGCTTAGTCTTGTACGACTGAAGCCTCTTTACACATAAAAGTAGCTAAACTTGCCAGGCGCATTTCTACAGACTAGTATATAGGTAGATAAGACTGAAAAGCAAGAAGAGTACTATATTACCGGGAATTTTTCGATAGTCTAAAGAATGCTACCGGTATACTGGCATCGTTCCTTTTCCAAAGAGAAGCTATTGACGAGCACGTTACCATTAGAGGTAGAAGAGTTGCTTATTCCCTTATTAGTGGATTGAATAAATCAGGAGAGATTGCCATGATTATCTTACTACTGGCACTCATTGGTGCGCTTCTTGTAATGGCCATACTGAGTATTGGGCGGCTCGCGTTTGGGCGACGTGAACTGTTCATCGCTCGAAAATTTGTCAGATGGTTCATAGGATACTTTGTCTTCAACTATATATTCTGCTTTGTGATCCTCTATGTCTCTGAGCCTGCATTAACCGGCCCCTTTGGAGGGTGGCAATGGATACTGTTTCCGCTCATCGTCAGTAGCATTGCAAACCTCTTTGCATTTGTTCGCCCATTACTTGGCAGCTTAGAAGATGTCGCAGCCGCCACCCAGGGGCGGCGTTCAGGACGGAGCAACCCCATCTCCCTACCAACGGAGGCATCGCGAGGAGCAATCGCAGCAGGCATTTTTGGTCTGGCGGTGGCCGCGACAATCGGCATTGTCGTCGCGGGTCTGATCGTTGTCTTTACAACCTGGTTCGATACTAATGCCAAGGCGCTAGCAGCTATTCCAAACGTCAAAGTGGAGACACAAAGCACTCCATTGATAGCTACCGACCCCAATCACATCGTCCTGGTCAGCCAGAGCGTAGCCGCTTTCAAAGGTCAACAGATACTAGGCTCCAATGGGCAGAATCTGGGTTCATCTTATAGCCTTGATCCTGGTAGTTACACGCTGCAGTCTATCAACCATCACCTCTATTATGTCGCCCCATTGACCTACAATAATATCTTCATCAACCTATCCAATTCTTCCACACCTGGTTTTGTAGTTGTTGATGCAGAAAATCCCCAGGCACAACCTACATTGCGAACTGGTCCCGGTGACTCAATAGCCTACCTGCCTGGGGCGATCCTCAATCAAGACCTGATACGACATGTGTACTTGAGCGGCTATACATATGGCAGGCTCGTTGACCCAACGTTGGAACTTGACGATAGCTATCACCCATACTGGACGATCTCTCTCATGCAACCTACGCGTGGTTATACCGGCGATGTACTGAGCCAGGTGCTGATCATGGATGCGCACACCGGGGATATCAAGGTGTACCAGCCAAATAAAGTACCGTTGTGGGTAGACCGCGTCATGCCATCCGACACTGTGGTACAATACCTGACATGGTGGGGATCGTACCACGCAGCTCCCTGGTTCAATCCTTCTGGGGCTGGTCAGCAGTCGCCAGTAACCCCCCCTCAGTTGCTCTATAACAATGCTGATCAACCTGTCTGGTTAGTTCCAATGACTTCGTCATCTGCGAATGATAACTCCAGCACGGGTGTCTTCCTCTTCGATACGCACAAGAATGAGGGACACTTCTACACACAGGCAGCAGGAGTGGGCATCGGTAGCAATGTACAGAACACCTTCCAATCTACCCGCGCCAATATACTGCGTTACAATGTAGATAGTTATCAGTTGTACCAGATTTGCGGACAACCGACCTGGGTTGCCATTTACAGCAGTGGAAGCATTTTCCAGGATGTGGGTATTCTTGATGCGACTCACCTGAACGGAAGTAATGTGCAATTTGAAACAACGCTCAGTCAGGCGCTGGCTGATTATAAACTCTGGCTTTCGCAACAAGGCATCCCTAATGCTTGTGTAAGCACAAACATTGGAGGAACTCAGCAGTCTGTATCAGGCAAGGTCTTGCGTATATCAGTGATACAACAAAGTGGAAATACCATTTACTACATCCAGATCAGCGGGCAGAATGTCATCTTTACTGCGAACCTTGGTCTTTCACCCAAGTTGCCACTTGTACAACCTGGCGATACTGTCATAGGCACTTACTCGAGCGCTTCAGCTCAGTCAGGACAGACAGTGGATCTCAAGACTTTCGATGACTTGAGTATTAAGCTTGGCGGGCTACTTACGCCAACCCCTGGAGGAGGGACACCTACTGCTACACCAACGGTATCGCCGACGCCTTGACACCAATTGGCCATCCGTAGGGGCCGATGATGCATTTTGACAAATTAACCTGTACATCTGTAGGGGTCGATGATGCACATGAACACCTTGATCCAGGCATTCGTAGGGGTCACAGCCCTGTCATGCTGAGCGCAGCGAAGCATCTCGCTGCCCAGCGCGACAGACCCTTCGCTGCGCTCAGGGTGACAGGGTAGGGGCCGATTTATCGCGCCCATCGCCGATGTATCGGCCTCAGTGGCTGTTCCGCAATCCAGATGAAAAAGCATTATTTGCCCCTACTATGCAAACAAGGCAGAACATGCTATGATTCTGACAGCGAACACGAGTTAAGCCAGTGCGCTGAAAGGAAGGAAACGCATGGCTCATTACTTTACCCGCGAAGAAGCTGAAGCGTTGTTACCCCAGATATCGATTGTGCTCCTTCAGATTCAAGATTACCAAAAAGTGATGCAGCAGAAGGAAGAGGAACTTGACGCTCTCCATGCGCTTGCAATGGGTAATGGTCATCACCTGCACCTACGGATCAACAACATGCAGAAAGACTTGGCGGAATATATCCAGGCTATGCAAGAACTGATCGATGAACTAAGTAGCTTTGGATGTGAATTGAAAGACCCCACCATCGGATTAATCGATTTCCTCAGCCTGCGCAATGACCGCGAAGTCTACCTATGCTGGTACTTAGGTGAAGAGCGTATCAACTTCTGGCACTTTCTCGATGCAGGTTTTGCTGGACGCCAGCCACTCTAAATTATGACCACAATCTACCAGGCATTAGAGCATGCGACACTTACCCTCACACATGCAAGCAAGACGAATGCCAGACTGGAAGCCCAGATCTTGTTGAGTCATATTCTGCAAATCGAACGGACCGTCCTGTATGCCTATCCCGAACGCGTGCTTACTCCAGAACAAGAGCAACAATTTCTTACATTCATAGAACGACGTTCACGAGGTGAGCCAATCGCATATCTCACCGGACATAAAGAGTTTTATGGGCTTGATTTTCTGGTTGACAAACGAGTATTAATTCCTCGCCCGGAGACAGAATTTCTGGTTGAAGCGGCACTCCACGCTTGCCGGCAAATGTTTGATGCTGGGCGCACACCGCTAGTAGCCGATATTGGTACAGGTAGCGGGATTATACCGGTGACCTTAGCTGTGCTAGAGCCACGGCTTCCTTACCTTTATGCAAGCGATATCTCTCCTGATGCCCTCGATGTTGCATTCCTCAATTGCCTGCGACACCATGTTGAAGACCGCATACATCTGTTGTATGGTGATCTCCTGGCGCCCTTACCCGAACCCATCGATATACTCACAGCCAATTTGCCTTACGTCGGAACAGATGAGTTGGATGAACTTACTCTCGACGTTCGCGCTTATGAACCACATCTCGCACTCTTCAGTGGCCCTCTTGGGCTAGATCTATTGCGTCGCTTTTTTATAGAATTGCAGCACTCACAGAAACTGACAGAAAGAGCGATTCTGTTAGTAGAGATTGGGTATCGCCAACGTGAAGCGCTCACTTCGATGTTGCAGGGAATTTGGCCGCATGCAATTCTGACATTCACAAAAGACTATACTGGTTGGGACCGCGTGTTACAGGTAACGCTCTAAATCGTATACAGTAGAAAGCAGGCAATTCGGATGGTGGAACCACGTAAAGCCATCCACTTTACAAGAGGAAGAGAATGCGTTAATCTACACAAGTAGGGAGAGTTGTTTGTAATGCTTGTAGGAAGTCTCATACAAATTCGGCTATTATTGCTCATTCCCATCAAACTTCCCGACGCAATCACTTTGTTGATCGGCGGAGTAGCTGCATTTTTACTTGCCTTCATACTCACCTTTTTCGTCAAAGCTTTCTGTTACAGGGTAGGATGGCTCGACAAACCGGCTGCGCGCAGAGTCCATACAAAAGCCGTACCCCGCTTAGGCGGCGTCGCCATATACCTGGCCTTCGTCATTGCATCATTGTTTTTTTATAATCCTGGTCCAAACCTCAATGCACATGCCAACGAACTCACAATTTACTGGTTGCTGATTGCTGCGGGAGCACTGCTCGTGCTTGTGCATGCGTATGATGATATATTGGGGCTTGGTCCCTGGCCTAAACTCCTTGCTCAGACGATAGCGGTTATTATCATTCTTGGTCCATGGATAGATGGCACTTTCCATGGTATCCTGCTTTTCACTTTCAATAATCCCTTTGGCGTTGAACTTTTCAATCCCAACTTGCCGTGGTATCGTGAACCTACACTTTTTCTAGTCGTACAAAACAGCGACATTGCCCTTGCAGCTATTCCTGCCATTGTGCTTACCTGGTTTTGGACAGTTGGGATGATGAATACTGTTAACTGGATAGATGGGATGGATGGGTTAGCAACAGGTGTCGTAGGTATTACCGCGCTCTTCATCACACTGATTAGCTTCATGCTGCAACAGTATAGTATTGCGGTCCTCTCTGCCATTTTCACTGGTGCCGTCTTTGGTTTCCTGCCCCATAACTGGAATCCAGCGAAAATTTTCATGGGAGATACCGGCTCGATGTTTTTAGGGCTCGCGCTGGCTGTTCTCTCAATTATGGGAGGAGCGAAGCTTGCGCTTGCCTTGATGGTGCTCGGCGTGCCCATCCTGGACGTAGCCTTAGTGATCTTGAATCGCATTCGACGTGGTCAATCGCCACTGCATTTTGATAAGACGCACCTTCATCATCGACTGATGGCAATGGGACTGAGCGTCAAACAAATCTGTTACCTGTTCTATGGGGTAGCAGTTATTTTTGGCTTGCTGGCGCTCAGTTTCTCAGGTATTCATGCAGCACACTTCTACAAATTTGTAGGTATCATACTGGTCATAATCACGATGTTTGGATTAATTATTTGGGTCGATTATCGCCAGCGCCTGCGTGGTGTGCCAATCAAATTGGGCGGTCCCGATACATCACCGAATGGCAATAATGAGCAAGCTCCCAAGGATTCAGTCCCAGAGAGAATGCGAGAAGAACCATCTGAATACAAAGCGCAGGCTAGCCAGCCACAATCTCACTCGACTGATGAGCATTGGCGAACGCCGCTTCTTCAGTAAACATCCGCTTCAGAAAGTAGCCGGTAAACGACCGCTCATTCTCGGCGACATCTTCCGGTGTTCCCTGTGCAATAATCTCACCTCCAGCGTCTCCACCTTCTGGCCCTAAATCGATGATCCAATCGGCGCATTTAGTCACTTCCATGTTATGCTCGATCACTACTATCGAATTACCCGCATCGACCAGACGTTGCAATACCTGGAGCAGACGATCTACATCGGCAAAGTGCAGCCCGGTCGTTGGTTCGTCAAGGATATACATCGTGCGTCCGGTGGCTCGGCGAGCTAGCTCAGTCGACAGTTTGACACGCTGTGCTTCACCACCAGAGAGCGTTGTAGCGGGTTGCCCTAGACGCATATAACCTAGACCGACGTCGTTCAGGGTTTTCATCTTATTGTAGATAGAGGGTACATTGGCGAAAAAGCCCATCGCTTCTTCGATTGTCATGTCCAATACATCGGCGATGTTCTTGCCTTTGTATTGAATCTCGAGCGCCTCGCGATTGTAGCGTTTACCTTTACATACTTCGCACGGCACATACACGTCGGGCAGGAAGTTCATTTCGATTTTGACAATTCCTTCACCTTTACAGGCTTCGCAACGACCACCTTTGACATTAAACGAAAAGCGACCGGGCAGATAACCACGAATGCGTGACTCGGGTACATGCGCAAAGAGTTCACGGATGCCCGTGAAGGCATTGGTGTAAGTAGCGGGATTAGAGCGCGGAGTACGTCCAATTGGCGATTGGTCAATATCAATGACTTTGTCAAGAAATTCAATGCCCTCAATAGTATCGTGCGCGCCAGGCTTAGCATGAGCACGATACAAGGAATGAGCCAGTTTCCGGTACATGATGTCGGTAATGAGGGTGCTCTTGCCAGAGCCGGAAACACCTGTAATCACAACAAATTTCCCGAGTGGAATATCGACCGCAACATTTTTGAGATTATTCTCGCGCGCGCCCGTAATTCGCAGGGACCTTCCATTGCCTTCACGACGTATCCCTGGCAGTGGAATACGCTTGCGCCTGGATAGATAATCGCCGGTGAGGGAATTCGTATTGGCAATAATATCTTTGTATTTACCTTCAGCGACTACTCTTCCACCATGTTCGCCAGCACCCGGCCCAATATCGATAATGTGATCTGCCGCACGCATGGTATCTTCATCATGCTCAACTACCAGCAACGTGTTCCCAATGTCACGCAAACGTTTCAATGTCTTGATCAAGCGTGCATTGTCGCGCTGGTGTAAGCCGATACTTGGTTCATCAAGTATGTAGAGCACACCCATGAGACCAGAACCAATCTGTGTTGCCAATCGAATGCGCTGCGCCTCTCCACCAGAAAGACTGGCTGCTGCACGATCAAGGCTCAGGTAATCAAGGCCTACATCCACCAGAAATTGCAGGCGCGAACGGATCTCTTTGAATATCTGACGAGCTATAAAGTGTTCGCGTTCCGTTAGAGGGACTGAAACCAGTTGTCCGTCGGGATCAATTGGTGTGAGCGGATCGGGCACACCGGGAGCGACATTGCCATTTTTCTTCTTGCCATTCCCATTGCCCGTAGGGGCCAGATTTATCGCGCCCTGGCTAACGAATGGTGACACGGTATTCTCTAGCTCCTGGAAGAAACGCTGTGCCAACACTATTGAGAGACGAGTAACCTGTACAATGTTGCGTCCGCCGACTGTAACACCCAGCGCCTCTGGTTTGAGTCGAGCGCCATGGCATTCGGGGCAGACACGCGCAGACATATAGTTCTCAATTTCTTCGCGAACACCCTCGCTATCAGTCTGCTTGTAACGTCGATCGAGATTTGTAATAACCCCCTCGAAGTTAACAGTATAAGTGCGTATACGACCATGCTGAGGTGTATAGCGAATCGTCAGTTGTTCAGGTGTACCGTAGAGCACTTTTTGACGTTGCTCTTCCGTCAGGTCGCGCCAGTGAGTATTGAGACTGAAGTTATACTCGTTCGCAAGTGCCTCCAAAATCGAAGCGTGCCACTGACTTCCATTGATAACCTTGCTCCATGGCACAATCGCTCCCTCTGCCAGGCTCAATTCAGGATGCGTCACAATCAGCTCAGGATCGATCACTTGCAGTGTTCCCAGACCAGTGCAGGTAGGACACGCGCCGTGCGGGCTGTTAAAGCTAAAGGTACGCGGTGCAATTTCTGGTAGACTGATACCATCATAGACACAGGCAAAGTTCTCAGAAAACAGGATTTCTTCGCCATCGACAATCGAAACCAGTACGACACCGCTGCCAAGTTTCAGCGTTGTCTCGAGCGATTCTGTTACGCGCTGCCGGAATGAAGAATCGATCTGTTCCTGTCGCACCGCTGTTTGTTCTGCTCTAATTCCGTCCTCACCGGGTTGAACCTCTCTCTCAGCATTGACATCATAAAGCACAGGGCGCTCGGCAACCTCCCTGTAGGGGCCAGATGTATCGCGCCCCAATCCATAGGCATTGAGCGCATTCTCTCCTGAGGTAGATGCCTTCTGTCCTTTACGTATCACGAGGCGGTCAACAACCACTTCTATGGTGTGCTTTTTCTGCTTATCCAGGTCGATCTCATCACTCAGATCGTATATCTTACCATCTACACGCACACGCACATAACCGGAACGGCGCATCTCTTCAAAGATACTTTTGTACTCGCCCTTGCGCCCGGTGACGAGTGGAGCAAGTAGCATAATACGCGAACCTTCGGGCAAATTGAGAACAGCGTCGACAATTTGCTGAACGGTCTGCTTGCTTACCTCACGTCCACATATTGGGCAGTGTGGATGTCCGGTACGAGCATAGAGCAGGCGCATGTAGTCGTAAATCTCAGTAACTGTGCCGACAGTCGAACGAGGATTATGCGAGGTGCCTTTCTGGTCAATAGATATAGCGGGTGAAAGGCCATCGATATGATCGACATCGGGCTTCTCCATTTTATCAAGAAATTGCCGTGCATACGCCGACAGCGACTCAACATAACGGCGCTGCCCCTCGGCAAAAATAGTATCAAAGGCCAGGCTGCTCTTTCCTGAGCCAGAGAGACCTGTGATTACTACTAATTGATCACGGGGAATAGTAACATCGATATTTTTCAAATTATGTTCGCGGGCACCACGAATAACAATTTTGTCCTGGGGCATAGAACTGAACCACCCATCACCACAAGTTATTTGCAAAGTTCTTCTATCCGTTACTTGTGGGTTTTCTTAAGATATTGATACAAACGTTCGATATTCGCTCTTATACTATACTATAATCGTCAAGAGATTGCGAGGGAGTGAAACAGGTAATATCAATCGTTTGGATAAGTTACAAGCTATTCTTCTATATTCTAAAACAACGAAGGTGGTAGCCTTTATTTCCCAGTGTGGCATCAACTTGCTTGATTTCTCTTTTTTTGAACACAAGCTGAACTCTTCCTATTCCCTGCCCAATGTTGCTAGCTTTAGTTAGTGACAGTTATGGGGAGTCTCATACCTGCTTTATAGTGTCCACGCATCTGGCAAGCTATCTCGTATTTGCCTGTGGTTGTGGGTGAGAATGTGAAATTAGTGGTCCATGTTGTGCCAGGCATGATTGGTTCAAGCTCGATGAGCATGCCCTTGAACTGTACATTCGGTGGGAGTGGGCTTCCATCTGGCTTATCTGGCATGATCATGAACTCGTGAATAACGTGTCCGCGATTTGATACAACGAAGTAGTAATGAGTACCGGCATGAAAGACTGTCACTGAGGAAATGATGCGAAACTCAACAAGCGTGAACTTGACTTCTACTGAGCCAGGGGAGGGAGCTTGCTTAGTGACTTCAGTGGTGGGCGAAGCCTGAGGAGTTGGCGTTGGCGTACTGGTTGCAATAGTTGTGCTTGTGCAAGCAACAATGAGCAAGGCCAGAGCCAAAACGAGCAGCTTGCCCAGGAGTTGAAGATAGTTCGATGCGCCAAATTTTTTTATACTTGTATTTTTGGGTCTCAGCACTGGAGCGCCCCTTCATAGCAGAATAGTTCGGCCAGGCACCCCTTGATGCACATGAACAAAATAATCCGGACAACCGTTGGGACCGATTATGCACTTGAACAAATTAATTGGGACGGCCGTAGGGGCCGATGTATCGGCCCTCGTGGATGTTCCTAATATACGGATTATTTTGTTAAAAGTCATCTAGTGCCCCGAAATTTCAATGGTAACAAGGGGAATTATAGACAATGTCAGCAGGAAGGTCAATCCTTTCAAGGTAATGATTCAATGATTCAATTCGCACAATTGACAAGTAAAATCTTCACAAGCTATACTTGCTTTAGTAGTAGTATATGCCTTCTCTTGCTGCTACTTGCATACCCACTCTCGCCGTCTCATGTTTACGAGGCTCGATTCCTAACAAAGAGTATTTTCTCTTACTATTCTCTCTAGAACAGCGCTCTGGCACGCTTTGCCGGGCGAGAAAGGAACTGTTTATGCTTTCTACAGAGACCACAAATGACTGGAGCGATATCATTTCCTTGGTGGGACAGGACGGTGCGTCGAACATGGCTGACCAGGTGCCGCAGGAACTGCTCGATCCAAAGACGCCAGCCGAGGTGATCATCCGGTTGGAGGCGCGCAAGCCAGAAACCGACCCAAAGCTGGGCATTACTGTCCCGCCCCCCGAGGCGAAGGAGACCAGGCACCGGCTCGTCGTCCTGGGCGACTCCCTGAGCCACGGCTTCCAGAGCGTCGCGATCTTCAACACGGACCTGTCATACCCCGCTATCATCGCGCGCGAGCTGGCGTGGTATGACTCCTTCCGTTTCCCGGAATACCGGGCCTTCGGGGGTCTTCCGCTCAACCTGGAGTACCTGGCCCGCGAGCTCGAGCTAAAATACGGCGCCGAGATCTCCTGGTGGGAGCTGGCCTCCGCTGTGTTCACCGTGCACCAGCTCCTGGACCAGATCCGTGAGTACTGGGAGCACGGATCTGGTTCGCACATTCCGCAGATCAACGGGATCATGCACAACCTGGCGGTGTCGGGATTCGACATCCGCGACCTGATGGCATGCACCGCGGACACAGAGCGGGCAGCAATGCAGCCACGCCAGGACACGTTTTTGCATCCGTTAGTCAACAATGCTGGGCCGTTAATGGCGCTGTATGTGCTTGAGTCAGCTCGTGATCCCGCGACCGGCCAGGCGCTCACGCCGGTGCAGGCGGCGAAGGCACACGGCGCGGACGGCGGGATTGAGACCCTGATCATCTTCATCGGCGCCAACAACGCCCTGGGGACAGTACTGGACCTGCAGGTCAAGTGGAGCGATGTCGGCTACGACGACCCGGCGCGGAAGGGCGCTTACAATGTCTGGAGGCCGAGCCACTTCGCGGCCGAGCTGCAAGAGCTGCAGACCCAGATCCGCGAGGTGAACGCGCAGCACGTTATCTGGTGCACCGTGCCCCACGTGACGATCGTGCCGATTGCGCGTGGCATCGGCGGCAAGATGCGTCCGGGCTCGCGCTACTTCCCGTACTACACACGCCCGTGGATCGGCGACACACAGTTCAACCAGGCGGTCGATCCCTACATCACAGGGAACCAGGCTCGGGCCATCGACTCCGCCATCGACATGTACAACGACGCCATCACTGCGATGGTGAGTACGGCTCGCCAGGAGGGCCGGGACTGGCTGCTGCTGGACATAGCTGGCCTGCTCGACCGGATCGCGGCTCGCCGTTATCTCCTCGACCCGGCGGCGATGCCATCGTGGTGGATACCATATCAGCTGCCGCCCCAGATCGCGGCTCTGACCCCGCCGCCGGACTCGCGGTTCATGGCGTGCGACCCGCAGGGACGCACCGCGGGAGGCATCTTCTCGTTGGACGGGGTCCACCCGACCACGATCGCATACGCGATACTGGCACAGGAGTTCATGAACGTCATGCAGGCCGCTGGTGTGGTGTTCTACCACGCCGACGGCAAGACACCGCGGACGGCCCCGGTAATGACCGACTTCGGCTGGGCCATTCAGCGGGACACGCTCATCTCCGACCCATTGAAGTCGCTCACGTACGACCTGAAGTTACTGAGCTGGGCGAACGAACTCCTTGACTGGGTGAAGGCCCTGGCCTTCCACCTCTGAGCGACCGCTACCCTGGCGTTCTCGCGATCCCCGCTACCGCCAGGCGAACGGAACATCCATTTGACCGCTTAGCAGCAGCAACGTATGTAATAAATGGAAGCAAGAAGTTGGAGCAGAACACCCGTTCTGCTCCAACTGAGAAAACGATAAGAACTTATTTGCTACTAAAATCAAGGGCCTGGCCGCGTATGATCTTTTGAAAGGTCGTCAAAATAGGGGTATCATCCAGGCGATCAGCGGCATGGCTGTTCTCCTTATTGTAATGCTATAGAGCCATAGGGTCCATAGACTCCTAATGGCCCTTTACTAGGAACCCAAACGATTCTCATACTCCCAAAATCCTGGCATATAACAGGTACACCACCAAAATCAACGGATTGATATTCGTATGATGTGGCTGGCCCTAGTTCATGGCCTTTCAGGTACAAATCGTGGTAAGTCCGGAATATTCCAGTGTTACTCCTGGGCAGTTTTATATTTGCTGTTGGGAATAGCCCTTGCAGACTCTTGAAGTACGAATTCCAATGATCTAGTATTGATTGTTCCATAAAGCTGGTGCTCCTGTTTGTATTGATGTAATTGAACAACTGGTTGAAATCAAACGCACTCCCTGGACAATTAGGCTTGGCTATGGGATTGATAGACTTGTGACTGTGTATATGATCAGTAGTGAGTCCAAACTTCTCACAGAGCCACAGATTGAGTTTGTTGCTGGCATCCTGTTGAGCAGGAGTAAGAGGAAGAGAGTTATTACTATCGTTGCAATGCTCTATGCTGATAGTGCAGAAGTTGAGGTTTCCATATTGCTGAACATAGGGAAACCAATAAGGATTGCATAGAAGGTTCCCATTTGCATCTCGATCTGGACAGCAGTTGCCTCCTGCTCCTCTTGACAGTTGTACAAACTGTGCAACACTCCCGTCTCTACCAATTCCAAAGTGGGTTGATCGCATGGTGGCTAGGAATGTCTGGTGAAGACTATCCAGAGTCATATCTCCACCAGTGCAGTGATCAACTATCGACAAAGGAGCAACACTATCGAAGGTGTATGACGTTGGAAGGAGCATATCGATTGCACCGGGGTAGTCAACTGGCATGGCTTATTATTTCCTTTCCATTTGCCGGTGTGCTTCTCGTCTTGCCTGACCGCGTAGCGGTAGCTGCGAAGCAGCGTTGGCAAGACGGGTAAGAACTACTAAGGGCCGCACCTTGATTGGTGGCCTGCGTGATAGCTGGTACCATTTGAGCAACGGTATTGGATGCAATGGTTTGCACCATCGGCTTATGCCACTTGTGAGGCCTGTGTTTCAATCGTCTGAAGGCTTCAGCCGCCTTCGCGCCTACTATAGCATAACAGTCCAGGTAAAGCAATAGATTCCGATCAGAACTACAACGAGTGCTTGAACCTTCCCACGACTAATTATATCGAAGTGTTGTAGTCCGATGATCCACCTCAATCAGGGCTTAGTGCTGTTCTGACCATGGATACATCATTTGATCATATTGCCCTCCTGGGGTTTCAATCGCTCAATCGCGGGGAGTGGTCAAATAGAGAATGATGGTAGAATACTGGCATCATCTCTTTTTGACCACTACCAGGGAGGGAGGACTATTATGAACAAGACTCTG
>WNFD01002534.1_pt1 | contig 18356 bp, 9 predicted proteins | sample 5400491 | NCBI WGS metagenome assembly WNFD01 (sample SAMN13153343, study PRJNA577476) | soil metagenome | isolation source: 120 cm saprolite under Douglas fir tree site 2 hole 2 replicate 2 | place: USA:California | collected 2015-04-18 | reverse complement strand
CCTGACGATCCGTCGCGTCGTCGGGACAAAGCGCGATGCCGATGCTGGTCGCGATGTGGGTCTCCGGCGTATCGCCTGACGCGCGCAACGCTTCCAGAATGGTCTCGGCAAGCCGGCTTGCCGCGGCCGGATTGGCAACGTCAGGCATCAGAATGGCGAACTCATCGCCGCCCAGACGCGCCATCATCTGCCGTTCTCCAAGCACCGCGGTGATGCGCGAAGCGACCGCCTGCAACACCTTGTCGCCGGCTGAGTGTCCGAACAGATCATTGACTTCCTTGAACCTGTCGAGATCAAGACAGAGTACCGCGAGGCTCTTGCCGGGGGTCAGTGCCGCGATCTCCTGGTCGACCCGCGCATTGAAATGGCTGCGGTTGGGGAGCGAGGTGAGGGCATCGTGATGCGCCAGAAAATAGATGTGTTGCTCGGCGTCCTTGCGCGCCTGCAGATCGCGAACGGCGATGACGTGATGCGGCCGTCCGCCAAAAACGATGGGTCGCAGGATCAACTCGACCGGGGTCATCGAGCCGTCGAGATGGCGCAAATCCGTTTCAACCGTCAGGTTCGATCGCGACAACAGCTTGGCACGTGCAACCTGATCCGGAAAACAGCGCTCCAGCCTTGCACCGACGAGATGGGCGGTCGACAAACCAGTCAGCGCAGCGAAGCTTGTGTTGACGGAGACGATCACTTCCCCATCGCAAACCAGAAGCCCCTCCACCGAGGCATTCGCGAGATCGCGCATCCGGTCGACTTCGAGTTCTGAACGATGCCGGTCGCGAATATCGAGCACAACACCCGCCAGCGCCAACCCGATAATGCCGAAGCTTGCGATCGCCAACCCCACGGCAAGCCATCCGGCCGGCACGGCTGATGACGAAACCTCGATCATGGCGTCGGGAATGATCGACACGGCGGCCATCGCGGTGAAGTGATGACTGCAGATCGCGAGCGTCAACAGTACGGCACCGCCGATCTTCCATTTTTCCTGGGCACCATGAAGGCCAACCGGAAGCGCGACTGCGCCGATTGCCGCGCCGAGTATGATCGATGCGGCCACAAGAACGGGATCCCACAGGATGATGCCCGCGATTTCAAATGCCGCCATCCCGGTGTAGTGCATCGCGGCGATGCCGCCGGCAACGATAACGCCGCCGATCCATGGCCCGTGGCGCCAGTTCGGAACGAGCGACACCGCGAGCCCCGCGCCGGTCAGCAGGATCGCCGCGACAAGTGACAGGATGGTTAATATAATATTATAGCCGCTCGGGATTCCCGGCGTGAACGCAAGCATCGCGATGAAGTGCGTCGCCCAGATACCGAAGCCGGTGGAGATGGCGGATACGGCGAGCCACACGCCTCGCATTTGACCGCTGGATTTCCGGGCGTGGCGAAGCAGATTGATCGCTGCAAATGACGCCAGGACGCACACAAGGGCCGCGAGACCGACAAGCCTCAAATCATGGGCAGTAGCAATGCAATTATAGATCTTTAACATATGATGACACCGCCAAGCGGAAAAACCGCGATTTGCGGACAACACTAGCGGCAACTTGGTAAGATGGGGTAAATGCACTAATTTCGAGCAGACGATTTGGCCGTACACTGCCAAGAGCAGTCCTATTGGGCCGTGCGCACCGCTCGAAATCAGTGATATGGCGTTATCGTCGGGACGCTGATGGCGGGCGGCGGAGGCGCACCTACTCTTGACGAATTGCGCACGCCGCTGGGATCGCTGCGGATGCCAAGGTTTGCCGGACCGGGCGCAATACCATTGATGGCTGAATTTCCCGCGCCGGCCGACCCCGCCATCGGCGAACCAATGATGCTTTGGGCCGACGAAGAAGCGGACATTCCGACGATCACCGTCAGCGCGAGCGCAATTTTGATTGCAGCGTTGAACATGAAAAACTCCTGATGCTACACAGTGCATTCGAGATGCGTGAGCCAGATGTAGTCGGGCTTGCTGCCGGCACAACTAAATTGGGTTTTAGAAAACCGAAGGCGGTTGGTTGCGGCCCAAGTCGCGAGGTATTGATATCTTGGGAAAAAGCGATGGAGCGGGCGAAGGGAATCGAACCCTCGTATGCAGCTTGGGAAGCTAGATGTTCTTCTGTCGGCACAAGCTGTTAGCTGCAAAACTAGTCGCATCCGCATTGAACGCGATCAAGGGGTTACGTCCGCAAAACAAAACCCTGAGTTCGAGCCCCTTGAACATTCCGTTTACCATGGCCGGCAGCGTTTGGGGCGGTATATCCGTATCGCGGCCAGGCGGTACGCGGCCTACGATGTCCGCAATCGGCTGCTGGGAAAGTTCAAGAAGAGCAAGGATGCCTGGGCCGCCATCGGCCGCGCTTCTGCCGGTGCAGCACAATGAGCGCCGCACTGGGCGCTCGGACGCTCGGCGAGGATGGACAAGCGATCTATGCGCGCATCAACGCCTGCACAAACCCGGATCAACTTGACGGCATAATGAAGCTGCTATGGAGCGAATGGTATCCGTCCGGTGCTGTCACCGATGACGAGGCCGAGCTTCTCACTGAGGCCGTCGAACGCCGACGCCCCACCAGCCGCCGCGCGCTGCCTGTCGACGGCGGCGTGGCGAGTGTTGGACGAGTCGCTAGCCGTGTGCAGCGCCGGTTTACGCCTCGCAAACCTCAACGTTCACCCGATCGGAAAGCTTCGCGAGGGCGTCGTCGCATGCTCGGCGGTTCAGGCTGCATGCCGGCAAGAATGGGCTCGATGTACACTGAGGGAGAGCGGGCGGCTTTGTGCGTCATTTCTGGCGAGATCAAGCGCCAAGGATTGTGCGAGCTCTCGATCGACGAAATTGCCGCACGGGCCGGAGTTTGCCGAACCGCCGTTCAGAACGCCATTCATGAAGCACGACGCCTTGGCCACGTCACCGTCTTGGAACGTCCCAGGCATGGGATGAAGAGCCTCACGAACGTGGTGCGGATTTGCTCAAGGGAATGGCTGTCCTGGATCAAGCGTGCGCCATCCGCGGCTCGTCTCATAGGGTCCAATCCTGTGAAAAAAGTGAGCCCCACGGAGATCATAGATTTAAGAAAGCAAGTAGCTTGCAATGGAACGATGCTAGAAGCACCACCTGACCCTCACGGTTAGAGGGTCAGAAGTCCTCTGACCCTCACTAAAGCCTGCACTGACGCCGATTGCCAGCGCGGTGGCTGGCGATCTATGCCAGATGCGCCCCCGGCCGGCGTCGCAATGGTGGCCGACTCACTGGGAAGGGCTGCTTGCCAGATGGCTCGCTCCATGACCCCGATCATCATCATTGGTGCACCGTCGGGGTCATGATCGTGAGTCTAGGCGAATGCGGCATCGCCTAAAGCGATGCTCGCGAATTTTAGCCGTCAGAGCGCACGGTTGCCGCGCGGACCGCCAACTGCGCTTGCAGCCTGTTCTGTCTCGGCACTGGCTGCTCGGTGCTCGGTGCTCGCAAGATATAGCCTCTTTCACCCGATGGAAGGGTTAAACCTCCATGGCGAAATAACCTGTTCCGTGCGGAACTAGTTTTCTACCCGTTCCGACGCGGGCACCGGCCGATCAAGGGAGGGGGTGTCAAAAGTTTAAGTCGGAAGGTTTGGGACCGGTAGCTTAGAACCTCATTTTTTTACGCAAAATCCGCAAACTTATTTTTTCGGTGGTACCGCGGCCTCAGCTAGTGGCGTCGTCGGATGAGGGTGGGCAGCCTCGCGCCGGAGTGATGGCGGTGCCATCGCGACGACCGGGTCCCACTGGCGAAACGGGTGCCCGCGCGTGGTTGTCCAGATCCCACCATAATTGGTTAGGCTACATCTCGAAGCGGCACCCCAGCTGTTAGGTGCCTCGCCTTCTTACAGATACCCATAGTGCGAATCGAGCACTGCATGTATCAGTAACGCATGGCCGCTATAATTTGCGCAGATTGCCGAAAGACAAGCTTGATCGACAACGCGAAGGGTCGATGTGGGACCTGTTATTCTCGATACCTTCGTTCGACAAAGCGGACAAAGTCACTTGCTTGTCAGGTTTGCAAGTTTGGCTTTCAGAGCGCCAGACGTGACGCTCGCTTCTGTTCGGACGCTTGCCGCCAATGGTCGTCCTACCGTGAGCGTCGTCTTTTGCGAATTGGGGGTGGGGGTGGTCAAATCGCTGGCGCAATGAGGGTGCGGACCGGTAGGACTCATCCATACGCGAAAAGTTGAAATTAAATACAAAAAGCCACTTCGCGATACTCGGCAGAAAAAGGATTTCCCGCTTCCAATCGGGCTGACTAAGGCCGGTCGTCGGTCTCAAATGTTATCGGTGTGTCTCATTTCGATTTCTTCTCGATCGACCAAGATCAGTTGACGGAGACCCACTGAACCTGACCGAGGGACATGTAAACAATCGCTGCGCGCTTCGCGCCTAGGACCCGCGCATATTGCGCAATTTGATTGGCATAGCTCGCATGCACCGTGGCGTTCGGAGCGACGTCGCTCTTCCAGTCAAAAACGACACGGGGCTTTCCCGACCCATAGGCGACCGCGTCCGCCCGCCCGGAAACAAGTCGCTGATCATCCCCATCAATTCGGCCGTAGACCGGCACCTCGGCAATCAGGCCCTCCTTGTACTGCGTGAGCTCGGGTAAGCTCCAGGTCCGCCACGCGGTCTGCGCAACCTCATCAATATCCAAATCACCGGTCACCGCCGATCCGGACAATTCTTCAAGAAGCAGCCGCGTCCGTTCACGCGAGGCATTGATATCACCCATCAGCTCACCCGTGATAAGCTCTTCCATTAGCTTATGGAGCATGACGCCGCGTATGGCCCCGCCCGCCCGGAGGACCGGCTCCTGCGGTTGACCCCATGCGGCGACGCTTGGCGTTTCAAAAGAAACGATATCCGGGTCGCCATCGCTTGGCCGAATCCACCTAATACGTGCGAAGCTGCGTTCAAGCTCAGACTGCTCCGCTTCAAATTGCGCGCGGCTCTGTATGTTCGGCGCCTCTACAGGCTTCGTGAACTCCTTTTGCGTGAACTGCGTAATGTTGAGCTCGGGCACTTTATTCAGTTTTAAGTCGACCGCGCGCGCCCACGAGGCCCGGCCGGCCCATGTGAATTCAGGCAGCACCAGAAGATCCATCGCCCGTGTGCAGGCAACGTAAAGCAGCCGCAGACGTTCCTCAGAAGCTTCTTGCGCCTCGGTGCTGATCGCATCGCCAAGCTCCGGCGGCACTACATCATCAAGCACCCAATGCATCGTGTCGTCGCTTCGCCGATGTACGAATTGTTCGAGGGGACGCATACCCGAAGCGGTATTGATTGGAATGACCACCGGCCATTCGAGTCCTTTGGAGCTGTGTATGGTCACTATTTTGATCGAATGCTCATCGGCGTCGACCACGCCCTCATCGTGGGGCAGGCGGCGGGACCAGTCGAAGTCAAGGTCACGTGCGAACTGCCGAAAGCCGCGGCCGCCGTACCCGCGCGCCATTTCCAGAAGCGCATCCACATTTGCGAGCGTGCGAGAAGCTTGGTCGGTGCTGCGGCTTACGAGGATCGCGCGGATATTGAGCCGTTCCACGGCTTCAGCCAACAGGAGCGCCGGCGCCGTCGTACGTACCCGGCGGCGCAAGTCATTTAGGATGACCAAGGTTTCGCGCGCTAGCGGGTGAGGAACCAAACCGGGGTCGGTGAGAAGACTGAGGCATGGAGTTTGGGTGGCGCCGTTCGATTGCGCGCTTAAGGATTCGGCGATATCGAGCAGTTCCTGTTCGGTCAATCCGAGGAGCGGACCCCGCAGTAGCGCCCCAAGGGCGATCGTGTCCCGCGAATCGGCAAGCGCACGAACGATCGCCACGAGGTCCTGCACCTCTTGGCGCCGGAGGAAATTTTTGCCGGCCTGCGAGCTAAATGGAACCTCCGCTTCTTCTAAAGCCCGCTCGTATCGCCACAGTTCCGCTCCGATCGGAGCCAAGAGCGCGATGTCACCGGCCGACAACAAATGTGTTTCCCGGTCCGCCCGGCGCACCCGAATGTTGCCGATCAGGCGCCCACAGATTTCAGCGACTACTTCGGCTTCGGCGTCGCGAATATCATCCACACGCGAGTCGGGAACGACATCCACATTCACTTTGGCGACACAAGGGAGGCCATGTTCCGCCCGTTCGCGTGTAGCCTCGAGCGCCACATAACCGGTTGCCTGGCCCTGCAGCGGCGTCTCGAAACACTGGTTGATATGCCGGAGAATGTCACCGCACGATCGGAAGTTGGACGCGACCTGCAGCACGTTGCCAGGAAACTGCCGTTCGATCGCGTGCCGCGCCAATCGATAGGTTGCGATGTCGGCGCCGCGAAACCGATAGATCGCTTGTTTAGGATCTCCGACCATGAAGAGGCGGCCCGGCGCCAGTGCCTGATCCTGCCAACGCGTCGCCGGCTTGCCCTTGCCGGTCAAGAGAAAGACAATCTCGGTCTGGATCGAATCGGTGTCTTGAAATTCATCCACCAACACGCGCGTAAACCGCTTTGCGGCTGCATCGCGCACGCTCGCGTCCCTGCGCAATACGTGACGCGTTACGTAGAGAAGATCATCGAAATCAAGAACCGCGGCGTTCTTCTTGAAAGCCTCGAAGCGGTCCATCAGATCATCGACTTCTCCTGAAAAGCTGGACAGGATCGCCCTCGCGACTTTTCCGACCAGTCGCCGAAACGCGATGGCGCACGCCTCGTAACGGCGGCCCGCTTCTTCCGCCAAACGCGGTCCCTCGATATTTCCCTCGGCGCTGCGCCAGACGCCCAAGCGGCGATAGTCGAGAAGATCGAGCTTGCTTCTGCGCATAATTGATACGCGCGGCGGATGCGCAAGCGCCCACAGTTGGTCGAATCCTGGAAGCGGATCGAATTTTCCTCGGAAGTGCTTGGCGAGTTGCTCCAAATCAGTAATGTCCTGCTCGGCCGCGGTGGGACCGCCCGAGGCGTCGAACCACCGGCGGAATTCGGTGACGACCTCGCCGAAGACAATATCCTCACCGCGTTGAATCTCCGCGGCCACCGGATGGGCGGTTCGATGTCGTCGGCGAAACTCGGCGAACTCCCGCAACAGCTTTTCCGCGCGGATTGGATCTTGCTCTGCCGTCTGGGCGATCGGATCGGTTGCTTCGCTTGGATTGAGCCGGTCGCGGAGCCAACGGTCGAAAATTGTCCGGAAGGCGAGATTGGCCTGGGTGCCGTCAAGAATCTCGGCCCCGGGATCGATCGCAGCTTCCACGGCGTAGGTGCGCAGCAGGATGTGGCAGAAACCATGAATGGTGGTGCAAGTCAGCTCGTCGAACCGCCCCCGCGCCTCCCGCAACGCCGCACGCTCTTCCTCAGTCGGCCCGTTTGGATAGGCGACACGAAGCTCTTCCGGCGCCGAGCCAGATAGCATTTCATCAAGGTAACGGGTGATGCGTTGCCGCAATTCCCCAGCCGCAAATTCGGTGAAGGTGATCGCCGCGATTTCCCGTGGCGGAACGCGCTTGGCGAGAAGGCTTAAAACACGGCCCGCCAGGAGTGACGTCTTTCCCGTGCCGGCGGCCGCTTCGACGAGAAGCGTAGCGTCGAGATCGGTCAGCGCGCGTCTCCGTTGGTCCTGGTCGGCCAAGCTTCTCATCGGGCGTCCCAAAACCTCGCAAGGCGGCCAGCCTTTCGCGCGAACGCCGATCTTTTGCGCCGCTGATAGGCCGGGGAGGCGGGTATCGCCAGCCGAAGGTCGTTATACGGACTATCGGCGTCCAGTCCGGGGAGCGCCACGCCGCTATTCAGAAACTCGCACGCGCAAGCGACAAATTCGCTGATTTGTGTCAAGGCGGCGTCGAGGTCCATGAGTCTGACTTCGCGCGGCGTCCCCGACAGATAAAGCAGCCGCGCCGCAATGTTGGGGTAATCGGGCAGAAGTTGTCGGCAAGCGAGCGCATAGAGAGATCGCTGCAGCTCAGCCCCGCCGCGAATGACGATTTGCTCCGGACGTTGCGGACAGACCCCTGTTTTATAATCCGTCACGCGCACCGCGTTCTTAGCCCGCCGCAGATCCAGACGATCAATCGTGCCCCGAATTCGAATATCCGTGCCCAGCACGTGAACGGGAAGGGTTGGGTCCCACGGCAGAGCGCGGCTCAAGTCTCTCAGATCTGGGTCGCCGAATGGGACCTCCGGCCAACTTTGGGTGTCGGATTCGGTCGTCTTGCCGAACTTCAGGGCCGTGTTGGCGATCTGCGCCGCCAAGGCCACGGTGTTTCTCCAGAGTAGTTGCGGTGGCACCGGCTGTTGGAGCGGCCATTGCTCCCGAACGATGTTAGCGGCAGCCTTCACCACCGCGTCGATTTGGTCGCCGCTTGCCAAGGCAAATCCTGGCGATGGTTCGAGCGCATCAACCGCGCGGCGCAGCAATTCATGCACCAGCCTTCCAAAAGCTTCCGGTGTGATCGTAAGCGGCCGTTCGGGTTCGGTCGGCGCCCGCCAGTCAAGAGCGTATGTCCAGACGAAGCCCAGCGGTCCCCGCAGCAACAACTGCAGCGACGTCGGCGACTGCGTACGCGCGAGCGCCCGGCGAATGCCGGGATGGTTGGCGCGGAACTGGCCGTCGTGAGCCGTGAGGTCGTTGCGATGCCAATTCCGCCAGCACAGCGTCGCCGATTTCACGCGGTCGAGTTCGCCCGCTTCGCTCGGACGCGCCATGAGGCGGTCGCTCTCGCTGAAGGCGTGTTCCGGCACGCGCGCGCGGGCGAGCATGCGCTCCTTCCGTCCAGGAGGCAGCAGCGGGCTTGGAGCCATCCTGTTTCCCTGCAAGTTGCGACGGCTGCGCGACAGGACGAGACTTCCGGTCGCGGCGCCGGCGATGATCGAAAAAGCGAGCCGGTCGGCCTCGGCAACGGGATTAGGGTCAAGTTGTTTCGTCGGGATGATATGGTCCGGCAGGAGCGCATCCTCCGTTCCGGATCGCGGCCAACCACCGCCCGTTAGTCCAAGAAGCCTAACCCAAGGCCGCGGTGCAGCCGCAAGATGCGCCGCCGGACTCCACACGACGGAGTCGGAGGGGTCGCTGTCGTCCTCCAAACGAATGGTTTGTAGGGCAAGCTCGATCGCGTGCGGCGGAGCCCCGCGCAACGCGGTTTGCCAAATGGTTCGAGATCGCCCACGCAACAACGATGCTCCCACTTCCGCCGCCGCCTCGGGTCCGCGGCCGAGCATGCCGAGAATCGGCAGCAGAACCGTTCCCGCGCCCTCGACATGCTGCATCCTGCACAGGACGCGCTCCCAGTCGGCAAGCGCGTGAAGAGAAGCGCCGCGCGGCAACGCCTGAAGCCAGCCCTCCGGCATGCGGTCGAGTTCATTGCCCTCTCCCGCACAAAGCGCAACCAGCCGCCGCACGCGGTGCTCGCTCAGGCCGCGTATGAGAATGTCCGCCAACGAGGCGCAACGCTGACCATCCCTCATGCTCAGCGCAGGTACGCCGTGCGAAAAATGGATGCGCAGTCCCGTATTGGTCCGCAATCCAAGAAAATGCTCGTCCCATGTCGAGGGCGAAGCCGCCGCAATGGCGATCTCGCGCGGCATCGCGCTCTTTGCGCTCAAAAGCTCGCGGACCCAGCGAAGGGACTCGACCGCTTCATGGCGCGGATCGGCACACGAAACGATGTCGCTTCGCGTAAGATCTTCTGTCCGATCAAGCGGTTTAACGGTCCCGCGAAGCCACGTGTGGTCCGCGCCCGCTGGCGCGATCCATTCGACCGGCATGACCTCTTGAAGGGCGTTAAGCAGCCTGCGCCAAAGGGGCGAAATCCAGGATATATTCTCGATTCGAACTGTGCCGAATAGCACAGGCGCGCGATCCACGCGCGCGATTGCAGCGGCGCATAAATCGCGAGGCAGCATAGTGGCAGAAGCGACTTGCCCCCGCAGCCGAAGCTCGATCGCCGCCAAGTCTTGCAGCCGCGGCGCGCCATCCTTGATGTAGGCCGCCAAGTCAATATCGGCGTCCCAAACCTTGTGCAGAGCGCGCGCGACGGCTCGGGTCATGCCGGGCAGTTCAGACACGCGCTCAATCTCTTTGAAGCCTTTCTGCTTCAAGGCGGCTTGGATTGCAGGTTCTAGAATTTCCGGCGCGACCGGCTGCGCGAATCCACCGGCCAAACGGGCGGCGAGTTGAGGAAAACTTACGATCTGCAGTCCGATCTCACCCGCGCGAGCAGCCGTAAAACGCCTCATGGCAAGCGCGAGAGGACCTTCAACGACGACAGTATGAAGCGGTCGCGTTTCGTCCACGGCCTTGAGCCCCCCGTTTAGGAAACGCTAAGCATAATCTTTTTGCCAGGCAGGTACGATAGAAATACCAAAATCGGGTCCAGCGGCCACGGGTGCATTGAAGTCTGTTTATAGAAATTAGCGCATCTCCACCTGTGGCGGCTGTTTTGGACTGACCTTGAAAATTTGCTCGACAACAGCACGACGGATGTATCTTCCGATGAGCACTTCAACTTCTTCACCCAGCTCCACGCCCAACAAAGCTTGCGCGATCGGGCTATACTCATTGATGACCCCATTTAAGGCGTCAGGCTGCCCCTTGCTGATGGTCAATTGCATAGATCTTTTGTCATCGGCCAGATAGCGAACCCGAACTGTATCGCCCACTGCAACGCCATTGGGAGCGACTTCGACTATCTTCGAAGGTGGTCGTTCGCGAATATCTTCAATATGAGAGCGCTGCGGCCTTGCGGTAGCTACAATCGCGCTACGTTCGATGGAAAAAGCCATCTCTGGTTTTGGCTGTTTCACGAATTCAGCTTCTTTGGTCTTCAGATACGCAATGCGCTCCGCGATAGCCTTTCGAAGCTTCTCTGCTTCACGATGCGGATTATTAAACCAGTCGGTTGACCAGATCCTATGCAGCCTCCAACCAAGGTGTTCGAGAACTTCCTGTCTTAAACGGTCGCGGTCGCGGGCCGACTTTGCCGAGTGATAAGAAGCCCCATCACACTCCACTCCAAGAATAAAGCCATGAGGCCAATCGGAATGCCGGATACCGATGTCGATGAAATACCCTGCAACGCCAACTTGCGGCACAGGTATGCATCCCATGCTTTTGATCTGCTCAATGACAAAGATCTCAAAATCTGAATCGGGTTCACGAGGCGTTACATCGCCGGCATCCAGTACGCCGCTCGCGCTATATTCCAGCCATCGCTTCAACATATAGGTTCCGGGATTTCCGATTTCGTCTCCTTCAATGTCAGCAGCAGTCATAGATGAAAATGTAACCACCTTTTGTTTTGCGCGGGTGAACAGAACATTGAGGCGGCGTTTGCCCGCTAGTCCGTTGATCGGCCCGAAACGCTGCATGACACGAGCTCCCGGCTCCTCGGGTCCGTAGACGGTGCCAATAAATATGACATCGCGCTCGTCACCTTGCACATTTTCAAGATTTTTGATGAAGAACTCCTCGAGACCGTCGTTCTTCTCGCGCCATGCTTCAATGTATTTTTGCACGCGCTTGTCGTTGGCAACGGCATATTCGAACTCCTCGCTGATGAGGTCTCGCTGCTTTTGATTGAGCGTAACAATTCCTAGTGACCTGTCCGGATCAATGCGCATAAACTCTAGCGCCGCGTCGATCAAGGCCTTTGCTTCTATTGGATTGGTGCCGGCCTTGTAGCGCCCCTCGATTTTTCTATACTCGACGCCCATTCGAGTCATAACTTCCGTCGCTGACGGAAACACGACTAGATTGTCGTCATACACAAGTCGGTTCGAAAATCTAATCAATCCTGAATGGCGCGAGCGATAGTGCCATCGCAGCCTCCTCGCGGGCCGAAATGTTGCGTTAGCCATTTCAAGTACAGACTCGCTCAGAACTGCTTCATCCTCATCGGCCTCGTCGTCATCAATAAGCGTCTTGAAGAAGGTGCTTGGCGGCAGCTGGTTTGTATCGCCAACGACGACGACCTGATTGCACCTCAGTAGCGCGCCGATTGCCGATTCAGGCGCCATCTGCGAGGCTTCATCGATGATACACAAATCGAACTGTAAAGTTCCCTTTGGGATGTATTGCGCAACCGCAAGGGGCGACATCATCCAGCATGGCTTCAATTCTAAAAGGGCCTGCCCCGCGCGTTGAGTAAGGTCACGAACTGGAATGAATCTTTGTTTCTTGCTGAGTTCGTTCTCAATAAGCGCCATATTGGTCCAGGTCGATTTCCGACCTATGCCATTCCCTCTCGGAGGCTTAGCTGACGATTGGATATGCGAGCGCAGTTGACGACGAGATAGCTGGATAATCTCCTTGTCTTGCTTTGCTAGTGTTGCCCGCAACTCATCAAGTTTCGAGCCCGTATACTTGGTGAGTTTGGTGCCGTGGTCAGCAAAAACATTGCGAGCTAGTTGACGAATCGCCAGCGCCTCGCATTGACCTGCCAGCCCATCCAAGGAGCGTGCGGCTCCGAGCCGCTCCTCGACAAGCGGCAGCACTCCGTGAGGGCGCACCTCATGCAAGGCGCTGGCAAATGTGGCATGCGCGAAAAGCCCGTCTGGGTCGCGGGCGGCCTCTTCAAGCTTGTTTGCCGCGTCTCGCGGCGCGACGCCGTCTACAAAGGACTGCATGTCCGTCTTTGACAGGTCCGTAAGCTGGGCCAAAATGGGCTGCACGCCGTCCTCCTCTTTCAGGGCGGGTCCAATTGCCGCGACCACATCTTTAACGTTTGCGAGTCGCATTATCTCTGAGACTGGCCGGGCATGCTTGCTCGCGTTACGTCCCCATGCAGCGAGAGCGTTAAGATGGTCAACTCTCGTTCTATGTCCGGAGAAATGGGGGCCTAAAAGTGCGCTAACATGTGGGTCGTCATCGAGAAGAGCACGGTCTTTCAACAATTGCCCCAAGCGCTCCCCCACACCTTCCAACTCTGAGCGGGTCGCTTCTTCGTTCCGCAGTACATTTTCGCAGGTCTGCAGTTCCTTTATAGCCTGCTCCATTCGATGGCCATCGGCCTCCACTTCGATAACACGTTGACGTAGGGTCTCATAGTTCATGGCCAAAGTTGTTGCGCGAAAACTTGGCAGCAAATTGAGAAAACTTAGTTCTCCCTCGCGTAGGAACACCCGAAGAGAAACGTTCGTCGGCCCTAAAAGTTTGCTTTCGATTTCTTCGTAATATCGAGCAAGTACTTTGAAGAGATCGAATCGAGTTGTTAAACCGCGAAACTCAGGCCCAAATAGACCGGTTGTCATGCAGTGATGCTTGAACTCCTCTTCACGCCGACGAAATTCAATCAGCTCCTCGAGCAGCCGAAGGGCATCCGGCTTAGAAAATTTCGGTTGACGAGAAATCGACAAACAGAGGCGCTTGGCTTCGCGATATTGCGCCGAGAACAGGCTAAGAATTCCAGAGCTGCGAAGAACGGAGGCGCAAGTCGTGAGCTGTTCGATCGTCACGCCATTTGATAACGATGACCGGTCGGCCAGCTTTGCCTTAATTGCCTGTAACTCAAGCCCTTCCTCGCAGAGACGTAAGAGTCGATAACTCGAATTTGGCTCATTTGTCCTCACATTACGAAGTAAAAGCGCTTCTCGACCGGCGGCGTCTATAAGAGATCTCGCTGTCGATATTTCGGAAATATTCCAAGACGCGCTTACAGGTAGCGAAACCGCAAGCGGCTCAAGCACAGCAGCTACGCGCTTTGACGTTTGGGCAGATGACCGTCGGGCCTCAAGTTCCTCCGCAAGCTCCCTTCGGCTTATCGTTGGTATGTCGAATTTTTGGCACACGCCGATGGTCTGCCTTACAGCCTCGTAAGTCTCTTGTGAGGGACTGACCGCAAGCACTTCAGAAAGGGCCGCCGCGTTGTCGTTTGCTGCCTTGCATCTCGACGCGAACGTCTCCAGTTTAGTGACGCTGTCGTTGCGGAGCAGGTCGATGAGAGGTTGCGTGCCGACGATGTTTACGAGCGGCAGCGAAGCCTCCAAACAATCTAACATCCCTTTCAGAAGCTCTTTCGGAGCCTCTTGTAGTCCGCACGACGCCAAAGCATCCCGCGCATTAGCAACTTCGACAAGCTGGACCGACGCGCGCCTCGAAAGAACGCAAATATCTTCGACGGTAAATCGGTCCGGATTAAGAAGTCCGGTTTTTTCCCAGATAGGCTTCGCACCAGTACTGTCGGAATGTGCCTTTTCCAGCTGCTCACTTAGGGTACGCAGGGCCGCAAGACCGGAGCTCGATAGAAACTGGGAGTGAATTGTGCTCTGGCCTAACACGTCGTTGGAGATTCCGTGCAAACGTGGATTAGTCGAGATGCTCTTGCCGAGAATTTCGTGGACGGTCAGTTTAGTTTGTGCATACGAAGACGAGGCCAGTTCAACGTAGCCGGCGAGTTGCTCGCGGACGTGTCGGAATTGCCTGATTTTTTCATCGTACTCACGAACGGCACGGCTATCGCCGATTTCTAGCCGCTCTCGGATGGACTCGATTACCTGTTCGCGAGTAGATTTCTCCGCCTGCAAAGGCAGTAGAAATTCGCCAAGACCGACAGCTTCTAAACGGGATTTGACTACGTTCAGAGCAGCCAATTTCTCGGCGACAAATAAGACCCGCTTACCTTCACCTAAGGCCCCAGCAATCATATTTACGATTGTCTGTGATTTTCCTGTCCCGGGCGGCCCCTCAATGGCAACGTCCTTGCCCTGCGCGACGTCTACGAGAGCGCTGAATTGAGAAGAATCTGCATCCATCACCAAGTATGGAACTTTAGACTCAATTTCAGGCCGGTCGACTTCGTATTCGTCAGCAAAAGGTGACGCGCCTTCGGAGTTCCCACCTGCCAACAGCGCTTGAATTATATCGCTTGCTGGGAAGGAAGGTTGTGAAGGGTCAAGGTCGTGATACATCGCCATTCGCACTGAGGGAAAAACGCCAATCGCGACCTGTCTTCTTATACGCCAAGTCAGCTTTTTCGGAGTAATCTCCGCTACCGCTTCAAGGTAGCTCTCAATCGAGGCTCCATCGAATTTCGGAAGTTCAATCCCGAAGTCAATACGCATCTTTTCTGCCAAAACCGCATTTAGCTCGGCTTCTTCGCCGTTCCCTACGATTGAGAACTTGGTTCCTTCAGAGGTTCGTCTCTTCCGGACCTCTGCTTGCAAGAGAACAAGTGGCGCGAAAGAAGTCTCCGTTTGGACTCCATCGGACCATTCTAAAAAGCCAAATGCGACGTGCAGTACATTCATGCCGGTTTCCTGAATCCAGGTGCGGCATTTTGAAAGTACGGAGTTCAGCTTCCTTTCAAGGTCTGTTGGAAGCAGCAATGTTTGTATGTTGTCGTCCGTATGCCGACCGTCCTCATGCTCGCTCTCGGCCGGGGGAAGCTCGTACGATGGCAACACGCCATTATTTTTCGCATGTTGGACCAAATTGACGGCGGTTTTCTGGGCTCGCGGTGCGAGGCCAATCAGCGCACGAACCCGATCCTTCAAAGCGCGTTCGACTTCTCTCGATTTATCGAGATAATCATCGGCATCTTTGTCGATGCCTGTCATGTCTGTGAGATAAATCTCGTCTGTGAGGCGCGCGTTGATGAGCGCTTCCCGAAATTCGTCCGTCAACTCGTCGCGAGGGTCATCTTCTATTGCTGGCAACGGTATCAGGTGCATTTCCTGATTATTGTTTAACTTGAAATACAGGACGTCAGGAAGCTCATCGACGGCCCGAATATGCGAATTGGATCGCGGCCCCAATTTCGTTGCGATCAGAGGGTTTCGGCGGCTTAAGTCCAGCAACTTGGGCCGCAGATTCTCGATCTTGGCTCGCACTAAGTCTTGCAGTGTTTCAGTCTCAGATTCCATGGTGGTGCTATGTCTTGGCTGGAGGCGATCCGGCCGAAACATAGCCTGAGAGTCAGTTCTCAACCAGCAATTGCTTTGGGAAGTGGGGCTTAATTTGGCGCGCGGCCGAACAAGCAGGCGGTCACGAAAGGGCTCGCACCCAGTTATTGATACGGGCGCGCCGCTGTCGCCGACCCGGCTATATTCGCGAAACACTTGTCGGGCCAATCGATCCGCGACGCTGCCAAACGTCCCGGCCGATTTCGGCGAGATACCAGATCGCCCACCCAATGTTCGAACTTGGCCCTTGACTTCTGATTTGCCGCAAATTTGCGACAAAAAAGGATGCTTGCAAACCTTCAAATCCCTCCCTCCCCAAGTTCTATCAGTATGAAGTCGGGGGGAAGGCTGTCTCCCCTCTGCTCGCAACGGCGGCCAAGTGATCGATTGAACGATCCCGACCCAACCAACATCAGCGTGGGCCACTTCTGTGAAGACCGGGCGCTTTATCTAAATCGAAGGTTGGGTAGAGGGCAGGCATGGCAACTAAGAAGCCGACGCCATGAGCCGCCGCCGCCGCCGCCGCCGTCGAGCTTTGACAAGAAACAGAAGCGATTGTGGTGAGCCTCATCTGAGGATGGAATCGTGGCGGATGGGAGCGAGACTGTTATGGGCTTTCGATTTCGTCGTACTTTGAAGATTATTCCCGGGGTTCGCCTCAACCTAAGCCGAAGTGGACCCAGCGTCTCATTCAGCGCGAGAGGCCTCCACTATACTTTGGGTTCAAGGGAGCCCGAGTGACGGCCGGCATTCCTGGAACTGGTCTCTCTTGGACTGATTATCAACCCCACCTTAGGACGAACGGGCAGCCTGAGCGAGCAGTACCTTCCCGCTCCGCTCCCACCGCGTCACCCCCAGGATTTCAACTGGAGTCCCAACTCAACGAGCAACACGTCGAAACATTCGATAGTGCTCCGATCGGAGATCTCGTTGCCAACTCTACTAGTGAACTCGTTCCAATTCTGAATGTCGCAAGAACCGCTATAGACGTGTTGCAACAGCTCACTGATGAATGGAGCAGGAATGTTGAGCGCCTCCGTGAGGCCTCGCATCAATTTGAGGTCAAGGTGACATTCCCATGTCCTCCGCAGCTCGAAGCGGCCGTGGTTGAAATTGATAAGTTTACGAAACACCCCGGCTTACTTGGGTGACTGCCCGAGTTGACAACCTCTCGAGTTACAGTGCCCTGTTCGCTTCAAAGTACGGTCGGGAAGTTCGAAAAACCTGGTCCAAAGATCGCCGGTATCGGCTCTGCCGCTGGCAATGTTTAGTACCGTCCTATGAAATCATCGGGACGCAATAGTCAAATCGCATACGGATAAATCCCAGAAGCTAATCAGTGAAAAAGGTTGTCGACACGTCGATATTGCGTAACGTTCGTTGCTCGATGTCCGCCATTGGCGCAAATCTATCATCGATATTCCATAACAACTGATTTGCGACACAGCGTTGTAGACGCCAGATAGAGAGTTCACCCTTGGCCCAGATAGAGATGTCACTCTCCACGGTTTTGGTTGGGGAGTTTTGGGCCGATGACGGTGATTGCGATGAGCCGGACGGAGATCGAACGGATGAGCGTGTTGTAGGATCTGGCTGCGAGCAGGATCAAAGTAACAGAAGCTGCGACGTCGATGAGCCTTGGTCGGCGTCAGGTGTTCCGACTGGCCAAGGCCTACGCTCAGCGGGGCCCGGAGGCCCTGGTTTCCCGGAAGCGCGGCCGGCCGAGCAATCACGCCTACCCTGCGGATTTACGCGATGCGGCCATTGGCATCATTCGGGAGCGTTACCCGGACTTCGGCCCGACCCTGGCGGCAGAGAAGCTTGCGGAGCTTCATGGCATTCACCTGGCGCGCGAGAGGGCTCGGCAATGGATGATCGCGGCAGGTCTATGGAAGGATCCTCCCGCATTTTCGAGGCCCGCTACAATTTCGGCTAATAGGCCCGGGAAGGACTCGCGCATATACCGGTTGATCTCGATATACTTGTAATCACGGTCGGGCGCGTATCCGTCATTCAAATTTGACGACGCAGATGCAGCCTTCCGCATCTTGGGCGGGGAATGCGGACTATCCGCGATCACCATGTTCGCAAACAATCCGCACTGCCTCAACGGGCGAACTAGCGTGCGGCGATTTTGTGTTTTGACGATCTAGCCGCCGATCACCGCACTCACGGTTGGGCTATCCGCGCAGCGGGCTGGAGCGCAGCGACTTTGTGCTTTGCCACCAAACGGACATGCCGGGGCAGACTGACGATGTCTGCTCCTGGGGGTAAAACAGACGTGCGCGCGAGCCCGGACACTTCCATTTTTGACCCGTTTCGGACATAAGCATAGCCGGACATCGGCCCACAATTGTGCTACATGAACATTCAATTTCCCCGAGCCCCGGGGTTGCATCTTGAGCAGCGAGCACGTAGAGCGGCGACTGGCGGCTATTCTGGCGGCGGATGTCGCGGGCTCT
>WNFD01002696.1_pt1 | contig 18363 bp, 17 predicted proteins | sample 5400491 | NCBI WGS metagenome assembly WNFD01 (sample SAMN13153343, study PRJNA577476) | soil metagenome | isolation source: 120 cm saprolite under Douglas fir tree site 2 hole 2 replicate 2 | place: USA:California | collected 2015-04-18 | reverse complement strand
TGATCACGACCTTGCGGTCGAGCGCGGTCTCCTCGGCGACGAACACGCGCGACATCCCACCGCCGCCGAGTTCGCGCTCGAGCGTGTAGCTTCCGCTCAGGGTCGCTTGAAGCTGGTCGCGTAGATCAGAAGAAGGCAGACGTCACTTCGAAGTTGAGGAGGTACGAAGTTAGCCCCGCATCACCGCGTCGGCGAACAACTACGGCATGCAACATTCGGTTGTGACACCAGTTGTCAACGACGGCACGTGCACGAACACGAGTAGCGGTGGACGGCGATTGTGTCGATTGCGTCGAAGATCGGGTGCTCTGCCGAGACCGCCGCGGGCAGATGTCTTCGACTAAATCGCAGCATTAAGAAAAAGCCCTACAGCAGAAGTCGCTGCAGAGCTTGATCTTCACTCAGTCGGGACGGCGGGATTTGAACCCGCGACCCCCTGAACCCCATGCGACTGGCTAGAGGGGCGAGTTACGACACCCAGTAGCAATCACGCGGTGTTCTGGGCATCGGTGTCGTAACACCAAGCCCGAAGATCAACCGAGCGTCGTGAGAAACTCACAGCAGAACTCACAGCACGGACGGCTCCCTGGTTGTCCAGGGGGCCGGTTGTCCTCGTCACATCACGAGCGCGGGTAGACCCTCCTAACCTAGGTGTCGTGGTTGCCATCGCGTCACCCGGCGGTTCCCGGGTGGTGGAGCGTCGAATCGGCCCCAGTCCAGCCCGTGAAATACGCCCTCGACCCGCTGCACTACCCGCCGGCGTTCCAGACGCTCGTCCGGTCCGGGTAGGCCCACGCACTTCGCGCTACCGCCATGCGCCTTTTTCGGGTTCGACCGCGGAAACGGAACTCGCAGTTAGGGCCTCCATACGGGGGAGTGGTCACTCCCTGTGCTGTGCGTGAGCCGAAAGACGCCGGATCCGTCGGTGTTCATCACGTAGATGCTCCAGGTTGTGCACGCAAAGCAACCAGTACTGACGAAGACTATTCTCGCTCCGTCCGGTGACCAGTTGGGCTCGATGTGCTGCCCTCCTATGTCGCGGGGGTCGATCACCTGGATGTGACCTGACCCGTCGAGGGAAAGAACCCAGATCTGGCCCGTGCCAAATGCAAGTCTACCGCCGTCCGGCGACCACGCGGGCCGACTGCCGCCGGCCACTACCGCATGATCGTCCGACCCGTCAGCGTTCATAATTTGCGTCGAGCCGCCGCAGCCATCAGGGGGCGGATCGCAGATCTCCTCGAAGTAGGCGATCCTTGTACCGTCTGGCGACCACGATGCGAGGCCGACCTCCCATGGAGGACCGTACTTAGTAAGCCGCGTCGGGCTCGAGCCATCCACGTTCATTACGTAGATGTCAGTGTTACCGTCGCGGTCGCTGGTGAAGGCGATCTTCGTGCCATCGGGCGACCAGGCAGGCTGGTCGTCCGTCGCCGGGTTGTTGGTGAGTCGAGTGGGGTTCGAGCCGTCCGCATCCATGACGTAGATCTCGAAGTCGCCGTCGCGGTTGCTGGCGAAGACGATCTTCTTGCCGTCGGGTGACCAGGCAGGGCGGCGGTTGTTCGCCGGGCCGTTGGTGAGCCGAGTGGGGTTCGAGCCGTCGGCATTCATCACGTAAATCTGTTCAGATCCATCCCGATCGCTCATGAACGCGATCTTGCCCGTCCGCGCAGCGCTCGCGCAGGTGATTGCGAAGGAGACATCGGTCGTACCGCCAGCAACGACGTCCACGGAGCGCGGATTGACTCCGCCCGCCGCGCAGTTCGCGGCGATGCCGGCGAGGGCGAGGTTGTGGCTGCCGGCACTCAGACCGGTGAAGGTCATCGTGCCGTTCACCGGGATAGCGTGCCCTGCGCCGCTGTCGACGGCGACGCTGTAGCCGTTCGTAGGCAGCTCTACCCCGGTCGTCGTGACGCTCACCTGGACCGTGCCGGTCGTCGGCCCGAGTGAGGGCGCAGTTGAGTCCCTGCAGCCGGCCGCCAGCGCCCAAAGACCCACCAGCCCAGCGAATGTTCTCGTTGCGTTCATCGTGGCCTCCTTCCAATACGAGGCGATCCGTCGCCCCCGGTGCGTGAGTAGGACGCCCCTCCGATGGTCAAGCCGTCGCTCGGGCGACGACATCCCGCGCGATCTCCAGCAGCGAGGCGCTCTGCACGTCCGACAGGATGCCAGCATTACGGAACGCGTCCACTTCATTGATGAAAGCGCCCACTTGGTTCATCGCCGACTCGGTCTCCCCGGCGGCGAGTTTCGCCAGGGCACCTTGGAGCTTGGCCACCAGCGCGTTGCCCTGACCGTGGTTCAGTACGCCGTTGGTCACCAGACGCGCGACGTGATGTTGGAGAAAGGCGAGTCTCTGCTCGGTCGGCGGCGGGGGGGGAATCGACACCCCGATTAGCTGGCTGCGCCCGATTGCAAGCTGAACCAACCCAGAGGTTTTGCCCCAATCGATGAACTCGTCGAGGTATCCAAGACCCTGATCGTGGCCGAGTGGCAGCCCCGCGGCGATATTGGCGATCAAGAAGTTATCCGGGAGCATCCGGCCGCTTGGAAAGCTGCTGGCGATGAACATCGCTTCGCCGGAGCGGCCCCCGGCGTAGGCGTTCACCTGACCGTTGGCGAGGAGCGCGAGGGCCTGGGGGACAGTCGCCGTGCGCACCAGCGTCGCATTCTTCAGGGTGGCACTGAGGTACACATCCGGAGAATTGCCTTGGGCGACGGAAATCAACACGCCTGGCGCATCGACATCGGCGACCGACTGGAAGGGAGAGGCACCAGGCACCAGGTAGGTGTTCTCCACGCTGAGGTGCGAAATCGCCACGTTGACGACGTTCGAGCCAGCGGACGCAAGTGTGAAGGCCACGTCCACATCTCCGCTTTTAAGCCCAGTGAGCATTGGCGGTATGCCCGAGTAGGCAACCACGGTGAGGGGTCGATGTGTGCCGCGGGCGAACGTGCAAGCGAGATCCACCGCGACGCCGGAGAGCTGGCCGGTAAGGGGGTTCCGGGTAGCGTTGTTCGAGTTGCCGTAGTTGATCCCGACCCGAACGGGCCCAGTCGGCGCGAGATCGTGCACGACGGCCGCGTCGGGGTCCCCTTCCCAAGTAGCTCCGTCGACGTCGCACACGGCATTTGTAGCAGCGGCGATGGCGAAGGCGCCCGCCAGTTCCGCGCTCGGGGCCGGGCCCGTGGGACGGTCAGCGCAGCCAGCTAGCGCCACGCCGCCGAGCAGAAGTACAGTCGAAGACTGCAGCACGATGTTCATGGGTCCTCCTCACGGTTTGCCGCCCTACGGGCGACGCGGTACCTTCTTCGTACGGACCCAGTTTGAGGCGGCGGCATCACGCGCCCGTCGCAAAGTCGTCACCTGAGCGGTGACGGCTCCTTGTAGCCTCCGAACTGTGCCCCCGCCGGCGAAGGGGATTCACATGGTCGAGTTCCGGGTGTTCGGAGCTCTGAGCCTTACCACGGACGATGGGCGTGATGCCCGCAGTCTCGTCGCCCAACCCCGGCGCCTCGCCCTCCTCGCCTACCTCGCCGCCGCTACCCCACGTGGGACTCACCGCCGCGACAGTCTGCTTGCCCTTTTCTGGCCAGAGTTCGACCAGCCGCGGGCGCGCGCTGCCCTGCGCCAGTCCCTCTATGTGCTACGGGAGGTCCTAGGACCCGCAGCACTGGTGAACCAGGGGAACGAGGAGGTCGGCCTCGACTTCGGCGCCGTCCGCTGCGATGTCGTGGACTTCAATCGCTCGATTGAGTCCGGGCACCTGAGCGAAGCGCTCGACCTCTATGGAGGGCACCTGCTGGAAGGGTTCTTCATCTCGGACGCCCCCGAGTTCGAGCACTGGCTGGAGACGGAGCGCGCGCGGCTTCAGGCAGCGGCGTCCGCTGCTGCGCGCACCCTGGTCGAGCAATGCGAGGGGGGAGGCGATCTCACCGCCGCCGCCCAGTGGGCCCGGCGAGCGGCCCGGCTGGCCCCGCTGGATGAAAGCCTGTTACGCCGGCTGATCGGGCTGCTCGACCGCCTCGGCGACCGCGCGGGCGCCGTGATGGCCTATGAAGACTTCGCGAAGCGGCTCGCCCAGGAATACGAGACGCGGCCCGCCGCCGAGACGCAAGCGCTGATGACCGCCGTGCGCGCGCGGGAAAGGGCGGCGGGGACAGTCCGGTTGCCGCGGGTCGAGCTCCTGCCGCGGCTGCAGGCCGCCCTCGCCGACCGCTACCGGGTCGAGCGCGAGCTCGCCCGCGGCAGGACGGCCACGGTCTGCCTCGCCCACGACCTCAAACACGACCGCCCGGTCGCCGTCAAGGTGCTGCACCCGGAGCTGGCGGCCGTCGTGGGCGCCGAGCGGTTTCTCCGCGAGATTCAGATTGCCGCCCGGCTCCGCCACCCACAGATCGTGCCGCTCCACGATTCCGGGGAGGCGGACGGCCTCCTCTACTTCGTCATGCCGTACGTCGATGGCGAATCTCTCCGTGACCGCCTGAAACGGGAGCCGCAGCTCCCGGTGGCCGATGCGGTGCGCATCGCGGTCGACGTGGCGGGCGCCCTCGACTATGCGCACGGCCTCGGCCTCGTGCACCGGGACATCAAACCAGAAAACATCCTGCTCGAAGGTGGCCACGCGATGGTCGCGGACCTCGGCATCGCCCGCGCGGTCAGTACGGCCGGCAGCGACAAGCTCACCGAGACCGGGATCGCCATCGGCACCCCGGCGTACATGAGCCCCGAGCAGGGAACGGAGGGCGGGCACGTCGACGGACGCAGCGACCTCTACGCCCTCGCCTGTGTGCTGTATGAGATGTTGACCGGCGCGCCGCCCTTCACGGGCCCCACGGCTCAGGCTGTCCTGGCCCGGCACGCCGTCGACCCGGTCGCCCCGATTCGCACGGTGCGGCACACGGTGCCCTGGGGCGTCGAGCGGGCAGTGCTCCAGGCCCTGGCCAAGGTGCCGACGGATCGCTACCGAGGCGTTGCCGAATTCGCCGACGCGCTAGCCACCCCGTCCGCGGAGCCCACGCCGGGCGGGAGCGGACTCGGCAGAAAAGCCGTCAAGATCGCGCTCGGTACCGCCGCTTCCATCGCTGCGACGCTCACGCTCTTGGTCGGGGTCAACGCCGGCGGCTGGCGCGATCGCCTGTGGGCGAAGCCCGACGCCGGCCGGATCCGATCCCTCGCCGTGCGGCCGCTCGCGGACCTGTCGCGCGACACGCTCCACTCCTGGTTCGCCGACGGCATGACCGAGGCCTTGATCACCGACCTCGGCCGTATCAGCGCATTACGAGTGACCTCGCGCGGCGCGGTGCTGCAGTTCAAAGACACGGCATCGTTCCGCAACATGGTCCGTGAGCTCCACGTCGATGCGGTCGTCGAGGGCGGAGTGCAGCGATCGGGTGACCGTGTGCGGGTGGACGTGCGCCTGATCGACGCCGCGTCGGGTTACCAGCTCTGGGCAGACCGGTTCGAGGAGAACGACCGCAACCGCTTCGCGCTCGAGGACCGCGTCAGGCGGGGCATCCTGGCGGCGCTGAAGGTTCCCGTCACGGCCTCGGAGGAGCGGAGCTTGGGCACTCCTCCCACCAGTAGCCCGGAGGCGTACGACCTGTACCTGCGCGGCAAGCTGGAGGCCAGGACCGTCACACCGGCGCACCTGGCGGTCGCGATCGCGTTGCTCGAGAGGGCAGTCGCGTTGGATCCCGGGTTCGCCACAGCGTACGCGGAGCTAGCGCATGCGTACGGGCACAAGGTCCTCGGCCTGACCCCTCGTGACACGATGGCTTGGGAGCGCGCGCTCGTCGCCGCAGAGAAGGCGCTGCGACTCCGTCCCGATCTCGCCGAGGCGCATTATGCCAGGGCGTACCTCCTGTGGAGCCCAGCGTACCGATTCCCTCATGTCCTCGCGATCCGAGAGTATCGCCGCGCGCTCGCGCTGAACCCGAACCTGGAGGACGCGCACCACCAGCTCGGGCTGGTCTACTTGCACATCGGGTTCTTCGACGGCGCGATCGACGAATTCCAGAAGGCCCTCGCCATCGACCCCACCGACAGGATCGTGGAGCAACGAATCGGCGTAGCCCTCGTCCATCAGGGGAAGTACGAAGAAGCGCTGCGCATCTTCCGACAGATCCCGTCCGACAAGAACCCGGCGCTCTGGCACTACCACGTCGCCTGGGCCCTGCTCCATCTCCACCAGGATAGCGAGGCTTCGGCGCTGATCGAGCAGTATTTGCACCAGCACCCCGAGGATCCCGGCGGCCTGCTCACGAGCGCGCGCGCGTTCCTACGCGCCAAGCTGGGCGACGTGCGTGGCGCAGAAGCGGACATCCGCGGAGCCGAAGAGATCGGTGCCGGCTACATCCATTTCCACCACACGGCGTCGCGAATCGCCTCGGCCTACGCCCTGCTCGGCCGACCGGGCCCGGCCGTAGAGTGGCTGCGCCGCGCGGCGGAAGATGGGCTGCCCTGCTACCCCTGCTTCGCGACCGATCCCGACCTGAACGGCATCCGACTTGACCCAGGGTTCATTGCATTCATGCAGGACTTGAAGGCGCAGTGGGAGCGGTATCGCGCGATGCTATGAGCGGCGCTTTGTTGACACGTCAGCGCGCGACCACAATGTTCCAGCAGCCTAGTTCGAGGGAACCCGGCAGACGCCGAGCTCCCGATCCGGGAACTCGGTGTCTTGCCTTAGGGGAAGAACGTGCGGCTCGCTTCGCAGCTCCCATCGATCGCGCTCGCGACGCTTCTCGGCGCCGCAGGATCGTTGTCAGCCCAAGCGCTTGGCTCGCCCGCACCCGACTTTACGTTGAAAACGCTCGCCGGCGGAACGGCGAGCTTATCCGACTACACGCGTCGTCCCCTACTCCTCAATTTCTGGGCGACCTGGTGCGGCCCGTGCCGGGGCGAGATGAACGACATCGTCGCCGCGTACAACGCGCACAGGGATCAACGGCTGCAGGTGCTGGCGATCAACCTGACCGATCAAGAACACATGAAGGATGTGCGCGCATTCGTGCACGAGATTCCGATGCCGTTCCCGGTGCTACTCGACGTCAAGGGCAAAGTGCGCAAGAGCTACGCGCTGCGCGGCGTGCCGACCTCGGTGTTCATCGACGCTCAGGGCGTGGTGCGCCTGGTCAATCCCGGTCCCATCACGAGTGAGACTATCCAGCGCGGGCTCGCCCAGATACTGCCGGCGCCCTAGCGCTGGCGCTGATCGTGGCCGAAGGGACCGGCCGGCGGATCTCGGCGTGGCGGAACCTGGTCTGGGAAGATGTGAACTTCGAGGCCGGGACGATCCACTGGCGCGCCGAGCACGACAAGAAGGGTTACGAGCAAGTCGTGGTGATGAGCGATGAGGTTCGGGAGGCGCTGGCGTCGCAGCAGAAGGTGCAGGCAGCGATCGGGAAGACGGCGGTATTTCCGTCGCCGAAGGACCCGATGAAACCGTGCAGTCGGCACCTGTTAGACGATTGGCTGCGGCGGGCGTACAGGTTGGCCAAGATTGTGCCGCAGCGGCGTGGGATGTGACATTCGATTCGGCGGAAGTGGGCGACGGAGCGGAAAGGCTATCCCGTGAAGGACGTCGCCGCGGCGGGCGGTTGGAAGACCGAGGAAGTGCTGGTGACGTCGTACCAGCAGGCCGACGCCGAAACGATCAAGAACGTCGTGCTGCATCCGACGCACCGGATGGTGGGCCGGTAGAAACTCACAGCATTACTCACAGCATGGGGCAGTGCAAAGAAAAAGCCCCACAACGGAAGTCGTTGCAGGGCTGATTCTTTGACCAGTCGGGACGGCGGGATTTGAACCCGCGACCCCCTGAACCCCATTGACCTTAGTCCGGTAATTGAGAACTCGCGTCGTTCGTCGTTTCTCGTCGGCAATTACCGGGATTCTCCGGTATTCGGCCCCGGGGATCCCGGAAGAAATCGGGGAGTTTCGGGTGCAAGACTCTGGATGATCAAGAGTCCTCCAGTGACGCTACCCTCGAGCGAAGAAGGCCCATGCGTCGCGGACGGTTGAGCCCTACTTCTTGTTGGCTGGGGCGTTCTTGATTTGCTCCGCGGCCTTCTCCTTTGCCACCTCCAGCGCCTGATCTGCGGGAACTTTGATGTCGGGCTCGACGCCGGTCCCTTCCCAGTCCGTTTTGGTGATTGGGCTCACGGACCGCCCGGAGGGCACGACGATCATGAAGTGATCGTCAATCCGCTGGCCGGAAACGGGATGCGCTCCACCACCCGTTGTCTCTCCGATGATCGTCCCACGCTTAAGGGTCTTGATATTGTAGGCGAAGTCCTCAGCACCTGAGAATGTCCGCTTCGAGGTGAGCACAAAAACCGGCTTGCCAGCCAGCCTCTTTCCAGGCACGTAGGGGAGGGTCCAGGACTGAGTGGTCGCGTCCTCTTTTCGGTTATAAATGTCGTTCAGATGGGTAGGCTTGTCGAACAGATATGTGGAGATCAGGGCAACCATCTTCGGATCGCCCCCGCCGTTGTCGCGCAGATCGAAGATGATGGCATCCACGTTGCCAAGGAAATTCATCGCTGCAATGGCCGTTGGACCGCAGATATCCGGAGGGGGGAAAGCGTTGAACTTCAAGTAGCCGATATTCGAGGACAGCCGCTCCGCCTTCTGAAATAGGCAGTTGTCGCGCTCCATCTGGGTTCGCATGCGCGCATCCGCGTCCGGATCGCGCGCGCCAAAATCCTTGGGCAACACCGCTGGGGAGAAATTCACACGCAGGTGCTTGTCGTGGCTGACTTGCTGAAGGTGCTCCGTGAGCAGCTCCGCCAACGCTTCGGCATCCTCGACGGCATCGTACTCACCTTTTTTCTGCCGCACTCGTAACGCCTCTTCCATCTTCTTGGCGGTTTCCGGGAACACATAGAACTCGTTGAGGCTGGCCACCGCTCCGTCGATCACACGCGCTCGCGTGGCGGGATCGATCTTCATGCTCATGTCCGCCGCCGTCACACCTGGGGGGATCGCGCGCAGGCTGAAGTGGACGACCCTGGCCGGGTCCCCGTCCTTAACCTCCAGCTTGCCGACCGCCACGGTCGGGCCCGTCTTTTCTTTGACGCGGAATTCGACGTGCAGTCTGTCGCTCTTGTCGACGCCGACCAAGTCGAATCCTCCAATCCGATCCCGAAAAGCCACTTGTGACCAACCTTCGGCGATCTGCCGTAGCTTTTGCACATTGTCGTGAATCTGCCACACGAAGAAGGGCATGAGGATGCCTAAGATGGCCAGGAAAGCAGCCACCACTACCACGACGATAACAACTACCCAACTTGCACCCTGGAGCAGATCCACAAGGTGAAGAGGAAGCACAAGCGATCACGAGTCAAGCCTTCTCCGCACAGCTACCTCACTGGAAGAACGGGCCGCTGAGATTGGATGAGATGGCTGGGAGAATAGCTTCACGGTACCACTAGTGCGGGAGTTGATCACACGAAACGCGGGCTAGATTTCTGGTTATGAACCCCTGGGTTGGGAGCGGGCTGGCGGTCCTCAGCGATCCCCGATTTATCAGCCTAGCTGCCCTCGTCCTGTCTTGGTGGTCCTTCAGGCGTTCCGGTCGACTGACCGACCTCCAGACTCGAATTGCCGGCCTCGAACTCAAGAACCGGGAGAGTGCGGAAGCAGCCCAGGCGAGAGCCTACGTTCAAGCCACGCTGTATGGCACCGGTCAGTACGCCCACCGCATTTCACTCGCGAATGCCGGGGCCGCGCCAGCGTTCGTAGTTGACATCGAGTTTCTCGACCAGAAAGGAACTGGTGTACTCCCCCAAGGAGAGCGAGAGCAGAAGCTCCCGATCCCACAAATCGATCCTGGGCAATCAGTGAATCTCCTCGCTGGCTTGTCGTCAGACCGCTGGCCGCCGTTCAAGATCGCTTTGAGTTGGAAGGATCCGGACGGAACACCTCAACGCAAGGAGACGACGCTCTACGAGTCCTGACTCCTGTCGAGGTTTCGACTATGCCGACCTGTATCTACTGCCGTCAGTCTAAGGGACCGTTCACTAGAGAGCACGTCATCCAAGATGGGTTCGGTCGATTCAAGAACGCTCTCGTCATCCACGATGCCGTGTGCCACGAGTGCAATCAGGAGTTCAGTCGAACTATTGACCTGGCCCTGACTAGGAGTAGTGCTGAGGGTTTTGAGCGGTATCGATTCGGAGTGAAGGAGCCCGCCGAGATCGCGAAGTTCAAGTACTCGAGCCTGACGCTCCGTGTCAGGGACCCCGGCGATTTTCACGGCGCTCAGTTCATACAACGCGCCGACCCAACCGGGAAGAAACTGGTCTCGCACGTTGTGCCTGGTATCGCCGTACGCCGTAAGGACGGTGAGGGGTTTCTTCACTTCACCGAGGCACAGGTCCGGGACGGAAGTTGGCGCCAGAACACGGACGTGGACTGGCGGCGTGGTATCAAAGTGTACGGAGGTGGGGCCAAAGGGGACGAGATTCGAGCTGTCTTGGAAGCCCAGGGTGTGGCTCCATCTGCGTGGCGTCCGTTGAAGCCACCCGAAAGTGGCGTGGTGACCGTCGAGCAGGAGTTCGAGTTCACCTCCGAGATGCAGAGGGCTGTGGCCAAGATCGGCTTCAACTACCTGACCCACTGCGAAGACGTCGAGTACGCACTCTTGGAAGCGTTCGATCCGATCAGGCGGTACATCAGGTACGGCGAGAAACCGTCGTCGTCACTTCCACCTGTGATCTCGCTCGAAGGGTTGCCATTCGACAAGATCACCGCCGCGAAAGAAGTCCTGAAGGATGGACCGAAGAGGCCGGTCATTCACTTCGTGAACATCGGCACCAACGTGTACCGAAACATCGCCAGCGCCATCACCCTGTTCGGCTTCATGACTCACCGCGTAATGTTAGCGGAGGCGTTCAAGGGACCGATGCCCGAGCAACGCGCCCATCTCTACAACGTCAAGATGAAGGAGGTCTTCGAGCTACGTGGGCACGCCTAGTTGCGTCCCACTCCACGATCACCGAACGCGGAGTTCACTTCAACACGAATGCAGGAGAAAAGGGGGGAGAAATAGGGGGAGTGCTCCCGATCAGCGAGAATGCCAACTAGCCTAAGCGGTTAGTTGGCATTCCGTTACTCTAGTCGGGACGGCGGGATTTGAACCCGCGACCCCCTGAACCCCATTCAGGTGCGCTACCGGGCTGCGCTACGTCCCGAAACTGGAATCGGCCGACACGAAACCGCCCTATACCGAGCCGGACGCGCAAGATAGCCGCACGTCACGCCATACTCAACCGAGCAGAGCCCGCCCCTTACGCCGATGATCCCGGCTGTGCGGTGTTCACTCTCAGGAGAGCGTTGACGGGACACACCCGCGTCCGGGCAGTCTGGAACGCGCCGACGGCGACAAAGACGCCGCCGATCAATCCCCAGTAGCCCTTGTGCATCAGCGGCAACCACGCGTCGAGCACCGATAGGATGAGCAGCGGGTAGCCGAATGGGGCAGTCCCGTCCTTAAACCCGCCCATCGCCAGCAGGATTCCCACATACATCATCACCGCGCACACGATCCAGGTGAGAAACCCGAGGGCTTGAAAGAAGCCATCGAGCGCCGCCACTCCGCCGAGGAGCGCGAGCGTGCCGGCCACGAGGCGCGCGCGGGCGTCGAGCGCGCCGACGTTGATAGTGCCTTGCGCCATCATAGAGAACACCTCTCGTGAAGGGCCAAAGCCTACCTAACGATACGGCCCGCAGGCCCGGGCTCAAGGTCGGTTCACGGCGACTGGCGCACCTGGCCGCCGCGCCGTAGTATCGATTGGGACCCCTCCCGGAGGTTGCACCATGGCGACCGTCCGCGATATCCTCGCCAAGAAGGGCAGCAGCGTCATCTCCGTCGCGCCACATGAAACGGTGCTCCGCGCCGCCGAGCTGATGAGCGAGCGCGGCATCGGAGGGCTCGTGGTCACACGTGGCGGGCGGCTGGCCGGGATCTTCACCGAGCGCGACATCTTGCGCCGGGTCGTCGCTCAGCGCCTCGATCCGGTGACCACGCCGGTCGCCCGGGTCATGACGGCACCCGTCACGGCCTGCGCGCCCGATACGCCGGTCGACGAGTGCGCAGCCATGATGACGGCCAAGCGCATCCGCCATCTCCCCGTCGTGGCCGGGCGCGATCTAGCCGGCGTCATCACCATCGGCGATGTGCTTGCCTTCCAAGTGACTGAGCAGCAAGCGACCATCGACTACATGCATCACTTCATGTTCGACCTCCGGTAACGCCCTATCCTGCAAGGTCTTGCTGCCTGAGGGCGGGGCGCCGGTTGTACGGCGCGGGTGTCGGATTGCATATTGGTCCCCCCTATGGCTATCGGCGATCGCGACCTCTGGGTGTTCCGGATCGTGCACCAGGACACGGGCAAGCCCGCACCGGGCGTCCCCGTGACGGTGCTCGATAAGGCCGGGAACGCCGCCGGTCACTGGGTGAGTGACGGGGAGGGGATCGTCGCCGTGCCGCGTCGTGACACCACCAAGCTGCGGCTCCGCGTCGGGCTCCGCAGCGAGGATCCGATCGAGCTCACCACGGCGACGCTCGGTGACGAGCCGACGCCGCTCGCCGCGCCGACCCAGCTGCCACCCACCGCCGGAGCCGGCGGGGAACACCCCGTGCTCGAGCGCCAGGTGACGGCGACGCTCCCCGCCGCCGATGCGCCCGAAGTGCCAGGGCACGTGCTCTACTTCCAGCGGCTCGCCTTGTTCGCCGAGCGAACGGTCGCGAGTGCCCCACCCGCGCGCGACACGGTGGCCGATTTCTTTTCCCCCGCGACCGACGGTCCCGCCGCGATGCGCTACGGGGCGCTGATCGAAGTGGAGGAATACTGGCAATCGCTCGGCGTCCAGTGGGGCGAACTGCTCTACAGCGTGACCCTCACGCCCGGCGACGAAGCGAAGCTCGCTGTGCTCGACGGTCGCTGGCGGCGCGAGTCGGAGGGGCGCGAGCGCCCCCTCCAGATCCTCGCCCGCATGGTCGGGACGTCGATGCTGGGCGACTTGGTCACGGCCCTCCGGCCCGAGCTGCAGCTCGACCCCGTGACCCTCGTCGAGCCGGGCCTGGAAGCGCCGGCCGCCGAGACAGCCCAGATCGTCCGGGATCGCACCGAGCGCATGAGTCACGCGCTGCGCCGCCGTCCGCTGGGCGTCGTGGATGTACCGGCCGACACGCCCGCCACCGGCGCGATCCGTACCGTGCGCAATACGACGCGCGACCGGCTCGTCACATTCCATTTCTTCGAGCCGCTCGAGCGCTTCAAGGTGCAGGTGCGGAGCCCGCGGGCCCGTCCCGTGATCTTCGTGCCGTTCCGGTTGCCGAACGTCGCGACGGCAGACGTCGTCCGGCGGTTCGGTTACCTGTTCCGACGCACCCTGCTCGACCGCGGCCTTTTGCCCGATCTCGAGCGCCTGCTCGCGGGAGACACTCCGAGCCCGCCGAGCGGCGCGTCCGGCCGACTGCTCGAGCACGTCGAGGCGAACCTATTGTATTACTCGACCGCGATCATCTCCGCCGGGGATCCGGCGGCGCGCCACGTCGCGCTCTCCAAGTTGCGCGATCCGGCCGGGCGCCCGCTCACCGACGTGGTGGAAAACACCGTGGCCGGGCGAGTCGGGAACGCGATCGCGTTGCCGCTCCGCGCTGCGGCCGATCTCCCGCGCGAGTGGCGCGACGCGCTGGCCGCCTATCAGGCGCGACCACTGCGCGGGATCGAGGGTTTCGTCGTCACCATCCCGCACCCCGGCGTCTGGGTCAATGCTCAGGCCCACGCGCCGATGCAGCAACAGGCGGATTCGCGGGAAGCAGCCGGGTGAGCGCTCGCGGGAGCGAGATCGTACGGACGGGCCCGCCGGCGCGGGCTTTTTTTCGGACATTGAGGATCGCCCGCGCGAGCGGATCGCGGACAGTGCCCATGCCACACTTCGCCCTCCGCACCGTCGTCCACCGGATGCTCGCCCCGCTCGCCGGCCTGGCGCTCGCCGCGTGTCCAGCCCCGACGGCTGAAATCACGCCGCGGACGACGAAAGACACCGTCGGAGCAGGCACATCAGCCGTGCGCGCCGCGTCCGCCCGTGATACGGCGTCCGAGCAGCGCGCCGCCCGGCTCGAGCTGCGCCTGCTCGAGCGCGAGGCGCAGCTTGAGGAGCTCGAGGCCCGGCTCGACGAAGCCCGCCAAGAAGTCGTCCGCGCCATGGCGAAACTACAAACGGTCGCGAGCCGCGCCGAAGCAGCGTCGGCGATGGCCGAGGCGGAGATTGCAATCCAGTCGCTCCGCGCGGCCGGCGGCGCGCCGGCCCCCGACTTGGTGCAGGCGAGCGCGTTGCTCCAGCAGGGCAGCGTCGAGTTCGCGAAGCACAACTACGGAGGCGCCGCCTATCTGGCGAACCAGGCAAAGAGTGTGGCGGGTGCCGGCAAGAGCCGCCTCGGCGGGGGCCGTGCCCCGTTGCGCCCAGGGGAGGTGTCCTTCGCCGTGCCGCTGCGACTCCAGGCCGTGGCACGGGGCAACGTGCGCGACGGCCCCGGTGCCACGTACAAGGTGCTCTTCACGGTCGAGCCGGGAGCCGTCCTCCTCGGGTACTCCTACGTGGAACAATGGGTGCACATCGCCGATGAGAGCGGGCGGGGCGGCTGGATGTTCCTGAGCTTGGTGGGGCGCCGGGAGCCGGGGGCCCGCTAGCGCGCGGGGCGCATCACGCGGTCCCGGCCCGTGCGCTTCGCCTGGTAGAGCGCGGCGTCCGCGGCCGCGAGTAACGCCTCGGGCGTCGCGCCGTCCTCGGGGAACTGCGTGATGCCGATGCTGAGCGTGAGCTTGCCGCCCACCACTTCGTCGCGCGCGAGGCCCGCGCGGATGCGCTGCACCGTCTCGATCGCGCCAGCGGCTTCCGTCTCCGGCATCACTACCACGAACTCCTCACCCCCGTAGCGCGCTGCGCAGTCGACGTCGCGCGTCGACCCCCGCAGAATCGCCGCGATGCGCGCGAGAGCCGCGTCGCCCGCCAGGTGGCCGGAAGCGTCGTTGTATGCCTTGAAGTGGTCCACGTCGAGCATCACGAGGGCGAAGGGGTGCTTGAGCCGACGCGCACGGCGCACTTCGTTGGCGAGACTCTCCATCAGGTAGCGCCGGTTGTAGAGCCCCGTCAGGTCATCGGTGATCGAGAGCCGTTCGAGCTCCCGGCGACCCTCGCACAGGCGTTTCACCATGTCGTTGAACACTTCCGTCACGTAGCCCAGTTCGCCGCCGCCCACGACCGGCAGGTCGACCGCGAGGTCGCCCGCCGCAACCCGGGCGGCACCCTCGGTCAACCGGTCGAGCGGCCGCGTGATCAAGAACCCGAGGAGATAGGCCAGCAGACCCACCCCCACGAGCAGCGCCGCCACGATCAGCATCGTCACGTTCCGAAGGTGCGTCACTTGGCGGTAGGCGTCCACCACGGGGACTTCCACGAGCACCGCCCAGTCCGGTTGCGGAACGCGTTTCGCCATCGCCACCACCCCGTCGCCCTCCAGGCCGCCAAATTCGACCGCCGAGCCTTCGTGGTCGAGCAGGCCGCGTACCACCGTCGGGTCGAGCGTACGTCGCATCAACTCCACCGGACTCGACCCCGCGCTTGAGCCGACCATCGGGCGGCCGTCGGTGGTGATCAGGTAGACGCGGCTCGAGGCGCCGGCGGCGAAGCGCCGCAGCAAGGCGTGCGCGGCGGCGAGGTCGAGCTTGGCCGTGAGCGCGCCGAGCAAGCGTCCGCCAGTCTGGTAGATCGGGACGGCGAATACGATGATCCCTTTGCCGAGCGCGTCGTCTACGTACGCTTCGCCCACGACCGCATGCTCGGCGCGGATGGTCGTGGCCCAGTGCCGGGGGAGGCGAACCGCGGTGGGCTGCTTGGCGGTCGTCGCCGCGGCTCCTCCTTCCGGGTTCACCGCCACGAGCTCCTGGTAGTCCGGGAAGTGCTCCCGCACCGAGCGCAGGAAATCCGTGAGCCGCGCGCGGGCGCGGTCTGGGGCCGGGCCGGAAACCCGGTCCAGGTTCTCCGACACCTCGTACGAGCTCGCGAACACGCGGAGCTCGTACAGCCGCTCCTTCACCCACAGGTCGGTTTCACGCGCCGTTTGCGCGCTGACGCTCTGCAGCTCGCCCGTGATCTTCTCGGCGAGCGAGCGCTTGTTCTGCAGATAGGAAATCCACGCCGTGGTGAACGAGGGGATGACCGTGGCGAGCACGCCGAACACGACCATCTTGCTACGGATGCTGTCCAGCCGTAGCGCGCGCAGCAGCCGCGCGACCGCTTGCTCCCAGGACGTCGCGACTGCCCTAGAAGTTGGGCTCGTCGGCGGTTGGGCCGTAGAGAGCGGGGACCGGGACCCCGTTGAGCCGCAGGTAGACGGTGAGCTGGGCGCGATGGTGCACTAGATGATTCAGCACCGAGCGGCGGTACACCGTGAACTTGGGATTCGTGGTGACGGTGCGACCGCCGACCTTGAAGGCCCATGGCCGCTTGAATGCCGCGTCCGGCGCGTCCACGAGGGCGGCGCGTGCCGCAGCGGCGTTCGTGTCGAAGAGAGCGAGGATACGAGCCGTGCTCTCGAGCACGTCGAACTTGGGGGGCGGCCCGCCGGGGGGCGCGATGTCGAGCTCGTCGCGCGTGACGACGTTGACGGCCCACCCCGGCAGCTCGGCCACGAGCGTCGCGAGCCGGCCGAGCGTCATCGACTTGGGATGGGGCTTCCACGCCGACTTGCCGTCAGGCACCCGCTCGAGCACGCGGCGGGTGGCGGCCATCTCCTCATCGAACTCGGGCAGTAGCAGGCCGGCGATCGCCATCAGCGACCTCGCGCGGGGCATGGGTGACCGGCAAGGTACCCCGCCGTCGCCGGGTCCGGCAAGCTGCACCGCTATTCGGTCCGGCCGCGCGCCTCCTGCTCGAGGAGGCGCCGCTTGCGTTCGGGGCCCCAACGGTAGCCGCCGATCCCGCCGTCGCCGCGCACCACCCGGTGACACGGGATCACGAGCGCGGCGGGATTGGCAGCGCATGCGCGGGCCACCGCGCGGGCCGCGCCGGGATGGCCCGCGGCTGCGGCCACTGCCCCATAGGTGCGCGTTTCCCCAGCGGGAATCCCGCGGACCGTTTCCCACACGCGCCGCTGGAACGCCGTGGCCGGCACGTCGAGCGGCAGGTCGATGGAGCGGTCGCGGCTCGCACGGTCGTCCAAGAGCGGTGCGACCGAGCGGCGGAGCCGCTCGTCGTCGCACTCGAGCTGAGCGTCCGGATAGGCGCGCGCGAGCTCGGCCGCAAGCGCGTCACCCGACTCGCCCCATCGCGCGGCGCAGATGCCGTGCGCCGTGGCAGCGACGAGCAACCGGTCGAGCGGTGCGTCCACAATGGTGTAGGTGATCACCTGGCTCATGGTCTCCCTCCCTTTTCCGCAACATGCCGGTCCCACGCGCCGCCCGCTATCCGGTTTTGACGGCGAATGAGCAGCGTGGTAGCGTTGGCAGGAACTCGCACAGTGGAGGGTGGCGGTGAGCGGCAAGCGGCAGGCCACGTGGTATCGGTGGAACGATGTCCCCCGCGAAGAGGTGCACGAGCAGCTGTCGCGTCGTCTCATCACGGGTGACCGGTTGATGCACGAGAACGAGCAGTTCACCTACATCCTGGAGGGCGCGCTTCGCTTCCTCGTGGGCGACGACGGCGCCCACGACGTCGTGGTCCGCGCGGGGGAAGTGCTGCATCTCCCGGCACACGTGCCCCACGAGGCGCACGCGCTCGAGGACACGCTCGATGTGGACGTGTTCTATCCGCCGCGCCAGGACTGGCTCGACAAGACCGACGCGTATCTCAGAAAGAAATGACGAGCGAGGTGGGAACGATGGCAATCAATCCGCGCCCAACGCTGGCCAGGCGCGTGGCGCGGGGTACTGCGTGCTTCGGCTGTAGCCGTTAGCTGGTGTGCCCGATGGCCCTGAGAAATGCCCGATCCCACGCGGCAGAGATGCCCTCGCGCGGCGAGTACGGCCCCGGCTCGTAGGCGCGTGAGCCGATCCCGAGCTGCGAGCGCTCGCAAATGGTCCAGTCCTGGCGGTTGGTCTCGTCCCAGAAGCTCACCGCGTCCTCGGGCGCGAAGCCCGGCTGCCCGAACGCGTCGGGATGGAACAGCCACTCGCAGGTGATGTGGGTCCGGTCGGAGGCCTCGGGCCAGAGCGTGTGGAACATGACGTAATCGGGATGCAGTGACAGCAGCATGTTCGGGAAGAGGGAGTAGAAGTACACGCGGTGCTGGTCCTCCGCCGCCAGGTCGCCGACGGCTGGCCCGCAGGCGCGGCCGCTCAGCGTGAGGC
>WNFD01002532.1_pt1 | contig 18364 bp, 17 predicted proteins | sample 5400491 | NCBI WGS metagenome assembly WNFD01 (sample SAMN13153343, study PRJNA577476) | soil metagenome | isolation source: 120 cm saprolite under Douglas fir tree site 2 hole 2 replicate 2 | place: USA:California | collected 2015-04-18 | reverse complement strand
CCCAAGCGGAGTAAGAAACTGGCCTCTGACCAGCCAGTTTAGTTGTGGGCCCGGCAGGGATCGAACCTGCGACCAACGGATTATGAGTCCGCCGCTCTGACCGACTGAGCTACGGGCCCCACGGTGCTCCGGCGCTGCTTCCGGCAGTTGCAAACAGCCATTCTGTCGCATCGCTCGGCCCCCGAGTGTCAAACTGGTGCGGCTGCACGATAAGCACAGCACACCCCCTACTATCGGGTCATGCGGCGTGCCAGCCTCCTGCGGCTCGTGGGCCTCGCCCTCATCTGGGGCTCCAGCTTCTTGTGGATCAAGCTCGCGCTTCGCTCGCTGTCGCCGGGGGAGGTGGTCGCCGTCCGGCTGGCCCTCGGGGCCCTCGTGCTCTACGGGGTCCTCAAGGTCCGGGGGGAGCGCCTGCCCGAGGGGGCCAACGTGTGGCTGCACCTCGGCGTCGCCGCCCTCGTCGCCAACGTCGTGCCCTTTGCCCTGTTCGCCTACGGGGAGCGCCAGGTCGACTCCGCCATCGCTGGGATCCTGAACGCCACGACGCCGCTGTGGACGATCCTGGTCGCCCTCGCAGTCCGCCAGGAGCGCCAGCCGACGGCGGCCAAGCTCGTCGGCATCGCCGTGGGGTTTGCTGGGACGGTCGTCATTTTCTCACCCTGGCGCCATGCCTCCCAGGTCATGAGCTGGGGCGGACTGGCCTGCCTCGTCGCGGCGGCCCTGTACGGCTTCACCTTCGTCTATATCACCCACTTCCTGGCCGGCCGCGGCCTGAGCCCCTACCGGCTGGCCGCCGGGCAGCTCATTGCTGGAGCGGTCATCGCGGCGGCCGCCCTGCCATTCCTCGGCGCACCGCTCCCCCACTGGCGGCCCGACGCAATGATCGCCGTCGCCATCCTCGGCGCCGTGGGAACGGGCCTCGCCTATCTCATCAACTACCGCCTCATCATCGACGAGGGTGCCTCGGCAACGTCGATTGTCACCTACCTCATGCCGATCGTGTCTGTCGTCTTGGGCGCCGTCGCCCTCCACGAGCTGATCCCGCTCAACGTCATCGCCGGGATGATGGTCGTCCTCGCCGGCGTGGCGCTTGCCCGTCGCCGGGCGACGTCGCTCCAGATCGCCCGCTAACCGGGTCGCAAAACCCGAGGGTCAGCAACCCTCAGCGCAGGATCTCTTGCTCCGCCCGGTCCGTCGGCTTGCCGTCGTACATCAGCTTCCCATCCCGCAGCCCGATACAGCGGCTCGCCTGCCCGAGGTACTCCACCTGGTGCGTCGACACGATCACGGCCGCACCGTTGCCCGCCGCCTCCCCCAGCAGCTCCAGCAGGGTCTCCTGGCCCGGCTGGTCGAGGCCGACGAAGGGTTCGTCCACCAGCAGCACCTCGAACGGGCGGACGAACGCCAGGGCGATCGATACCTTCTGGCGTAGGCCACGGCTGAACGTCGACGGCAGGTCGTCGATTCGCTTCACGAGATCGAGGCGGGTAACCAGCTCGGCGGCATAGGGTTCCCAGTCCTTCTTGCCGTGCAGCCGGGAGACGTACTCGAGGTGCTCCTCCAGGCTGAGGTCGTCGTACAGCACGGGGTTGTCCGGGATGTACGAGACGGCGGCCCGGGCTCCCAGCGACCCGGCTGCGTGGCCGGCCAGGACGACCTGGCCCTTCGTCGGCTCGAGCAACCCGGCGGCGATCCGCAGCAGGGTGGTCTTGCCCGACCCGTTCAGCCCGAGCAGGGCCACCTGGTGACCGCCGTCGACGACGAGCGAGACGTTGCGCAGCGCCTCCAGGTCCCCGTAGGACTTGGTCAGCCCGTCGATGTGGACGGCCCTGGTCTTGCTCACGTGCGGCTCACGGTGCGGCTCGCCTCCGGGCGCGCGTCAGGCCTCACTTCAGGCCCCGCTGCGACAGCCAAATGACGACGGCACCGGCCATCAGGAACGGGAGCCACGTCCACGAGAGGGCGACGCTCACCTCCAGCGACGGCGACTTCGCCAGATGCCGGGCCGCCCACACCGAGATGACCCCGGCCGTGGCGATCGCCGGGGGAAGCGCCTCCCGGATCACGAGGGTGAGCCCGGACGTCTCCGGCGAGTAGGCGAACGGCCCGCTGCCGGTCCCGTAGACCGACCGCACCGTGCTGACCGCGGCCCCCGCCACCGCGCCGATGGCAGCCGGGATGGCGATGACCAGGCCGAGCCCCGCCGCCCGCGCGCTCCAGCCCCCGACCTGGGCACCCAGGATGCCGCCGACCGCCCCCACCAGGGCCACGGCCGCCACGCCCGCCGGGAGGTGGTGCAGCAACAGGGAACCCTCGTCCACCGGCACCGACCGCCCGCGGTCGGAGTGGTCGACCTCGCCAGCGAGGCCCACATCGGCGTCCATGGCCGCCAGCCACAGCGCCACGCCGGCCACCGCCACCAGCGGCGTCGTCCCGGCCCACACCCCTCGCAGGGCGGCACCGGCGACGGCCCCCAACACCAGCACCCGCACGAACCGGGACACGGGCCATCGCAAGAGCCCCTGCCAGTCCCGCTTCCAGACGGCGAGCCGTGCCCCGTGCCCCGGCCGCAGGCGGATCAACGGCCGGCGGCGAGGCCGCTCCTCTGCGAGCAGACGTGCCAGGACGACCACCGTCCGCAGGTCCCGCACGGTGAGGGCAAAGCGGAGTTGCCCGACGAGGGCGGCCCGGCGCATCGCCGCCTCCAGCGAGATCCCGCCGACCCCGGCCAGCCCGGCCGCCAGCAGACCGGCAACAGGGACGGCCACCAACCACGCCCACGCCCCACGGGCAACGGGGTACAGGGCGACCCGCCCGATGAGCGTGAAGGGAGACGTCTCCCGGCCGTAGGCGACATCGAGGGCGGCCCAGCCGATGGACGCCACAGAGAGGAGCAGCGCCCACCGCATCCGAAGGCGCCGCCCCGAGGCGAACAGACCGGCCCCCACGATGCACGCCCCGGTCAAGGCCCCGGCCGCCACACAACTGGCCAGCCACGGCGGCACCGGGCCGGGGAACCGCTTCGAGGCGAGCAGTCCTGCGACCACTCCCACCGCCGCCCAACCAAGCACGGCGGAGCGCACCTTCTGCAGCGCCGGCAGGCGGAGCGCCCGTGCCCGGGACACCGGCGAGAGCAGCACGTGCTGGATATCGGGCGCCTCGAGCACCAGGGGGCCGCCCCGGGCACCGGCCCGCAACGCGAGCCCGACCAGCACCGCCACAACCAACCCGACCAGGGCGGGGCCGTGCGCCGCAACCGACGCGATCTGGGCCGTGGTGAGCCGGGTGTCCTTGGGAAGGTTCGACAGGAAGTAGACGGCGATCCCGGCCCCCAGCACCGTCAGGTACCCGCGGTAGAGGGCCTCGGAGACATCGACCTTCTGCAGCCGGCGGCGGCGCCGGGCGCGGCGGAGGTCGATGAAAGCTGTAGCGTCCATTTCCGGAGTGTACCGGCGGTCCGAGGAAGCTCTTCCGAAACGGCTCCCGACAGAGGAACCGAGGAGCCAACGGCCCCCGAACCGAGGAGCCGAGGAGCCGAGGAGCCGAGCGGCCCCCCGACAGTAGGAACAGCGGAACGGAGCAACCGATGAACCCATGAGGCCCGACCGAGCCCGAGCACCTCGTTATCAGGCAAAACCCGATCGAGGCAGGTTCTGGGGAAGCGGCGGCGCCGGCGTGGGCTCGGGCTGTCGCATGGCGGCGACGTCGACCGACCGCACCAACAGCGCGGAGGGCGGCCCCCCCGAGCGATAGGCCATGGAGAGGTCCTGCGGGGCCCCCCCGCAGCCACCGGTGGCCACCACGAACCGGTCCCGGTCAACGCGGCCGACCACCGACACCGGGCCGGTCAGCCCGGCCCCCAGCGGCGTGCCGGGGCCGCCTTCCAGGTCCGAGTAGACCGCCTGGCGGTCGGTGCAGGTCGCACCGAGGGTGAGCGCCAGCCCGGGCACCCCCGCAAGCTCGACGATGTCGGCGATGGGGGCGGACCCCTTCCACAGGCCGTCGGAGACCTTGCCAGTCGGCAGGTCGTAGCGGGCCAGGGTGTGGGTCCCGTCGGCCCGGTCGATGCTGTAGTAGAGGCTCACGCCGTCATGGGCGAACACGATGTGAGCGAAGGTCGTGCCCGACGGCGCCCTGACGAGCAGCTGCGGATTCTTGCCCGTGTTGGTCGACATCCAGATCGCCGACCCGCTGCTGTCGGTGGCGACGAAGCCGATCGCCAGACCGGACGGGTGGTAGGCGATGTCCCCGTAGGTGACGCCCGGCACTGGCGTGATGTCGCTGGTCGTCGCCACCCCAATGTCCGCCCGGAACAGGTTGTGCCGGGCCTGGTCGGTGAACACGACGGTCGTCCCGCTGGGTCGGCTCCAGGAGAAGTACGAGGGTTGGAAGCTGCCGGCGGGCCGGGCGGCGGCGGAGCCGACCCCACGGACCTGCAGGCCCGCGAGCACGACCCGGTCCCCGCGTGGCCCCCAGGAGAAGAGCCCGGGATTGCCCTGCGTGAACAGGCAATGGAGCTCCCCCGGCGGGTCGGGCGAGAAGGACCAGATCCTCCCAGCGGCGGCGAAGGAGATCACGGACGACGTCGGCGGGGCAGCAACACCATCACACCCCGCGGGAAGCGAGCCGAACAGCAGGCCGGTCGCGGCGGATGAGGTCTGCGCCGACGGCGGTGCCCCGGGCGAGGAGCCGGCGCTCGGTGCCGCCACCGACCCGCCCTTGGTGCACGCCGCCAGCAGGGCGAGCACCGCAAGGCCCCCCAGGACGAGCTGCCCCCAGCGTCCCTCCCGCCTCGTCATGGGGCCACGATCGGGTTCCCGGGGCAGGACTGGGCCTGGCTCGCCAGCACGGTGAACCCCGACACCTGCTTCGCGAACCGCATCGGCAGGCAACCGACCAGATGGCCGGCGCCGTCCAGGAGGTAGTAGCGGGTGATCGTCCCGCCCGACGATACACCCAACACCGCCGAGGCGCCCGAAGGGATCGACACTTTCGGCACGTCCGGCAGGCAGTTGGACCCACACTGCTGGGCGACGAGGTCCGTGGAAGTGTCGTTGCGGATGCCAACCTGGAACGCGCCGGTGTTGTCGACGCCGAGCCCGGAGTGCCCGGCGAAGATGGCAGCGATGAACGGGGCGACGACCCCCGCCACCGTCAGGACCATCAGGATGATGATCCCCCGGGTCAGGTGCCGCTTGCGGGGTGGCGGGGCAGTACCGGCGGGGGCACCTCCAGAGTTGGGGGCCGCGGGTCCCTCATTGATGGCCATCGAGGCGCATGGTACCGCCGCTCGTTCGCCGGGGCGAGCGAGGTTAGTCGAAAATCGCGCGTATACGCGCGATAAATGGCTAACCTCGCTCATCCTCGCTCTCTTACGGCACGCTACGGCAGGGAGCCACCGTCTGGTGCAGCCGGATCTGGCCGGCTGGAGAGGACAGCGCCGCCTCCGACGGGTCCGCCAGTTCGGCCTCGCTGTACGCGAGGGCCACGGCGCTCCCGGCGCACCGGGCCTGGGCGGTGGTTGCACCCTGCTTGAGCGCCGAGAGGGCGATCTCGGTGCGTGCCACCGGGACGACCAGGGCCTCCTGGGCGGTCGGGATGGGCTGGAGGTTGGCGGCCGTCCCCGGGTCGCAGGAGTTGACCTCGATCCCGTTGCCCCGCCGGGTCACAGCGGCCGTCGAGGCGGGCATCGCCTGCCCCCACTGCGTGAAGGCCGCAGCCAGCCGATCCCCGGCAGCCGCCGAGGTTGCGTCGATGTCGGCCCGGACGCACACCTGCTTGTTCCTCTCGAAGGCGACGTAGCGGTCCCCCGCCCAGGCGTCCGCCGCCTGGAGCGCCGGGTGCGGATCGATGCGCTGCGAGATGGTCACGAACCAACTGAGGGCGCCGAAGTCGCCGCTGTGGAAGCGGTTCTCGCCCTTGGCGGTGGCGGGGTCGGCAACCTTGTCCGGCTGCTGGTTGGCGAGGTAGACCCACGGGTCGAAGACCTGCGCCTCGTCAGCGGGCGGGTTGCGGAAGGCGTCGTCGATGGCCGCGTTCCCGTTCTTGTTCTCGAGCACCGCCAGCAGCGCCGCCCCCAGGTCGTAGGGGGCGCCGAACAGGGTGACGAGGGCCGGGGGGACACTGGCCAGCCCGGTGTCGGCCGAGCCCTTCTGGGCGTTGCGCTCGGTGGCGTAGGCGGCCCTCTCGGGCGCGGTCAGGCTCGCGGCGTATGCTTCTTCGATCCTCACGGCGTCACCCTCGAAGAGCGACTGGAAGGCGGTCTGCGCACCGGTGCTCGCCATCCGGTCGATGCGGGTCAGGTCGAAATGCTGATCCTGCAGGGCATGGGTGAGCTCGTGCACGAGCGTGACCCGCAGTCCCACGGTCAGGTCGGTCCCCCGGACGTCGACACGCTTCGTGTGATGCGAGTAGTAGGCGAGGGTTCCCTGGTCGGCGATCTGGTTGCTGGTCGCCGCCAGGTCCACGTTGCCCGAGACGAGGCCGACCGAGCGGTAGAAGCCCGCATGGCGCTGGTCGTCGGTGCGGTCTGCCTGGGAGGGCGCCGGCACGTGCACCGAGGTCGAGTACTGCGACGGCGTGAGGAAGTCCACGAACACCGGGTGCTTGAACGTGAGGCCACGGGTTTTCTCGACGAAGTCGACCAGGGGCACCACCCGGGCGTCCCAGGTCGCCGGGAAGATCGGCGCCACGGCATGCGCCACGGGGCTCCCACCGCTCGTGAGCTTGGTGAGACCGAACCATGCACCCAGCCCGACGGCGATCACGAGCGCCACGATGCCCGCCGTGCGGAGGGTCCGCAGGGCCGTTCGCCGCCGGGCCGGTGGCGGCGGGGCGGCCGGCGGCTCGAAGCCCCACGGCGCCGTCGGTGGCTGCGGCGGCAGGGTGGCCTGCGACGGTGGGGTCGACCCGACGCCCGCCACCCGCCGGCCGAGCACCCCCTGGCTCGGCGATTTCTTGCGACTGGGGCAATCCGGGTTCGGGCAGAGCCCGCCCGGGTACCAGCCGCCGCACCGGGGGCAGAGCGAGGACTGGTTCATCGCCCGGTGGAAGTCTTCATCGACGTGGTGCGTGCCCATGGATCGGCCGCCATTCCGCTCGTGGGACGGGGGCCGATCGGCGCTGCCCGCTCCCCAGTAGTGTCGTCGGGAACCGGCTGCGGGTCCATGGCTACATCGGGTGATTCGCGGATGGCCCGTTCTTACCACAATCTCCAAAGCTGGTGCGTATTGCTCGCCCTACCCAAGCCTGCCTCGACCCTCCCGGCGCAGCGCCAGCACCGCCCGGCCGCTGAGCGCGAGCGCCACGGCGACGAGCAGAAGGGGCATGACCAGCCCCACCAGACCGACCCCCAGGGCGGCGAGGCCCCAGCCCACCCCGGACCCGATGCCGGGCCGCCAGCCGTATCGCATCGCCGCCTCCTCTCCTCCGTGGTCCCTTCGCCCCTAGCGTGCCGACGTCCCCTCCAGGATGGCTGGGAGCCGCCTGAGACCCCGCTGCGAATCAGCCCGAATAGAATCCTGAGTAGAGTCCTGAGTAGAATCCCCCAGCGGACGTGACCCAGCCCGCAGCCCCTGCGCCCCCTTCCGACGGCACGCGCCTTGGGCGGCTTGCAATGGCGGTGACTGCACTCGCTCTCGGCCTCGTGGCCGTCACGGGCCTGCTCGGGCCCAGTGCCGCCGTGGTCCCGTTGCCGTCGGGGGCATTCCCCTTGGGCGCATCCCTGCATCCGTCCGCCTGGGCCGTCACGATGCTGCTCGGGCTCGCCGTGACCCTCTCGGTTGTCGCCACCGCCGCGGGATGGAGCGCCCTGCGCCAGGGGTGGGCACCCTCCCCCGCCCGCCTGCTCCTGGCCGGTCTTGTCGCCGCCGGCGTCCTTGCACTCGTGCCGCCCGTGGGCGGGGCCGACGTCCTCAGCTACGCCGCCTACGGCCACATCGCCGGCCAGGGGTTCGATGTCTACACCGTCCGGCCCTCGAGCCTCACCGACCCATTCGCCCGTTCGGTGGAGGACCCGTGGCGTTCGACGCCCAGCGTGTACGGTCCCCTCGCCACCGCCGAGCAAGCGGCCATCGTCCGGGTCGCCAGCGGCAACCTCCGCCTCGCCGTCGGTCTCCTCGACCTCGTCAACGCCGCGGCGTTCGCCCTTGCCGGTTGGCTGCTTTTCCTCCTCGCTGGCCCCGACGACGGGCGCAGGCGGCGGGCCGTCCTTGCCTTCGGCCTCAACCCCATGCTCCTCTTCGCCGTCGTGTCGGGGGGCCACATCGACGCCTTGGCTGTCCTGGCCGTCGTCGGTGCCTTGGCCCTCCTTCGGCGCTCCCCGTGGTGGGCAGGGATCGCCGGTGGAGCTGCCGTGCTCGTGAAGCTCACTGCCGGCCTTCCGCTTGCCGGCTGGGCCTGGCTGCTGGGGCGACCTTGGCGCGAGCCGGGCGGTGGCTTGAGGAAGGCCACTACCCTGGCTGCCGGCGCGGTCGGCGCCGTGGGCGCCGGCTACCTGGGCTTCGGGCTCCACGCCCTCGCTCAAGCCCGCAAGGCATCGAATTTCGTCTCCGTGGGCACGCCATGGCGCCCGGTTCGCTCCGTACTGCAAGCGGTCGCCGGGCACGGTGTTGCCAGCCTCCTCGTCTCAGTGGGGTCGCTGGTCCTCGCCGTGCTGCTGGTGGCGAGACTCGCCAGGGACCTCCCGGAGACGGGCGACGCCGACCCCGTCGCCGCGGCGGCCCGGGCGGGGCTGGTCGTGGCCCTCGCGTGGACGCTCGCCACCCCCTACGTCCTGGCCTGGTACGACGCCCTGCCGTGGGCGCTCCTCGCCCTGCTGCCTCCGTCGCGCCACCACCGGATCCTCCTCGCCCACACCGGGATGCTGGCGTTCGCCTACCTGCCGGGCCGGGTCGTCGCCCTTCCGCCCATCCTCGCCGGGGCGACGACGGGCCTCCGCAGCGCCGTCAGTCCGCTCGTGCTCGGGCTCCTGGTCATCGCCGCCCTCGTCCCGGCCCGCTCCCGCCCCGCACAGTTTCTCCACAGCGACCCGCGCGACACTGGAGTGAGCCAAATTCCTCCCCAGAAGGAGCCGAGGGACCCGAAGGAGCTGAGGGAGCAATGAAGAACACCGTCAAGACGTACATTCTCCTGGCCACGATGGGTGGCCTTATCATCCTCATCGGAGGCCTCGTCGGCCGGGGATTGGGGGCCACGTTCGGGCTGCTGTTCGCCCTCGCCTTCACCGGCGCCTCGTACTGGTTCTCCGACCGCATCGCCATCAAGGCCTCCCGGGCCGTGCCGGTCACGGAGCGGCAGATGCCCGAGTACTACCGGGTGGTCCGGGAACTCACCCAGCGGGCGGGCCTGCCGATGCCCAGGCTGTACCTGTCCCCGTCCGAGCAACCCAACGCCTTCGCAACGGGCCGCAGCCCGCGCCACGCAGCCGTCGCCGTCACCCAGGGCATCCTGCAGACCCTGAGCTGGGAGGAGCTCCGCGGCGTGCTGGCGCATGAGATCAGCCATGTGGGCAACCGGGACATCCTCATCGGTTCCGTTGCCGCGGCCGTCGCGATGGGGATCATGTGGACCGCCCGCATCGGGTTCTTCTTCGGCGGGGGCCGGCGCAACAACGCCCTCGTCAGCCTGGCCCTGTTCTTCCTCGCCCCGATCGCAGCGATGCTGATGCAGATGGCCCTCACGCGCAGCCGCGAGTTCGAGGCGGACCGATCCGGGGCCCGGTTGATCGGCGACGGCGAGGCCCTCGCATCGGCACTGGCCAAGATCGAAGCCGGCGTGCGGTCCGTCCCGATGAACGTCCAGCCGGCAGCGGCCCAGGCCTTCATCGTCAACCCGCTGACGGGCCGCAAGATGGCGTTCTCGACCCTCTTCCGCACCCACCCCCCGACGGAGGAGCGCATCCAGCGCCTCCGCTCCGGCCAGTGGCGGAGTTGACCCGGAGGCTTCCACAGCAAACCCACAGGCAGCCGGGAGAGTAGGTCCAGCCCCCGGGGACACCATAGGGCGCAACAACGGCAACGCAACAGCGTCAGCGCAACACCCCTGACCCTGCACGATCCGAACCAAAGGAGACACCGCATGACTGACGAGCACCGGTCCCCCCACCGGCGCTGGCTGCCCTACGCCGCAGGAGGTATCGCCGGGACCGTCGCAGCCGTCGCCGTCCTGGCATCGACCGGCGTATTCACCACCACGACCGCCCGCGGCAACGCTGGCGCCGCAACCGGGACCGCCGCCAGGGCTCCCCTGGCCCCCGGACAAGCTCCGGCGGGCGCAGGCGCCCAGGCAGCGCCGCCGACCGGGACAGCGTCGGCCCTCGACATCCGGGCGGTCCTCCGGGCCGTCGAGCCGGGGGTCGTGACCATCACCGACTTCTCCGCCGGGTCGAGCGGCAGCAGCCGGGCGTCGGGGCAGGGGACGGGCATGGTCCTCGACACCCAGGGTGACGTCCTCACGAATGCCCATGTCGTGGCCGGGGCCTCGACCGTCAGCGTGCAGGTCTTCGGCCAGAGCGCCGTCTACCAGGCCAAGGTCCTCGGGGTCGACACCGCCGACGACGTCGCCGTCATCCAGATCCAGAGCCCGGGACCGCTCACCCCTATGCCCTTCGGCCACTCGGCGTCGACGCAGATCGGTGACCCCGTCGTCGCCATCGGCAACGCCCTCGGCCTCGCCCCGGGCGGGCCGACCGTGACGTCCGGCATCATCTCGGGCATCGGCCGCTCGCTCCAAACCTCGTCCGAGCACCTGACGGGGCTGCTGCAGACCGACGCCGCCCTGAACCCGGGCAACTCCGGCGGGCCGCTCGCCGATGCCGGGGGCAAGGTCATCGGGATGAACACGGCGGTCTCCACCGACGGCCAGAACGTGGGCTTCGCCATCCCCATCGACAAGGTCATCCCCCTCGTTGACAGCCTGAAGGAGGGCAACACGCCGGCCCGGTCGCAGGGCCTGCTCGGGGTCAGCCTCTCGACGGCGACGTCCGGCGGCGCCCAGATCACGGCGGTGTCGCCCGGCACCCCGGCGGCAGCGGCGGGGTTGCAGGTCGGCGACGTCATCACGTCCCTCAACGGCCAGGCGGTCACCTCGGGCACCGACGCAGCCGACTACATCACCTCTCAGACGCCCGGCACGAAGGTGACCGTCCAGTACCAGCGGGGCGGGACGGCGCAGTCCGCCACCGCCACGCTGGCGACCAAACCCTCCACCGGGTAGCACGCTGCACACCCAACAGGCGGTCCACAGCTAACCCATAGGGGGTTCCCAGAGTGCGCGCGGATACTGACTCATACTGGGCTAGAGGAGTCAAGGAGGTGGCACCGGTGGGCGAGGCCCGCATTCTGGTGGTGGACGACGAGCCATCCATCACGGACGCCGTTTCGACAGCACTGCGCTATGAAGGGTTCGAGGTGACGGAGGCGGGCGGTGGTAGGGAGGCGCTCAGGCTGGCAGGCAGCTTCAAGCCTGACCTCATCGTGCTCGACGTCATGCTGCCAGACGTCGACGGGCTGCAACTTACCCGCCGGCTTCGCAACGACGGGGTCCGCACGCCGATCCTCTTCCTCACCGCCAAGGACGCCACGGAGGACAAGGTGACGGGCCTCACGGTCGGCGGGGACGACTACATGACCAAGCCCTTCTCGCTGGCAGAGGTCGTTGCCAGGGTACGGGCGATCCTCCGGCGCACCCGGGGCGGGCCGAAGGCGGAGTCGGTCCTGACCTTCGCCGACCTCGTCCTCGACGAGGAGACCCACGAAGTCCGGCGCGCCGGCGTCGAGGTCCACCTCACCGCCACCGAGTTCAACCTCCTGCGCTACTTCATGCTCAACCCCCGCCGGGTGCTCTCCAAGGCCCAGATCCTCGACCACGTCTGGGACTACGACTTCAACGGGGACTACAACGTCGTCGAGACCTTCGTCTCGTACCTGCGGAAGAAGCTCGACCGCCTGGGCCCGCCGCTCATCCACACGATCCGCCTCGTCGGCTACAGCCTCCGCACGGGAGAATAGGCGGCTTGTCCCTCCGCGGCCGGCTCCTGGCCGCCTCGCTAGCCCTCGTCGCGGTCGGCCTAACCGTCGCCGGCATCTTCACCTACTTCGCCTTCCGCACGTTCCTGCAGCACCGGCTCGAAAGCCAGCTGCGGGGGGCGGTGAATGGCGTGGCCCAGTCCTTCCTCCGCAACGGAGCGCTCTCGCGACCGTTGCTCGACCAGGTCGACAACACCATCCCTGGCATCTACTTTGAGATCCTGGACCTGCAGGGGTCCCCGGTCATCGGCACGAACAACGCGGCGCCGATCCTCCCCAACCCCCTGCCCATCCCGGCCGCCCCGGGGCTCGGGTCCCCGTTCTCGGCAAAGTCTTCGGCCGGTGGCAACCTGTGGTACGAGGTGCAGATTTCCAACCTCGGGTCATCCACCGCCGTCGTAGCGATCCCTCAGGACGTCTCGAAGACCCTGGCGAGCCTGATCTGGGTCGAACTCCTGGTGGGGCTCGCCGTGCTCGTGGCCGCGGCGGGGCTCGGGTCCTGGTTGGTCCGCCTCGGCCTCCGCCCCCTGGTGGAGATCGAGGAGACGGCGGCCAAGATCGCCGCGGGAAACCTGACGGAGCGGGTGGCCCGGTCCGACGATCACTCCGAGGTCGGGCGCCTGGGGCGTGCCCTCAACGTGATGCTGGGGCGCATCGAGGCAGCGTTCGAGGAGCGGCGGGCTTCGGAGGCTGCACTGCGGGCCTCGGAGGAGCGCCTGCGGCGGTTCGTCTCCGACGCCTCCCATGAGCTCCGGACCCCCGTGGCCTCAGTGCGCGCCTACGCAGAGCTCTTCCGCCGGGGCGGCGACCGGCATCCCGAGGACCTGCCCAGGCTCATGGCCCGCATCGAGTCCGAAGCCGCCCGGATGGGCGTGCTCGTCGAGGACCTGCTCCTGCTGACCCGCCTCGACCAGGGTCGTGCCCTGCAGATGGCGCCGGTGGACCTGGGAGCCCTCGCCGCCGACTCCGTGGAGGCCGCCCGCACGATCGACCCCAAGCGGCCCCTCACCCTGCAGGTCGACGGCTCGGTCGAGATCATGGGCGACAAGGACCGGCTCCGCCAGGTGACCGACAACCTCCTGGCCAACGTCCGGACCCACACCCCCGCCGGCGCCGCCGCTTCGGTGACGGTGCGCCTCGCTGGGGGCCGGGCATCGACCCGGCGGACGCCGAGCGCATTTTCGAGCGCTTCTTCCGCTCCGACCCCTCCCGGGCACGGGACCGGGGCGGGTCCGGGCTCGGGCTGTCCATCGTGGCCGCCATCACCGCCGCCCACGGCGGGAGGGCCTCGGCCGCCAACCGGACGGGACCTGGTGGAGGGGCCGTGTTCACCATCGACCTGCCGGCCCTGGTGGAGGTCCCCCCGGAGCCGGCTCCCGAGGGTGCCCCGGACTACGCCACGCCGTTCGCCCCAGGGGGTGCCACCGACCGTGCGACCGAGGAGGATGGTCCGGGCACCAGCATGCGTCCGACATCGGATTTATCTGACGTGCCGCTGAGTATCTCTGACTGATACTCGGGAGGCCCAGGCCGTGGCCCGGAACCACGGAGGGTGGTCACCTGAGGCCCCTCGGAGAAGGCCGTCGTGGTTCCCTGTTCCTCCTACCACGCAGTGGAGAATCCGACACCCCCAGCGTCCAGCTCCTGTGAAGGAGCACCGAATTTCCGGGCTCTGGCACCGACCCACCACCCAGGACCCTGGGAAGTAGGCGACCGTTCGAGCCTCGGCTCGTCGATCACCCTCAGTGGTCGGCCCAAGGGTCGGATGGGGCTTCGGTGACCGACATGTCCGAGTTCCAGAAAGGGGTGACAATCGAGGGGCTGTCTCACCGCGGTAGGCGCGGTCAAACAGCCTCTCTTTTTCGGAGCCTCTCCTCTGCGGGGCAAGAACACCACGCAGAGTGGCGGCGGCACCGAAGGGAACGGGTGCGGCTTCCTTGGAATGCGTGCGGCTCCCGTGAAAAGCACCGCATCTCTCTAGGCTCCGGCACGAACCCACCGCCCGGGCCGCCCAGGCATTCGGCAAATCCGGTTTACGCGGGCAACGGTAGGCCCCAGCGACCATCCGTCCCTCCAGAGGAGCCGCGCTCCAATTCATGGCCGTGCCCGGCCGCCCGCGCTAGTGACAATCCCGCCACGGGGTGGCCGGGCACCCGGGGCCCCCGCGCTGGGGAAATTCCGGAGGAGCCCCCTTCAGGCTTCTGGCGCTCACCACTTCCGTCGGCCCACCACGGGGCAGGCGGTAGAATCCACACCCGTGGACACCGTTGCCGAGATCGAGCTGGACGACCACCAGCAGGCCATCGCCCGCTACTACCGGGAGTGCTGGCTCGACTACCGCTTCTTCTGGATCAACCGCAAGAACCTCGGCATGCACTTCGGCTACTGGGACGAGACCACCCACACCCACGCCCAGTCCCTGCTGCGCACGAACGAGGTCATGGCCGACGCGGTCGACATCGGCGCCGGCGACCGGGTGCTCGATGCCGGCTGCGGCGTCGGCGGGTCGTCCATCTGGCTGGCGTCGGAGCGCGGCGCCACCGTCGTGGGGGTCAACGTCTCCCCCGAGCAGGTGAGCCACGCCCGCAAGTTCGTGCACCGGCGCGGCCTGGACGATCGCGTGACGATCCTGCAGCGCGACTACAAGAACACCGGCCTGCCCGACGAGAGCTTCGACGTGGTCTGGGCCTGCGAGAGCATCGCCCACTCCCCCGACCAGCGCGACACCCTGGCCGAGGCCTACCGGCTGCTCAAGCCGGGCGGGCGCCTCGTGGTGCGGGATGTCTACCTGAAGCGGCCTCCCGCCAACGAGGAGGAGAAGCGGATGATGGACATCTGGTACGACGCGTGGGTCATGCCGCCATTGCCCACGACGGAGCAATTCCTCTCCTTCGTGTCGAGGACGGGCTTCACCGAGATCCACATGGATGACGTGACGGCCAGCGGCGTCCGGTCCGGCCGCCGCCTCTATTGGATGAGCCTCGCCGCGCTGCCCGGTGCCGCCGTCCTGCACCGCCTGGGCATCCGCAGCGACGTCCAGCACACCAACGTAACGGGCTCCATCGCCGCGTGGCGCGGCTACAAGCGGGGCCTCTGGGAGGCCGGCCACACCACTGCCCGCAGACCCGAAGCTTAAACCTACTTCGTCACACTTTTTCGCAACTCCTTTTCCTGTTTCTGCCGGGCATTTCCCCCGCGCTTTCCATTGTTTAGGTCGTGTTAACCGCGGGTAGTTCTGGTGGTACATGCAGGACGAAAGGAGGCATCACATGGCCGAGCAAGAATCCCCCGCGCATGTGGCCGGGGTACGCAAGGGCGAGGAGATGATCGAGGAGGACGGCAAGGAAGCTGGCCGCTTCGAGTCAGGTCACGACGACTCCCCCGCGGGCCGACCGCACGGCGGGTCCACAGCCCGTGACGACACCGGTATCGACCCCCAGCAGCCGATCAGCGGTGGCAACCCCAAGGGGTAAATGCACGTTCAAGCACCGCGTACACATCCGTCCGCAGCACGCGGATTGAAAGGGAGGGGAACATGGGAGTGCTTCTGGCATTTCTTATCATCACTCTGCTGTTGTTTGGAGCGGGATTCACCCTGCATATCCTGTGGTGGATCGCGGCCATCGCACTCGTCGTCTGGCTCGTCGGCCTGATCGCCCACGGTCCGGAGGGGCGCTGGTACCGCTGGTGACCCGACCCGCTGCATCACTTGATTCATCCGTAGCAAAGGGGCGCCTTGTGGCGCCCCTTTGTCATCCATCCACCTGGCGTCCATCCACCGGAAAGGAGGAGCTATGCCACAGAAAGCCTGGAGCCACAAGCGCGAGCGTCAGTACGAGCACATCAAGGAGGGCCTGCTCGACCGGGGGACGAAGACCGACCAGGCCGAGGAGATCGCGGCGAGGACCGTCAACAAGGAGCGTGCCCGCTCGGGCGAGGCCAAGACCGCCAGCGGGTCCTCGATCGACGACATTTCGTCCGGCCGGTGCGGCGGGCTGCGTTCGAACAAAGGGAGTGGCGGGCGTACCTACGACCAGCTCTACAACGAGGCCCGCGACCGGGGCATCCAGGGCCGGTCGCGCATGAACAAGCAGGAACTCGAGAAGGCGCTCAGCCGCTGAGGGTGGGCGTGGCCGACTCCGCCGTCGCTCTCACCGGAGGCCGCCTCAACCGGGGGCAGCCTCGGCCATTTCGAACCACACCTTGGTCAACCCGTCGCGCTCGACCCCCCACGCCGTGGACAACCGGTCCACGAGCATGAGTCCCCAACCGCCTGTCGCCGTCCCCCCCGGACCGTCCCGGTGGGGGACGGGCTCGGCGGCCGGCTCGAAGCCCCCGCCGGGTTCCGCCACCTCCACCCGCAGCCCTTGGGGCAGCAGCCGCACGGTCAGTTCGATCTCCTGATCCGGGCGGAGGCTGGCGTGACGCACGCTATTGGTTACGAGTTCGCTGACGAGGAGCGTCGCCCGCTCGAGCAGCTCTCCTTCCAGGACCGGCCCCAATTCACCCCGGATGGCCCGCCGCGCGCGGCTCGGGGCCTTCGGGTCGGGGCCGAGGAACATGTGGATCGTCGAAGCATTCACCTCCCATGTGTACCCGCTTTGGGCGGCAGCGACGCCTTTCCGGCTCAGGGCACCGGTCCGACGACCTTGAGGACGAGCATCGCGAGGTCGTCGCGCGGCTCCCCAGCCTGGAAGGCCAGCACGGCGGTCTCCAGCTTCGTGGCGATGTCCTCGGCACCGAGGCCCTGACATTGGTGCAGGAGGGCCACCAGGCGCTCTTCCCCGAAGGTCCCGGTGGGCCCCCGGACGTCGGTGAGACCGTCGGTGAAGAACAGCGCGACATCGCCGACCTCGAGCTCGTTCACCTTCTCCGGCAGGTCCGGGGCCGGGAGGAAGCCGATCAGGGTGCCAGGGCGGCCTGCACGCTCGACCCTGCCGCCCGCACGCAGCAGCAGCGGTGGCGGGTGCCCACCACAGGCCACGGTGAGGCGCAGGCCACTGGGCCGCCAGCGTAGGCGGCCCAGGGCGATGGTGAGGAAGCGGCTGGAGGGCCGCTCGTCGATGACTGCCTCGTTCAACTGGAGCAGGATCTCGCGCGGCTTGCGATGTTCCCGGGCCGCTGCCCGGACGGTGTAGCGGGCCAGGGCGGTCAGCGATGCGGCTTCGATGCCCTTGCCCGAGATGTCACCCATCGCGAGGGCCCAAGCTCCCTCGCCGACGCCGAACACGTCGTAGAAGTCCCCTCCCACCTCTGACGCTGCGCCGGCCGCCCGGTACCGGGCGGCGATCTCCACCCCCGGGATCTCGGGAAGGCCGGGCGGCAACAGGCTGGCCTGCAGCGTCATCGCGATGTGGCGCTGCGCATCGAACAACCGGACGTGGTCGAGGGCCAGGGCCACCCGCTGGCCGAGGTCCTGGGCGAGTGCGAGGTCCTCGGGGTTGTAGCGCCGGACGCCGTCGGCGGCGACAGCGAGGCTGAGGCTGCCGAGCACCCGCGAGCGTGAGACCAGGGGGATACCGAGGTACGAGCCGATCGCCGTCCCCATGAATGCCTGGAGCATCCAGGGTGGGGCGTCTCGCACGTCCGGCACGAGCAACGGGCGCCGGGAGCGGATCACCCCCGCGGCGGCCTCTTCCCCGCCGAATTCCTCCTGGTTCCTCCCCGCAGAGGCTGCGGCGGCGCGCTCGATCCGCCCGTCGGCGGCCACGAGGTCGATGGCGCAGTAGTCGGCGACCGACTCGACCACCAGGGAAGCGAGCCGCGCCAGGGCCGCATCGACGTCCGTGGCACCTGTGAGGAGGGTGCTCGCCTCAAGCAGGAAGGACAGCTTTGCGCGCGCCCGGTCCGCCTCGAGACGGGCCACGCGCTCGGCCTCGTAGAGGCGGCTTCGTTCCTCCTGTGCCCGCTTCAGATCGCTCACGTCTCGGAAGTACCAGGCACGCCCGCGGTACACGCCGTCCTCGCCGGTCAGCGGCGCGCTCCAACGGTCGAAGACCCTTCCGTCGAGCAGCCTGATCTCGTCCCGGCCGCGCTCGGACCGGTGTGCCCGGAGGTGGTGGATGCGGTCAGCGAAGCCCGCCGGGTCCTCGACCAGCCCGGTGACCAGGGCGAGGAGGGCGTCGGCGTCGCGCGCCTCCATGACGTCGAGTGGGATCGCCCACATCTCGACCATCTTCTGGTTGTAGGAGAGGATCGTCCCGTCGGCGGAGACGACGAGGACGCCTTCGATGGCCGCGTCGCTCTGCGAGGTGAGCAGGGCCTTCTGCAGCTCCGTCTGCTGGTAGAGGCGGGCGTTGTCCAGGGCCAGGGCGGCGCGCTGGGCGAGGTCCGCAGCG
>WNFD01002974.1_pt1 | contig 18370 bp, 16 predicted proteins | sample 5400491 | NCBI WGS metagenome assembly WNFD01 (sample SAMN13153343, study PRJNA577476) | soil metagenome | isolation source: 120 cm saprolite under Douglas fir tree site 2 hole 2 replicate 2 | place: USA:California | collected 2015-04-18 | reverse complement strand
AGGGCCGGATAGATAATCCATTTTCGGAACGGATCGATTAAGCCCATGTAGAACGGCGTAATCCACGTTGTCTGGCGCACGTAGACCGCAAAGTAGAATCGATAGCTATCCGCCCTTTCAGCGAGGGCACTGACGGCCGCACCATGGACGGTACGATTCTGTATTTCAAGTAGCTGTTCGTTTTCGAAACGATAGACAACGCGGAAGAGTCCTTCTGGCGTTCCCGACACGACAAAAGAACGAGCACGATCCTCTGTCGTTAGGCGACTTCCAAACGAGGCTGCCAAGGCGTCCTTCGGTTCGGCCTCAAGTCGAAAAATGCGTCCAAGAAAAAACCGAAGACGGAAAAGCGCGCGGGCCACTGGCGGAAGTCCGTTGATCTCGGCATCGGCTGCGTTGCAGCATCCGTCCTGACTCGCCCGGCGAAGAAATTCAGAAAGGGTGACGCCGTCGCGGTGCGTAGGTAGGTCAACCGCCCAGACGTCGTGCAGCGGGACGTCGGCGAGAAACGTATGCGCGCGAAGCGGTAGCGCGTAAAACTCCGTTGGAGAAATCCGCGGCATTGCTTTATCTCCTTTAGGTCCCGGACCTCCTTGACCTCATTTACCTCGCCGTCTCGATTTTGAATTCCGCGCGAATAAACGCCTTGATCCCTTCTTCTCCCGTCAATCGCAAACACGCCAGTTTCCCTTGGCGTTCCAGGTCAATGTGAAAATCAAAAAACGGGCAGCACTTGCTTTCCGCCACCACCCACTCCGCCAACTCTGCTAGCGAAACGTCCTCCGGGCTGAACTGGAATTCGTACCCCTTCTCGGTCTCCACGATTTCCTTTTTCGCGGCCATCAATTTCTCGCTCAATTGTTTGTGCCGCGCCCGTTGCTCTGGCGTCAGCGCCTTGAGGTTGCAATAGAACTTGCTTTGCACCGTTTCCACCTGCCTCTCCGGCCGTACGACGATCGCTGAGCTCTGAGCCGCCAGTCCCATCGTTCCGTTGCCTCCAATCGACAGTGCCAGGGTCACCGTCGCCGCACCCTTCTTTCCCGTTACCCAAAACTTCTCTTTCCCGTTTTTCATGGCTTTCCTCCAAATTAGGACTTGCTACGTCCCATTCTCGAATGCTAAAACTTAAAGTCAGCTTTAAGTCAAGCGTCATTTTCGGGAACGCCTTCATGAAAATAGGTGAACTTGCCCGCAACGCCGGTCTCAACGCCTCCGCCATCCGCTACTACGAAAAACTCGGCCTGCTTCCCGCGCCCCAGCGCCTCGGAGGCCAGCGCCGCTACCCGAGCGACGCCCTCCATCGCGTGCTCCTCATCCGTTTTGCCACCGACATGGGCTTCACCCTCGGCGAAATCAGGCTCTTTCTTAACGGTCTCCACGAGAACATGCAGGTCGGTCCTCGCTGGAAAAAACTCGCCACACGCAAACTCATCGAAGTCGAGCAAAACATCGCCCGCTCCCTTAAACTCAAAGCCCTCCTCGAGGGCCTCCTCAACTGCCGTTGCCCCTCCCTCCAGTTTTGCGTCAATCGCCTCCGCCTCAGCCCAAACCTTCGTCTCCTCAAGAGCCAACGGCGCGCCATAAAGATATAAAGATATCGTTCAGAGAACGCTCGTCTACTCTGCTCCTTTCGACCGCGCCTGCGCGTGACTCCTCCCCGTCGTCCCTGCTATCCTCTAGCTCTTCATTTCATTCGGGGGGCAAATCTATGCGCAACACTTTCTCTGTGATTCTTTTCTTCGCCTGTGCCGCGAGTTCTCCGGCCCAGCAAACTGGGCCAGCAGCTCACTTCGACGGTAACTCCTGGTGGTCGCACGTTAAATTTCTGGCCGACGATTCACTCGAAGGCCGCGACACCGGCAGCGAAGGCCTTCGCAAAGCGCAGGCTTACGCCGTCGAGCAACTTCAGAAAGCCGGCCTCGAACCCGCCGGCGCCAACGGTTTCTATCAGCCCGTCCGTTTCACTCAATATCAAGTCGACGAATCCAAATCCTCTCTCGCTCTGGTTAACAACGGTCAATCCAAATCGATCTCCTTCGCCGATGATGCATATATCAGCTCGCGTTCCACACGCGCTTCCACTGCGCTCTCCGCGCCATTGGTTTTTGTGGGCTACGGCCTAAAAATCCCCGAAAAGAATCTTGATGAGCTTGCCGGCCTTGACCTGAAAGGCAAGGTCGTTGTGTATCTGGCCGGATCTCCTTCGGACATTCCCACCGCGCTCGCCTCGCATTATCAAACTGCCGGAGAACGCTGGAAGTCTCTGCATGCCGCCGGCGTCATCGGGCTGATAACAATTTTCAATCCCGCGTCCATGGACATTCCCTGGTCCCGCATGTCCGTCAACCGCAATCATCCCTCGATGGATCTCGCGGATCCCGAGTTCTATGAAACTCCGGGACTGCAATTGGGCGTGGCCTTCAATCCCGCCTCGGCGGAACAACTTTTTGCCGGTTCCGGCCACAACTTCGCTGAAATCGCCGCCCTGGGTAAAGATCGCAAGCCTCTTCCGCATTTTCCCTTGGCCGTTTCGCTACAAGCCAACGCCGTCATCCAAACGACGACGCTTGAATCTTCCAACATCGTTGCTAAGCTGCCTGGGTCCGATCCCGCGCTCAAGAATGAATTTGTTGTACTTTCCGCACACATGGACCACGTGGGTATCGGCGCGCCCATCAACGGAGATCGCATTTACAACGGCGCCATGGACGACGGCTCCGGCAGCGCCCTGGTCATGGACATCGCCGCGAGCTTGAAGTCTCATCCTGAAAAATTGCAGCGTTCCATCCTCTTCCTGCTCGTCACAGCGGAAGAAAAAGGTCTGCTGGGCTCGAAATATTTTGCCGCACATCCCACCGTCGCGCCGAAATCCATCGTCGCGGACGTCAACGTGGACATGTTTCTGCCCATTGTCCCGCTGAAGATTTTGAAAATCGAAGGAATCGAGGAGTCCGACTTGGGGACACGCGCGGCGGCCATCGCGCAGTCCATGGGTGTGAAACCCATCGTCGATCCCGAGCCGCTGCGCAACGCGTTCATCCGCAGCGATCAGTACAGCTTCATCAAGAAGGGCGTCCCAGCGGTCAAAGTCGACGTCGGATTCGAGCTTGGCACGCCCGAGCAAAAAATCTTCAAGGACTGGCTCACCAACCGCTACCACGCTCCATCCGACGATGTGAACCAGCCCGTCGATCTTAAATCCGCCGCGGCTTACGAGGAGTTCACGCGCCGGCTGCTGCTAGACACTGCCAACACCCCTGCGCGTCCGCGCTGGAAGCCCGATTCTTTCTTCCGGCGCTACGCCGCCGACTAAAAATTTCTCTTTTGCAGGGGCCGCCCACCGCAGGCGGGCGGGCTGCTTCACTCAACGTTGCTGACCATCCAAGTTTTCAATCTCACCCAGTCTGCGTCGCAAGAAGCGGCGTTCAATGTCGTTGGTCGCGAGCGTCAGCGCCTGCCGGTAGGCTTGCGCCGCTTCGGCCATACGTCCAAGCCGCCGCAACAGATCGGCACGCGCAGCTGGCAACAGATGAAATTCCTCCAACTCCGCGCGCTTTTCGAGTTCGTCGAGGAGCGCCAACCCTTCTTCAACCGAACGCGACATAGCGACGGCCACGGCGCGGTTGACTTCGATCACCGGCGACGCATTGCTTCGCAATAGAACGTCATACAACGCCGCAATCTGCGCCCAGTCCGTGTCCCTTGCTGTCTTCCCATTAGCATGCAGGGCGGCGATCGAAGCTTGCACCGCATACGCTCCAGCAGCCCCGCGCCGCAGCGCCGATTCCACAATTTTCGTGCCTTCGCGAATCTGTTCCCAGTGCCACAAACTCCGGTCCTGCTCCTCTAGCAAAACCAATTCCCCTTCCGCGCTCACGCGCGCGTCCCGTCGCGAATCATGCAGCAGCATTAGTCCCAGCAATGCCTGCGCCTCCCCTTGCTGCGGAAGGAGGCCGCAAAGAACACGCCCGAGCCGAATCGCTTCCGCGCAAAGCTCCCGGCGAATCAGCGCATCGCCGCTGCGGGCTAGATAGCCTTCATTGAAAATTAAATACACGACCAGCAGCACGCCGTCCAGCCGGTCACGCAAATCTTCCTGCGAAGGCACTCGATAAGGGATGCCCGCCTCGCGAATCTTCCCCTTCGCGCGCACCAGCCGCTGGGCCATGGTCGCAACTGGAGTTAGAAATGCTCGGGAAATTTCTTCCGTTGTGATTCCGCAAACAGTCCGCAGGGTAAGCGCCACTCGCGCTTCAAGAGGGAGCGACGGGTGGCAGCAGGTGAAGATCAAGCGCAAGCGGTCATCAACCAACATTTCTTCTTCCAGGTCGTTTTCCGGTTGCACGGCGATTTCCGCAGTCTTTGCAATTTCTTCGGATTTCCGCTCGAAGCGCTGCTCGCGCCGCAAGCGGTCGATGGCTTTACGCCGCGCCGTGGTGATCAGCCACGCGCGCGGATTCGCAGGCGTCCCCGCGGTGGGCCAATGCCGCAGTGCAACGGCGTACGCCTCCTGCAACATTTCTTCCGCCAGATCGAAATCCCCCAGCAGACGAATCAAGGTCGCCAGAATCCGTCCCGACTCCTCGCGATGCAGTTTTTCAAAATCCATTAGGAAGGAGCTTCAACACCAAACTTTGCTCGGAATTCGTGACAAGACCTCAGGGCGCTCCTCAGAATCTGCTAGCGCCCCGTTCCCATCGTGCATGCTTGGCGACTTTACGCCGGCTTCGCTTGTTCGCGGACCACGATCGGCCGAACCTCGATGGAACCGTGCCGCGCTCCGGGGATCTTCCCGGCTAGGGCGATGGCTTCGTCCAGGTCATTGGCGTTCACCAGGTAATAGCCGGCCAATTGTTCTTTGGTTTCTGCAAAGGGGCCATCCGTGACCACTCGCTTGCCGTTGCGTACGCGCACCGTAGTTGCCGACGAGACGGGCTTAAGTTGGTTGCCCCCAACGAACTTGCCCTTCTGAATGATTTCCTCCGTATACTTGCCGTACTCCTGCGACAAGGCGTTCTGTTCCGCTGGAGTCAGCTTGGCCCAATCCGCCTCTGTCGTGTAAATCAACATGAGATATTCCATGGTATTGCCTCCTGTTGGTTAGACGAACGGGGATCGCGAAATTCGACAATCCTACTTGCCTTGTTTTAAGAAGGTGCCTTTTTCCAGTTCGTTGAACGCCTGGCGGAGCTGCTCCTGCGTATTCATCACGATGGGCCCGTACCATGCCACCGGCTCCTCGAGCGGCCTGCCCGATACCAGCAGAAACCGGATGCCTTCGTCGCCGGCCTGCACCATCAACTCGTCGCCGCGATCGAATAGCACCAGCGAACGATTGTCCGCCTCCGCGGGAGGTTTCGTGTCCGCCCAGCTCACCGGTTCTGTCGGCACGGCCAGAGGCTCAGAGGCATTGCAGAATTTTCCATTCCCGGCAAAAACGTACGCGAACGCGTGACGCGTGATCCCCACCGGCAACGTTTTTCTGTGCCCCGGCGGAACGGATACATCCAAATAAATCGGATCGGCGGCGATGCCGTCCACCGGTCCGCTCTTGCCCCAAAATTTTCCGCAGACTACGCGCACGTGCGTGCCGTCGTCGTCTTTAATTTCAGGAATATCGAGCGCCTTCACTTCTTGATACCGCGGCGCCGTCATCTTCAGCGCTGAAGGCAGGTTGGCCCACAATTGAAACCCATGCATTCGTCCCGCTTGGTCGCCCTTAGGCATTTCCTGATGAATGATCCCGCTGCCCGCAGTCATCCATTGAACGTCGCCCGCCGCGATCGCTCCGTGATTTCCCATGCTGTCGCCGTGCTCCACCGTTCCTGCAAGAACGTACGTAATCGTCTCGATGCCGCGGTGCGGGTGCCACGGAAATCCCGCCAGATAATCCTCCGGCACGTCATTGCGAAAATCATCCAGCAGCAGAAACGGATCGAAATCCGTCGTGTTGCCAAACCCAAACGCGCGCCGCAGATGCACCCCGGCGCCTTCCGTCGTGGGCTTCGACTTGATCAATCTTTTCACCGGTCGTATGGACATAGCCGTCTCCTCCCTCCCGAGAGTGTATCCATTGGATGCGCGACGGCCAACGTGGATGCAAGATCCTGGAGGCAATACCGCCGGCCCGTGGAAGGTCAAGAAGTGACTGGAGTTTGTGACTTTTAACTGGTGATCCAGAATTCACCAGGGCTACTTTGCAGCCTCACCGTCCTTGAATCGGATCAAGAGAAAGCGAGTGAGCCTATGCGGGCCGGGAGTATCAATCGTCCACTTTTTTCCCGCTTCGAGCCACAAAACTTCACCGGCGTGAAGAGCCTTGGAAGTTTCTCCAGGGATCTCCACTTGCAACTCTGAATTCTCATCTACGACCAGCAAACGCGAGGACTGCGAATCCGGCTCGTTGTAATTCATTTTCAATGCGATCGAGAAGGAAGTCACAACAATCTCGTCCGTCTCAAGCTGTCCTATCTGACGCATCGCTCTTGCGAGTGCGATAAGTGGAGAGTTTGCGGGAAGCTTGCTGGAATCGGACGAGCACTCCTTGACGGGACCGGGGACAACTTTATCGCAGAGGTTTCGAGGTTCGCCTTGAGGCTGCAGGAGTTCGATGGTGACGTTGTTGAAGGGGGCGTCGGAGAGGTTGCGGGCGATGTGCGCGAAGTGGCCGGAGGAGTAGCCGAGTTGGCCGTCGGCCATTACGAGATGGACTTCGGGCTTGTCTTGGACGGCGTTGATGACGTCGGCGGGGCCGAGCGAAACGTAAAGGTAAGGCACGTCGTGCTGGTGGAGAAGAGTGGATTCATGAGCGGGGACGCTCACGCGGAAGACGCGGACGTAATCATTTTCGAGGACAAGATGATGATGGGGTTCTTTGGGGAGGGGGACGGCGGCTGGTGCTTGAGCGTTGAGAGAGAATGAGAATAGGAGCAGAAGCGAGTAAAGAAACGGCTTCATCTGTCGAGACCTCCGAACAACAGGAGCAGGTCAAAAGAAGGATGGCGAGATTCCCGGTTAAGACCGGGACGCAAAAACCGCGAAACCCGCCGCTACAAGAGCAAACCCGCCGGGCTAAAGCCCGGCCGCTACACAGAGAAACCTTAGAGGCGCTCGAAGATGCCGGCGGCTCCCATGCCGCCGCCGATGCACATAGTGACCATGCCGTAGCGCGCGTTGCGGCGCTGGAGTTCGCGGAGGATCGTGGCGGTGAGTTTGGCGCCGGTGCAGCCGAGGGGGTGGCCGAGAGCAATGGCGCCGCCATTGGGATTGACGCGCGAGGCGTCAAGCTTCGCTTGCTGGATGACGGCGAGGGATTGTGCGGCGAAGGCTTCGTTGAGCTCGATGACGGCGATGTCGTTAAGAGAAAGGCCGGCGAGCTTCAACGCTTTGGGGATGGCCCGGACCGGGCCGATGCCGAATTCCTCGGGGAGGACTCCGGCGGTGGCGTAGGCGACGAAGCGAGCGAGCGGTTTCAAGCCCAGCGCTTTGGCGCGCGCGTCGGACATGACGACAGTGGCGGCGGCTCCGTCGCTCATCGGCGAACTGTTTCCCGCGGTGACGGTGCCCTTGGCGTGAAAGGCGGGTTTGAGTTTGGCGAGGACTTCGAGTGAAGTGTCCGCGCGGGGAAGTTCATCGGTGGCGAACGTAAACGTTTGCGTCGTGGGTTTTATCATCCCACCCTTCGGTTTGGAGGATGCGCCGTTGCCGTTGGGGAGCGCGGTGATTTTTACTTCAACAGGGATGGTTTCGTCCTTGAAATTTCCGGCGGCGATGGCGGCGAGCGCTTTCTTGTGCGAGTCGGCGGAGAACTGGTCAGCTTGCTCGCGCGTGATGCCGAATTTGCGCGCGATGTTCTCGGTGCCGAGGCCCATGTTGATGTAAGCATCGGGATAGTGATCCACCAGCCAGGGATTGGGAGAGATTTTATTGCCGCCCATGGGCACCAGGGACATGGATTCCGTGCCGCCAGCAACGATGACTTCGGCGGAGCCGGCGCGAATGCGTTCAGCGGCGAGAGCGATGGCTTGCAGGCCAGAAGAGCAGAAGCGGTTGATGGTCATCGCGCTGGTTTCGACGGGGAGTCCGGCGCGGAGCGCGGCGATGCGGGCGACGTTCATGCCTTGTTCGGCTTCGGGCATGGCGCAGCCGAGGATTACGTCGTCAATTTCTTTGGTGTCGAGGCCGGGAACGCGGGCGAGGGCTTCCTTAATGGCCAGCGCGGCGAGATCGTCGGGGCGGGTGGCGCGGAGCGAGCCTTTATAGGCGCGGCCGACGGGAGTGCGGACGGCGGAGACGATGACGGCTTCTGGCATGGCGGAACCTCGAAGAGCAAAATCGAAACTCGAAACTCGAAACACGAAACTCGAATCCTCCCGACCGGGTCGGGAAGAATTTCGGCACGAGCTACAGCTGTCTAAGCTACAGCTTCATTGTTGGGCGAGCGGAAGCAAATTGCAACTCTTGCGACAATGGATGCGGGACCTGCTGCCTCCCGCACTAAAAACCTTTAGAATCCTCTTGACTTCTCTCTAATTTGTGCTATATTTTATCTTGTAGATAACTACGTTTGGGAGTGCGGGAGCTTGCTCCCGCTTTTCTTTTTTCCAGGGCTGTTTCCTTTAGCCTCCTTTTTTTGCTCACTGCCAGGCGTCTCCTTTAGAATCAAGCACTTACGAAATGCAAATTTCGCAAGTGCTTTCTTTTGATATTCATACAAATTGCCCGGGGGGGTAGGGGCTGCACACAGCATGTGGTTTATGCTGGATGAAAGAGCAGCGGCGGCAAGCCGCCGCACTCCAAAAGATGCTATTCGGCGCGGAGGGCCTCGACGGGGTCGACGGCGGAAGCGCGGCGCGAGGGCAAGTAGCTGGCGAGGAATGCCGTGGCGACGAGGCCGAGAGAGGCGGCACCGTAAGCGACGGGATCGACGGGGCTGACTTTGAAAAGCAGCGAAGACATGAGGCGCATCGCAACGATGGCTACTGCCAATCCGCAAGCCACACCGATGCCGGTCAACGCCAGGCCGTGGCGAACGAACATGCCGGTGAGGGTTTGGTGTTGGGCGCCGAGGGCCATGCGAATACCGATTTCGCGAGTGCGCTGGGAGACGGAATAGGCGATGACGCCGTAGATACCGACGACGCCGAGCAAGAGCGCCATGCTGCCGGCAACGCCGAGCATTATTAAGGTAAAGGAAGTGCGGGCCATGGAGCGCTTGTAATAAAAGTCCAGTGCGTGAACGTCGGCGAGAGGAAGATTCGGATTCAGGGACCAAACGGCTTGGCGGACCTCATTCAACAAACTCTCAGAGCCGGTGCGGGAGCTGCGAAGGACGTAGGCGACGTCGCGCATGGACATGGAGTCATCGCTCTCGAAGTGATCCATCATGAGTGGCCAATAGACGGAAGTCGTGGCGGGTTTGCTTACGCCGTCGTCGTAAACGTCGCCCACGACGCCGATGATTTCGCGCCAGTCGTCTTTGGTGCTGACGCGGATGCGCTTGCCGAGAGCCGCCGAGGGATCGGGCCAATACTCGCGAGCTATGTTTTCAGAAATCACAGCGACAGAGATTTTCTTGTAGGTGTCGTTCCAGGTGATCTCGCGGCCGGCAACCAATGGCGTGCCGAGAGCGCCAAAATATCCGGGCGAGATGAACTTAAAGCGGCGGAGCGGCGGAAGCTGGCCTTCGGCGTACGTGCGGTCCTCGAGGAAGACTGGATCGGTCCAGCCCTGGCCGGTCATGGGGATTTTGGTGCAGATTCCGGCGGAAGAGACGCCAGGAATCGCGGCGAGCCTATGCAAGATCTCTTCTTGTGCGCGGACGACCTGTTCATTTTCTTTGGCTTGCGCATTGACAATCGAAATGCGGAAGGTCTGCAAAGCGGCGGGCCCGACGAATCCGGGATTGACGTTGGTGAGGGCACGGAAGGTGCGAATCATCAGGCCGGAGCAGATTAAAAGGACGAGCGCAAGGGCGACTTGCACGACGACAAGAACGCTGCGGGCGCGATGCTGCTCCTTGCTCTGGCTGAGAGCACGCCCGCCTTCGCGGATGCCGGTGCTAAGGCGCACTCCGGCGTACTTAAAGATGGGAATGCAGGCAAACAAGATGCTGGCCAGGAGGGCAATCAGAAGGGTGAAGAGCAAGACGGGCCCATCGAGGCCGATTTCCCGAACGCGAGGAAGGCCTGCCGGAGCAATGGCAGCAAGCACACGCAGCGCTGCGTACGCCAGGCCCAAACCGATCACGCTGCCAAACAATCCGAGAATGACGCTTTCGAGCAGAAGGTCGGCAGCGATGCGGCCGCGGCTTGCGCCCAAAGCGGCGCGCACTGCCAACTCCTGACGGCGGCCTTCCACACGGACAAGCAATAAATTGGCGACGTTGGCGCAGGCGATGAGAAGGACCATGCCGATGGAGCCCATGAGAACCCAGAGGACGCTGCCGACGTCTCCAACGACGTCGTGCTTGAGAGGGCGCACGTTGGGCCCGATGTGCGCGTCTTCGAAGAGCTTCAGGCTGAAGCCGGGGGGCGCTGGAAAGGAAGTCATGACGATGGGAAGCATTCGAGCGACGTCGGCGTTGACCTGCTCAAGAGTGACGCCGGGCTTGAGCCTGGCGAGACCCTCGTAACTGAAGTTGCCAAGGTGGACTTTGTTGCGGTCTAACTGGAACGGGGTGATTACGGCGGGATCGTCCCAGTCCAAGAAGTGAAATCTCTGAGGCAAGACGCCGATGATTTGACGAGATTTGCCGTCCACGATGATGTTGCGGCCGACGGCGGATGCGTCCCCGCCAAACTTGCGGCGCCAATAGCCGTAAGTGAGCATGACGGTTTCCGGAGCGCCCGGCGAATCATCCTGTTTAGTGAAGCTGCGGCCCAGCAGGGGAGGGATGCCGAGGAGGGGCAACGTGCCGTCGGTAACGCGCAAGGCGTCTACCTGTTCGGGTTCGGCTATGCCGGTTACGCTTACTGAGTCGCCGTTGTACAGGCCGATGTCTTGCAAAGTCTTGTTTTGCTCGCGGTAGATGAGGTAGTCGGAAGGGGACATGTTGAGGTCTTTGATTTGGATGCCGGGGGCAGTGTGCCAGACGCCAACGAGCTCATCGGGTTTGGGATAGGGAAGGGGCTTGAGGAGGACGCCCTCCAATACGCTGAAAACAACGGTGTTGGCGCCTACTCCGGCTGCCAGCGTGATGAGGGTGATGGCCGTAAACATTGGCGCGCGGGCGAGCCTGCGCAGAGATTGTTTGAGCTGATTCTTGAAAGACTCCATCGTCTACTTCCTCCCACAACTGCCGGTTGGGTGGGCACACAGTCTTTGACGGTCTAAGTGGGTGATACGACAGGTAGCGGAAGAAGTTCCCAAGAATCCAGGACCGCTGCGATATGAACAAAGGAACGCGGTTAGGAGGAGAGGGCGTTTGATGAGGATGGGCGATCTCCATGGATACTTGGTGCGCATGGTTAAGGTTAAGATCCCTTGGCAGAACCTTATCGGTTCGCCTCAGGATGACAACCGGCTCATTTATCCTTGACGAATGGGCCGTTGCGGGGAATGAAGATCGTGGCGGGGGGCTCGATGCCGAACTTTTTGGAATAATTGCCCTGGTTCATGGCCACGCTGACGCGATCGCGAGAATCAATGAAGAGAAGGGGCTCTCCCACGGGAACATCCATGAAGGTCTTCACATAGGGCAGAATGACGGGCTTCTTGTTGATTTCGATGCGGACATTGCTGCCCAAAGACCAACCGAGCTTCTTGAAATCCTCGCCGGGGATATCGGTGACGAGGGAGCCAAAGGGATCGTCCAAAGCGATGATATTGCCGTCGATACCCTTGTCCCGGGTGGTGGAAGTCTTCGGATTAAGCCTGACGAGTTGAGGAACGGGAGGGCCGACGAGATTGAAGTCCCATCCGGCGGCAAGATGGGCGCCAACGGGAGAAAAGATGTCGCGGCCATGAAATGTGGAAGAGATGGGGGCTTGAATCATCCAGTTTGGGTTCGTGATTTCGCGGGCGGAGTCCAGGCCGTCGCGGTCAATCACGGGCGTGATCAGCCCGTTGTCAGGGAGCACAAAATACTGGCCCTTTTTGGATTTGACGATGATGGCTTTGCGCGAAGTGCCGACTCCGGGGTCGACGACGGCCACAAATATGGTTCCCGGCGGATAATAGGGTGACACCGCCTCGAGGAAGCGCGCGCCTTCCTCGATGGAATACGGCGTCACCTGATGGGTGATGTCCATAATGCGGGCTTGCGGGGCGATGCCGACCATCACGGCTCTGCAGATGGCCACAGCGTCGTTGGCTGTGCCGAAGTCGGTCATAAAGACAATCGTGGGACCCGTAGCGGAAGGCGCGACCGAGGAGGAATCGTTGCCCGGAATCCTCGAGCAGTCGGCAGCGAACAGGACGAGCGCGAGCACCGGCAGAAGACAGAAACGCACTCGAGAAATCATCAACGCTCCGTTACGCAAATGTGGTTTTCTTCTGAGGCAGTGTATGCCGCGACGTTGACATTCGGCAAGGCGCGTTCTAAAAGTTATGCGCGGCAGGGAATCATTCGCACAAGTGGAAAGAGAAGGAGGGAATCGTGGGAGGATTAGTCTATTGGATTGTCGTCGGGCTAATCGCCGGTTGGCTTGCAGGGAAAGTAATGAAGGGTGGCGGATATGGAGTATTGGTCGACACCATCCTCGGAATGCTTGGCGGCATTGTCGGTGGGTGGGTGTTCGGAATGCTCAGGATTTGGCCAGGCGGAGGGATCATCGGGTCCATCCTCGTTGCGTTTGTAGGGGCGGTGATTCTGGTGTGGATTGCGCGGAAGCTGAAAAAGGCTTAGCAGAATTTTTCAGAACTGAAAAACGCGTTGTCGCGGCAGGAGGATGAGCCGGGCAACGCGTTTTTATTTACAGAGAAGCCTAGTGAGATGTCCCCGGGTCTTGGTGTGTGACCAGAAACCACTCGACGGTGGGCCCGCGCTGATACTTCAGGAGCGTGTGCGTGGATTGAGCGGCGGCAGCGTTGCCAAGTTTTTCCTGGATGGAGGCAAGTTGCTGAAGAGCCAGCGGTGAATGGGGATCCGCGGCGAGCTTGTCCGCGGCTCCAGAGAGTTCCCCCTGATGGAAGAGAAGGTAGCCGCGAGCGGATTCGTAGGCGTTTTCGACGACGAGGTCGCGCGAGGAGATGGTGAGGTCTTTGAGTTGCGCGACAGCTTCGGAGGCGTCGCCGGTGAGACCAGCGAGAGAGGCGATGCGCGCACGTTCGCGGAGAACGGTGGCGCGACTAATGTCACGGTCCGCTTCGTTCATGCCTGCGAGGGGCTTTTCAAGAAAAACAGAAAGGGCGGAGAGGCGAGTGAGTTCGTCGCGAGAATCGGCGGCAAGCATAGCCTGGGCGATAGCGATTTCGAATTGCGCGTTGGGTTCCTTTTTCCCGGCGGCCTCTTCGGCGACAGCGGCGAGGGCTTTGCGGCCTTCGTCGGCACGGCTCTCCCAGAATAATATGAGAGCTTGCTGGCACTTAGCATCGAGTTCATCCAGCGGATTGTCTGAGAGTTGAATGGCGCGGTCATATTCTTTTCGTGCGTTGCTGAAATCGCCCATGAGAGTGCGTGTGCCGCCAAGTCCTTCCTGAGAAGGCAGATACTTGGGATCAATCTTGAGAGCGGCGGTGTAATGCTCGAGGGACGCGGAATCGTCGCCGGCCATGCGGGAAACTTCGCCGAGAGAGTCCTGGGGATTGGGAGAGGCGGGCTCAACTTCGGCGTAGCGTTTAAGGGAGGCGATGGCCTTCGCGGGGTCGGGCGTACCGCTGCCGATGTAAACGTAGCCGAGGCGATTAAGGGCGGCGGGGAACTTTGGATCGATTTGCAGAGCCGCTTCCATCATGGAGCGGGCGCGGTCGTCATCCTGCTGGAGGTAGAGCCATTCGGCGGTCATATAGAGAACGTGCTTGTCGTGCGGGTAGTGCTTCAAGAGGTCATTCATGCTGGAGATGGCGGGGAGAAGGTCGCGGTCCTGGATGCTGGTCATCCAGCGGACAAGGAGTTGCTCGTCGGGAGTGGCGTGTGGGAGAAGCGATTTGGCTTTGGCCAGAGCGACGGTATCCGGCATGATCCGGCGGGAGGCGAAGGAGAGCATGGCGTAAGCGAGTGCGGATTGCGGATCTTTTTCGGCCGCACGGCGCGCCAGAACCGCGGAGTCGCGGTAGATGGCGTTTTCATAATTGTCGACGGCCAGCTCAAGCAAGCGGCGGGCTTCCTCGGATCGCGTGGAAAGCGGAACGGTGCCGAAAAGATGCTGGGGAGCGGGCGCTATGCGGGCCACCTTTTCGCCGGAACGCGATGCAGCCGGCTCTACGCGTGGAGCAGGAGTTTGCCCCCAGACGCTGGCAGGAAAGAGTGACGGGAACAGGAGAAGAAACCAACGCGCCGCGAAACGATTCATGATCGAACGCTCCCTCTTCACGCAGAGAATCAGAATGAGCCGCGCTTCCGAAAGTAGCGCAGCCGCTATAATCGCGATACTGCCCAAGAGGACAGGTGTGTACGAAGAGAAAGAAGTGGCAAGGGCGTTGAGCAAAATGGAGGGAGGCTCACGGTTGGGCACACGGTGCGAAACCGGCGCTTGCCAGGCGTTGCAACGCGCGAACATACTTGCAGGTAATGTGCTGGAGAATAAGTGAACGAATTATGAAGCTAAGAATTTCCGCAAAACGCCTGCGATTCGTATTTGTCCTGTGCCTTACGTGGACACTGGCCTCGTCCGCGGCTCTAGGGATCAAAAACATGGCTTTGGTGGTTTCAGCAGGAAGCAAGCTGTCGGATGTTCCGCTCGCGGATTTGACGAAGTTCTGCAAAGGCACGCAAAAGGCCTGGGCCGACGGAAAAAACTTTACCCTGGTGATGAAAGATCCCGAGTCTCCCGAGATGCGCGTGGTGGTGCAAAAACTGTTTGGCGCGGCGCCTGCCGACGTTAAAACAGCGATCGCGAAGCTGAATGAATCCCGACTGATTGTAAAGATCGTGGCGAACGATGAAGACTTGATCCACACCGTGGAAGCCACTCCTGGGGCCGTGGGGATTTTAGATGTGTATTCCATTAACAGCTCGGTGAAAGTCCTGCGCGTGGATGGCAAACTGCCATTCGACGTGGGCTACGCCCTTAAAGGAAATTAAGCGGCGGCCTGCCAGGGCCTCCGAAAGCACTCCCCAATGAATCGTTCGAACAGGCGGTAACCCGGTTCTGGCCCGTCCTAAAGCAAAAACCCGCACTTGGCGTCCATCCGAACGCGATCGGCTAAAGAGCCTACACTTGCTCTCCCGGTGCAATGTGCTAGCCTCGCGTCCTTGGAGGGGGGCGGGTGGTGCGATAACAATCACAAAAGAGCCGCCCTGTAACGTTTGGACCTGGGGTATCACTACGAAGAGAGGTCGAAACCGCCTGTACGAAAGGACAGGTTATCCACAGGGGGGACAGGGAATATCAGGCGAAAACTGTGGCGAAAGTCGATGATCATGTAATACGTTCATTTTTAAGTGTTTACAGCGTTTCGAGGTGGGACATACCGGTACTAGGAGAGCGGTTTAGGCTCCAAAATGTGTCTTGCGTACCATCGGTTTTGGGAGCAGGATAGTGTCAAATGGGACAGGTACAGCGGACTCGACTGGACCTTTCCCGATGGGTAGTGCATCTAAGAAGTGGAAGTCTCGAAAAAAAAGAACTCAGCGGGAAGGTTGGTTGGAGTGGGGATCGGGACCAGGGAAAAAATGAAGACTAAGGACAGAAGCCGGAAGTGGATGTGGGTGTTCCTGGCAGCGCTGGTTTCGCTGCAAACGTATTTCGCATGGGAATTGCTGGCGGTGTTTGCCCTCTTTGCCGTGGGATTCGCGGCTATCGCTTTCGTGGTCGGAAGCGTGTACATGCTCCATCGCGGTTGGGCATTGGCCGTGGACCGCGTCGCGGACAGCAAGCACCCGATCATGGTGGCCACCCGGCAACGTGTTGACACCATTGAGGATATGGCGCGACGGCCGTTTCGACGTCCGGGTTCAGCGCCAGCCCGATAAGATTTTAATGACCTTCTGGCTATCGCCAGAGCACACGCAGAGCTTGTCACCCTGCCTCCTTCAGGACTGACAGAAACTTTGCGGCAGCAGAAAACGAACAAAAAAAGGCCAACCGCCCTGAGAGAACGGTTGGCTTTTTTCTTCTTGGGGATCAGGAATTTCGTTCAGATCGGCTGCATCATCTCTTATTGCACCCGCTACAGTTTAATGGGTGAGCGGGTCGATATCGGTATCAGGAATAATCTCGCGATCATCTTGCTGAGGGCGTGAACCGGTATCCGCTTCGAACACAGTCTTCCCGTTATCTTTGGTGAGCCCGTCCAGAGTGGACTTCGAATGTTCATCCACGGCGCTGACCGCGGCCACCAGGCAGGAGTACAGGAAAGCCTTCATTCCTTTACGGAATTGATCGGTGGAGCGCTCGGCGGCACGAGCCACTTCGGTTTCCAATGCCAGGCGCCGAGCTTCGCAAGCGGCGCGGCTTTCGGCATCGAGTGAGGAGAGCGCGGAAGCGGCGCGTTCCTGCGTCTCCGAGAGGACGGCATTCACGTGCAGGTCGGTCTGCCGCTGGAACGCGCCCAGAGCGGAGTTTACCGCGCTTTGCACCAGCGCCTGCACTTCCGCGGAGCGCGCATCCAGCTTCAGGAGCGCCTCCTGCATCAAGGCTTGGGTATTCTCCAGCATCATTTCATAGCGGCGCTGTCCCGAGCGGGCCGTTGCTCCTTCGAATTCCGAGGTGGCCCGGGCTAGAGCTTCGTTCAAGCGAGCATTGCAACTCGCCCGCTTGTTTCTCGAGGCGCTGGGCCATCTCGTCCGCCTGGCTGCGGTACTTTTCCATTTGTTCTTTCAAGTCCGAAGCGACTTCGCCGGAGAAATCGTCCTTGGAAGACAGTTTCAACGCTTCCACGCGAGCCGGGAACAGCTCTTCGACCTCGCGCACACTGGACTTACGCAAATCATCGATGGAGCTGAGGGCCTCGCGCACCGCTTCGTCCACTCTTTTGGCCACTGCCGCTTGCGCCGCTTTCTCCGCAGCTTGATCCAGTTTTCCCTGCAGCGCCGCGAGGAGTCCATCCGGCGTGACAACCACGCGCTGCAACTTGGCGGCTTCGGTGGGGACGGGCTTCGGGGGTTGCGGCTTCGAGACGGCCGGCGTCGGAGAAGGGAACGTGGCTACGTCGGCCATCTTGTGTTCGGGAGGGGCTGGCGGCGCGTCGAGTTTTACAGTCAGGGGCTCGGGCGAGAGGGCAGGCGCAACGGCCGCCGCGAATTGGGCTATCGCCGCATTGGTTCCCCCGGAGGTCGTCCAATCCTGGGGCGGAGTGACCACCCCCCAGACATTTCCCGGGCTCTCCAGTTCCACGCCGACCTGCTGCAATTCACGCGCACTCTGCGAGGTGTGGACGGAACGTACTCTTGCGCGCACCGCCGGAGGTTTAGGCTCGACGTTCAATCCCACGACCTGCAAGGTGACCCACGATCCAACACCGTAATCGTGCCGCGAGGGATACCGGCATCCATGCAAATTCAGGCTCGTCGACACCGTTCTTTCCGCGAACGGCTCGCCCAGGCGGTTCTGGCCGAAAACGATCAACGGGACAGACCGCTCGATGCGCGTACTGCGCCGCGCGTCCTCTCCCGAGTAACGATTCGGAGGACTAAGCAGAGACGATGGGCTCACGTCTCCTCCAGAGAAATTCAGTTGCTAATCCCAAAACACCAGAAGGTGATTGACAAGGAAACCTATCTTTTCCGCGAGTGGCAAATCCGATTCAGGCGTGAAGCGAGTTCCCTGCACAGTTGCAAGCGATGTGCCTCGCGCGGAACGTCATACGGCGAATGTTATCTGAAGCCCGTTCCATTGTCGATGTTTCATCATTCGTGGAGTGCGCTCTGGCAAACTCACGGCCATCCCGCGCGAGGCTCAACATAATCTTTTGCGCTGATAGCAAAATCCTTCAGTAGAACGCGACGCCCCCATCCACGTTGATGGATTGTCCCGTCATGGCGCTGGATCGCTCGCAACAGAGAAAGAGTGCTGCTTGCGCGATTTCCGCCGCCGTCTGCGCGCGGCCCTGTAGCAGGCCGTTCAGAAAACCGGCCAATTGTTCCTTTTCGCTCACGCCCATTTTCTTCGCGAGCACGGCGCCAAGATTCTTGGACATTCGCGTTTCCGTCACCGGTCCGGGGCAGATGGCATTCACGCGGACGCCCTTCCGCGCTCCTTCCGCCGCTGTGACTCGCGTCAGCCCCAGCATGCCCGCCTTCGCGGCGGCGTAAGCGGAGCCCCACGCG
>WNFD01009321.1_pt1 | contig 18377 bp, 14 predicted proteins | sample 5400491 | NCBI WGS metagenome assembly WNFD01 (sample SAMN13153343, study PRJNA577476) | soil metagenome | isolation source: 120 cm saprolite under Douglas fir tree site 2 hole 2 replicate 2 | place: USA:California | collected 2015-04-18 | reverse complement strand
GGCGCGCGGCGGCTTGCCGAGATCGGTGTCCGCCAGCCGGTTGCGCATGGTCGCGGCCAGGTCCCGCCGGTGCTGGGGGGACCGCGCGCTGAACCAGCTAGGGATCCGCACCCGCTCCACAGGCGTGACGGGAACCGGGAAATCCGCCGCTGAGAGCCGCCTCACCTGCCGGTTGGCGGTAAGCACGAGCGGCGCGGGAGGATCACCGCGGGCGGTCACCCCCGCGTCGAGCACGACCGCGACGCCCGCCCGCCTGCCGCCAGGGACGCGGATGATGTCGCCGCGGCGCAGCGCCTCGAGCGACCGGAGCGCCTCCGCGCGCCGGGCCGTCACACGTTGCCTGGCAAGATCCCCCTCCCGTTCGGACAGCTCACGGCGAATCCCGGCGTACCCGGCGAAGTCGCCGAGTTCGCACGACATCTTCTCGGCCAGCTCGTCAAGCGCCTGCCGCCCGCTGCGGACCTGGCGTGCCAGGCCCACCACTGCCCGGTCCGCCTGGAACTGCGCGAACGATGATTCGAGCAGCGTCGCCGCCTTCGCCCGGCCTGCCCGGCCGACCAGGTTGACCGCCATGTTGTACGACGGCCGGAAGCTGGAATTGAGTGGATAGGTCCGGGTCCCCGCCAGGCCGGCCACCGCGCCGGGATCGACGCCAGGCTTCCAGAGCACGACCGCGTGGCCTTCCACGTCGATGCCGCGCCGCCCCGCCCGGCCGGTCAGCTGGGTGTACTCGCCCGGGGTGAGGTCCGCATGGGTCTCGCCGTTCCACTTGTCGAGCCGCTCGATGACCACGGTCCTGGCCGGCATGTTGATGCCGAGAGCGAGCGTCTCCGTCGCGAACACGGCACGGACCAGACCGGCGGTGAACAGCTCCTCCACCACCTCCTTGAAGGTGGGAAGCATGCCGGCATGGTGCGCCGCTATGCCGCGCGCCAGGCCGGCCAGCCACTCGCCGTAGCCGAGCACGTCCAGGTCCTCGTCCGGGATGTCCGCGGTCCGCCGCTGCACAAGCTCCGTGATGGCAGCGGCCTCGTCGGGCGTGGTCAGCCGCAGTCCCGCGGTGAGGCACTGGAGCACCGCGGCGTCGCAGCCGGCCCGGCTGAAGATGAACGTGATCGCGGGCAGCAGGCCGGCCGCGTCAAGGCGCGAGATGACCTCTGGCCGGCCGGACCCCCTGAAACTTCGCGGCCGGCGCCCGGTCCTGCTGTCGCGGCCGCCGCGGCCAGGACGGCTCGGGGCCTTCCGCGCGGCCCATTGGTCCCGCTGGGCGATCCGCAGCAGTTCCGGGTTGACCTGTGCCTCCCGGGGGACCCGGAGGGTGCCCGGAAGGCCCGGGCGGGCGCCACTCGCATCGGTAAAAAGGTCGTAGAGACGGTTCGCCGCGAGCATGTGCTGCCACAGTGGCACCGGCCGGTGCTCATCGACGATCACCGCGGTGCCGCCGCGAACCTGGTCCAGCCAGTCGCCGAACTCCTCCGCGTTGCTCACCGTCGCCGACAGGGCAACCACCCGGACAGATTCCGGCAGGTGGATGATCACCTCCTCCCACACCGCGCCGCGGAACCGGTCGGCGAGGTAGTGCACCTCGTCAAGCACCACGTAGCCGAGGCCGGCCAGCGTCGCAGAGCCGGCGTAGAGCATGTTCCGCAGCACCTCGGTGGTCATCACCACGACGGGCGCCTCGCCGTTCACGCTGTTGTCCCCGGTGAGCAGCCCCACCGAGTCCGCGCCATACCTGCGGACGAGATCGGCGTACTTCTGGTTGGACAGGGCCTTGATCGGCGTGGTGTAGAAGCACTTGCGGCCCTGGGCCAGCGCGAGATGGACGGCGAACTCGCCGACCACGGTCTTGCCTGACCCGGTCGGCGCGGCGACAAGTACCCCGTCGCCGCCGTTCAGCGCCCGGCACGCCCGCAGCTGGAAGTCGTCGAAATCGAAGTCGTAGAGCGCCTGGAACGCGGCGGGCTCCGGCCCCGCGACCGCCTGGCGCTCACGGAACGCGGCGTACCGCTGCGCCGGGGTGGGCGTCATGCGATCAAGACTAGGCGAGCGGCGGGACGCGGCAGGACGCTCCCCCGGTTACAGGTCCGTCCCGTGGTCGGCGTCGACGCTGTCGTCCAGGTCAAGCGGGGACGCCTCGTCCGGGGACAGGTCGTCGTATGGGGATGGCCGGTTCGCGCGGCGCTTGTCATTCGCCCAGACAGCTACCTCTGCGACTTCCACGAGCACCACGGACGGAATGGCGAGCAGCAGCATCGTGAACGGATCCGGGCTCGGCGTGGCGACCGCGGCGAACGCGAACACGCCGAAGATCATCATCCGGCGCCACTTCCTGAACCGCTCGTGGGTCAGGACGCCCGCCAGGTTGAGGATCACGAGGGCGAGCGGCAGCTCGAAGGCTATGCCGAAGATCAGCAGCATGGCCATCGCATAGCCGATGTAGGTGTCGATCGTGATCAGCGGCTGAACGCCGTTCGGCGTCAGGCCGAGGAGGAAGTGCAGGCCCCTGCTCATCGCCAGGTAGGCGAATGCGCCGCCGGCCAGGAACAGCGGCACCGCGGTCCCCACGAACGCGTAGGTCCACCGCCGCTCGCGGGAGTACAGGCCGGGCGCGATGAACGCCCACAGCTGGTAGAGCCAGACCGGGGAAGAGAGGAGGAGCGCGACGACGAACGCTATCTTCAGGCGGATCAGGAACGGATCGAAGACCCCGTTGACGATGAGGCTGTGCTCGATCCCCGTGCATCCGACGCGGTTGTGTATGGGAATCTTGCAGTAGGGCTGCTCGATGAAACGCCAGATCGGGCTGAAGAAGAACCACCCGACGATCATGCCGCCGCCCAGGCCGAGCAGCGCCTTGAGTATCCGAGAGCGGAGTTCGCGGATGTGCTCGATGAGCGGCATCCGGCCGTCTGGGTTGGCTTCGCCGTTGCGCGACTGCAGCAACCGCGCGCCAATTACGCGTGCGGCCGAAACAGACTCGGGCAGCTTCGCCATGATCGGATCCCCGGGGCCGGGCCGACTAGCTGGGCTGCTTGTTCCGCTGAACCTCTGAGATCGGCACCCCGTTCACCGTGGTGCCGTCATCGGCCGGCGGCCGCAGCGGCTGCGGGGGCGCCACGGGCGCCTGCTGCGCCGCGGTGACCGTGCTCGCGTCGTCGGCGTGGTCGCCGCGCAGACTCTGCGTCTCCGCCTTGAAGATGCGCATAGATTTGCCGAGCGAACGAGCCGCATCGGGCAGCCTCTTCGCGCCGAACAGCATTATGAACACTGCCGCAAGGATCAGCAGATGCCAGGGACTGAGCTCACCCATGTCTGTCCTCTTTGGCGGGGACAACTTCATCTCCGCCTGGTAAGGGTATCGTCGGCCTGAGTCTACACATCGGACACCGGAAACTCAGCCTCCGGTTCGGGCTGGATCTCCGTAACCACGTCCCCGGTTGCGCGCCAGCCGACGGCGGACCGCAACCCGCGCAAGTTTCATCACCAGCCACAGCGTTAAAGCCACAGCACTAAGGCTGGGCTCAGGCCGGCGCGTACTGGGCGAGGGCGGCGGTGGCGTCCGCGCGCACCTGGGTGACAAGCTCCGGCGGCGAGATGAGCCTGGCGTCCTCGCCGAGCCGCAGGGCAAGCCGCCGCACCCACCGGGTATCGGGAGTGCGCAGCCCGACCCGCAGCCGCCCGTCGCCAAGCTCCTCGACCACCTCGCACGGGTAGTACTCGGCGACCCACCGCCCGGCCGGCGAGAGCTCGAAAACCACCCGCACGTCCTCGGGTGAGGGCCGGAAGAGTCCCTGATCGACGTCGACTCCCCGGGCATCCGCCGGGACCGATGCCGCCACGTCGAGCAGCTCGATGCCGAGCACCCTGTCGAGCCTGAACAGCCGGACCGCGTCGGCCCTGCGGCACCAGCCCTCCAGATAGGTACGGCCCTCGACGACGAGCAGCCGCATCGGATCGACATCCCGCTCGGTGGCCTCGTCCCTGCCGGGCACGTAGTACCGCAGGTGTATCCGGCGCCCCCGTTCGAGCGCGTCCCTGACCTGGACTTCCGCCCCGACCCCGTTCGGCCTGTCGACCTGGACGGTGACCTGTGAGCTCGGCACGCCCGCCTCGCCCGCCGCCGCCTCCAGCTTCGCGATCGCCCGGCTGACCGCGGACCTGTCGCCGAGGCCTGGCACCTCCGCGAGCATCCGCAGCGCCACCAGCAGCGCGCTCGCCTCGTCGACGGCGAGCCGCAGCGGGCGGCCGATGGACTCCGCCTCGCTAATCATGATCTCGCCGCCCTCGTAGGACAGGTCGATCGGGCAGTACGGATCCGGCCCGCGCAGCTCGACGCACCAGAGCATGTTCAGGTCGTCCACGAGCTGGCGCTCGGTCACCCCGAACGCGGCCGCCGTATCGGCCAGGCCGACCACGTTCCTGCTGACCACGTAGGGCACGAGGGCGAGCAGCCGCTGGAGCCTGTCGGTGCTGTTGCTCACCCGTGGCGTGCTCACGCGAGTGCTCCCTTGAGCCGGCGGATGACCGCATCCCGCAGATCCGGCGGGTCGACGACAACCACATCCGAGCCAAACGAGGCAAGATGATCGGCGAACCAGCCGGTGCCAGAGAACGGCACCACCACCCGGTCCCAGCCGTCAGTGCCTGTCCCGTCCTGGCCGGCACCGTCCTGGCCGGCACCGTCCTGGTCAGCACTGTCTTCGCTAGCGTGCCGCCTGAGCCCGTAACCGGCGCCCTTGCGCATCCGCAGCACGGCGGTGCGGTGCTCCGGCGGCCGGGAGTCCCAGTCGCGGACCACCTCGCGCACGTCCGCGTCCCCGGGCACTGCCACGCTGCCCGGCGGCCCGCGGAACTCCACGAGCCCGTCGATGCGGCTGAGCCGGAACACCCGGACGGCGCCGCGGTCGGAGTCGTGGCCCGCCACATACCACCGGCCGTGCCTGTTCACCACGCCCCATGGCTCGATGTGACGGCGCTGCGGCATGCTCCGCCCCGCCGCCCGGTACGTGAACGCGACCGGCCGCCGGTCCCGCACGGCCTCCCAGAGCGCCCCGAACGACGCCTCGCCCGTGTGCACCCTCGGCTCGATGCCGGCCAGGTTGGTGCCGTCCCGCGTGCCGTCTTCCGCGTCGATCCCGGCCGCCCGCAGCTTGAGCAGCGCCCCCGCGGCGGCCCCGGCAAGCTCGGCGCGGCGCCACACCCTGGCCGCGAGGCCGAGCACGGCCGCCTCATCCGGCTCCAGCCTGATCTCCGGCAGCTCGTAGGCCTGCCGCTCGATCCGGTAACCCGACTCCTCGTCACCCGGACCGTTGGTGCCCCTCTCCAGCGGGATCCCGAGCTCCCTCAGCTCGTCCTTGTCGCGCTCGAACATCCGCTTGAACGCGTCGAACTGCCCGGGGTACCCGGGCACGGCATCGCGAATCTGGGCGGCTGTCAGGTATCGCCGGGTGGACAGGAGACAGACCACCAGGCTGAGCAGCCGTTCGGTCTTCCGCCTCGACATCTCCATCCCTCCCCGAGCCTGCACTATTCTCCCCCGTGCCCGGCTTGCGTGACGCCTTTCTCCAGGGACTGTGCACTCTTCAGGAGTTCGCGATAGTCAGACCCACCGTAGCGGCCGCCACCAGCGCGACCTGTATCGGCCGCTCAGTGGCGCTACCCTTCCTGAGTGATCAGGTGGCGGGACGGCGTGGTCTGTGCGGTGCGGCGGGAATGGCCAGGCGCCATCGAACTCGATGTCGAGATTCCGGGCGGTCCCGGGCCTGTCCGCGCGCTCGCCTATCCCGCGCTGACCGGGCGCCCCGAGCCCGGCGACCGGGTGCTGCTGAACACGAACGCGCTGGCCCTCGGCCTCGGCACCGGCGGGTACGCGCTCGTCATCGCCATCCCGGATCGGCTGCCACCAGACCCCGCTAGCACTGGCCCGGCTGGCCCCGGGCACCTCGTGAAGGCCCGCTACACCCCCCTCCAGGCGACCGTGCTCGGCGCCGACGAGCAGGGCTCCCCGCACCACGAGACACTGCGCGAGGCCGACGACATCGAGGGCATGCCCGTCGTGGTGGCAGACCTGCATTCCGCGCTGCCCGCCGTCCTCGCTGCCCTCCAAGCCGACTATGCCGAACGGGAGCGCGATGGCGGCCCCGGCGAAGTGCGGAGCCGGTCACCTCGGGTAGGCGACGATCCGGGGATTGTGGACCCTCTGGGGTCGTCGATCCCCGGATCGACGCCATTGCACCAGCCGCAGGGATCGGGCGCGTACCGCATCGATCCGGGGATTCATCCCGGCCCCCGGGTGGTGTACGTGATGCTGGACGGCGGCGCGCTGCCCGCCTGGTTCTCCCGTACGTGCGCGGCGCTGCGGGAGGCCGGCTGGCTGGCCGCGACGATCACCGTGGGCCAGGCGTTCGGCGGTGACCTCGAGGCCGTGACCGTGCATACCGGCCTGCTCGCGGCGCGCCACGTGCTCGGCGCGGATGTGGCCATAGTCGCGCAGGGTCCTGGCAACCTCGGCACGGGAACCAGGTGGGGATTCTCCGGCGTGGCCGCCGGCGAGGCGGTCAACGCCGTGGCGGCCCTGCGGGGGCGGCCGGTGGCGTCGCTGCGGGTCAGCGACGCGGACCCGCGCGAGCGGCACAGGGGCGTGTCGCACCACAGCCTGACCAGCTACGGCCGGGTGGCGCTCGCCAGGGCGGATGTCGTGGTCCCCGATCTGCCGGGCGAGTTCGGCGCGCGCGTGGCGGCGGATGCTGAGCCGCTCGCCGCGCGGCACACGCTCGTCCGGGTATCCGCGGACGGCCTCACGCGAGCGCTGCGGGCCAGCCCGGTGACACTCTCCACGATGGGCCGCGGCCTGGACGAGGATCTGGCGTACTTCCTTGCCGCCGCGGCCGCCGGCCGCCACGCCGCCCACCTGCTAGCCGAGCGTCACCCCCGCTAGCCGCTCACCCCACATTGCGGACATTTGCAAAGCGATCTTCACTCCGGAAATTTATGGATATTCCGGGCGTGAAGGTCGCACGCTGGTCTTCGCACTGGGCATCACGCTGATCTTCGGGGTGGGTCGCCGGTTTGCCCGCCGGAGCTGGTACCCGGTCGGGGCCGTCATCCGGGCAAGGCAGCCATCACTGCTTTGCCCGTTAGATATGAATGAAAGGAACATGCCGCGCGGGGGGGTACTGGGCCATCGGGGTCCGGGCCACGGGTCCAGGCCATGGGTCCGGGGTTTCCCCGGGAGTGCTGTCCCCGGGGAGCGCTGTCCCGGGGAGAACTATGTCTCCCCGGGACAGCCCGGTACGGCCTTGTCAGGCGGAACCAGCGCTGAAGGCGCCGAGGACGTCCACGACGAATACCAGCGTGTCCTTGCCTGTGATGCCGGCCTGCGAGTTACCCGTGCTTCCGTAGCCGTCCGCGGGCGGTATGACGAGCAGCACCCGGCTGCCCACGGTCTGGCCGAGCAGTCCCTTGTCCCAGCCGGGAATGACCTGGCTGGGTGACTTGCCGATGGTGAAGCCGAACGGCGCGCTGCGCTGCCACGAGGAGTCGAAGGTCTTCTTGCTCTTCCAGATCAGGCCGACGTACTGGGTGACGACCGTCTGGCCCTTGACGATCGCGGGACCTGATCCCTTGATCAGGGTCTTCGCGGCGAGCGTGCCGGGCGGCGACGTGGAGGGGATTGACACGGACGGCACGCTGCCCAGCTGTGCCCCGACGGTCGGCAGGCCACTGCCGCCGCCCGATACCTGCTGTCCGGAGGCGGATGCCTTCGCGGCGAAGTTCTTGATCAGGTCGACGACGAAGACGAGAGTGTCGGTCGGCTTTATCCCCGCCTGCGTGTTCCCCTGGCTCCCGTACGCATCCTTCGGCGGGATGACCACGAGCACCCGGCTGCCCATCTTCTTGCCGCGGAGCCCGGTCTCCAGGCCAGGCAGGAGCTGGCCGGAGAACACCGCCGGGCTGCCGTTGGTCCAGGTGCTCTGTGCCAGCTTGTGTGTGCTCCCGCTCCAGATGTAAGCAGCGTAGTTACCGACGAAGGCATCGGTCTTGGCGAGAGCCACGCCGCTCCCCGTGATCAAGGTCTTGACAGTGAGCGCACTGCCCGCTTTCTGTGCCGGTATGGTCACCGACGGTGACTTGCCGAACGTACCGGTCGCCGCCACCGACGTGTCCGGGTTGGGCGGGACCGAAGAGCCACAGGCCGTCAGTCCTACGGTGGCCAGCAGCGGGAGGGCAATCAGCACAACGATGCGTCGCATGGGAAACCTCAGGATGGATTATGGGAGCGCGGCCAGCCTAGCGGGGGTTCCTGAGTAGTAGTGCCAGGGGTGGTTCTGGCCATGCCTCACATGCCGGCGATCAGCTTTTCTACCCGCTCGTCCACCGAGCGGAAGGGATCTTTACACAGCACGGTCCGCTGCGCCTGGTCGTTCAGTTTCAGGTGGACCCAGTCCACGGTGAAGTCCCGGCGCTTCTCCTGTGCCCGCCTGATGAACTCCCCGCGCAGCTTGGCCCTGGTCGTCTGCGGCGGGACCGACTTCGCCTCGAAGATGTCGATGTCCCTTGCCGCCCGCTCGACCGCCCCGCGCCGCTGAAGCAGGTAGTAGAGGCCGCGACCGCGGTGCACGTCATGGTAGGCAAGGTCGAGCTGCGCAACCCGGGGCGACGAAAGCGGCAGGTCGTGCTTGGCGCGGTACCGCTCGATGAGCTGGTACTTGGTTATCCAGTCGATTTCCCTGGCGACCTTGTCCAGATCGCCTGACTCGACGGCGCTCAGCGTCCGCTCCCACATTTCGAGCACCCGCTCCGTGATCGCGTCCGCGCCGCGCCGGTCGGTGAAGTCCCGCGCCTTCGACAGGTACTCCCGCTGGATATCGAGCGCGCTCACCTCTCGCCCGTTCGCCAGCCGCACCCGGCTCCGTCCGGTCATGTCGTGGCTGACCTCGCGGATCGCCCTGATCGGATTGTCCAGGGTCAGGTCACGCATCACCGTGCCCGCCTCGATCATGCGCAGCACCAGGTCGGTGGCGCCGACCTTGAGCAGCATGGTGGTCTCGCTCATGTTGGAGTCGCCGACGATCACGTGCAGCCGCCGGAACCGCTCAGCGTCGGCATGCGGCTCGTCGCGGGTGTTGATGATCGGCCGGGACCTGGTGGTCGCGGATGACACGCCCTCCCAGATGTGCTCGGCCCGCTGGCTGACGCAGTACACCGCGCCGCGCGGTGTCTGCAGCACCTTGCCCGCTCCGCAGATGATCTGGCGGGTGACAAGGAACGGGATCAGGATGTCGGCCAGCCTGCCGAACTCGCCATGCCGCCCGACCAGGTAGTTCTCGTGGCAGCCATAGGAGTTGCCCGCTGAGTCGGTGTTGTTCTTGAAGAGGTAGATATCACCCGCTATGCCCTCCTCGCGCAGCCGCCGGTCGGCATCGACGAGAAGGCCCTCCAGGATCCGCTCGCCTGCCTTGTCGTGCACGACCAGGTCGATCACGTTGTCGCACTCGGCGACAGACGACGCTGGCCATGGAAGGTACACGTTACGCCGTACTCGTTTTCTAGCCCGAAGATGCGCCGATCCACAGGGCAAGGCTACGTGCCCGCGGCACCCGATGGATCGGCGGCGCGCTCAATAAGTCGCGGACGGCCCGGGGAGCGCGTGCATTACCAGTCGACGGCGATGTATTTCGACTCGGTGAACTCGAGCAGCCCGTCGTGCCCGCCTTCCCGGCCGAGGCCCGACTGCTTGACGCCGCCGAACGGGGCCGCGGGGTCGGAGACGATGCCGCGGTTGAGTCCAACCATGCCAGTCTCGAGCGCTTCCGCGACGCGGAGCCCCCGCCGCAGGTCGCGGGTATAGACGTAGCAGACAAGCCCGTACTCGGTGTCATTGGCCCATCCCACAGCCTCGCTCTCCGCCGAGAAGCGGACGATGGGTGCGACCGGCCCGAAGATCTCGGTGCGGAGTATCTCGGCGTCCGGGGCTACCCGGTCGAGAACCGTGGGAAGGTAAAAGTACCCGGGCCGCTCCGGCGACTGGCCGCCGATCAGGACCTGACTGCCGCGCGCGGCGGCCTGCTGTACCAGCCCGGAGACCTTCGAGCGGGTGTCCTCGTTCACGAGCGGGCCGACGTCGGTCGCCTCGTCGAGCCCAGGGCCGACCTTGAGGCCACTTAGCCGGTCGGCGAACCTCGCGGTGAACTCGTCCGCGACCGCCTCGTGCACGTAGAACCTGTTGGCGGCGGTACATGCCTCTCCCCCGTTGCGCATCTTGGCGACAAAGGCGCCCTCCACGGCGGCGGAGATGTCGGCGTCGTCGAAGACGATGAATGGCGCGTTACCGCCCAGTTCCATAGAGCAGTTCGTCACCGTGTCCGCAGCCTGGTGCAGCAGCACGCGGCCCACTTCGGTCGAGCCGGTGAAGGAGAGCTTGCGCACCCGCGGGTCGGCGAGCATCGCGGCGACGACAGGGCCGGGCGATCTGGTCGGCAGGACGTTGACCACGCCGTCAGGGACGCCTGCTTCCTGCAGCAGGGCCGCCACGGCAAGCGCGGTAAGCGGAGTCTCGCTGGCTGGCTTGAGCACCACGGTACAGCCGGCGGCGAGCGCGGGGCCGATCTTGCGCGTGGCCATGGCCGCGGGGAAATTCCACGGCGTGATCAGCACGCTCACCCCGACCGGCTGCCGCTGCACCAGGATCCGGTTGGCGCCGGACGGTGCGACCGACATGCTGCCGTCGATGCGTACCGCCTCCTCCGCGTACCAGCGGAAGAACTCCGCCGCATACGCCACCTCACCCCGCGCGTCCCTCAGCGCCTTGCCGTTCTCGAGCACCATGAGACGTGCCAGCGGTTCGGCGCGGGCCCCCATGAGCTCGAAGGCGCGCCGCAGGCACTCCGCCCGCTGCCGCGGCGGGGTCGCTGCCCAGCCGGGGAGCGCCTCATGCGCGGCGCCGACCGCGTCCAGGGCGTCCTCGACCGTGGCGTTCGCCACCTCCGCCACGGCTTCTCCTGTTGACGGATCGACCACCGGCAGGCCCCCCGAACGGCCGTCCGCCCATCTGCCGCCGATAAACAGCCCGGTTGGCGCGTCGATGCCGGTGACGGTCGCCAGGTTGCTGTTCATTGCGTCCTCCAGCGTTCAGCGTTGTGCACACGATTGCTGTCTTATCCAGGCCGCCAGGAGCAGCACATATTCCCCGAGGCTATCTCTGCGCGGAGGAGGACACAGTGGGGGACCCCGGGACGCCGCGCAGGGTCACTTGGCCGTCCAGAGTGCTACCAGGAACGCCATCGCTGACGGGAGTCTCACCCACCCGGCTCAAGTCCCGGGCGGATCGCACGCCGCCGGGCTTCAGCCTTCTGAGTCGCTCTGGCCGTTGCCCGATGCCTTGCCCTGGCCGTTGGACGGCTTTTTCGGGGAATCGCCCTCGGGGGCGGCCGGGGACGGCCCCGCTTCCGGAGTGGCATCTGACTCGGTGAGCAGCGCCTCGAGCCGCGCGCCGGTAAGCCGCCGGAATGTGCGGTGCGCGCGCTCCCTATCGAGAACGGCCACCTCGAGCTGACTGGCGGAGACGTCAGGGCGCTCGCCGTTGCCTGACCCGGACAGCGCGGCGATGGCCGCGCGGAGCGCCCGGCCGAGCGGCATGTCGTCCTCGTACCGTTCCTTCAGCACGCCGGCTACCTGATCGGCCTGCCCGCCCATGGCGACAAAGCCGTGCTCGTCGGTCACCGAGCCGTCGAAGGTGATCCGGTAGAGCTGGTCCTTGTCCGCCGTGTCGCTTACCTCCGCGACGACGATCTCGACCTCGTAGGGCTTGTTGCTCTCTGTGAAGATCGTGCCGAGCGTCTGGGCGTACCAGTTGGCCAGGCCGCGCGCGGTGACATCGTTCCTGTCATACAGGTAACCGGTCACGTCCGCATAGCGGACCCCCGCCTTGCGCAGGTTCTCGAACTCGTTGTACCTGCCGACCGCGGCGAACGCGATCCTGTCGTAGATCTCGCTGATCTTGTGAAGGGCGCGGGACGGGTTCGGCGCGGCGAACAGGATGCCGCCGTCGTACTGGATGACGACCCCACTGCGACCGCGCGCAATTCCCTTGCGCGCGTAGTCCGCCTTGTCCTTCATCTGCTGCTCGGGCGAGACGTAGAACGGCATGGACACGACTGGCGCTTCCTTTACTCGCGATATGGCTTCGAGGCGCTGCTGGCAGGGGATGGGCTGGCTGGGGTTGGCGGCCGGCAGCGGGATGGTTAAGTGGCCGGGTGCAGCGGCGCGCGAGGGCCGCCCGGTGCCCGCATGCGGCCCTCGATGACGGTGCGCGAGTACTGCTCTGACTCACCATCGGACAGTCGGACGAAGCCGTCGTCGGTGATCGTGGCGATCACCGGGTAGATGCTCCTGATCACGTCCGGGCCGCCGGTCGCCGAGTCCTCGTCGGCCGCGTCGTAGAGGGCGTGCATGCAGGCGAGCGCGGCGTCCTGCAGGGGCATGTCGTCGACGTACAGCTTCTTCAGCGATCCGCGGGCGAACAGGGAGCCCGAGCCGAGGCCCTGGTAGAGGTGCTCCTCGTAGCGGCCGCCGACGACGTCGTAGCTGAAGATCCGCCCCCGCTTCGCGTCCTCGTCGAAGCCCGCGAACAGCGGCACGACGACGAGCCCCTGCATGGCGCCGCCCAGGTTGGCCCTGATCATCGTGGCCAGCCGGTTGGCCTTGCCCTCGAGCGAGAGCGTCCGGCCTTCGAGCTTCTCGTAGTGCTCGAGCTCGACCTGGAACAGCCGGACCATCTCGGTCGCGAGGCCTGCCACGCCGGAGAACCCGACACAGGAGTACTCGTCGCAGCGGAGCACCTTCTCGATGTCCCGCTGCGCGATCATGTTCCCGGACGTGGCGCGGCGATCCCCCGCCATCACCACACCCTCGCGGCAGACCGCCGCCACGATCGTCGTGGCGTGCGGTAGATCGCGTATCAGCGAGCTCTCCGACGCGGGCGGCCATGGATGTGTCCCAGGTCCGGACGGCAGCGGAACGTTCCCTGGCAGCAGCCCCGGCGCGTAAGAGCCAAGGAAGTCGGCGAAAGAAGACGTTCCCGCGCTCATGAACGCCCCGGGAAAACGCCCGCCGGAGCCACCGGCAGATCCGTCGAAGTCGCCGCCCACGCTGATCCTTCCAGTCATGTGAACCAGGTACCTGATCAGACCCTACTGCCGCGGCAACGCTGATCGTGTCCGCCACCGTCCCGCAGACCGTCCGCCTACGGCGAACCCAGGGCGACCCCCCGGACCACCAGGGGGCCGACGCGAAGCTGGCCGCAGGCCAGCGAGCAGCATCGCCCCCCTGGATGCCCTATGGCCTGAAGCCCCCCACGGGGCTTTACTCGCCGCCCTTCTGGACGTAAGACCGGACGAACTCCTCGGCGTTCTCTTCGAGTACCTCGTCGATCTCATCGAGGATCGCCTCGACGTCGTCGGACAGCTTCTCGTGACGTTCCTTGACGTCCTCGCCCGACTGCGCCTCGGTCTCCTCGACCTCCGCGGTGCGCTTGGTGGCCTGCTTCTGACTGGGCTCCTTAGTTGCCATGCCGCTACCTCCGCAAATCCGGGGTGGACCCCACAGCCCCAACGCTATCCTCGCCCGCAGACATCCCGCCCAACCCTCGAACCGGACATCGGTATGGATTCGGAAACTAGGACTGGCCGGTCAGCGCGGCCACCAGATCCGCGGCGGTCCGGCAGCGATCAAGCAACTCGCCCACGTGGGCACGGGTGCCGCGCAGCGGCTCGAGCGTGGGCACACGCTGCAGCGACTCGCGGCCGGGTATGTCGAAAATAACCGAATCCCAGGAAGCCGCGGCTACCGCGTCCGCGTACTGGCGCAGGCAGCGTCCCCTGAAATATGCCCTGGTGTCTTCCGGCGGCTCCTCGACCGCCCTGGAAACTTCCGCGTCGTCGGTCATCCGGGCCATCCGGCCGCCGGCCGCGAGCCGGTTGTACAGGCCCCGCTCCGCGCGCACGTCGGAGTACTGCAGGTCAACGAGCTGCAGCCGGGGATGATCCCAGCGGAGCCCGTCTCTTGTCCTGTAGCCCTCGAGCAGCTGCAGCTTGGCCACCCAGTCGAGTTCCCTCGACGCAAGCATCGGATCCTCGGCGAGCCTGCCTAGCACGGATTCCCAGCGGTCGAGCACGTCAGCGGTCATGTCATCGACGTCGGCGCCGAACTTGTCCTCCACGTACTTGCGGGCATGTTCCAGATATTCCATCTGCAGCTGGATCGCCGTCAGCTTCCTGCCGCTGCGCAGCGCGACAAGATGGCGGCAAGCCGGATCGTGGGAGATCGCACGCAACTCTGCCACCGGCGCCTCGATCGCGAGGTCCGCGTCGAGGAACTTGTCCTCGATCATGGCGAGCACCAGGGCAGTCGTGCCGAGCTTGAGGTAGGTGGCCACCTCACTCATGTTCGCGTCGCCGATGATCACGTGCAGCCTGCGGTACTTCTCCGGGTCAGCGTGCGGCTCGTCCCTTGTGTTGATGATCGGCCGCTTGAGCGTGGTCTCAAGGCCCACTTCAACCTCGAAGAAGTCGGCTCGCTGGCTGATCTGGAAACCCACGCCCCTGCCGTCCGCGCCGAGACCGACCCGGCCGGCGCCGCACACCACCTGCCGGGACACGAAGAACGGGGTCAGGTGACGCACGATGTCGGCGAACGGCGTCGCCCGGCGCATCAGGTAGTTCTCATGGCACCCGTAGGACGCGCCCTTGTTGTCGGTGTTGTTCTTGTAGAGCTGGATGGAGGCGCCACCTGGCATCGACGCGGCACGGGCCGCCGCCTCCGCCATGATCCGCTCCCCCGCCTTGTCCCAGATCAGCGCGGACAAGGGATTGGTACACTCGGGCGCTGAATACTCCGGATGTGCGTGGTCCACGTACAGCCGGGCGCCGTTGGTGAGGATGACGTTGGCCAGGCCAAGATCCTCGTCTGTCAGCTGCGCGGAGTCCGCGGTCTCGCGGGCCAGGTCGAACCCCCTGGCATCCCTGAGCGGGTTCTCCTCCTCGAAATCCCAGCGCGCACGGCGTGCTCGCGCCGCGGTCGCCGCCTGGTAGGCGTTGACGACCTGAGAGGAAGACACCATCGCATTGGCGCCCGGCTGCCTGGGAACGGCGATGCCGTACTCGGTCTCCGTGCCCATTACCCGACGCACGCTCATGATTGAAAGCCTAGTGCCGCGCGGCCGGGCACAGTACGGCCGACGACCCCCCTCCAATAACGCACTACAGGTACTGACCAGTATTGGCCACGGTGTCGATCGAACGGCCTGCCTCGCTCCCGTGCTTGCCAGAGACCAAGGTCCGGATGTAGACGATCCGCTCGCCCTTCTTGCCGGAGATGCGGGCCCAGTCGTCCGGGTTGGTGGTGTTGGGCAGGTCCTCGTTCTCGCTGAACTCGTCCACGCAGGCGGCGAGCAGATGAGCGACGCGCAGCCCTTTCTGCCCGGTCTCGAGGAATTCCTTGATCGCCATCTTCTTCGCACGGTCGACGATGTTCTGGATCATCGCGCCGGAGTTGAAGTCCTTGAAGTACAGGACTTCCTTGTCGCCATTGGCGTAAGTGACCTCGAGGAACCTGTTCTCCTCGGTCTCGCTGTACATCCGCTCGACGACCCGCTGGATCATCGCCTCGACGGTTGCGTCCGGTGAGCCGCCGTGCTCGGCCCGGTCGTGGGGGTGCAGCGGAAGGCCGGGGACCACGTACTTGGAGAAAATGTCCCTTGCCGCCTCGGCGTCCGGCCGCTCAATCTTGATCTTGACGTCCAGCCGCCCCGGCCGCAGGATCGCCGGGTCGATCATGTCCTCGCGGTTCGACGCGCCGATCACGATCACGTTCTGCAGGCCCTCGACGCCGTCGATCTCGCTAAGCAGCTGCGGCACGATGGTGTTCTCGACGTCGCTCGACACGCCGGAGCCCCTGGTCCGGAAGATCGAGTCCATCTCGTCGAAGAATACGATGACGGGCATGCCCTCGCTGGCCTTCTCCCGCGCCCGCTGGAAGACCAGCCTGATGTGCCGCTCTGTCTCGCCGACGTACTTGTTGAGCAGCTCGGGACCCTTGATGTTCAGGAAGAAGCTCTTGCCCTCGGTGCCAGCGGACGGCGTTTTCCGGCCGTCCCTCGCGCCGTTCTGGCTCTCCGGGGCATCCCCGTTGGCGGCCTCTGACGCCTTGGCCGCCTGGGCAGTCCTCGCCGCGACCTGCTTCGCGAGCGAATTCGCCACCGCCTTGGCGATCAGTGTCTTGCCGCAGCCGGGCGGCCCGTAGAGCAGCACGCCCTTCGGCGGGCGCAGCTGGTGCTCCCTGAACAGATCGGCGTGCAGGTAGGGCAGCTCGATAGCGTCGCGGATCTGCTCGATCTGCGGGCCGAGACCGCCGATGTCGGAGTAGGTGATGTCGGGCACTTCCTCCAGGATGAGTTCCTCGACCTCCGCCTTGGGGATGCGCTCATACACGTAGCCAGAGCGCGGCTCGAGCAGCAGCGAGTCGCCGCCGCGCAGGGTCCGGTTCAGCAGCGGCTCGGCCAGCCGGACGATTCGCTCCTCGTCCGCGTGCGAGATCACCAGCGCCCGGTCGCCGCCGTCGAGGACCTCCTTCAGCATGACGACCTCGCCCACAGTCTCGTACGACTGCGCGAGCACTACGTTAAGCGCCTCGTTGAGCACGACCTCCTGGCCGGGCCTGAGCGAGTCGAGGTCCACCGTCGGGCTCACGTTCACCCGCATCTTGCGGCCGCCGGTGAACACGTCCGCCGTGCCGTCCTCGCAGGCGCCGAGGAAGACGCCGAAGCCGGACGGCGGCTGGGCGAGCCTGTCCACCTCCTCCTTCAGCGCGACGATCTGGTCCCGCGCCTCACGGAGGGTTCCAGCGAGCCGGTCGTTCTGCCCGCTCACAGCGGCCACGCTGGCCTCTGCCTCCCGCAGACGCTCCTCGAGCAGCCGGACCTGGCGGGGTGAATCTGCAAGCCTGCGGCGGAGCGCGGCGACCTCTTCCTCAAGGAAAGAGATCTGCGTCGTGAGGCCCTTGACCTCGTCCTCGTGCCGCGCGGCGCGCGCTGCGTCATCGCGTGCGGCCACGCTCCTCACCTCCTTCCGGAAGCTGACTACCTAGACCCTACCTATCTGCGGCCCTTCCGTAACCTGGCCCAGCAGGCGCTAGGCGGCACTCTATGTCACGATCCGGGAACGTGGAACGGTGCGCCACATGTCGCCTGACCCCGGCCAGGCGGTCCATCATGCCATCACCTGCGCGGTCCCGTCCGTACCGGCTCCACCCTGAGCTGTGCTTTCATCGTCCGCGCCGTGCGCGCCCTTGGCCGGCAGACGCCGCCGCGGCGGTGGCGTGACCCCGTCCGCGAGCCGTCGTGCCGTCACCAGAAACCCGGTGTGCGCGACCATCCGGTGCTCGGGCCGGACGGCGAGCCCGTCCACATGCCATCCGCGCACAAGTGACTCCCACGCGGTCGGATCGTCGAAATTGCCCTGCCCGCGCAGTGCTTCCACAGTCCTGGACAGCTGAGTGGTCGTCGCGACGTAGCAGCAGATGAGCCCCCCGGGGATCAGGGCAGGCGCGGCGATGTCAAGGCTGTCCCACGGGGCGACCATGTCGAGGACGACACGGTCGAAGTCGCCGCCTTGCTCGGCGAATTCCCCGACCGTGAGGCTCCACGCGGGGTGCGGGGCACCAAAGAAATTCTCAACGTTGCGGCGGGCTATCTCCGCGAAATCGGGCCTGCGCTCGTAGGAAGCCACGAGTCCCTTGTCGCCCACGGCGCGGAGCAGCCAGCAGGACAGCGCACCGGATCCCGCGCCTGCCTCGAGTACCCGGGCGCCAGGGAACACGTCGGCCATGGCAATGATCTGGCCGGCATCCTTCGGGTAAATCACCGCCGCGCCTCGCTTCATCGCCAGCGTGAAGTCAGCGAGCAGCGGACGCAGCGCAACGTAGGGCGTGCCGCCGGAAGAGCGCACCACGCTGCCCTCCTGGCGGCCTATGAGGTCGTCGTGGGCGAGCGAGCCGCGGTGCGTGTGGAATGTCCTGCCGACGTTGAGGACAATCAGGTGGCGGCGCCCCTTGGGGTCAGTGAGCTGGACCTGGTCGCCCCCGGTGAACGGGCCCCTGCGCTGTTGGATCACGCCCGCCAGGTTAACGGCGCCCAGCCAGCCAAGCGGACAGACAGCCCGACCGCCGCCCCTGCCCATTGGTGTGGATGCCGCGCTGGTGTAGTTCTAGCTCAATGCCGCGTACTTAAGGCGTTGCGGGCCTGCGGCATAGGTGATCATAGTTCGGGCAGTGCCGGCGTGGCGTCCTGAAATGCAACAAAGCTCCTGGTAGGAGTGCTG
>WNFD01003925.1_pt1 | contig 18384 bp, 20 predicted proteins | sample 5400491 | NCBI WGS metagenome assembly WNFD01 (sample SAMN13153343, study PRJNA577476) | soil metagenome | isolation source: 120 cm saprolite under Douglas fir tree site 2 hole 2 replicate 2 | place: USA:California | collected 2015-04-18 | reverse complement strand
AATGCAAAAACTCGCGAGGTGGCAGGATCGTAAATGATTGCGTCGGGTCCTTTGCCGGTCGCCACATGCCCGATGGTCTTGAGCGTCTTCAAATCGAAAATGGTGACCTTCGACGACTTGCCGTCACTGACAAAGCCGCGGCCCAACTCGGGAGCGATGGCGATCCCGTGCACGCCCAGGGTGTTGGGGACCTTGCCGACGATGGCGCCCGAATCGACATCCAGCACCTCAACCTGAGTTCCGTGAGAGACGTATAGACGACGACCAGCTTCATCAACGATGAGGTAGTCCCAACTGCCCTGACCGGGGATCGGGATCTTCTTGACCACTTGATAGCCCGGGGTGGACTGAGCTGACGCGGCAAGAATGTTCAGTAACAAAGCGAAGAGAAAGATAACTAGATTCTTCAGTCGATCCTCCTGCGAAAAATGTCGTGCCGGTCATCTTCAACGGAAAGCTGCGTACCGGTGTGACACAAGCCACACTTATTCCAGACACGGGGAGCACCCACACTGCGACGCTCTCTCGGCTGCGAGGTCATTTTGCTTCACTCGCCAGCGTGTACCTCAGGCCGAACTCATAGCTGGGTTTGTAGTACTCCCGCTGAATCGGGAATCGCGGACTGCCCTGATAGAAACCAAAGACTTCATTGGTGAGATTCAGGCCGGAAACAATGAGTTGTAATCCGCGATACATGCGGAAGCTGCCCTGCGCGTCCACCTGCGTGTGCGCATAGAGATAGACATCGCCGAGAGGACCCTTAATTCCAAGGGGCACCGGATTCGGAGAACCGTCGGGGTTCAGGTTGAAGTAGTTGTACTGAAAAATATTCGCATCGTTGTGGGAAACGCCGAGCCTCGCCGAGAGTCGGCCACGATCGTATGTGGGACTGATGTTCCAGCTATTCGGGGCCTGTCGCTGCAGCGCGGGGCTGTCGGTGCGAAGCGGCACATTGTCAACTTTTGAGTTGGTGTAGCTGTAGTTCGCGGAGATTCCGGCGCCACCCAACAAACCCGGCAAGAAGGTGAGATGTTGTTGATACGCGATCTCAAATCCCCACAAGTGGGCATTCGTGCCGTTGACTGGCTGGGTTTGGGTGAATCCGGCATAGGGCCCGGAAGCCACGATGCTGTCCACGGAATAAATCGGATCGGTAAGCTGCTTGAAAAAGAACCCACCCTGGATTACGCCCAGCGGTTTTAAGTACTGCTCAAACAGAAGATCGTAGTTATTGGCGTGTGTCGGCTTCAGATCAGGGTTTCCGACGCTCGTCTTTTGATTGAAAATATCCACACCGAAAGTGGGCGGCAAGTCGCCGAAGTTTGGGCGCGCGATTCCGCGGCCATAGGCCACACGAACAGCAGAATCTTGTCCCAGCCCAAACCGAAGTTGGACGCTCGGTAGAACATCGAGATAAGAAGGATTCCTTGTCAGTTGACTAATTCCATTCGTAACACCCTGGCAGCCGGGATCGGTCGAGTTGGGCGTGCAGATGTTGCCGTTGGAATCGTAAAACACCTGATAGCCCAACAGGTTCTCGTTGGTGTTCTCAAAACGCACGCCCGTCTGCAAACGAACCCGTCCGAACTGCAACGTGTTCATCGCATACCCTGCCGAGACGCGCTCAATAATGTCGTAGTTGTTGGGAAAACTGTTTTGCACAGTTGCGGTAATGTCCGGCGTAAAGAAGCTGGGATTGCTATCGAAGAACGACCTCACCTTCGGATAATCAACCGTAGGCCCGAAGGTGTAAGACTTGTCATAGTAGTCAGAGTTGGTGAAGCTGCCCAAGAACTGCGACATCAAGGCGCTACTGTTGTTGGCGTTCCAGAGTTGATCGTTCGCATCCTCGAACTTGTGGGCATTGCGAACTTTGGCGCCGAACTCGAAAGTCCCGAAGTGCCCTCCCAGCGAGTAGTTCCGCGCCGCGGAAAAGGCCCCCTGCAAATTGAGCTGTGGGCTGTAGTTCTTGCTGATCTCGATGGCATCGCCCGGGCTAAGCGAATATAGACTCGGGTCATAAATGTTGAAGTTCTGGGGAATGAGTCTTGGCCGATAGGGGTCCGACCAATCCAGCTTGAAGAGAATTCCGCTCGGACCATCGAAGGTTGCTGTCGCGTAGCCGCGATCTTCGGAGCTGGCATGCGAGACGGAAAGGTCGTAGATCAGCAGCCATTTGTTCAAAGCGTGTCTGCCCCCGGCTTCCAAACTTCCGATGACCTCGACCGGGCGCCGAATCTGGGCGTTGAAGGCAACATCTCCGTTGCCATCACCCTGAGTCGGCGTTACGAAGCCGGTCTGCGGACTGTATACCCAGCGGTCGCCGAAGTTGTTGAAATGAGAGTACAGGCCGCGGATGTAAATGCTGGATACGTCTCCCAGTTTGTAGTCCACGGTGCCGGTAAAGCCGTAGCGAGTGCGGTAGTAGCGATACTCGCGAAGGTCAACCGACGTCACCACCGGCGAATTATTGAAGACGTCTAACGACGGCTCAATATCGTCGATCCCTCGGCCGTTCCAGTCATAACTCCCGCCGAAGAGAACTCCGAGTTTCTTGTTTGCACCAAACCGCTGGCCCACCGCTCCGTCAAATTCTGAGAGCGACCGTCCGCCCACAATCGGCGTGTATCCGCCAATCCCGTTGAGATAGATCGTGGGTCGTTCCTGTGCTGTCTTGGTCACCAGATTTACGGAGCCGCCAATCGCGTCTCCGTCCTGATTCGCCGACAGCGTCTTGCTGATCTCCACCGAATCAACCAGGTTGGCTGGGATAATGTCCAACTTGATTTGACGGACGCTGGACTCCGGCGATGGCACGTTCACGCCGTCGATAGTTACGTTGTTCAGCCGCGGCTCAAGGCCGCGAATCTGCACATACTTACCTTCGCCCTCGTCGCGCTCAAGAGTGACGCTGGGCAGGCGTCCAAGGGCGTCAGCAATATTGGTATTAGGCAAACTGGTGATGACTTCAACCGGCAGTACCTGCAGAATATCGTCCGATTCCCGCTGGCGGTTGATTGCCTCTGCCTCGCCGTGCACCCGTTCGGCATAGACCATGATCTCTTCGCTCTTGCTCGCGACCTTCAGCGACGCGTCAACCCGGGCCACTTGCCCCCCTGCGACGCTAAGCTTGTCAGAAAAGGCGGCGAACCCCACGTAGTTTATAGTGAGTGTGTATTCGCCTGGAGTTAGCCCGGAAATGGTGAATTCACCCTGCTGGCTTGTGACCGCAGAAGCTCCACCCGGTTGCAGCTCGACTCGCGCGCCTTGCAACACGGCGCCGCCAGAGTCCACAACCCTACCGCTGATGGCGCCTTTACCAGTTTGTCCTGACGCGAACGTTGCCAGGAAGAAACTAAGAACCAACGCCGCTGAAAGTACAGCCAGCACGCTCTTCGAAGTCATCGCCCACTCCTTTGCCCCGACGAGTCCATTCCTCTAACGCGAGAGGGTTGGCCGGATTCTAGAGACACGGAAGTGAATGGATTGTGAACAGCGAGTGAACCGGTCGTAAAAATTTGCTTGGCTGAGGCGAGGACAATTTTGGTTTGTCCAGTCGGCCTCTGCTTCGGCCGCCTTTGCTTTAATCGCAGTTGCCTTTACAGCAGTTTTTCGCGCCTGTGCGGAAGCGGTGGAACTGGCAGACACAGCATCGAAATCCCTAAATTATGCGTTTTTCAGCAAGTTCCGAGTACAATTCTGCCAGAACCAAAGTTCCCCCCTGGAATCTCAAGGACTGAGGAGTGTATGCGTTTAGACCTCAAACAAGAAATCCGGCCACAATCCGAGGATTGAGGCACGCCGAGGTCAGGTGATCTTCGTCTTCGACGGCGACCTGATTTGGGGTAAAGGCGAAGCGCTCATTCTGCCGAACGAAATGTGTGGTCAGACATTCCTCCTGAAGGCGAAGGTCGATGCGGATATCCTTCAATACATCCGGTCTGCCCTTAACATGCCAAATCGCGCCCGTGAACGACAAATGTGCCTTCAGTGATCAGCTGATTCCGGCGGCCCACTCCGCCGTATAAAGTATTCCTCTGGAGATGGCCCGCGGACATTTTCAGCCAAGAGCGCCCTCTACCTTCAACAGAACTTTACCGCCTTGCAGTGCGTGGGTGACGGCGGACTTGATCTCGCGCAGCGGATAGGTCGCCGTGATTGGCACGGCCACCTCTCTGGTCGCAATCATCTTCGCTGCTGCGCGGATCGCGTGCGGGATCTGCCCGGCAAAAGCAGGATTGCCAAGGGAAAAGCCCCGGATGGTGAGGTCGTTGAAGATTACGTCGAAGGGGCTGATCGCCATGGGCGCGAAGCTCTGACCGGCATAGGACACAAATACGCCACCTTGCCCGAGAAGCTTCGCTAGTCGGCCGCTCGCATCGCCGCCATTGGCGTCCAGTGCCAAGCGAGGCCGTTTCTTGCCCAAAGCCTCGGCCATCTTACTTGGTGCGGTGTCCTCGTCGAGCAGCGAGAGATCGCAACCTGCAGCACGGACCTCATCGAGGACCTCAGCGCGGCGCGCCAATCCGACCATTCTTAAGCCCTTTTTCTTGGCGAAGCCGATAATCCATCGTGCGACGGACGAGTTGGCAGCGTTCATCGCAATCCAGTCGCCGTGATGCAACTCCAGGAACTTCTCAAGCAATAGATGCGCCGAGGGCGGGTTGATGCTCACCATCGCGAGCTGGCGAGGATCGGCGTCTTCCGGCAACACAATCAGGTCGGCGGCTGGAAGGACGAGGCGCTCCCGCCATACGAAGCTTCCGAGCGGCAGCGCAACCCGTGCACCGACTTTAATATCTCCTACCTGTTGGCCAATTTCGAGCACCCGTCCAACGCCTTCATTGCCAATCACTGAGGGTAGCTCCGGGCGAAGTGCGTAGAGTCCGCGTGCGACAAGAATGTCGCTGAAGTTAATGGGCGAGAATTCGACGCCGACCAGCGCCTGGCCAACGCCGGGCTTTTCGGGCTCTGGCACGTCACGATATTGAAGTCCCGTAGCAGGATCGCCATAGGTCGTGAGCACGACTGCTTTCATGATCTATCCCTTTCTCAGCTGCTGCTGATGGTCTTTTTGCGGTCGTCACTTGGGGAATGTGTCGCCGAACATCGGCAGGCCGCTCTGTGATTGTTCGCGCGTCGCCTCGTCTTGGATCACATCCCAGTGCTCGACCAAAATGCCGTCTTTCATCCGGACGATGTCCGTCACAATCCAGTTCGCAGGCTGGCCGACGTCAGAAAACCGGCCATGCAGCATCAGAAGGTTTCCTTCTGCCAAGATCGACCCGTTTTCGTATTTCATCGTCGCCGGTGCATGTTTGACCAAACTGAAGAGGCCTTCGCGACCGGGCGGGATGTGGGCGCTGTGTTGAATGTAGTTCGGTGACCAGAAGCGTTCCGCCGTCGCGTAGTCACGCTTGTTGAATAGCGTGTCGAAAGCTTCAAGGACGAGCGCTTTGTTTTTTGATTCAATCGTCTGACTCATTTTTGTTTTCCGCCTGTCTTTTTATATGTGGTGAGAATGTGCACATATAGACACAAAAAAACGCTAGCTCACTCGACGGATTTCCCCAACTACGTCGGCGAGGGTTATCCCATCGAGAGTATTCTCGAAGCTGCCCTGCGCTTTTTTTAGGACCGACGACATGCATCCTTTAATGTTGGAACTGATCGGGCATCTCTTGTTCACTGGATAGCCATGAATCGCGAATGTCTGAGGTGCCGCGCTGGCGCGATAAATGTCCAAAAGCGTTATTTTCTCAGGCGAACGCGTAAGCGTGCTCGCGCCGTTCTTGCCGCGAGTTGTAATGATCAGGCCTGCCTTGGAGAGTTTCGAGAGAGATTTCCTCACGAAGGTGCGGTCCGCATTCACACTTTCAGCGAGGGTGGCCGAAGGGATTTCCTTGCCGTGATAAAAACCAAGAGATGTCATGATGTGCGCTGCAACCGCGAATTGAAGGCTAGTGGCGGCCATCAGACCTCCTAACAGCATATGTGATGTTTAACAGCACATTTTGGATACAAGTTTTTGAAACAACCGGAAGTGGTCGCGACTTCGAAACTCAATTCATGAGATGAACCCTGCTTGTGCTTCCTCGAAATTCCCGCAGATTTCCTGAACTCTGTCGAATGGGCTGCCTCTCATCCGTCATACGTTCAGGCGCACACAGGCGCTCACAATGGTTCCCAAAGGAGAAAATCCAATGCAATTTGCCCTGCTAGTCTATGAATCACCGGAAGCTTTTGCGACGCGGAACAGCGACGGAAGCGACCCCTACACCGGTGCTTGGCGGGCGTACCATAAGGCCCTCGTCGAATCCGGCACCTACCTCGCTGGCGATCCGCTTGAAGTGCCGGAGACTGGGACCACGGTGCGACTTAAGGAAGGAAAGCGGCGCGTACAGGACGGCCCCTTCGCGGATACCAAGGAGCAACTGGGGGGATTCATAATCCTGGAACTTCCCTCGCTTGACCAGGCACTCGATTGGGCAGCACGCTGTCCGGCGGCTGCGGCCGGGGCTGTCGAGGTCCGTCCGCTCGCGCCTGGATCCAAGCGCAGGATCACGGGATGAGTGGAAGCGGGCAGGAGAGCACTCACCGGACGATCGAGCGCGTGGCCCGCGAGTCATACGGTCGCCTGGTGGCCTACCTTTCCTCTCACACCCGCGATGTGGCGGGAGCCGAGGACGCCCTCAGCGAAGCATTGGTAGCTGCACTCACAGCTTGGCCGCGAGACGGCATGCCACAAAATCCGGAGGCGTGGCTGCTGACGACGGCGCGCCGTGCGCTCATCGATGTTATGCGTCATCAGCAAGTGGTGCTAGCGAGCGAGCCAACTCTTCTGTTGCTCAAGGAAGACTCTACGGAGGCGACCTTGTCGACTACGTTTCCAGATGAGCGGTTAAAATTGCTTTTTGTGTGTGCGCACCCGGCGATCGATCCCGCCATGCACACACCCCTGATGCTGCAGACCGTTCTGGGGCTGGATGCAGCGCGCATTGCCGGTGCCTTCCTGGTTTCACCCAAAACAATGGGCCAGCGTTTGGTGCGCGCGAAGACGAAGATCCGCGATGGCGGTATCCAGTTCGAAGTCCCGGAAGAGCATGAATTGTCGCAGCGCCTGGACGCAGTACTTGAGGCCATTTACGCCGCGTTCGGCATCGGCTGGGACGATGTGGCGGGCGTTGACCAGCCCGGCCGCGACTTGGCAGAGGAAGCGATCTGGCTCGCACGGGTGCTTCTGCAGCTACTGCCCGAGGAAGCCGAGGTTCGGGGTCTGTTAGCTCTCATGCTGTATTGCGAAGCGCGACGGGCGTCGCGAAGGGGACCTGACGGACGGTACGTTCCCCTTTCGAAGCAGGACACGAAGCAGTGGTCGCTTCCTTTAATAGAGGAGGCAGAGCGCCATCTCGCCGAGGCGTTCAGGCAGGGACGCTCCGGCCGGTTTCAACTTGAAGCGGCGATTCAATCCGTACATGCTGAGCGGGCGCGTAGCGGCCGGATTGACTGGGCTGCCATCGCCATCTTCTACGAACAGCTGATCCGCATATCGCCGACACTGGGCACTCGAACTGGATACGCCGCGGCGATTGCCGAAACGAATGGACCTGAAGCAGGGCTGGCAGTACTCGATGCGATTGCGCTGGATGATGTCTCTGGTTATCAACCCTACTGGGCAGTTCGCGCTCACCTGCTGCAACGGCTGGGAAAGACACCCGAGGCCTTAGACGCTTACAACCGGGCGATCGGACTCGCCGAAGACCCTGCAGTCAGAGAGTTCCTGTTGCAAAAACGCGGCTAATTTTTTTCTTCCTCTTGTAGAAATCACCCAACCTTACCCGTCACCACTATAGAGGCGGCTTAGCAGTCAAGCTTTGCCACCCGAGAGGTGAAACGATGTGTCCATTCTGCTTTGCCACCATGGGACTAGTCGTTGCCGGGGCGGTCTCTACCGGCGGGCTGGCAGCGTTGGCCGTGAAAGTGTCTCGCAAGAACCGAGCAGGAGAAGTCCTGCCGAACTCAGATGAAAGGAAAAATCAAAATGTCGACGAACACAATTGAGAATCCGAAAATAGTGTCGCGAGGTGAATGGCTTGCGGCCCGGAAGAAACTACTGGCCAAAGAGAGGCAACTCACTCACGAGGGCGACGCAATCGCTGCCGAGCGCCGCCAGCTTCCATGGGTGAAACTCGAAAAGAACTATATCTTCGATTCACCCACGGGCAAGAAAACCCTTGCCGATCTTTTCGACGGCAGAAGCCAGCTCATCATTTATCACTTCATGTTCGGTCCGGATTGGAAGGAAGGCTGCCCCAGCTGCTCCTTCAACATGGATCATACTGACGCTGCGCTGGTCCATCTTGCGCAACGCGACGTTTCGTTTGTGGCGATTTCGCGAGCGCCAATTTCGAAAATCGAAGCATTCAAGAAGCGCATGGGCTGGCGCTTTACCTGGGTCTCGTCGTATGGAACAGACTTCAATTACGACTACCACGCTTCATTCACTCCCGAGGAAATCGCCAAAGGCAAGATTGACTACAACTTCGATTTGGTGGAATTCCCCAGCCCGGAGGCGCCTGGAATCAGCGTTTTCTACAAGGACAAGAACGGCGACGTTTTTCACACTTATTCCGCCTACGCTCGCGGGACCGAAAACGTTGTCAACACTTACAACTATTTGGACCTTGTGCCGAAAGGGCGGGACGAAGATGGTCTGTATTTTCCCATGGCTTGGGTCCGCCACCACGACCGTTACGAAGACGGCCGACTAGCGGACGCCGACAAGCCGTACTGGCCTTCGGAGGCTGTACCTGCAGGCTAAATATTAAGACGGACCAATCCGGATGATGACCTGGTGTTGCCGAGATCAGGTCAAGCCAGAGCTGGCAAGAGGAGCGTTTTGGTTCCTGTATTCCGCGCGGGCAAGGACTAAGGAGAGACTCTATGCTCAAAACGGACTATTGGGCGGTTGTTGTAGCGGCTCTCGCAGCGTTTGTAATGAGTTCGCTGTACTACAGTCCATTACTGTTGGGCAATGTCTGGCGTGGTGTGGACCCCGGCTCCGCGGCAAATACGGCGCCGTCGACCGGGAAGGTAGTCGGCGAGATTGTTCGAACGCTGATCATCACCTATGTGCTCGCGCGTCTAGTAGCCCTTCTGGGAAGCAACGATTGGAAAGATGCAGTAACTCTCGCACTTTGGTTGTGGTTTGGATTCTCAGCCATGATGTGGGTGGGCGCCATGATGTGGGAGAAGACCCCATGGCAAATCGCCGCCATCCATTCCGGTGACTGGCTCCTGAAGACACTCCTCGTCGCGCTAGTACTTGGCGTGTGGCCAAAGAAATAATCCACTTTAGTCTGAGTGTCGATGGGGCGGACAGCCGGCACTCGTTTTTTATTAGATAGGAGGGTGTATGACAATCGCAGATAGAGCAATTTTGGTGACCGGGGCCAATCGCGGTATAGGACGGGCGCTGGTCGAGGAAGCCTTGAGAAGAGGCGCGAAGCGGGTGTATGCCGGTACGCGCCAGCCCTTGGCCCATTTGGATAGGCGCGTCACGCCCCTGACCCTGGACGTGACCAACGCTGCGCAGACTCAGGGAGCTGTCGAGAGAGTCGAATCTCTCGATATCCTCATCAATAACGCCGGCTTGGCGCTTTACGATGACTTGAGCGATCGTGCCGCGATCGAACAGAGCCTCGCCGTCAATCTTTTCGGCACGTATGGCGTGACTCAGGCTTTCCTGCCGTTGCTGACTCGTTCTCGGGGAGCCATCGTCAACGTTCTGTCGGTGGTGGCCCATGCCGCCTTGCCGATCGTTCCGGCCTACTCGATCTCCAAGGCGGCCGCGTTCTCGCTCTCACAATCGCTGCGCGCTCTCTTGGCCGGACGCGTGAGGGTGCATGCCGCCTTGCCCGGCCCCGTGGACACGGATATGTCCAGAGGCTTTGACGTACCGAAGGCCTCTCCGGAGTCCGTTGCGCGAGCCATTTTCGACGGAGTGGAAAAAGGAGAGGAGGACATCTTCCCAGATCCCATGTCAGATTCCCTGGCGGAGAGCTGGCGAAGCGGTGCGGTCAAGGCGCTCGAGCGCCAGTTTGCGGCGCTCGTAGCGGCAGAACCCGTCACGTCATAAGCAAAGGGAAGGGACACGGTGCAACTTCGGCACGGCCCGAAACTCGTCGGGCAACTGTGCACCGCACTTTGCTGTATGGACGGTCACCGATATGAGACGTCATCGGTCGCCCTCGCAAAACTCCAGCCGATTCGTCGACTACATGGTCTATCGCGGCGCGGCCCTGGCGCGGTTCTCTGCCTCGCCCGGGCCGTCCATAGGCTTCACCTTGTTCCGCTGCCCGTTGCCCCAACGATGTTTCTCGCGCGGTACGGGTCCTACGTGGACTTCGATCCGCCTAAACGCGTTTCAAGAGAAAGGTCCTTCGCGAAATCCAGAGCTTATGACCTGAGCGGACCGAAGGACCCGCCTTTGAGCTAATGATTCAGCAACTCAGAATCGATTCCGCTATTTGCCATATACCATCGGCTGTCGAAGCGCCCATCTTCAAAACCGTTGAAACAGTAAGACGTCGCTGGCCGCGCTAGACGCCGTAAAACAATGGAAATTCCGAGGGTACCTGTTGAATGGAAATCACGTGGAGGTTGACACCCAGGTCGCGGTCGATTTCACTCTTGCCGGACAATAACAGGCGCCGATCTCTCGGGACGGTGTATTACGAGACACGGGGCAGATTACTCCACCCGTGGCACTGCTTCCGCCTTCCCGCTCTTAATACTCCGCAGTGCCGCATCCAAAATCTCCTGATTCTGCCAGCCTTCCTCGCCCGGAATCGGAAACGGCGCTTTCCCCTCCACCGCATCGGCAAACGCATCCACCTGCAGCGCGTAAGCCAGCACATTCGATGCCGTCTTCGTCTCCGTTATCGCTTCGTCGCGCCGAAGCTGTAATTCCACCGGATGCTCCACATTGAGCGCGGCGTCCGCCCGCAGTACGCCCGTTTCGCCAACCAACTCAAGCGGCGTCCGATACTCCGCGCGAAACGAAACCAGCGCCGTCCCCAGTGTTCCACGAGAAAATTCCAACGTAAGCGACGCGGCCGACTCCACGCCTCCGGAAGCTTCGTCGCGCGCGGCGCTCGCGCTCACCCGCGCCACTTCGTCCTGCAGAATGAAGCGCAGCGTATCAATGCAATGCACGCCCACATCAAAAATCGGCCCCGCGCCTGCAACGCTGGCGTCGTATAACCATTTCCGCGGATGCGATGCATCAGCAAAAAAAGAAAACTCCGACCGCGCAAATACCGGCCGTCCGATGCGCCCCGCGGCAACCCATTCTCGCAACTCGCGCACGCTTTCATTGAAACGAAACACCTGCGCCACTCCGAACAGAACCCCTCTGTGCCGCGCCGCCTTCACCATCTGCCGGCACTCGTCCGCGTTCATGCCCAGCGGCTTCTCACACAACACGGGTTTGCCCGCATCCACCGCATCCAGCACATCCACCAAATGTAAGGAGTTAGGAGTGGTCACCAGGACTGCATCCACTTCGGGAGAGGCGCACAGGTCCGCGACCGAATCGAACGCCAGCGGAATGCCATACTCCACCGCCGATTGCTTCGCCTCAGTAATGTTCCGCCGCGAGAGCGCTGTGACCCGGCAGTTCTTCGACCAGGCAAAACCCGGCATCAGCCGCTTGACCGCATGCAGCCCAAAGCCAGCAATGCCAAATCGAATCATGATTATCGCAAAATGGGTTCGGTAGTTTACTTGGTCGCTGCAAATGAGCGAGGCACAAAACCAACATCAATTGTATTGCTGTTGGTCAGCGAGCCGTTGGAATTGATCGTTAGTTCAGTGACCGACTTGGAGCCGGTGTTTCCCACATACACGAATTTGCCGCCTGGATCCGTAACCATAAAGGCTGGATTCGTGCCCACGCTCACCGTGGTCGTGGGAAACGCAGTTAGTGCGCCCGTCGTGGTGTCGATCTTGAATTGCGAAATGCTGGTTGAAGCTGAATTCGCCACGTAGAGGAAGCTTCCGGTCGGGTCCACTAGCGCGGCCACGGGCGTGGTCCCGGTGCCAAACGTCAGCCCCGGCACCGCGACCAGAGACCCATCGGATTGGATGTTGAAGCCGGAGACGGCATTCACCGCGGGATTGGTGGCATACAAGAACTTGGCGCCCGAATCCACCGCAATGCCGGCGACTCCGTTACTCACCGGAGACGATCCCACAAATTGCAACGCGCCAGAACTGTTCACGCTCAAGACAGCGATAGCGGAAAAGTTCGGCACCGGCACGTACAGGAATCCGGAAGAAGTCAGATCCAGACCGGCCGGGCTGGATCCGACCGAAACGCTAGAAACCGGGGAAACCGGGGTCAGAGCTCCCGCCGTGCCGATCTGAAATGCCCAAACATCGTTCGATACCTGGTTGGCAACGAACAGGAAACTACCGCCGCTGTCCATGGTCATGAAGCCAGGAGAAAGACCGCCCGCCGGCGCGCGCGGCAAAATCTCCGTCAAAGCTCCGGTCGTGGAGTTAATGGTGTACAGCGAAATGGTGCTGTCGGCCTGGTTAGCAACGTAAAGAAACCGGCCCGAGGGATGCACAACCACACTCGAGGGCGAATTCCCCGCGACGTAAGGAGACCCGACAAGTATGCTCGCGATCCCCGAACGGTCGTCGATGCGGTAGGCAGATACCGAATTGACTCCACCCGCCACGTAGGCCAGATGCGTAGCCTTGGAAGAGCTGCAGCCGATTAGAATTCCCAGCGCTGTCAGCGCCACAACCGCGGCAACCACAGTTCGCAGGCCTGAAGCGAAACACCGGACTTCGAAGTTCTCTTCTCGGCGTGTGATGTGAAATCGCATTAGCGTTTCCCGAACCTGTAAATCAGCCCCGTGGAGAGCCGAGTATTATGCTGGGTGCTGCCGAATTCCGAGGTGATCAAATAGTCCGCCTGAATGGCCCGCACCGAAAACCTTCCCGCGAGCGGAAAGTCCAGCCCTCCACCGAACGCAATCGCGCGGCCCAGGTGGGAAGGTTCCACCAGCGTGGTTCCAGGCTGGCGCAGCCGGTCGCGCGCCTTGCCGAATAATCCATGCCCATAAAGCCGAATACCCTTCCACTGATAAGAGTACTGCGGTCCGATCATGAAGTTGAACTCTTCCATCTCGTGCGTGTAATAACCGCTGACATCGACCGCGACTCCCAGTCCTTCGTAGAGATCGGGAAGCGAGACGCCCAGGTTCGCGCCGTTGAGATGCAATTGATCAGAAAATCCCAGAGTCCTACTTTCGAACCGGAGATAGGAGTATCCACCCCAAACTTCAATCGCGGGCAATTTTGACGCCGTCTGTGCCGACACCAGAGGGCAGAAACAAGCGCAGAAAGAAGCGCAGAAGATTGAAACCGGTGACAAGAAGACCGCAGCCCTTCTCTGGATGAGGAACATCCGTAGGATTGCCATCAGCTTCGGTCCAAGTCTCCTCTGTGGTTTTGGCGGAACAAGTACTATAGCAGCCCAGCTGTGGATGCCCCACCCTTCGCACACTTTGAAAGGTGAGGAACGTCTCTCGATTAGATGGATAGATGCGCGGCTGCGGCCGGGAGATGCCGGGCTACTTCGAGGCCAGGACTGCGGCGCCTACCCCGGCCCGAACTAGCGACTCGAAAATCCGGACGCCGTCGGTGCCGCCAAGTTCCGGCTCGCTAGCGCGCTCCGGGTGCGGCATCATTCCCAGAACATTGCGTCCCGGGCTGCAAATTCCGGCAATATTTTCCAGCGACCCATTCGGATTCGCCTCCGCCGTAATCTCCCCCGCCGCATCGCAATAACGGAACACAATCCGCTGATCGCGGCGAAGCTCCGCCAGCGTGGCGTCATCGCAGTAATAATTTCCTTCCATGTGCCCGATCGGGATCGTCAACACGTCCCGCACGCGACAAGCATTGGTGAACGGAGTGTCCGCATTTTCCACCCGCACCTGCACCGGTTTGCACACGTATTTCAGCCCGGCGTTGCGCATCAGCGCGCCCGGCAGCAGTCCCGACTCGCAGAGAACCTGAAATCCATTGCAAATTCCCAGCACCAGCCCGCCGCCATCCGCAAACTTGCGCACCGATTCCATCACCGGAGAAAACTTCGCGATCGCCCCCGTCCGCAGATAATCCCCATACGCAAACCCGCCCGGCACAATGATGGCATCGCAATTCTCCAGCTCATGCGATTCGTGCCAGAGAAAAGTCGCCGGCTGCTTCAAAACGTTTTCGACCGTCCAAAACGCATCGTGATCGCAGTTCGATCCGGGGAAAATAATGACACCGAATTTCATGGATTGTTTTCCTTGAAAAGGGGGCTCTGAACTCAGTCTAACACGAACAAAATAGGAGAGAAATTATGCGATTGTTAAAATTTGCGCATCCCCGTTGACAAGGAAATCCCCGCCGCTACAATCGCATGTTTATGCGAGACGAACCTCTAACCATCCAGGACCTCAGCACCGCCGACCACACCCGAGTCCTCAAGCTCACCGGACCCTTGACCATCGCTACGCTGTTCGAGTTTCAAAACCTGGTCCGCACCAATACTTCACCCAAACTCATCATCGATTTCACCAATGTCCCCTAAGTGGATTCCGCCGGAGTCGGCGCGCTGGTGGGAGCGTACGTGCGCCATCAGAAAGAAGGCCACTCCATAACTCTGGCGGGAGTAAATGACCGCGTGCGCGGCACTTTGAAAGTCACGCAGGTGGACAAATTCTTCGACTACGTTGACAGCGTGCCGCAGGTGGCGTGATTTCTCTGCAGAAGAAGAAAGCCTGTAACCGCAAAGAACGCTAAGGAATCGCAAAGGACGCAAAGTTTTGCTTTTCTTTGCGCCCTCCGCGATTCCTTCGCGATTCCTTAGCGTCCTCTGCGGTTAAAAGCTCTTAGACTCTGCTCCTAGTACGGAATCTCGTTCGTCGGCGCGTGCAACGCTCTCTCGTAGTCATCCGACGTAGTCCGATAGCAGCGCAGCCTCGCCTGGCGGCGGTCGAGGTCAGAAATCGGGCACTCCCGCGCATATTTCCAGTTGACGGGCTGAGCATGCGACTGGCTTTGTTGCTGCCGCCACGATCTCATTTCCCACAGGTTCTCATCGCAGGACGTATCCCGCACCGCGTGCACTTTGTGCACCAGCGAATAATTCAACCCATAAGAAGACAGCGGCGGCTGGTACGGAAGAAAGTCATACACCAGCTTGATAAAGCGGGATTCGTCTTTGCCCATTTCCTGCTCAGCAATGAAGACTTCGTCGTTGGCGAAGAACGACGTGCGCTGATAAGCCAACGCCAGCGCAATCAGCCGAACTTCAATCGGTTCCTTCCTCACCGTTGGCCAGGGCTCTCCATCGGCCGCGGGGATTCCGCTGCCCAAGACGAAGATCACCGCCATTACAAAGACAACGGAAATGCAAAACCGCTTCATATTGTGCCACTGTTTCGATGCCTGGACCCTGGGAGGGGAAACAGGCAATCAAGAAAACCGCGACCTAAGAAACCGCAGCATTATAAACATCAAGAGGGCTGTGAATTGCGAATAAACTGTAAAAAAATGCCCTTCTGAGTTGTCAGCCCGACAGAGAGAGTGCTGAACCGCAAAGATGCCAGGGAAACGCGGAACACAAATGAAGTGCCGTTTTCAGATGTTGCACTTCTTTGCGACCTTCGCGATTCCTTACCGTCCTTTGCGGTTAAAGGCTTTAGCGTTCGCAAAGTCCCCCCGGAAACGCTATAATTTCATTTCGCCTGCGTATTCCAGGCAGCCCGAGGGAACCGTGGTCTCCTCTGACAGGCGAGTCCTGATTCCGCGCAATTCAAGTTCATAGAACCGAGGTATCTCCATGTCTGGCCACTCAAAATGGGCCACAATCAAGCACAAAAAGGGCGCGCTTGACGCCAAGCGGGGCAAGATTTTTACCCGCTTGATTAAGGAAATCAGCATTGCCGCCAAGAACGGCGGCGGCGATCCCGACGCCAACCCGCGCCTCCGCGGCGCCATTCTGGCGGCCAAGTCCGAAAACATGCCGCAGGACAACATCAAGCGCGCCATCCAGCGCGGCACCGGCGAACTCCCCGGCGCAACTTACGAAGAATTTTCTCTGGAAGGTTACGGCCCCGGTGGCGTCGCCATCCTGCTCGACATCAACACCGACAATCGCAACCGCACCGTGAGCGAGATCCGCCACGCCTTCGGCAAAAACGGCGGCAATATGGCCGCAGCCGGCGCCGTCGCGTATCTGTTCCACAAGAAGGGCGACATCGTCATTCCCAAGACCGCCGCCAAAGAAGACGACCTCATGGCTATCGTGCTCGAAGCCGGGGCTGAAGACTTGCGCGACGACGGGGATAACTGGGAAGTGCTCACCGATACTTCGGTTTACGAAGCCGTGCTTGAGGCGGTAAAGAAGGCGGGAATCGAACCCGTCTCCGCCTCCGTCACCATGATTCCGCAAAACTACATCAAACTCGAAGGATCGCAGGCCGCCACCATGATTCGCCTGATCGAGGCCTTCGAAGAGCACGACGACGTGCAAAACGTCCACGCCAACTTCGATATTGATCAGAAAGTGCTGGAGGAAGTCGCCGGCTAGCCGTGTGCTTGCCTGCCAGCTTGCTCGGGAGGGCACGGCTTCAGCCGTGCCGTCTGCGCCCCAACGATTTGTCATTCCGAGCGCAGCATCATGATTCGCGACGCGATCATGATGCGAAGTCGAGGAACCTGCTTTTCGCCGGCGCCATCACAAATCCCGCGCGCCAGCCCCACGCACTTCCCCCTCCATCCCCAAATTAACTTCCAGCGACTTTTTCCTCACTCCTGTGCATAATTCTGTGGAAAACTAGCCCCATATACCAATAAGCCCTTACAGTAGAGATGCTTATACACCTTGCACACACCTGAGTGCGAAGCCGCCATGGAAAAACCCGCCGCCAAAATCCGCCTCGATAAACTGCTACTGGAACGCGGCATGGTCCCCTCGCGCGAACGCGCCCAGGCTCTAGTCCTCGCTGGCAAGGTCTTAGTAAATGGACAAAAAATAGAAAAATCAGGCGCCTCGGTAAATAACGACGCCGAGATTCGCCTGCTCGGCGAGGACTTGAAATACGTAAGCCGCGGCGGCCTGAAGCTGGAGAACGCGCTCGCGCATTGGAAAATCAATGTCGCGGGAAAAATCTGCCTCGACGTCGGCGCCTCCACCGGAGGCTTCACCGATTGCCTTCTGCAGCACGGCGCCGCCCGCGTCATTGCCGTGGACACCGGTCACGGCCAGATTGCATTCCAATTGCGAAAAGACCCCCGCGTCCGATTGCTCGAAAAAACCAATGCCCGCTATCTCACTCCGGAACAAGTCGGGGAAATCGTGGACTTGATTGTGATGGACGTTTCCTTTATCTCGGCCACGCAGGTGCTCCCCGCCGTTGTTGCAGCTGCATTTCCGCAAGAAGCAACCGAGAGATCCGAACGCGGATTAATTGTGCTGGTAAAACCCCAGTTCGAAGCCGGCCGCGGGCACGTAGGCCAAGGCGGGATAGTCCGCGACCCCGAGATTCAGCAGCAAGCGGTCGAAAAAGTTAGAGCCACGGTGCAATCTCTCGGCGCCACCTCGACCAACGCAACCGAATCCCCAATCCTCGGAGAAGGCAACCGCGAATTTCTGCTGTACGGAAAATTCTAGCCAAGGCTTTCACCACAGAGACACAGAGCCACAGAGAAAATTCGAAGCAAGCGTTGCTTTTCTCTGTGCCCCTGTGTCTCTGTGGTGAAAAGCTTTTCTCCGTGTCTCCGTGGTGAACGCTTTTCTCCCCGATTCTGTACAATCTCCCTTTCACCATGGGAACCTCGGCCAAGAAAACCATCGGCATCGTCTCCAAACCGCACAAGGCTGAAGTCGCGGAGATCATGCCCGGCCTCACCAAGTGGCTTCACGCGCACAGCTACGATTTCATCGTTGATCCCGAAACCGCCGCCCACGCCGCCGGTTCACCAACCGTGTCGCGAGTGGAGATGGCCACGCGCAACCTCGAGTTTGTCATCGTCCTCGGCGGCGACGGCACTCTGCTGTCCGCCGCCCGCGCCGTGGCCAAGGCGGGTATTCCAATTTTGGGCATAAACCTGGGCGCGCTGGGATTTCTGACCGAAGTTCCGCTCGACGAACTCTACCCCACGCTCGAGAGCATCGAAAAAAGCTCGCACACGATTCAACAGCGCTCCATGGTCCACTGCGAAGTCAGCCGCAGCGGATCCATCATCGCCAGCTATGACGCCCTTAACGATGTTGTGGTCGGCAAGGGCACCATCGCTCGCCTCAACCAT
>WNFD01006039.1_pt1 | contig 18386 bp, 17 predicted proteins | sample 5400491 | NCBI WGS metagenome assembly WNFD01 (sample SAMN13153343, study PRJNA577476) | soil metagenome | isolation source: 120 cm saprolite under Douglas fir tree site 2 hole 2 replicate 2 | place: USA:California | collected 2015-04-18 | reverse complement strand
AGCATTTGGCCGCCATTCCACGCGCACGAACTCTTCAAGTGAAATGGTTGCGTGGGGCCGGCGCTGGCACAGATTGATAGTGGCCGCTTTGTCTTGCAGGAACGCTCGTGCCTGCTGCCGTGTGATCTTGCTGACCGGCCCCAAGGTTTCGGCGCGCTGTATCCTTCTCACCGACCCATCGGGTTGCAGAACGTTTTCCCTCCAGCGAACCACCCACATCTTTCTTCGCTTACCACGGGTCCACAAACAACCTTCTTGATACCGCGGTCGAGTCATACGCTCCTTTCGGCTGACTCGTCCGCCTCTTTCTGCGTCGGCAATAATTGTAGCGCTTACGTCAAGCATCTGAACGTGCTACCACTTGCTGACGATCGATCCACGTCAAGACTTCTGCCTCGCGAAAACGCCAATACTTACCTAGACGGTAGCCTGGCAATCGTTCCAGGGAACGCTTACGCACACGTTCATAGACCCAAGACACGGGCACCTGCAGTAACCCGGCAACTTCTTGAACAGTGAGGAGGTGGTTTTCGCCGCGTCTCTCCCCTGTGGCCGCGTGTTTTGTCGCGGCATGTTGCGTGTCCTCGAGGACTTCTTCTCTTCGGGAAAACTCGGTCGAGCCGGAATGTACTGGAAAGCGCGAAGCATGCTGTCCTGGGGACGCCGTATTCTCGCGCATACCGAATTGGATTTGACGGCGATTCATGTTTTCTAGTCAGCTTTTGTAAGAGCCTCTCCTTGGATTTGTTCTCGCTTGGGATTGTTGGTATGTTGACCTGCCCAGCGCTTGAACTCTTCGTCCTTGCGGAACAGGAGCTTGAGTGCCTCAGTCACGACGTAAGAAGCGTGCGCATCAATGAACTCGGCGTACCTGTCCAGGTTGTTTCTGACTCCCTCCTCCAGACGGACCTGAAGGGTTGTAGTCTTCGGTTGCTTTGACGGTGCTTTCAGAAGTGCCAAGTTTTCTTTCTCCTTTCCTCCATCCGTGAATCATTACAGCCTGCATTACAAACTGTTGCTCCGACTCTTGCACGCGGCCAAAACACGGCCCGAGCAGTTCAGGGCGGGCGGGAGCGATCCCACGAAATTTTGGGCGGCTGAAAGCCCCCAAAAGTGGGGTCGCTCCCGCCCATCCTAGTGTTTTAGCCGCGTGCATATGTCACCTCCTTCCATCACGCATCTACTGTTCAATGAAGAGTTTGGGTTCCCTTCGAAGGTGAACTGCGAGGTGACGCTGGTCCTGAACAACCCCGTATCTGCCAGCCGTCACCCCAGGTCTTCGTGCTGTCACCGAAAACTGTTTCATGACCCGGAACTGTGATGGCTCGGAAGAGAATTTTCTGATGTGGCAGCGACGGTGACGCCGCCGCAATTTGAAAGTCTTCCGGCAATCGATTTCGCTTCCAGAGATGGTAGAGGGTGGCGATACTGTCCCCGGCGTAACGCTTCCGGGCCTCGCTTAGGAAGATCGCGTCTTGGTCTGTAACAAGCCTGTATTGTTCGCGGTCCCACTTCGTCTCCAGGTCGAAATAACGGATCAAGTCCGAGAGTCCCCTGCCTTCGACAAGAAACGAAAACAGTTCAGCTGCCTCTTTCTGCAGGCCCGCTGCAGTGGAAATGTAGAGGAATTGAAAGCCCGCAAGCTGTCGAAATAGGGGCCGATAATTGCGCAAGTGTGCGATATACGCATCAAGGTTTCGGTGGTCGGTATCAATGTAAGTGAAGGTGACCACAGGCATGTAATCCGGAGAAGGATAAGCAACACAGAGAGGAAATCTGTCTGCGAAGGTGACGGCGGTACTGTGCTGTGGGGACGACGTGAATAGACTCTCAGCGATCTTGAAGCGCTGGACAAAGTATCTTCTCTTGGCTTGCGCGGTCTCGAAATAGTCTTCGTTTGGATGCGCGAGAATGAAATCGAGCGCCAGGAGCATGGTCTTGATGTGGGCGAGTTCGTGCTCCCGCCGATTGCGGAGATAGTCTTTGCCGATGGCGGAGTAGAGCTGCCGCGAGCAGAGATGATAGACGAGACTCCTCCGCGTATATCTCTGGGCCCTGGCATGACCCAGGCTAAACAGCTTTTCGACCAACCGGGCATTGCGCTTGCCGCTCTTGGCCTGCGCGAAGTCAAGGAACTGTCGAACCGTGAAATAGCCGGAATGCGTGGCCACAAGGTAGAGAAATCGAGCTTCGGCGTCGGTATAACCGAAGATAAGGAGCTTGGCGAGTTGGTCTCGTGGCATATTCACGGTCTAAAAGCCTAAGATTACTGCGCTCAACTCCCGGTCGTCGCGGATGCGGCGAAGGCGGTCAGTCTCGCCATGCCGGGCATAGATCTGAAAGCCGGCGCGAGCCTTCTGGGAAAGCCCGCGTGGTCGGTAATGTTCCGTGGCAAGCTCAAGGTCGCGCCGCTGAATCTCGCATTCGTTCTCATTCACATACTCGATGCGCAGGTCGGGAATGGGAATCCTGCCCGACACAACTTTCAGGTGATACCGCTCGGCAATTTCCTTTCTAAGCGTTTCAAAATCTCGACGCTTGTCTGGGGCGGCACGGGCAAGGCGGGCATAAAGCTCCTTCTTCATTTCATAATCGAGCTGGACACGAAGGACTTTACCGCCGCGGCTTTGGATCTCATCGCTGACCTTGTGATAAAGCCGGTAGAGGTCCGCATCGTGAAAGGCTTCTTTCGGTTTCTTTAGTCCGTGGTAGGTGGCTTGACTTGAAGGGAGAATCTTGCCGCGGGAAAGCAGCTTGTGGCCATCCTTGGTTAGAGTAACGACCTGGGTCGGGCTATGTTCCGGATCGGCAATCGTGGACTCCTTCATGAGCCCCTGGCGGACTAGACTCTCCACGTCGTTCTCCACCCGCGCGCGATCGCCGTTGTAGGCGAACTCGGCCAGGTCCCCAGTGGCGACAACACGGAACTTCCCGACCTCGGAGAGTGTGTGGATCTCGGAATCCCGGAGTGAGTAAGTCTTGCTCCGGTCCATGTATCGGGTTCGGGTGCGCTGAGAAAGGAACGCTTGGACTCGTTCTTCGCGGGCGAGCGGAGGACGGTCTCTGTGGGAACGATCGGGACTTTGGCGGTCGAGTCTGTCGGCGCTCCCTTCTTGTCGGTGAATGTTGTGAAGCTCTGTCCACTTGGTCCAGTCGGGCGATGAGCTGCGGCTTACGTCACGGGCTGGGTCAAGATCAGAGCCACGAAAATCATCAAGTTCGAAACCGTCAAACCCTCGGGACATGGAATCAGCTCCTAAAGCACCATTAGAGGGGATGCCTAATCGCATAGGTCAGGCGGGCGGGGAAATACCTTGCAGATCGGCGCGGCGGCTCGAAACGAGAAGGTCGGAGGAATGAATTGCTGCACATCATTTGCCTCTGCTATGTTTGGGAGCCGCTGGGACTCGCGTACGCAGCGTCTTGGTAGAGGAACACCTCTTCGACGTTCTTGCCAAACACGCGAGCGATCTTAAATGCGAGCGGAAGGCTCGGGTCGTACCTGCCCGTCTCAATGGCGTTGATGCAAGCCCGCGACACCCCCACATGCATGGCGAGTTCGGCCTGCGACCATTCCCGTTCTGCTCGTAACACTCGAAGCCGGGTTTTCATTCGTACCGCCAGTGGCGACGCCACGAGGAGATGATCAGACCCGCGCTCCAAAGAACAACCGCGAGCGCCACATTCCCGTATCCGGGAACGCGTGAGAATCCAAAGCTCTCCAGAAAAGCCTCGCCGATCAAAAAAATTAGCATCCCGATGAAAGCAAACGTGAGAGCCTCATAGAAGTACCGTGTCTCGAATTCGTCGATGGCACGGAGGAAGCGAAGGAGGGTCCAAACGACAAAAGATGAGCCGAGAAGCGAGAGCGTGAGCAGCGCCTTTCGCTGCAAGTTATGCGAATACTGAGCAAGAGCGAAAGCGGCAGCACTACCGAGTGCTGCTTCATAAAAGAGGCGGAGCAGGCCCTGCTTCTTCACAACAAGCGGGTCAACTGGTTCGCGTCGAGGTGACATATGGGCCTCCCCGAAAAGGGTTCCAACAGACTACACAACATCCCTGTAAATGTCAACTATAAATATCATAGTAGTGCTATAAGATATCTAAACGATGCTAACAAGTCACTATGACTAGGATTGGGACGCCGAAAGCCGAGATCAACTTGGTCAAGTCGTGCCTCAAGCGAGTCGAGGAAGAACACGCGGCGTGGTTAGAACGTCGGAAAGGAACGACTGAACATGCCTGGAACCATCGAAGTCGAGGAAGGAACCGGCAATGTCTTTGCTGACCTTGGGCTACCAAATCCGGAGGAGCGCCTCGCCAAAGCTGACGTTGCCATTTGCATAGCTGGAATCATTCGCGCACGGCGACTCACTCAGGCCAATGCAGCCCGCATTTTTGAAGATCGATCAGCCAAAGATTTCCCCTCTATTGTGCGGGCAGCTTTCCGGTTTTTCGACCGAACGACTCATGCAGTTCCGCACCTTGCTTGGCCGCGATATTGAAATGGTCATAAAGCGTCCACCAAGTTCTCGGTGCCAAGGACACGTGCGAGTAGTCGCAACGGTGAGGAATGTAACCGCACGCCAATTGGGACAAGGAGAGGATGCTCATCCGGAGCACAGGTACCGATTTGCAGAACTCCAGTGTGCTGAACCACGATTGGACCAAGATTACCGACAGGTCATTCGGCTAACAGTACGTAGAACCCCAGCATAGGCCCGTAAACATTAATGCCATAGTTCAAGAACTTCGGTTCGGACAAATAAAGGTTTGATACATGCCTGTAATTTGTTCCGGCCGAAATGGCATAACGTTGATTGAGATTATATCGGACGCCACTGCCCAACATGAAAGTAAACGTGAAATCCTGTCCCTGCGCATAGGGCACGCCTTTGGGTCCCTTAGCGTCGATATTCCCGAGGCCCAGGTGTAAGTCAAAGTAGGGCACAATTCTCCAGTTAGGCCGGACAAAATTACGCCGAATACCTGTGTCGTAAGCCCAATACCGGGTTTCCGGCCCCCTCGGAATCGCGGTGAAAGTACCGCTCAGCGTAAGATCCCAATTACCGCGCAGAACCCCAGGACCTCGTACGTCGTCCATGTGCCATCGGAGGGAAGCAATGGTCGGTACTAGCGTGTATTTGAGCGGAGTTTGGTTGTACTTATCGCCTAACAGGAAATCGAAAGGCCAAGGGATATTGATGGAAAGCCATCCCGTTTCCAGCGAGAATTCGAGCTTGTTTTTGTAAAGATGCACGCAATAAAATCCGAATTTCCTATCTGGATTTCTAAATTGCGCATCTTACGCTTCTCCTGCCCTTGACACAACGAATGTATCACTAGAGCGGACGCGGCCAGATCACGGGTTCCGGCGGCTCGTTGCGCGTCTGGCTCGCCCTCTTCGAGTCTTACAGGCAAGGGCAGATGCCTGGTTAACGCGCAAACCGGGCAAGTGGAATCGTCCGAAAACTACATGTACGACTCCGAGACTGATCGGCCACTGGCTGAGTTTGTGCGCACATCTTCGCCAGGAACTGCTGCAATTTCGCTTACTCCGCTTGGGCTTGCTTCAGGGCAGGGAAAATATAGGTAATGGTTATGAACTGATTGCGTAACCGTGGCTACGAATTGCTTCCACGGCCTCACTTCGAGTACCGGCGTCCACTTCCTTCAGAATTCGATGGATGTGGTTTCTCACAGTGAATTCGGAGAGATTCAGATGAGAAGCGATCTCCTTGTTTGTCAAGCCCTTGGCGACGAGAACCATCAATTGCTGCTGTCGCAAAGTAAGATCAGGTCTTGAGGCCGAACGCTTGACAGGAGCCTCTTCGACCACATGAACGACGAAGCGGAATAGGGCAGGACAAAGTTGAGGAGGGCAAACGGCCTCCCCCCGGTAAACGGCGCGCACAGCGGCCAAGAGGTCGGAAGCAGAAGCATCTTTCAACAAATAGCCCATCACACCGGAACGGACGGCAGCCATGAATAGTTCTTCATCAGGTTCCATTCCGATTAGGATGGCCTTAAAAGCCGCCAGTCCTCCAGTTTCGCGAGCAATCTTTATGACGGGCCAGGCGGTTTCAAAAGAGTCGATGACAATCACGTCAAACTGAGTGCCCAGTACTTGGCAAGCGGTTGTTTTGGTTGGCCCGTCGTGACCGACAACGACAAGATCAGAGCGCTTGCGAAACAGGCGAATCAGCGCTTCGCGAAGGAGACGATTCTCCATCATCAAGAATACACGGATAGGGGAGCAGGGGACGATTTCGCTCACGGGATCCATTCTTTGCTCGGCTGCTGGGTGTTCCGACCAAGAGCTACGGCCCGGTCACGACAAGAGCATATGACTTAGTCATGGTCAGTGGGCGATAAACTAATCTTGATGCCTAAGAGTGTCAAGAGAAATTAATAGAATTCTAATAATCGCTTCCGAATGATGATAATGTAATTTTTGCGTAATCCAAATGAAGGCCTTTTTGTATCGTTTTCGTGCATTGCGGTTATGCTGGATTGCCCCGGCAATGCCGCGTAGTCCTGAGTAATACCGCCCCCCGACGCCACTGTAAGCTTTGGCCGACAGTTCGAAAAACGAGCGGTAGGTACATTTGATTGGGTCGGATTTGGTACCCATTCAAATTTTGCTTGGTACATAACTTAAGCCTATACCAATCATCCCCGATAGTCATTTTTTGAACCTTCCCCTAACCAGATGAAAAACGGACACTTACTCACCGTCCACTTGATGGACCGACTCTAGCCCTTCGGGGAGTGCTGCAAAATGGAAAAAGTTATCCGGGTCCTCGTGGCGAATCGTCCTCGGCTAATGCGAGAGCTGATACTCACAACGTTTGCGGATCAACCCGACATTGAAATTGTCGGGGAAGTCAGCGAGGAGTCGGAGATTTCCGAGAGCGTAGAAAGAACTATGCCTAATTTCGTGGTCATCGCGCTCGACCACCCCGGTAGAAGGCCAGCCATTTGTGACGAGTTGCTCCGTGAGCATCCGGAAGTGCGTGTCATCGCGGTGGCGCCGGAAAAGAACTTCGTCGTTTACTACTGGGCTTCACTCAATATTCATTCGAACGATATCGAAGCGTCTGAAGAAGGGATTTTGAGCGCGATGCGAGCCAGAATGGTCGCGAATGGAGCCATTTGAAGAATTTCATGCCCGGCTCTCGGGAGAATTTATGTTTGACTACAAAAAAATGGGCAAACTGATCGGCGTGCTGGCCTTGACTCTTTTGTTTTGCTCGCAGGCCTACCCGCAGCGGCAATCTCAGGGGAGTACCGCGCAAGGTTCCGGAACAGAAACTCCCGCGCGTGTGCCTTTGCACTCGCCGGATATCGTCTCGGACAACCTTGACAAGGCAGCGGCCTCAGCAGATCAGATCCTCGAAGTCGTCAACAAGGAGGCTGGTTTGATGGTCGAGCTGAAGCGGTTTCTCGCGCAGGACGCGGGAGCCAGCGGGCAGATTCTGGAAGAAGCAGATCTAACGGACGGAGCAGTAGCGGAGCGCCTGCGCTCGGACTTGCGTGCCCGCGTGCTCGCAACACGGCTCCTGCAGAGGTTTGGCTACCTCGTCCCGCGGCTGAATCCGGATTCAGACCTCGGAGCAGAACAAAGGCTCGTTCGCCAGGAGCGTGCCCAGATCCTCGCGCGCTCCGCTGAACGCAGCGACCGGCTAGGTGAGAACTACCCAATAGGCCATGCAGCATGTGATCCCCGGCTCAGCCCTGAGTGCGCATTCCCGGCCTCCCTACCGGAGGATCGCGGCGATCTTTCGGCGAGGCCGTCCGCACCTGCCCGCGCGCCGCGTTCTTCCGCGCCGTTGCAGCGTGCTACGGACGTACCCCCGAACGATGGCACGCGTCCCGATGGCACCATCGCTTCGCCAAACCAGCGCACGGAATATCCACCCGCGATGCGCGGACCGGAAACCTTGCTCACTTCGGCGCCCGCAGAAAACATTCCACAGCGGGGCGAGTCGCCGCGCGTAGCTGGACAGGGAATCGGAGACGACTTAGCGACACCTCTCATCACTCCGCTGGATCAGCAGTCCGTCGGAATGTTGCAGCCGCAACCAACATCTTTCGACCCCCGCATGCCGAGAACTCGGCAGGGCTTCGAACGCTATCCGGCAGAGAATTACGGGAACGCCGAAGGCTCTGTCACTGTGGAGCCGGTGAAGATGCTGCGTAGGCCGAATCCTTATGCCAATGTGCCCTCTCTTTACGACCTATACGTTCAAGCCGCGTCGAACGCGCGGCCGCTGGATCGCTTCGGCCTGGAAATTTTTCGCAAAGGCGAAGCTAATCCGGACTATCTCCCTATGGACCTCCCTGTTGGGCCGAATTATGTAGTAGGTCCAGGTGACAGTCTTTCGATCGACCTCTGGGGCGGTGTTTCACAGAGGCTTCTTCGCACCATAGATCGTGAAGGGCGCGTAGTCTTGCCCGAAGCGGGCCCAATCCTGGTTTCCGGCCGGACTCTTGGCGATGTACAGCAGGAAGTGCAACGCATTTTACGGATGCAGTTCCGTGATGTTTCTGCGGACGTCTCGCTCCAAAGGTTACGCACCGTCCGGGTTTACGTCGTGGGTGACGTATCTTCTCCAGGCGCATATGACGTGAGTTCGCTTTCCACGCCCCTGAATGCGCTGTTCGCCGCAGGTGGTGTGACCCAACAGGGTTCTTTGCGCAAGCTGCAGCACTATCGTGGAAAGCAGTTGATCGAGGAAGTGGACGCCTATGATCTTCTGCTTCATGGCATTCGCGGGGATCTCGAGCGTCTCGAAAACGGTGATTCCCTGCTGGTACCTCCCCTAGGTCCGGTCGTAACCGTGGAAGGAATGGTGCGCCGCCCCGCCCTCTACGAATTGCGGAATGAAAAGACGCTCGAGGAAGCGCTCGATCTGGCTGGAGGAATTCTTCCGGCGGCGGCGCTCCGGCACATCGAGGTGCAACGGCTGGTGGCGCACGAAAAGCGCACCATGCTGAGCGTCGAGATTGGAGAAGCAAGCGATCCCGAAGCCGTTAGTTCTCAATTCCGGGGGTTTACCGTGCAGGATGGCGATGAGATCCACATTTTCCCCATCGCACCCTACAACTCCGCGGTCATCTATCTTGAAGGTCACGTCTTGCGGCCCGGGCGTTATTCCTACAAGCCGGGGATGACGCTCAAGGATGTGGTGACTTCTTACAGCGATCTTCTTCCCGAACCTTCCGTACGCTACGCGGAGATTATTCGCTTGCATGCCCCGGACTACCGCCCGGTTGTCGAGACCTTTGATTTGGCGGCTGCTTTGGAGCACTCGGAGACGGCCCCGAAGCTCGAGGCGCTCGATACCGTCCGCATTTTCGGCCGATACGACTTCGAGCCCGTACCGGAAATTCTCGTAACCGGTGACGTGCGCTCACCAGGAAGGTATCGCTCTTCCGGTCAACAGCACTTGCGCGATGCTGTCTATCAGGCCGGTGGTCTCATGCCGGACGCGTGGCTCGAATCGGCACAGCTTTTCCGAACGCAGCCGGACGGAAGCACAAAAGTGTTCAACATCGGCCTTGGCGATGCCCTTGCCGGCGATCCCTTGAACAATATTCTGCTCCTGCCGCGCGACCGCATTTTAATTCACCGCCAGCCGGAACGTGTTTCTCCTCCCAGTGTGTACGTGCGCGGTGAAGTTGCGCGGCCGGGGCGCTACCCACTGACCGTCAACATGCGCGTTTGCGATGTGATTCGGTCGGCGGGCGGCCTGCTCCGCAGCGCCAACCCTGAGGGCGGCGACCTGACGCATTACGTGGCCTCCAGAAAGTCATCCAACGAAAGCATTCCCGCGGAACGCCAGGAGCTGAATCTGGCTGCCGCGCTGACGGGAAATGAAGGCCAAAATCTGCTTCTCCAGGATGGCGACACGTTGACCGTGCCGCAGCAAGCCGGCTGGTCTGATGTCGGCGCTACGGTGATCCTCCGCGGCGAAGTGCGTAAACCCGGTGTTTACGGCATCCGGCCTGGGGAGAGATTGAGTTCCCTTTTGCGGCGTGGCGGTGGACTGCTGCCCACAGCCTACCCGCGGGCAGCCGTGTTCGAGCGCAACGATGTCCGTGAACTCCAGCAGAAAAGCCGCCAGGAACTGATTCAACGGCTTGAACAAGAGTCCACCGTCGTGAAGACTTCGGTATCCACGTCGGGAACGGAAGAAGCTGCACTCCAACAGGCAGCCATGCTGCAACGCCAGCGCGCTTTGGATGCCCTGCGGAAAGCTCCGGTATCGGGCCGGCTAGTGATTCATATTCGGACTGACCATAAGAGCTTTGAAGGCTCGCCAGATGATATCGAGCTTCGAGCGGGTGACTCCCTGACGATTCCCAAGCAGCCCGGAGGCGTGCTGGTTATCGGGCAGGTGTACAACTCGAACGCCCTCACCTACACGCCGGGAAGGAATGCTGGCTGGTATCTCTCCCGAGCTGGAGGCCCAACGCGACTTGCAGACAAAGGCGGCATCTTTATTATCCGCGCAGACGGTTCGGTCACTGGCGGAAAACAAGGCAGCCTTTGGTCCGGGAATGCGCTCTCGGCAACGATGGGTCCGGGCGACACGATTGTAGTCCCGGAGAAGCCGGTGCTTGGCAGCTCCGCCTGGAAGAACATCGTGTCCGTCGCGCAAATTGCGCAGGCGGGAGCGCTGGCAGCGGCCGTCGCTATCAAATGAGTGGACATGAAGATACGAGGCCAAGCAAGGATTCTCGGAGCCGCTGCCCTGCTGAGTGCATGCTCGGCTCATGCGTCCGCCGCGCAGGAACAAGGGCCCATAGCGCCGGCATCGGAAACGGAAGTTGCCAAGGAGAAAGCGTCTTCAGAGACTGATACCGCGCCGGATGCGAACGTAATGATGAGAGGCTCTGAGGGAAGGCGAACGGGATTGGTGGGACGTTTCATGACCGACCAAAAAGAAATCTGGACAAGTCCCACGCGGCTTCGGTTCCCGGATGCCGAGTGGCTTGTGCCGTTGAGTGGCATAACGGCGGGGCTGCTTGTTACGGACCGCGATTACAGCAAGCGCGTGTCGCAGAATCCCACGACGATCAGCCACTACAAGACTCTATCGAATGCGGGTGTCGCAGCACTTGTCGGCGGGGCGAGTGGAATGTGGGTGATGGGCCACGTGAGCCACAACGAGCATTGGAGCGAGACCGGTTTCCTCGCTGGCGAAGCGGCGTTGAACAGCTTCGTTGCGGTGGAGTTGTTCAAGTACACGCTGCGGCGCGAGCGGCCGTATCAGGGCGATGGCAGCGGGGCGTTCTTCCAGAGTGGCGGCACGTCGTTTCCGTCGGAGCATGCGGCCGCAGCATGGTCCGTGGCTGGCGTAATCGCCCACGAGTATCCTGGCCCTTTTACCAAGGTCATGGCGTATGGCCTAGCTTCTTTGGTGAGTGTCTCGCGCCTGAAGGCGCATCAGCACTTTCCATCGGATGTGGTCGTTGGCAGCGTCATCGGTAACCTCGTTGCTCAGGACATTTACAGCAGGCATCACGATTTTGAACTTGGCGGCGGGGAATGGAGATCAATCAGCCAACTCTTTCGTGGCGATGGAAACTCTTCTCCTGCGAACCGGGGTTCGCCTTACGTTCCGCTCGATAGCTGGGTGTATCCGGCGCTCGACCGCCTGATGGCGCTGGGCGTGATCGACAGCGGGTTCGTGGGGCTGCGGCCCTGGACGCGAAGCGAGTGCACACGCCTGCTGAACGAAGCGGGGGAGAAGATTGACGAGGAAGGCTCGGGAGGGGCCGAGGCCGAGAAGGTCTATCGTCTGCTGGAAACGGAATTCCACGACGAGGTCGAAGGTCCGAATGGAACAGGGAATTTCCGCGGGCGAGTGGAATCCTTATACTCGCGTGTGACGGGCATTTCCGGCAAGCCGCTCACCGACGGCTATCATTTCGGGCAAACAATCATCAACGATTACGGCCGGCCATACCAGGAGGGATTCAAAGGAGGGATTCAACTCGGTCGACGGCTTCTCTGGTTGGACGACGTCCGGTCACTGGGTGGGCTACGTGCGGGGCGAATATCAGCACTCGCCTTCTGCACCCGCGCTGCCGGACACAGCCCGGCAAACCATTGCCACAGTCGATGGAATACCGGCGATTCCACCAGGCACGCCGTTTGTGGCGGTGAACCGCTTGCGGTTGCTCGATGCCTACGTCGGGCTGAACTTCGAGAACTGGCAAGTCACCTTCGGCAAGCAGAGTCTGTGGTGGGGTCCGGGCGACGGCGGGCCCATGATGTTCAGCGACGACGCGGAATCCATCAACATGTTCCGCATCAATCGGATCTCGCCGCTTCGGCTACCAAGCATTCTGAAGTTTCTGGGCCCGGTTCGGATGGAATTTTTCATCGGCCAACTGGACGGCCACCACTTTGCTCTTGGCCCCGACCGCCTCACAGTCACAGGCTCCTGGTCACAACTATTGAATCCCCAACCGTTCACGGACGGCGAGAAGTTCAGTTTTAGACCTTCCAGGAACTTGGAGATTGGCTTCACGTACGCGACCATTTTTCCAAAGTGTTCTTGACAAGGGGGAAACGCCGTCTGGCGTTTCGAACTCCGGTCGAAGGACCGGCCTCGATTTTACGTACCGGATCCCCAAATTACGCAATTGGCTGACGCTGTACGGCGACGGGTTTGCGCAAGACCAAATCACTTTCTTCATCGACCCTAAAGGGAGGCCCTTGCCCTTTGGGTATCCGGAGCGAGCCGTGTGGAGAGCAGGAATTTACGTTCCGATGTTTCCGGGACTTCCAAAACTAGATTTCCGAGCCGAGGGCGTCTACACGGATAATCCCGATCCGGGCATCGTAGGCTTGTACAACCACGGGTATTACTATCGGGCGGGGCGGTATCTCAATGGATATACGAACAACTCGAATTTGCTCGGGAGTTGGATCGGTCGGCAGGGACAGGGTGTCCAGACTTGGACAAACTACTGGTTCAACGCGCGGGACCGAATTCAATTGAATTTCCGTCACCAAAAGGTTAGCCAGGCGTTCATTCCAGGCGGCGGCACGCTGACGGACGTGGGGGTGCGCGGCGATTATTGGTTGGGTCCGGTCGGCATCTCCGCTTGGGTACAACACGAGCGCTGGCTGTTCCCGGTGATTCAGCCAAACATCTCGAGAAATGTGACGGCAACTCTGCAAGTTTCGTTTGAGCCGCACAAGTTGTTCACCCACTCTGTTGCCGACGCGAAGGAAACGGCGTTCGGCGTCGGAGGCCGGCCGTGAATCACGCTAGCAGCGCTCCGGTCCGCCAGCGTGTTCCCGAAGTGCCTGACGTTGGCCTTCCCGTGACGCCCGAAGTGCCGGAAGTGCCGCCAAAAACAGATATCGAACCCGTGTCTGCACCCCAAGAGCCGATGCCAGACATGCGAGAGAGAGCTGTTCCGATGCTGAGCCTCCTGTGGCACGAGCGAAGGTTCTTGAGCCGGGCTGCGGCTGTAGGCGTGCTCCTCGGCACTCTCTTGGCTTTCTTGCTCCCGAAGAGATTCCAGTCTACGGCGCAGTTGATGCCCCCGGATAGCCAATCGAATTCCGGGATGGCATTGCTGGCGGGACTTGCATCGCGAACCGGAAACGGTCTGGGGACGTTCGCCGGCGATCTGCTCGGCATGAAGAGTTCCGGAGCGCTTTTCATTGGCGTCCTGCGCAGCCGCACGGTGGAAGACCGCCTGGTTGATCGTTTCGAATTGAAGCGTGTATACGGCGCCCGGCTGGAAGAAACCGCTCGGCGCACTCTCTCGGAAAACACTTCTATTTCCGAGGACCGCAAGAGCGGAATCATCACCATCGCGGTGACCGACCGCGATCCCAAACGTGCCGCAGCTCTTGCGCAGGCCTACGTCGAAGAACTCGATCGCGTGGTGGCGCAGCTTTCCACCTCTTCGGCTCGGAGGGAGAGAGAATTCCTCGAGGAGCGCCTCAAATCCGTGCAGACGGATCTCGGGGTCGCCGAGAAAGAATTCAGCCAGTTCGCCAGCAAGAACAGCGCGATTGACATCAAAGAGCAAGGTAAAGCCATGGTCGGCGCTGCGGCGGCTCTGGAAGGGCAACTCATTGCCGCTAAGTCCGAGCTTCAGGGTTTGAAGCAGATCTACACGGATAATAACGTGCGCATCCGCGCTTCACGGGCGCGTGTCGCGGAGTTGCAGAGCCAGCTCGAGAAAATCGGAGGCAAAGGAGATTCGAACGATTCGTTTTATCCCTCGATCCGCAAGTTGCCGCTGCTTGGCGTCACCTATGCAGATCTCTATCGCCGCACAAAAGTGGAAGAAGCGGTGTACGAGGCGCTGACCCAGCAATTCGAATTAGCCAAAGTCCAGGAAGTTCGGGAAACTCCTAGCGTCAAGGTTCTCGACCCACCGAGCATTCCGGAGAAAAAGTCTTTCCCCCCGCGCTTGGAGATTATTTTTCTTTGTACGTTTCTGACGTTTGCAGGAGCGGCAGCGCTGGCCCTTGGCAAGGCGCATTGGGAAGAAATCGACGCGCAAGATCCCGGCAAAGCCCTCGCGCACGAAGTATTTCAAACTGCGAATGCGCGTATGCCGTGGGCGCCTCCGAACGGCTCGCGCTTGCAGGCCATGGCACACCGCGTGTGGGTTCGGCGAGTTTGGCCAAACGATTCTGCGAAAGAGGCAGAGGAGTTGCAGAATCGAAAGTAAGTTATTGATGTAGAACTAGTTATACGAAATGTAGCCCTGTGGGTGACGGGGCGAAGCTGCATCTTGACTCTGAGAAAGGACATTCAAACGTGTCAGCGGCTGCCAGCTTCTCGTTGGTGAATTCTCAAAAGTACCGCCTGTGTCCGGACTACGCCGAGCAGCGCTGGTATGCCGCCTACACCTGCGCGAACCATGAGAAACGTGTAGCCGCTGAACTCGGAGCGCGATCGGTCGAGCACTTTGTTCCGCTCTATAAATCTGTTCGCCGCTGGAGAGACCGCCGGGTGCAGCTCGATCTGCCGCTGTTTCCCGGCTATGTCTTCGTTCGCTTGGCGCTGCGCGACAAGCTGCGTGTTCTTCAGATCCCGAGTGTCGTTCACCTGGTCAGTTTCAATGGTCACCCCGCGGAGCTTTCGAATAACGAGATGGAAGCCCTTCGGCGGAGCCTTATGGAGCGGTTGGATGCTCAGCCACACCCGTACCTGAATGTGGGCCGCCGGGTCCGCGTCGCAGGCGGGCCGCTGACGGGCCTCGAAGGCATCATCGTCCGAAAGAAGAACCAATTCCGCTTTGTCATCTCTCTCAATCTGATTATGCGCTCCGTTTCCGTCGAGCTGGATGATGCGGACATCGCACCTGTTAATTAGAAATTATAACGTTTCTCTGAAATTTTGACATGACTTCGGCGCGGGCAAATCACAGATTGCACTTGACCTGGGGCCCCCTCTTGGCTCGCAACGTCATTTGGAACCTGGTCGGCAACGGCGCTCCAATGATCGTGGCGGTTTTCTCCATCCCCATTCTTATCCAAGGGCTGGGGAGGGACCGCTTCGGGGTGCTGGCGCTGGCTTGGGCGCTAATCGGATATGCGAGCTTGTTTGACCTGGGGGTGGGGAGGGCGCTGACGCAGCTAGTGGCGAAGAAACTGGGGGCGGGGGAGGATCGCGAAGTTCCCGCGCTGGTGTGGACTTCGCTGATCCTGATGCTGCTCTTGGGAGCGGCGGGCGCTCTCGCGGCGGTGTTGCTTGCGCCGTGGCTGGTGCATCGCGCGCTCAATGTGCCGGTGGGGCTGCAGGTCGAGACGCTGCGTTCCTTCTACCTGCTGGGGCTCTCGATTCCCGTGGTTATCGGCACGGCGGGCCTGCGCGGATTGCTGGAAGCGCATCAGCGGTTCGGGATGATCAACGCGTTGCGGATCCCGATGGGGGTGTACTCGTTTGCGAGCCCGCTGCTAGTTCTGCCGTTCTCCCGGAGCTTGTTTCCGGTGGTGGTGGTACTTGTTTGCGGGCGGGTGATCGGGTGGGCGGCGCACTTGGTGCTTTGCCTGAGGGTCGTGCCGGAGCTGCGCCAGGGGATCGTCTGGCATGGCGCGGTCGCGGGCCCTCTGCTGCGCTTCGGCGGGTGGATGACGGTCAGCAACATCGTGAGTCCGCTGATGGTCACGCTGGACCGGTTCCTGATCGGGGCGCTGGCTACGATGACGGCGGTGGCGTATTACGCGACGCCGTACGAACTTGTGACGAAGCTCCTGATCATCCCTGGCGCGCTGGTGGGCGTGATGTTTCCTGCGTTCTCCACAGTCTTCGAGCAGGACCCAGCGAGAGCAGGGAGGCTGTACCGCCGATGCGTGAAAACCGTATTCCTGGTGTTGTTCCCGGTGGTCCTGCTGACCATACTGCTGGCGCATGCGGGGCTGAGGCTTTGGCTGGGAGCGGACTTCGCGGAGCACAGTTTCCGGGTACTGCAATGGCTGGCTGCGGGCGTGTTCATCAACGGCTTGGCGCATATTCCTTTTGCGCTGGTGCAAGGAGCAGGCCGGCCAGACTTGACGGCCAAGCTGCATTTGATCGAGCTGCCCTTGTATCTGCTGGCGCTGTGGTGGCTGATCGCAGCGTATGGCGTGGAAGGGGCAGCGATGGCGTGGACGGCGCGCGTGGCCGTGGACGGCGCGGTGCTATTCGGGATGGCGAGGCGATTTTTCTCGGCTAACACAATGGAAATAAAGGTAGTTACGCCAGGGAGAGCGGGAGACGTTCCAGGGCTAGCGGGGGATGGGGGGATAGGGGGTGGTCCATGCGGCTGACGATTTTGCGTGCCCCCCTCCCCCCACCCCTATGTTTTTCATAAGTGTTCATTTCAAAGGAGTTTAAGTACTTTAGAATGAACACTTATACAAGTGTTCATTCCAAAAGACTTAGCAGGCGGCCAAAAGAGGCCGGGGTAAGAGTGGTTTCTCGGGAGACTGCGGGGCAAATCCGGCTTTGGCACGATATACACAAAAACAGAATAGTACGATATTGGCAGAATGTCAAGGGTGAAGATAGGTTACACAGGAGAGGGCGGAGAGAAGAGTTGGGGAAACGTCGTAAGTGGCCTGGAATGAAGCATCACGGGAAGTTTGATCGATGAACAAGATGCGCGGGGTAGCAAGACAAACGAGGCGAACCTATGGGCACCTTACCGAGGCTTGGGATGGTTACCGCGATTGGCTTGTTTCGCTGATCCGCACGACAAGCCCGAAAAGGATTCTTGAAGTTGGTGGCGGCGCCAATCCTGCGTTATCGCTGGAGGAGGTAGCGGCTCTGGGAGTTAATGAATATACCGTCTTAGACGTCTCCGAGCGCGAGCTGGCTAAAACTCCTTCCGGCTATGCGAAGATCTGCGCTGATATCTGTTCAGATGATCTCCCAGTTACGTCGAACTACGATTTGGTTATCAGCCGGATGCTTGCCGAGCATGTGCGGTATCCTCGCAAGTTTCACAAGAATATCTACCACCTGCTCGTCCCAGGCGGGCGGGCTTTTCATTTCTTCCCGACCCTGCTTTGCCCGATATTTCTTGCGAATGCTGTTATCCCAGAACAAATCGGTTATCGGCTGTTACGCTGGTTCACTCCGGAGACGGTCAAGAGCCCTGATGCGAAGTTCCCGGCTTATTACCGCTGGACCTATGGCCCTGTGAGATTCCAAATTCGCCGATTCGAGAAACTGGGTTACGAGGTGGAAACTTACAACGGTTTTTTTGGGCACGGCTACTACAATAGAATCCCTTTGGTACGGCGCATCCATCGGGGACTGACGAATATGCTGCTGAAGCGCCCGGTTCCACTTTTTACGTCCTGCGCGTACTTAGTGTTACAAAGGCCGTCGGAGGCGCTGACGAGTGGATAGGACGCGATTGACAGTGGCGATGTGCACGTACAACGGGGCGCGCTTTCTGCTCCACCAATTGGAAAGCATTGCCGCCCAGACGAGGCTTCCGAATGAACTGGTGGTTTGTGACGACAGGTCGGCGGACGAGAGCCTAGAAATCGTACGGAGCTTTGCGAAGAGGGCACCCTTTCCAGTCCGGTTGGAAATCAACGAGAAAAATCTCGGATCGACGAAGAATTTCGAGAAAGCGATCGGACTCTGCCAAGGGGAGATTATCGCCCTGGCGGATCAGGACGATGTCTGGAAACCGCGAAAGTTGGCCGTCCTGGAGAAAACGCTGGAAGAACATCCTGAGGCCGGGTACGTGTTCTCTGACGCGGAGTTGGTTGACGTAGCGGGTCGACCGCTCGGTCGGACCCTATGGAGCACGATAAGGTTCCAGGGCTCGGTTCTTAGGAGCTTCTCGGGAAGCAGACAGGTCGCGATTCTCTTGCGCCGTGCTGCGGCGCAGGGAGC